>Ga0210043_1000071_pt1 | contig 113854 bp, 137 predicted proteins | sample CryGeymet201501t_FD_183990 | JGI IMG/M metagenome (GOLD analysis project Ga0210043, IMG submission 183990) | Groundwater microbial communities from Crystal Geyser aquifers in Utah, USA - Crystal Geyser metaG 2015-01t (SPAdes) (version 2) | ecosystem: Environmental > Aquatic > Deep subsurface >...
AATTTGTTTAAAGTCTATTTTTATCCAAATATAATTTACTGGATAATATTAAACATCAAATTTAAAAGCTGATTTTTCCATAAAGGAACATGGAAACAAAAAAAATCAGGCAACCAATTGTAACAGTATGTGGTCATGTAGATCACGGAAAAACATCAATTTTAGATTGCCTTAGAAACACTTGTGTTCAAGGAGGAGAAGCTGGAGGAATAACACAAAAAATTTCATTCACTTCATACCCGATGACTCAATTAAAAATGGCTTGCCCCCTAATAGAAAAATCTGGAATCAAATTAGACATTCCTGGATTTTTATTAATTGATACGCCAGGTCACGCCGCATTTACAAATTTAAGAAAAAGAGGGGGTTCCTTGGCTGATTTAGCAGTTTTAGTAATTGATCTCTCCGAAGGAATTAAACCACAAACAGCTGAAGTAATTCAAATATTAAAATTGCATAAAACCCCTTTTATTGTTGCACTAAACAAAATAGACAAAATAACTGGTTGGAGGCAAAAAGGAGACAGTCTAAAAGATTCTGTTGAAAGACAAGATGAAAGAGTTAAACAAGTTTTTGATGAAAGATTTTATACTTTAGTTGGTTCCCTGCAAGCACACGGACTAGACGCTGATTTATTTTATAACATAACAGACTTCACAAAAAAAATTGCAATGGTTCCATGTTCAGCTCATACAAGAGAAGGAATTCCTGAATTAATTATGATGCTTTGTGGACTAAGTCAAAAATTTCTAACTGAAAGATTAACCCTAAACGAAGAACCAAAAGGAGTTATGCTTGAAATAAAAAAAGATAAATCCACACAATATATTGAATCAATCCTCTACGACGGAATTTTGAATAGAACAGATGAAATTGCTGTTGCAGGTTTTGACGGTGAACCAATTGTAACAAAAATAAGAATCTTGGAAGAAATTGAGCCACTTTCAGCAAAATTCAAAGCTAAAGAAAGTGTGACAGCTGCTACTGGACTACGAATGCAATTAGTAGAAAAAGCAGAAATTCTTCCAGGAATGCCCTTTGTAAAATATAAAGGAAACTTAGAAGAAATACGTGCACAATTCAAAAAAGAATTAGGACAATCAATTAAAACAGAAAAGAAAGGAATAATTGCAAAAGCAGATTCTCTTGGAAGTTTAGAAGCACTTTTGGTTTTACTTCGTCAACATAACATTCCAGTTGTTAAAGCAGGAATTGGAAAAGTTAACAAAACAGACGCAATTAATGCAAAAGCAAATTTAGAAATTGACGAATTAGATTCCGTTATTGTGGGTTTTAATGTTGAAGTAGATGAAGAAGTTAAAGAAATATCTTCAAAAATTAAAATAATAACAAATGAAGTTGTTTACAAATTAATTGAAGATTTAGTTCTTTGGAGAAAAGAGAAACAAAATGAAATTGAAAAGAAAAGATTAATGGGCCTCTCAGTAATTTGTAAATTAGAATTATTACCCCAATATGTTTTTAGAAATACAAAACCAGCTATTTTTGGTGTTAGAGTTGCTGGAGGAAAATTAATTTCAGATTTGTCAATGATTGATGAAAACAACGAAAAAGTTGGAAATGTAAAAAACATTCAATCAGAACAAAAATCTGTAAGAGAAGCAAGTCCAGGAATGGAAGTTGCAATTTCAATTCCAAATCTTACTTATGACAGACAACTCAAAGGGAAAAGATTTCTTTACACTAATTTAGGTGAATCTCAATTTAGAGAATTCAAAAAGAATAAAGATTTACTAACAGGTGAAGAAATGCAAATCCTAAGAGAAATTTCTGAAATAAAAAGAAGAACTAATCCTGAATGGGGAATGTAGAACAATAATACTTTTAACGTATTAATATTTCAATTTTTTATGAAACTAATTGAATATCATACAACTTCAAAAACAGATTTTCATTCTTTAATAAAATATTATGATGAAAATAGAATTATTTGTGGACAAATTGAACAAGAATACGGGGAAAACGGGCTTTGGTTCCACACAGATAAACTAAATAATATAAGAAAATTTCTTAAAAATGATTTGGAAAATAAATTTATTTTAGATTTAGCTTGTGGCTCAACAAATTCAGAATATAAACCTTGGCTTGCAAGAGGGTTATACAAAATGGGAATAAACATCATAGGAATTGATATTAATGATAATTCAAAAGAAAAATTTGAAAATTATAAAATTGATTTAAGTGTTCCTAATTCTCTTAATTTTTTAAAAGACAACTCTATTGATATTGCTATGGCAAATTATTTTTTTATTGGAGGAGGATTAAAAACTTCAAATAAAAAAACATTTAATCTATTGCTACCACAACTTGAAAGAATTGTCAAAAAAGAAGGATATTTTATATATGATACTTGTAATTCTGGAATATAAAACTACTTTCTTAACTTAGCTTGAAATGCTTTTTTCTTTTTATTTCTTTATTTAAAATTAAAAATTTTAAATCCGGAGAACTTGTTCGAGGACTATAGAAATATAAAAGAAAACTATTTTCTCAACTTAGCTTGAAATGCTTTTTTCTTTTTATTTCTTCTATAAATTAAATAAGCAAGTAAACCTATAACCAAAATAACAATCACATAAGTAACAACAGGTTTCTTTTCTGTTTTTTCAACGCCTTCAAAATAAGTACTATCATAAACAACTTCTTTTTCAATTGTTCTTCTAACATTAATTGAATCAGAATATGAAATTAAAACTTTTATTTTTCCATCAGTTGGACTTGCATCAAAATCAGCAGTTGTATATTCGTTAGAATCTAAATCACCAACGATATTTTTATTTGAACCACGAACTGTAATTCCGTCTTGTTTTGGAATTTCAAGTGTTAAAGCCTCAACATCGCTGTCATCAATATTTAAAATTTCAAAAGTTAAAGTTCTTGTAGTTACATCATAATCTTTCACATAAATTTCAAAATCAGCTCTAACATCTTCAACTTCTAAATCAACATCTTTTGTTTCATAACCAGTATTAGTTCCAAATCTATATCTAACTTCAAGAGGAAAATTTCCATCAATTGCATCCTTGTCTATAATAACCTTGAATGGTGCTAAAAAGAAAGATTGATAATTTTTTGTATATGTTCCAGATTCAATTGAATATTTGCTCTTTTGACCAGGTTCTAAAGTAATAGGATAATTTTCTAATAATTCAAATTCAACAGTTCCACATTCAACATTTTCTATTCCATCAATTTGAAAAATTAATTTAGCAGATTCACCTGGAATTGCTGGCAAAGGATCTTGATTAACTAATGAAACTTGTATATCACAACCAACAGCTAAAACATTAGCTAAACTAAAAAAACTAAGTACAAATATCAGACTTAAGATTAAACTCCTCTTTTTCATAGGACAATAAAACAAGTTTTGTTTTTAAAGTTTACTTTTATAGTTATGTTCATTCATACCTCAAAGCATCAACTGTATTAATTCTTGAAGCTTTTATTGCTGGCATTATTCCAGAAATCGCTCCAGTAACAGTTGCAAATAGAACACAACCCAAAAATAATTCAACTGAATAAAGTGGACTCAAAAATCCCCATCCAAGCGACAATAAAATCATCTTTGCTAAACTAGTTGCTCCCCAACCCAAAAGAACACCAAGTATTCCCGCGACAAAACCTAAAAATGAAGATTCAAATAAAAAGATTCCAAGTATTTCTGAGTTCCTTGCACCAATTGCCTTTAACACTCCAATTTCTTTATACCTTTCAAGAACAGAAGTAATCATTGTGTTAGCAGTGTTAACCGCTGAAACCAAAACAGAAATTAAAGCAATTAAAATTACAAAACCAATAATAACATCAAGTGCTCCAGAATAAGATTCAATCATGTCTTCAAAAGATTGAACATAAAAATCTTCCTTACCTTCTTCGACATCACGAGATTTACGTAAATTTCTTTCAACATCACTAATGACCCTGTCCATATTTTTTATATCAACACGAGCAACTATCTCAGCATAACTATCCTTCCCAGGAAAAATTTTCAAGAATTCATCATTAGTTACATAAATTTGTGAATCATCTTGAGGATTTCCAACAGCTTCAAAAAATCCAACAACTTTCAAATCAACATCGTTAACAGTTATTTTATCATTTAACCCAACAGCCTTATTAAAAATCTTACCAGGAAGTAAATAATTATATCCAAGTACAGCAACATTACCGTCCCCGGATTTTAATTCCCTACCTTTCTCAATTCCAATTTGAAAAACTTCCATGATTAATGGCTCTCGCGGGTCATATGAAATTAAAAATGTGTATTTAGATTCACTTCCCTTTTCAATTTGTGAAGCACCATAATAAATTCCAGAAGCTGAATAAACTCCCCCTGTTTTTTCTATTGCTTTAATATCATCATCTGTTAATTTTACATTATCATCCATTCCAGGCATTCCAGCACCTTTTGCCATAATCATTAACTTATCAGCCGAAGACGAACTAGTAAAACTGTCAACATAATTGTAAAGTCCAAGTCCAAAACTAATAAAAATAAATATTGTTGCAATACCAACTAGAATCGAAAACACCGTTAGAAAACTTCGTCCTTTTCTATGAGCCAAATTCCTAAGTGAATAATTTATATTTTCTCCGTTAAACATTTTTTTTCATTAACTCCCTTGCAATTTCTCTTGTCCTCTTTTCATTTTTAAAAAAATAAAATTTCAAAAATGAAATTAATCTCGGGGGATATAAATTTCTAATTATCACTAAAATTCCTCCAAAAGGACATCTAACAAAAGCATAAATAGTAGCTTTAAATTCCCACATAAATAAACTTTGTTCTTTTCCTTTTATTTTTAATTTTTTGTAATCTTTGATATGATATTTTTCATGCTCCAAAACAAATCTTTTAATCGGACCAATTAAATCTTTATCAACATAAACTGTCTCTGTTTCAAAATTGGCAAAACCAGATAAATTTTTTATTTTCTTTTTATCAACATATTTTATTTTCATTTTAATTTCTTCTTTCATTTTCTTTTTACTTCGTATCTAATACTTTCTCCGTTAAACATTTTATAATAATTTTAGAAATTCCTCCAAAGTAATTTTATTAAATATTTTATATTTATCAATCATTTGACTGGCCCATTTCAAAAACTCCTTATCTTTATCCTTGTGTTTTTCAATTTGATTAACAGACCAAGAAGCAGCCGCCAACATCCTTTGTTTCACAAAATAATAAAGAGCTCTTTTTTCTTCATTATTTAATTTTATGACTTTTTGATATTCTGTTAAAAATGATTTGATTAATTTTGTTTTAATTTCTTTTTTGGTAATTAAACAATGAGCAATAAATACCGAAATCTCATAAATAAGATAATCTTCATGAAAATCATCCCAATCAATAAAAGCTAACAATTTTTTATTTTTTATTAAAAAATTAGAATCAGTCAAGTCACCATGAACAATACTTTTTCTTAATTTATTTATATTTATCTTCTTTAAAAATTTAATTAAACTTTTAGATTCTTCTTCAACATTAATATTTGAAATGTTCTTTATTTTCCAATTAATTAATTTAAATTCATGATTTTTTTTCCAATCACTATTTGGTTTCTTTTTATATTTTAATAATATTTGACCCAAAGTTCCAAATTTTTTAGCAAGATCTTTTATTAATTCTAAACTAAATTTTACAGGATTTTTGCCTTCAATAAATTCTTGAATTATAATTTTATTTTTATTATAAATTAATAATCCTTGATTTGATTTAGTGTTGATTATTTTAGGAGTTGAGACTTTAGTTTTTTTCAAAAATTCCATCAAATTAATCTGATCTTTAACAAATTTTAAACTTGCATTTTCAAATATTTTCATAAGAAACTTTCCCTTATTAGTTTTAATAATATAAATCGTATTTGTTCCAGTAAAAATATTTTTATGAGATTTATGTTCTCCAATATCATAATATTCTAATATTTTTTCAAAATCCTCTTTTCTTATTTTCATCTTTTCCCCTTTCTTTTCTTCTAATTGTCCCCCATAATCCAAAAAATTAAATTTAATAGTTTTAATTTTTCTATTTTGATAATTTTTCCTAAAAATGCAAAAATCTAAATGGGGCTCCGATGACCAACCAGTATTTCCGCTTAATCCAATCACTTGTCCCTGATTAACCTTTTCTCCAACTTTAACAAATACTCCTTTATTCTTTAAGTGAGCATAAGAAGAAAATGTTCCATCTGAATGTTTAATTTCGATTTCATTCATGTGTTTTTTATAAGCTTCCTCTCCTTTTTTCAAATCTTTTCCAGAATAATTCCTTTTTCCTTCAGATTTAACTTTTGTAACTTTTCCTTCTCGTGAAGCTATTATTTCGGTTCCCTCTTGTAATAAAAAATCAAGAGAATAAGTCATATCTTCTTTGTCTTCAATCCAATCTCTATGGCTTCCCATATTAAACATTTGCCCAATTTTAATTGGCCTTTTTTTGAAGGGAATTATATATTTCATCATCTTCAACCTCTCAAAGCATCCACTGGATTTTGTTTACTTGCTCTCATCGCTGGAATAATTCCGGCTAAAGCCCCAATCAAAAAACTTCCAATTAAGGAAAAGAAAATTAACATAAAGTCAATATTTGGTTTCAAGTCAGCACCAATAAAACTATTTATTCCCTGTGTTCCAAGTACACCAAGTAATGTTCCAAGTAAGGCACCGACGAGTCCACCAAGAAGTCCCAAAAGACCAGCCTCAATAAAAAATTGCATAAAAATATGTTCATTTCTAGCACCAATAGATTTCATAATTCCAATTTCTCCTTTTCTCTCCAAAACAGAAGTAGTCATCGTGTTAACTATTCCAAGTGCACCAATAAAAATTGAAATAAATGCAACTATAACAATAAATGCTTTTACTCCAGCTAAAATTCCGTTTATCGAAGCGAGGCTGGCTTCAGGAGTTGAAACAACAAAATCCTCTTCACCTTCTTTAACATTTCTAATTCTTCTTAAAACTCTTTCAATATCTGCCTTTGTCTTGTCCATTTCATTTTTATCAACAGGTTGAACAGCAATAATGTCAACCTTATCTCCTAAATCAAATAAATCAATCATGTCTTTCTCATTCATGTATACAACATTATCAAAAATAAAACTACCTTGCTTTTCTAAAATTCCAACAACTTCAAATTCTTTGTCATTGATTAAAACTTTTTTACCGGAAATTATTTCTTTATCAAGTCCAACTTTATTCACATAAAAATTATATCCCAAAAAAACTTTTCCAACGTCACTATCTTTTAAGAGTCTTCCTTCAACAGCTCCTTTTCCTAATTGTTCATAAATAAATTTTCTGTCATCTCCCGACGGAACACTTGCAGCATAACCAAAAACAACTCGGTCGTTATATTCTAATTTTCCAGCAGCAATATTTCTTCTAGTCGCACGTTTCACACTAGAAATTTTTTCAATCGCATCAAGTTCTTTTGTAGTTAAAGGATTAACCGCTCCTGAACCAGGTGGACCAGCTCCAGTTATTCCTCCTGCCTCAACCGTTATTAATTCAGTTGAACTAATTCCAAATTGACTTGAAACCGCAAGTTGTAAACCATTTCCAAGCGATATTAAAGAAACAACAGCAGTAACCCCAATAAATATTCCAAGAAGAGTAAGCCAAGAACGAATTCCCCTATGCTTTAAATTTTTTAAAGACAAAATAAATGAATCAATAATCATTTTATTTTCTCCTTTCTTCTTTTAATTCACGAAGTTTTTCTTTTCCTGTTTTACTCCAACCATTTTTTTTCTTAGTTGTTTTCTCTATTTTACCGTCCTTTAACCAATAAACTATATCAGCATGTGCTTGTGCTAAATCAGGATCATGCGTAACCATAATAATTGTTCTACCCTCATGATTTAATTTTTCCAAGAATTCCATAACAATGTGCCCAGTTTTTGTATCCAAGTTTCCAGTTGGTTCATCAGCTAAAATTACTTCAGGATCATTTGCCAAAGCTCGAGCAATCGCAACTCTTTGTCTTTGCCCACCACTAAGTTCATTAGGATAATGGTTTCCCCGATCAGCCAATTCAACTAATTTTAATAATTCTTCAGCTTTATTTTCTCTAATATAAACATCTTCACCCTGAAACATCATTGGAATCATAATATTTTCCTTTGCAGTTAAATTTGGAATTAAATTAAAAGACTGAAAAATAAAACCAATTTTTTTACCACGAATTTGTGCCAAATCAGATTCACTCAAAGTTGAAATATCGTCCCCATCTAAAAAAATTCTTCCTTTAGTTGGAACATCAAGGCTACCAACAAGATTCATACAAGTAGACTTTCCTGAACCACTAGGACCCATTATCGCAACAAATTCTCCTTCCATAACTTTCAAAGAAACCCCATCAACAGCCCGAACTAAATTTTCACCCATGTGATAATGCTTGTAAACATTTTTTAATTCAATAATTATATTTTCACCCTCTTTCATATATAGAAAAAGCACTCTCAATATTTAAAGTTAGTGATATATAAAAAAATTAAATTTTTCTTTTGAAATAAACAATTCCTTTTTCTGTATCTACAAATAATTCTGTGTTTTTTGTTCGTCTTAACATATCATATCCAAAACCAAACCCTGTTTCAGAATCATTTGTTTTATGTCTTGGTTCAATCAAAGGCAATTTATTTTCCCAAATTTGTTTTATTTCATTTCTTCTAAAATATTCTCCCCCATCATAACATCCAAAACAAAATTCTTCTTTATTTAAAAAAATTCCACAATAAATATTTTTTTCATCAATCTTTCCTCCGTGAACTCTTGCATTTTTCAGAACTTCACTAAAAAAATGTTGATTTGAATGGCCAACATCATAAGTAGAATACGAATAATAAGAATCGATAACAGAAACAATTGATTTTAAGGTATTTCTTTCCAATTTTTTTCCAAATTCTCTAGGCAAATAATAATATGTTCTGAATAAAATTGAATTAAAAAATTTTTCTGTTGGTTCAAATATCTCCATAGAAAAAGATTAACAAAATTCTTTTTAAAAATTATTATTCAGAAGGCACATAATCTTTTATTTCTTTATATGTTTTAATATCAAAATATTTCTTATCTTCTTTCCCTAAAGGATTACCAAAAGAACGAACAACTTTTCCTTCAAGACAAAGATTGAGTTCACAATCAGGATATTCAACAATTAATTTAACTAAATTCTGAGCATCAATAGAATTCATATTGGCACTTGAGACTCTAAACGGTTCACCCAAATAATCTTTTTCCATAGAAACACAAAGAAAAAATGCTTAATAAATATTTAGATAATTATCTACTAGCAATAAATTCTCTAAGGAGCACAACAACTTCATTCTTTCTTGCAGGAATAAAGTTAATAGAACCAGCATTTTTATGTCCACCACCACTTACAAAAGCATTTGGTAATTTATCATTCAAATGATTCAACAATTCATGAACTGAAAAATTTGCCTCGTCAGTTGCACGTAATGTAATTGCAGTTTCCATTATTCCTGCAGTAACCAAAGAAGTAACTCCTTCTTCCTTTTGATAATCATCATGTATCAAACCAACAGCACGACCAGGTTTAGGAAAAAATCCAAATCCAGGAAACGCTTTTTCAATTTCAATTGATTGTAATGTAACTTTCCCAATAACTTCTTGTGTTGCGCTAGCTTTTCCAATAGCAAGACCTTTTCTATCAAGTTCTCTAATGTATGGAGCCAATAATTCGACAAGTTTCTTTTGTTGGGCTCTTGGTTCTCCAAATAAAACTTCAATATATTCACGAACTTCCATAAATCTAACTTTAGCTGAAACATAATCAATAACTAAAGCAATATCACTAAGTAATTCTCTATTGTATCCTTCATCCTCGGCAATTTTCAAATATTTTTCCATTGTTTTTGGAGCAGCAAGATCAATTCTGTCAGCAAATCCACTCATTGCAGCAATTTGGTTAACGTTTTCCACATCATTATTTATGAAACGAGCAAGTTCTGTACAAAGCATACCAGCACTAATTTCAGCTCCACTCTCTTCAACCAAAAATGGATTAATATGAGTTAAAACCTCTTCACTTATAACATCTTTATCAAACCCATGGTGGTCAACTACAATAAAATCACTTCCATGAATTTTTCCTTGTTTAATTGCCATTAAATCTTCCTCACTAGAACCATTATCAGCAATAATAATCAGAGGCATTTTATTTGAAAATTTTGCAACATTTCTAAGTGAATTTGCGGTGTCTCTAATTGAATCATCAATTTCATAAAAGGGAGCTTGTGAAGGTGCACGTAAAAAGAATTCCCATGGAGCTTTTGGTGAATTATGTTGTTTTATAATTAAAGGTAATATTGCTCGCTCAAGTGCAAAACCCGAAGAATAACCGTCACAATCATTATGATGTCTTACAATTATTGGTCTATCTTGAATAATAGCAAGTCTAATTTCTTCAGCAGCTTTAATGAATCTTTCTTTTAATTTTTCTAAAATTGGAGTCTTTACTAAAAATTCAGGGACATTAACTTTTGCTCTTTCTCTTTGAATATTTTCAAGTTTCTTCAAATATTGTTTATGTTCATCAGAACCAAGTTTGTTTATTTTTGAAATATCTCCTTCAAGTTCACCTTGAAATTCATCAATTGTAACAACAGCTCTAACTGTATCTCCTTCTAAAATTTCAGGATAAGCTCTTTCTCCAGGACCAACAAAACCCTTAAGAGCCAAATTACCAGTACCATCAGTAATAATAAAAACTGTAGGTCCGCCAGTTTGAACAATTCTATTAATTAAACCAGTAACTGCAACCTTATTTTTTCTATAAGCACTAACTTCATTAATAATTACTTCTTTAACTTCAACTTTCTTTATCGGCTTATGCATTTGCTTGAATTTTGCCGGATTCTTATTATTCTTTCCCATCTTAACAATAAAAAATAACAAATTTAAATTATAAACCTTTGCATCATAATTTGGATAATATGAAACTTTTTTCATATAATAAACGTAAAATCAATGAAATTTCAAAAATCATAAGGAGAAAAAATTATTATTTTTTTATAGGAAAAGGTTTTTAAACTAAACTTTGTAAAGTAATCCTATGGTATTCAAGTTTAACATTGGAGAAAAATCAGGAAAAACGTGGAAATTAGAAGCAGAAGCTGAAAATTTAATTGATAAAAAATTAAAAGAAACTATCGATGGTAAAATTATTTCTGATGATTTAGAAGGATATGAATTAGAAATCACAGGTGCCTCTGACAAAGCTGGATTTACTGCAATGGAAAACATCGAAGGTATCGGTTTAAAGAAAGCATTACTTTCATACGGAAAAGGAATGAAGAAAAAACCAAAAAGAGAAGGAAAGAAAAAATTATCAAATTCTAAACCAAAAGGTTTGAGATTAAGAAAAACTGTAAGGGCAAACACTATTACTTCACACTTTACACAAATTAATCTTAAAGTTGTTAAAGCTGGAAAAAAGCCATTAAATGAAATTTTCCCAGATCAAAACAAAGCTCCAGAAACACAAACTGAAGCTCAGTAATTCTTAAATACAAACGAAATTTAGTTAACTAATGTCTGAAGAAGAAAATTATTTAGAATATATTTTTGATAATAATCAAACATTTAATCTATATAGATTCGCTGCAAAAATTGCCGAAAAAGCAAATGATTACAAAAACGCTTCTATTTTTTATAAAAAATGTGGAGAATTATATTTATCTTACAAAATGGAAAAGCTCTTCTCAAAAGAAATAGAAAAAGACAAAAAGAACAAAGAATTATCTGATAAATTAAGAGAAAGGATTCTTAATGTAACTACTGATTAGATACAACAGATAGAAAGGTTTAAATAGTTTTTATTGTTAACAATAATATGAACAAGAACAATACAAAACAAGAGAAAAGAATCTATAACACAATCAAAGGTATTGGTTATACATTGGCTGGAACTGCCTTACTTACTGCAGCAGTCGCATTCGGAAAAATAGGAGATAATTTTTGTGAAAATAACTTAAGTCCAAATTACAGATTATACAACAATGAAAATTGTGAATTAGTAGATGAATTTGATAAAATGACTAAATTGAAAAAAGGGAGTTTGGATTATATAACTCAATTAGAATCATTTGAGGCAAACATCAAAAATTTAAACAAAGGAAATATCTGTGGAGAAATTAAAGTAATTGCAGATAAAGACAATAAATTCGCAGGTAAAGAAACTTTTCCGTTGGAATAATTAACAAAACCTTTTTAACTCAAATTCTCTATAATTTTCTATGACTAATCTAAAAGAAATTAATGTTGGTGTTGTTGGACACATTGATCACGGTAAGACAACTCTACTTTCAAGACTAACAGGAAAATTTGCTGACACACATTCTGAAGAATTGAAAAGAGGAATTACAATCAAATTAGGTTACGCCGAAGCAATTATTTCTAAAGACGGAGATGAATATACAACTGAAGAGCGTGGAGAAAAACAAAGATATGTTTCTTTTATTGACGCACCAGGACATGAAATGCTCATGGCAACAATGCTTTCAGGCGCAGCAATTATTGATTCTGCAATTTTAGTTATCGCTGCAAACGAAGGAATCAAACCACAAACAAAAGAACATTTCATGGCACTTCAAGCAAAAGGAATCAAAAATATAATTATTGTTCAAAACAAAATTGATTTAGTGACAAAAGAAAAAGCGTTAGAGAATTACAAAATAATCAAAAACTTCGTTAAGGGAACAGTTGCAGAAAATGCACCAATTATCCCAATTTCAGCTCAACAAAATATTAACATAGATAAATTACTTGAAGCGCTTTGTGAAATTTCCATTCCAAAAAAAGATGAAACAAAAGATGCAGTTTTCTTAATTGCAAGAAGTTTTGATATCAACAAACCCGGAACAGAAATTAAAAACATGCACGGGGGAATATTGGGAGGAATCTTAAAACAAGGTAAACTAAAAGTTGGAGATGAAATTGAAATTAAACCAGGTTTATCAATAAAGAAAAACAATCAATATGTATATGAACCTCTAACAACAAAAATAATTTCTCTTCACAAAGGAAGTGAATCAGTAAATGAAATTCATCCTGGAGCAAGTATCTCAATTGAAACAGAACTTGACCCTTTCATGACAAAAACAGATTCATTAACTGGTTCAGTAGTTTCAACAAAAGGAACACTCCCCGACATAACAACAAATGTAAAAATCAAAAAAGAATTATTCAAAAATGTTTTAGGTGAAGAAGGAAACAAATCCGTTGAAGAACTTAAAACAAAAGAAATGTTAATGCTTTCTGTTAATACTACAATTACTGTTGGAACAGTTGAAAAAATTTCTCAAGATATTGTTGAAATGAACTTAAACATCCCAATTGTTGCATTAGTAGGAGACAATGTTGGAATTGCAAGGAATGTTAACGGACACTGGAGACTAATTGGATTCGGTGAAATACTTGAATAAAATGGAAAACAAAGATTTTATAGAGATAATAAATAAGTTGTATGAAAAATATACTTCGCAAGAATATCAAATAAATGGAAGGCCAAATTTTTATATCAGGGCAGGTATAGAAAATAGAAAATATGCATTAATGTTTGAAAGTGATGATTTTAAAAAATTGCAAGAAAAAAATTTTAAAGGAATAGATTTCAATGGGATGTCCATAGATAATACAATATCTGGAGAATGGCTAAGCATATCAAAATTACACAAATGCTGGATTGAGGATGATTTTGTTTGCACAAAGAGAGAAAATGCTCCTGTAGAAACTTCAAGAGGACTTGAATATAAAACTGTAAATCACAAATTAAAATTAAAATAATCCTACATAAACATTTATAATCCGAAAGTTCTATGAAACTATGCGAGGGGAAAATGGGAGTTTATTCACATTCTAAATTATCAACATATGAACAGTGCAAGTATCGTTACAAATTAAGATATATTGACAAAATTCCTTCTCCAGTAGAAAAATCGATTGAAGCACACCTTGGAACCTGTACGCACGATGCTCTTGAATGGATGTATAAAGAAGTAATAAGCGGAAGAGTTCCAGAATTAAACGAAGTAGTAGAAAAATATACTTCGCGTTGGCAAGAAGATTACAAAGATAATTTCTTAATTGTTAAAAAAGACATGAAAGCAGAGGATTATTTTAACAAAGGAATAAAATTTCTAATTGACTATTATCTAAAACATAAACCATTTGAAGACGGAACTCTTGAAATGGAAAAAAAAGTTTGGGTTGAATTAGATCCAGATTCAGAACACAAAATAATTGGTTACATTGATAGATTAGTTTACAACAAGGAAAAAAAGGAATATGAAATCCACGACTACAAAACGGCAAATTCTCTTCCAACTCAAGAAAAATTTGATTTAGATAGACAATTAGCATTATATGCAATTGGAATAAAACAAATCTTTGGAGAAAATACTTCCATACTATTAACATGGCATTATCTAAACCACAACAAGCAAATATTTTCAAAGAGAACAAATGAAGAATTAAATAAATTAAAAAAAGACACACTTCTCTTAATTCATGAAATAGAAAATAACAACGAATATCCAACGAACAGAACAATTCTTTGCGATTGGTGTGAGTACAAACAATATTGTAAAGAATTTGGAAACGATATCCCGAAACAATATAAAGAGAAACAAACACAATTATTCAAAGAGGAAATAAAAGACGAATTTCCAACAGCTTCAAAATATATTAAAGATTAAAATGGCAGGATTAAAGGGGTGGGTTATCGAAGAAAATTCTTTTCCAAAAAAAGGAAAAATAGAGGAACAATTAGAATTCTTAATTCGATATGCTGTATTAGCTCCAAACTCGCACAACACTCAACCTTGGAAATTCAAAATTGAAAAAAATAAAATTATTATTTTTCCAGACTATTCAAAAAAATTAAAAATCATTGATAAAAATAATCGTGAACTCTGGATTAGCTTAGGTTGTGCACTGGAAAATTTGCTTCTCTCCGGTAGAAATTTTGGTTTTAACATAAAAATAAAAACAGACGAAGAAAAAATAATTGTTTCATTCACAAAAGGAAAAGTGATTAAAGATAATTTATTTGAACAAATAACTAAAAGAGTAACAAATAAAAGAAAAGCAAAAAGAATTTTAATTAAACCAGAAATATTACAAGATTTGAAAAGGACTCGTTTTGAGAAAGGAACAAACGCATTTTTACTTGAAGATAAAGAAGACATTGAGAAAGTAATTGAACTAGTAAAAGAAGGAAACGACATTCTACTAAAAGACCCAAACTTTATCAAGGAATCAATTAACTTAATGAGGTTTAATCTTTCTGAAGTAAATAAATACAAAGATGGCCTAACTTACAAGTCAATGGACATGCCAAGTACTCCAGCGGGATTTGGAAAAATAGTTACTACAATGTTTCTAAAACCAAAATATGTAAACAAAGAAGATGAAGAAAAATTAAGAAACTCATCAGGAATAATTATTATTACATCAACTAGTGATGAAAAGAAAGATTGGGTAAAAGTAGGAAAAACAACACAAAAACTTTTACTAAAATTAACTTCCCTTGGAATTTCTTATTCTTTTTTGAATCAACCTTGTGAAATTTCAAAACTAAGAAAGAAATTACAAAAGATTACAAAAGAATTCCCTCAATTAATAATTCGAATTGGATATGCAAAAGATATTTCTCACGCTCCAAGAAAAGAGATAGGGGAAGTTTTGGAAATTGTACAAAATAAGAATAAGAAATAAAAAGAACTCCCTCCTTAATTCTTAATGAAAGACATCTGGAAAAATGCACAAAATAATTTTGAGAGATATGTGAAGAACCAAATAAATTTTGGATTTGTTTTATATCAAACAGGCTTAGAAGAAGAGTTCAAAGAAAAAACTGAAAACGAATTTAGAGAAAAAATTTCAGGATTAACTGAAATTGTTAGACCAAAAGAAGGAGACATAATAACACTTGAAGATAATTTTTTAGGAAACCAAATTCTTTATGCAGGAATTGTTCATGATGAAAGAAAATTAATTTCAATGAACCAATATGAAATCTGTCCGCCACTATTAACCCCCTCAGAAATTATAAGTTATTTTGGGAATAAACATTCAGAAATGAAATTTTATAAAATCCACAAAAAAGTTTAAATACTCATATGAATATCCTTTCATATGATTTGTAATGCTTACCATATTTTTTTCAAGAACCTAGCAAATCCCATTAAAACCAAAATAATAATGGAATTAAAGGAAAAGCCAATGTCTGTTTCTGAACTAATAGAAAAAACAAAAATTGAACAGTCAAAACTTTCTCACGCACTTTCCAATTTAAAATTTTGTAAAATTGTCGAAGTAAAACAAAAAGGAAAACAAAGAATTTATTCATTAAATAAAAAAACAATAATTCCAATTCTAAAAATTATTGATAAACATAGAGTTAATTTTTGTCCTGGATGTAACAGAAAATGAAAGTATATTTAGACAACGCAGCAACAACAAAAGTTGATGACAAAGTTTTGAAAGCTATGCTACCTTATTTTACAGAAGAATATGGAAACGCTTCATCGATGCACATGAAAGGAAGCGAAGCAAAAAATTCATTAGAAAAATCACGTAAAATTATTGCAAATTCAATCAATGCAAAATCTTCTGAGATATACTTTACAAGTGGTGGAACAGAAAGTAACAATTGGGCACTAAAAGGTTTGTTCTGGCAAAATTTTCCAAAAAAAAACCACATAATAACAACAAAAATAGAACATGATTGCATTCTAAAAACTTGTGAGTGGCTAGAAAAAGAGGGAGCAAAAGTTACTTATTTAGATGTGAACAGCGAAGGTTTTGTTGATTTAGAAGAGTTAAAAAAAGCAATTACAGAAAAAACATTTTTGGTTTCTATAATTCACGGAAATAATGAAATAGGAACAATAGAAGACATTGAAAGCATTGGAAAAATTTGTCAAGAAAAGAAAGTTTTGTTACATACTGACGCTTGTCAAAGTTATACGAAAGTTCCAATTGATGTAAAAAAGCAAAACCTTGATTTAGTAACAATTAATTCACATAAAATACACGGACCAAAAGGAGTTGGTGCCTTATACATAAAAGAAGGAATAAAAATAACCCCTTTAATGCACGGGGGAGGACACGAAAAATTAATGCGTAGTGGAACAGAAAATATTCCAGGAATCCTCGGATTTGCAAAAGCAAGTGAACAATTGTCAAAAAAAGAATTAAACAAAATGAAAATAATTCGTGATAAATTAATTGAGGGAATTCTAGAAAAAATACCAAATACAAAACTAAATGGGCCAACAGGAGAAAAACGTTTAGCAAATAATATTAATATTTCTTTTATGAATATTGAAGGGGAATCAATTGGAGGATACCTAGAAAATGAAAATATTTTTGTTTCAACTGGCTCAGCCTGTATGTCAAACACACTTTCTGGAAGCCACGTACTAAAAGCACTTGGCCTATCTGACCTTGAACAAAATTCTTCAATTCGTTTTTCAATTTCAAAATACACAACTGAAAAAGAAATTGATTATGTTCTAAAAAAATTACCCAAAATAATTGAAAAATTAAGAAGGCTCAGTCCTTTGATAAAATAAAATGAACCCAAAAATAGAATTTAGATATTCAGATGTTTACGACAGGAACTACAGAGAGTCCAAATTTATTCAGAAATATCTTAAAGAAAAAAATCAAACATATCCAGATAAAAAAGAGATATTAGAATACATAAAAAAAGTAGAAAAACTATGGAATAAAAAATCAGAAGAAATTTTAAAATTGATTTCCAAAGTTTCCGGACTTAAATGGAAAGAAAAAAGAATCATATGTTATGTAATTGGTGTTGGGCGCCCTTTTTCAGATCCATTAACAATAAGAACATATGGAAAAGATACAAAGAGATTTATCAATACATTAACACATGAATTAATTCATAATATCTTCATTCAAAATACTGAATTGTATAAAAATTGGAACAAATATTTGAAAATACAATATCCAAACGAAGCCAGAATTACCCAATCACACATACTTCTTTCTGCAATTCATTGGATAATTTTAGAAAAGGAAGGAAAAAATGCAATAAAAAAAGAAATAGAAAAATATAACAAAAATGAAGATTACAAAAAAGCTTGGGAAATAATAAAAAAAGAAACGCCTAAAAAAATAATTAATAAATTCAAGAAAATAATTAACTAAACTAATTCTCCAAAAGTTATTTAAACTCATATGAATATTATTTCATATGACTAACAAAAAAATAACTAAAGAAACAGGAATAATTGATGCATTAGAGATCAATCCAGAAGTTGGAGAAATTTTAGCAAACGCTGGACTCGGTTGTATTGGTTGCGCAATGGCTCGTTTTGAAACACTTGAACAAGGACTTTTAGCACACGGTTACGAACCAAAAGAAATCGAAGAAGTAATTGAAAAATTAAACAAATAAAATGGCATTTGAATATTCAGAAAAAGTAATGGAAAATTTTCTCAAACCAAAAAATATGGGAAATTTACAAAACCCAGACGGAGTTGGAGAAGTTGGAAGCCCTGCATGTGGAGACATCATGCATTTAGAAATAAAAGTAAAGGACAACAAAATTGAAGACATAAAATTCAAAACTTTCGGGTGTGCCGCAGCAATTGCATCAACTTCTATGATTACTCAAATGGTAATGGGAAAACCGCTAGAATACGCCGAAAAACTAACAATGAAAGAAGTCGCTGAAGAATTAAAGGGGCTTCCACAAATCAAGATGCATTGTTCAACAATGGGAATCCAAACACTTCGTAAAGCAATTAAAGATTATCGTGAAAAAAATAAATAGCTTTGAATTATTTTTTATTTAGACGAAGTTAACAAAATTTTGCAGAATAGCAACGCTATTTAAAAAATTTTTTGACAAGTATAAATGAAAAAGAAACAAAGCGAAAGTCACCTATTAAGATGCATTGTTCACTTATGGGAATCCAAACACTTCGTAAGGCAATAAAAAATTATCGTGAAAAAAATAATTTAATTGAAGCTCCAAAGGAAGAAGAGAAAGAAGAACCCAACAATCATGATAAAGAATGATTAACTGCAAAATAAATCAGTTCTTTACCGTTTACCAATTTATTTATATATGAAAGATATTTCATATATTAGAATTCTTGAAAATTACCTCTCATCCAGATTTTCAAGTTTTCATATTATACAACTAAAACGGAGGTAAAAAACAAAATGTGTGAAAATTGTGATACAGAAATTTTAAAAATTAACTACCCAGCACCAAAATTCTCAGCAGAAGCTTTTGTAGACGGACAAATTAAAAAAATATCTTTAGATGACTACAAAGGAAAATGGAAAATAATTTTCTTTTATCCTGCTGATTTTACATTTGTTTGTCCAACTGAACTTGGAGAAATGGCAGACAAATATGAAGAATTTAAAAAACTTGGAGCAGAAGTATTAAGCGTTTCAACTGACACAGTCTTTGTCCATAAAGCATGGCACGACGCATCTGAAACAATTAAGAAAATCAAATTTCCAATGGTTGCTGACCCAAATCACGAAATATCATGGAATTATCAAACACTAATAGAAGAAGAAGGTGTTTCTCTTCGTGGAACTTTCTTAATTAATCCAGAAGGGATTTTGAAAGCATACGAAATACACGATAACTCCATTGGTAGAAGTGCAGATGAACTAATTAGAAAATTAGAAGCTGCTAAATTCGTTGAAGAAAACGGCGGCGAAGTTTGCCCTGCAAACTGGCACCCAGGTGAAAAAACACTTAAACCAGGATTAGACTTAGTCGGAAAAATTTAATTTTATTTTTTATTTTTTTATTTTATTTTTCTTTTTATAATTCATCCAAAGGACTTTTAATTCCAGAGAGTCCTTTTCTAGAAACATGTGTGTAAACCTCAGTCGTCTTCTAATCACTATGACCTAAAAGTTTCTGGATATATCTTATATCAGTTCCAGCTTCAAGTAAATGCGTAGCAAAAGAATGACGAATCATATGCGGCGTAACCTTAATTCCTATATTTTTTCCTAATTTTTTCAAAATTTCCTGAACAGATTTTTTAGAATACTTCCCTTTTCTCCCTTCAAACAAATATTTTGTTTTAAATTCATTTGTAGAATAATACTTTAATAAATCATTTTTCAAAGAATCAGAAAAAAGAGTAACCCTATCTTTCTTCCCTTTACCTTTTCTAACATTAATTAAACTTCTATCAAAATCAATATCTTCTCTTTTCAAATCAACCAACTCTTGTAATCGAAGTCCCGAAGAATATAATAATTTAACAACAAGTCGATGTTTCAAATTAAAACATAAATTCAAAATCAACTTAATTTTCTCTTTAGACATAACCCTTGGTAAATTTTTCTCTTTCTTCTTCAAGGGAATTTTCTTCAAATCAAAAGGATCTTTCAAAACATCAGAAAAAAATAATTTCAAAGCAGCATGCGAAAGTCTAGCACTACTGATAGATTTATTTTGTAAAATTAAATATCTTTTAACCCCTTCATGATTCAGGTTTAATGAACTTTTTTTACAAAACTCTAAAAAATCCTTAACATGAAATTTATATGTTTTGATAGTTTGTCTAGAATAGCCTCATAAAACGCAAGAATCTTCCAATTTCCGAAGAAACACATCAATAGGAATTGTATAATTAAAATGTCGCATAAATATTTTATTAGATTGATTAAATAATAATGTAAATATATTCGTTTCCAAAAATTTAATAAAATAAAAACTTCGTTAAATCTATGTTAAATCCAATAAAATTTCCATTTCTTGAAAAAGGGGTTGTTTGCTTTAATCAAAGGGAATAATTTCAAAGTTCATGCTTTTTGCTTTCTGCATCATTCTTTCATTTATAGAAATCTTTTTTCGTTTTGCAACTTCTTTAGCAGATTCTATATTATGAACTTTGAATTCACGATTTTTTAATGCTTCAATTCCATCTTTCCCAATTAATTTTTCTTGTTTTATATCAAAAACAAGTGCTTGAATTGAAAATGGAACTCCATCCAAAAAATTCTTGATTGTTGGTTCCAAATTATTATTTTTAATATATTGATGATCCGATAGAGGGAAAATATCGATTTCAACATCATCTTTCTTGAATGTTGGATTTCCAAACTTATGATGTGTAACTGTCCATCCATCTGGTTTTTTTAGCTCATCATTTAGAACATCAACAATAAAATCAAAATCCTGATTTTTCTGTTTTCCACCATATAATTCACTCGCTAAAGTCCTACTAACAGTTCCACCAACTAAATAGATATTACCCTGAGAATTATTCTTTACGATTGAAATAATTTCATCAAAATTCTCATTTTTTCTTAATCGATTAATTAATATTTTTCCAAGATTTTCGCTTGTGAATTCAACCATAAATAATAGAGATTTACAGATATATAAAAAGATTTGGATAAAAAACAAACAGCCCCTGTCTTAACAGACATTTTGACTCACTCCGTTCGATATTAATTAAGAAATGGAAATTTTACTCTTCGGGATTTTTTTGTTTCGCAAAAAACCATTTGCAGTTATCCCCCGTTCCTAGCGGAAGAATTTAACAAGGATTTGATAGTTCGGACTTACAGTCCCCTCCCAACTTTTCTTCGAAAAGTTCATCAAAACCTAGTGTTCACTCCAAATTTTCTTACTACCTCCTCCGCGGGTAAACAAAAAATTATTATTTTGATATCTTCACTTAACGCTCCAAAATGAAATTAAAATTTCACTTAACACGCTGATTAAAAATATCTTAATAAATTTATTTAAATTTTCTCTCACCAAATTTTGAATTATTTTTGAGATAAAATTAAAGATTTTTCGTTGCGTTGTGTAGCATCGCTACACGAGTAACAAAAATCTTTGACTTTTAGCCAAAAAGAAACAAAATTACTTAGCAAGCATTAAGACTTTGACTAAACTTATATCCGCATATTCAACGTTCCCACCAAATTCTGCGTATATTGGACCAATCTTTTCAGAACCAAGTTTTTCAAAAGCACGAGCAATGTCATTATATCCTTCAACAGACTCTTTAATATATGTAACATCTAAACTAGCGTTATCAGTTAACAACCTTTGAATATAATTAACAATTGTGTTTGGTGTTAATTCCAAATCTTTTGCAATGTCTTCAATTGACATTTTCTGAAGAATTAATTCCTTAACTCGAGCCTTACGCTCATTTGTCCTAATTTGAGTTGCACTCAATTTCTTAACATTTTTTTCTTCTTCCATCACAAGCAAAAATAATTAGCTCTTATAAATTTAACTCTACTTTTTTAAACTTAATTTTCCTAAAAACTAAATGATAGAAAAACTACTAAGCTTACATAATCCAATTTTAGATAAAATAATGTTTCTAATAACAAACATCGGAGACAAAATTACGATTGCTCTATTTTCATTAATCCTAATTATATTTTTATTAAACAAAAAAGAATACATTAAAACAAAAATAGTTGTTTTGTCCCTCGGACTTGGAATTGTTCTTTCTCAAGGATTAAAATATTTAATACAAAAACCAAGACCAGAAACAATGACATTTTTAGAAACAGGTTACAGTTTTCCAAGCGGACATTCAACAATGTCAATAATCTTCTTTGGATTACTAATTTACTTATTCAAAGATGAAATAAAAAACAAATCAACAAAATATATTTTCATAATCTTAAACATTTTAATTATCTTGTTAATAGGATTTTCAAGACTGTATTTTAACGTGCATTATGTAATTGACGTTTTAGGAGGATACATGATAGGATTCATTTGTCTTCTCTCCTCAATAATTCTTGTTAGAAAAATACCTTTCTTGAATAAAAACAAACTCATTTAAACTAAAAATTTTTTCTCTTAATATGAAATTAATCTCTTGGAATGTAAATGGAATAAGAAGTGTCCTAGAAAAAGGATTTTTAGATTTTGTAAAAAATGAAAATCCAGACATAATTTGCCTTCAAGAAACAAAGGCACACAAAAATCAAGTTGATTTACAATTAGAGGAATACCCTTTTCACTACTGGAATTCAGCAGAACGTAAAGGTTATTCTGGAGTTGCAATTTTTTCAAAAATAGAACCAATTAAGGTAACTTACGGAATCGGATTACTCGATGAAGAAGGAAGAGTAATAACACTTGAATTCAAAGACTATTATCTTGTAACAGTTTATACTCCAAATTCAAAAAGAGAATTAGAAAGACTAGACTTTAGACACAAAGAATGGGATCAAAAATTTCTCGAACATGTAAAAAATCTCAAAAAGCCCGTAATTTTTTGTGGTGACTTAAATGTTGCACATACAGAAATGGACTTAAAAAATCCAGACACAAATAAAACAACAAAGACAAAACCAGGAAATGCAGGTTTTACAAATAAAGAACGTGAAGGATTTGATAACATACTTGACGCTGGATTCATTGATTCTTACAGACACTTAAACCCCGAAGAAAAAAAATATTCTTGGTGGAGTTACATGTTTAAAGCAAGAGAACGTAACATTGGTTGGCGTATCGATTATTTCTGCGTAAACGAAGCATTAAAACATAAAATAAAACGAGCAGATATTTTAACAGATGTTTTTGGTTCAGATCACGCACCAATTCTACTTGAAATTTAAGCATATCCTTAAACACAACAAACATTTTAAACTAAATATAATAAAAATTTATATGGAAAACAGAAAAATAGGTATCATACTAACAGGAATCGGTTTTTTGACAGGTTTGACAACTGCAATTTTTAATTATTCAATTAACCAACTTTCAACTGGAATAAGTATTATGAAAGTTCAGTCAACAATTGGTTACCTAACAGCAATCGGAACAATTGGACTTGGAGCTTATCTAATAAAAAAGAAAGAAAACAAATTCATTGATATTCCAGAAATTCAAATAATGAAATTTGAAAAGGAAGAAGAACCAAAGAAGGAACTCAACTTAAGCGAATTAAACGATGAAGAATCAAAAGCAATCAAAATAATTATGGCTGAAAAATCAATTCTACAAAAAGATTTAATGGAAAAATTAAACGTCAGTAAAGTAAAGATGACAAGAATCCTAAACAAACTTGAAGAAAAAACATTAATTCTTAGACAAAGACAAGGAATGAATAATCTAGTTGTCTTTAATGAATAATTTCTAACTTCATACGCCGTTTTCCTACACAAATCAAATTAATTTTTGTCCCAAAATTTTTTAGCTCGGGTACCCGTTACGGGTAGAGCGTAAAAAAATTTTATTCAACCCTTTGGACAAAACTGCTTCAGAACTTAGGGAAAGGTGACGTGTCAGGAAAACGCCGTTTTCCTACACAACTGAAATTTAACAGCAGTTTTTCACAGTAAATCTATTTCTTATTAAAACAATTTTTCTTAAACAATAAATGGGTGAAAAATTAAAAAAAATAAAAGAGAAAATAATATCAAAAAAATTTACTTTTGTTTCAATATTTTTAGTTTACTTAATTTTAGATATTTTGTTAAACAAAACATATCTAACTTACAAACACATAATAAATACACACACTCTTTTTTACCTAATAACTTTCGTTTCAATAAATTTAATTATAATTCCTTTCCTTGTATCAACAACAATTATATTATCAATTGATAAACTAAAAGATTTAAAATCCGTTTCAAAAAAGAAAGGCACAATTCCAATTTTAGCAATATTTGCAACGCTAGTTGGAGGAGCATGTCCACATTGTTTTATTGGACTATTCCCCGCAATAATTGGTTTATTCGGAACAACATTAACCCTAGGAGCTCTACCTCTGCAAGGATTTGAAATACAAATAATTTCTGGAATAATTTTAATAATTTCTATAAATTATCTAACTAGAGAAACAGTTTGCAAAGTCCATTATTGATTAGTTATTTAAATTAAAATAAATTATAAAAAATATGAAAACTAAATTAATTTTATTCTTGGGAATTTTACTTCTTTTTTCTGTAATGGCAAGTGCGAAAAACGTCGAAGTTTTAATTGAACATAAAAATGTTGAAAAAATGTTTCATATAAAATCAATAAATAACTTTGAAAAAAAATATGAAATAAAAAATGTTACAGAAGAAGAATTTGAATTATTAAAAAAAGACAATTCTATATTTATACAAGAAAACATACCAAAAAAAATTTTTCTGGATGTGTCAGTTCCTTTAATTGAAGCAAATAAAACTTGGACTGCCCAAGAGAATTTAACAAATATAACAGGAGAAGGACAAACTGTTTGTATACTTGACACTGGAGCCCAAACAAACCATCCAGCACTAATTGGAAAAAATGCAACATGTAATATTGATTGTGTAACAACTCCTGGAACATGCTACGAAAATTGTTCACAAACTGATCCTAATGGACATGGAACACATGTAGCAGGAATAATTGTTTCAAATGATTCAACATATCATGGAGTAACACAAGAAACAAAATACATCCCAGTAATGGTTTGTGATTCATCGGGAATTTGTCCAAACTTAGCAACAAGTATTGGATTAGATTGGTGTATCTCTCATAAAGACATGTACAATATATCAGTAATTTCAATGAGCTTGGGAACAGATACAACTTATTCCTCTTATTGTGATTCAAGTTTCGCATCAGACACTTCAAAAATAAATAACGCAACACAGAATAATATTTCAGTTGTTGTTGCTACAGGAAATGGAGCCAATTATACAGGAGTCTCAGAACCAGCATGTATACAAAATTCAATAAGGGTGGGAAATACATATTCGGCAAACTTTGGTTCAACATCTTGGGGTTTACCAACAATATGTACAGATACAACAACAGCTGCAGACTACTTTGTTTGTAGTGGTAATCGTGCTTCAACATTTAATGATACCATTTTTGCCCCCGGAGCTTTAATCAATTCTACATGGAATGATTCAGGATTTAAACAAGAAGGGGGAACATCAATGTCCGCCCCACATGTTTCAGGAGTAATTGCATTACTAAACCAATATAAAAAATTAGAATCAAATAAAACCCTAACGCCTTCACAAATAAAACAAATAATTATTAATTCAGGAAAAACAATTTATGATTCTGAAACTTTAATAAACTATTCTAGGGTCAATGCTTATGAAACAATTATCTATTCAGACGAAGAATCACCAACAATAAATTTAATTTCTCCAGAAAATAATTCTCTTATTTCACTAAATCAAAACTTTTCTTGTAATGCTACTGACACATTGCAATTAAAAAATCTAACATTAAAAATTTGGAATGATACAAGATTATTTTATGAAAACACAACAAACGCAACCATAAATGAAATCTCAATAATTGAAAATCAAACATTAATAATTGATGAAACTTATACTTGGACATGTGAAGCGTACGACGACAAAAACAATCTTGGAGTAACCGAAAATAGAACCGTTTATACAAATCCAATTATTGTGACACTAAATTCTCCGACGAACAATAATTACACAAACGTAAATGAAACAACTTTCAATTGTTCAATTGAATCAAGTAAAAATTTAACAAACATGACCTTTTATTTATGGAATTCAACAGAATTATTAATAAATGAAACAATTAATATTTCAAATTTAATTAACTCTTCAACCTTTAATTATAATTTAACAAATGAAATAAATTATTCTTGGTATTGTGAAGCTACGAATAATGAAAGTGTAATGAGAACAAGTGAAACTAATTTCACAATAACTTATGATATTACAATCCCAACAATTACTTTAATTGGCCCAGTAGATTCTTATTCTGTGACGGGAAGTCAAGAAATAAACTTTACATACAACGTTTCAGAAACCTCAAATTGTAGTTTAATTTTAGACTCAACTCCGACATATTTGTTAAGTTATAACAATGAAACAAATACAATTTCAAAAACAATTTCCGTGGGGACACACACTTGGAATATTGATTGTAATGACCTTGCACAAAATAACATAAATACTACAGAAAGGTCACTAATTGTAAACTCTCCTCCTTCAACAGGGGGCAGTGGCGGAGGAAGTTCATCTGAAACTCCAACTTCAACAACAACAGAAACGATAATTAATTCAGTTGAACTAATTGAAGGAATACAAAAGAAAATTTCAAAAACAAATGAAATAAAATTTGAACTGAATAACAAAAATTATACTTTATCAACTTTTGAACTAAATGAAAACCAAATTAAAATAAATTTAAACAATGTAACAAATGTTACTCTAACAAAATTCATTTCAACAAAGCTTGACTTAAATAATGATGAATACTATGATTTAGAAATTATATTAATATTTTCAACAGAAAGTGAAGCAGAAATTTTTATTAAAAAAATCAATGAAGCCATTCCAATAAAACATATTTTAACAAGCAATTCTATTTCAAATGAAACCACAAAAGAAGAAGAAAAAATTACAAATTCACAAATACAAAAAATATTATTAAAAGTTAAAGAAATAATTATTTTCTTTTTCAAAAGAATCTTTCAAACAAATAATTTATAACTTCTAAATTATTAATATAAACATGGATGTGATAAAATTCTCAGGTGAAAAAGAAACTTTTAACCCAAAAAAAATTTATGCATCAATAAAAGATGCAGGCGGATCAAATAGACTTGCAAAAGAAACAATAACAATTGTAAGAAAAAATTTACATAAAGACATAACAACAAAAGAAATTCTTGATATAGTTTTAGAAAATTTAAAAAAAGAACCAGGAATCTCTGAAAAATACAATCTGAAAGGAGCTATAATGTCCCTTGGACCAACGGGCTTTCCCTTTGAAGAATTCTTTGCAAAATTATTAGAATATTACGGTTACAAAACAAAAACAGATAATAAACTAAAAGGAAAAATAATTTATCATGAAGTAGACATCGTTGCTGAAAAAAACAAAAAATTTATGGTTGAATGTAAATATCACAACGAATCAGGAACATTAACAAGGCTCCAACCAGCAATGTATACTTATGCTAGATTTCTTGATTTGAAAAGACAAAAATTCGATAAACCCTGGCTCGTGACAAACACAAGATGCAGTACTGACGCAAGACAATATGCAAAAGGAGTGGGATTAAAAATAACCAGTTGGAAATATCCAAAAGGTGAATCTCTTGGAGAACTAATTGAAAAAAAGAGCCTATATCCAATTACAATTTTAAATTATTTGACAAATAAAATGAAGGAAAAATTATTTTCTCTAAATATAATAATGCTAAAAGACTTTGAAAAATACAATCCAAAAGAACTAAAATCAAAAACAAACTTTTCAGAAAAAGAAATTGAATTATTACTAAAAGAAGTTTATGAAGTTTTAGCTTAAACTATAAACTTTTGCCATTCCAATACTTCTATAAATAATTTTTTTTGCACCCTCAAGATTTGCAAGAATTGTCCTAACAGTTGAACGAGAAAATTTTGATTTCAAAACAATTTCTGTTATAGTTAATCCTTCAGGATTTTTCTTAATTAAGTCTAAAATTATTTTTATTTTATCCATAAATATATTATAAAAATAAATGATATATAACCTCACTAAAATATATTCGTTATAAAAACAAATCAACTCCATTGGAGCCCATAATCTTACTTTCTATCTTTTGCAAATGAACACAAAGAGTACTAGGACTAACACCAATCTTTCTTGAAAGTTCATTTAAACTAATCTTCTTTGGAAATTGATAATATCCATGCTTCAAGGAAGGAGCCAAAATTTCCTTTTGTTTTGGAGTTAAAATTTCTTTCAAGCTAAAATCTATCTTCACCTTAGAAAATTTCTTAATGTCAATTCCTTCTTCCTCAATTGGTTCAATTACTTTTTCAACTTCAAAATCTCTTAGAATAAATTTAACCCGTTTATATTTTTCCAAAAAGCTAACGGGCCAACTAAGAATTCCCCGAGTATTTTTTAGTACTCGGGGCAAAATCTTATCAGGGGCAAGGTAATGAAATAAATCAGAACCAGGATGAAAAAATTCTATGGAAACCAGGGGATGATTTTCAAGAAGAAATTTATTTATTGCCCGAAAATTAGCATTATCTATTTTTAACAACCCACTAAAAGAATCGTCTCCCAAAGGATAAGCTTGTTTTATTGTAAATGTTGATTTTGGAAAATTATTAACTAAATCATTTTCCCACAAATTAGGAATATCCAAATCAAGCCCAAGTAAAATTAAATTGCTATCATCCATTTTCTTTTTATTACAACAAACGAATAATCATATTCCAATGTTGTAATACAATAAGAACATATTCGTTTAAGTTGATTATTAGAAAAAATCAGTAAAAGAATTTTAAAATAAGCAAAAAAATAAAAAAATTATCCAAAAAAAGAAAATATAAAAAAATTTAATGAATTTATCTTAATTTGAAAGTTGCGCTAATAGTCGAAGTAATTTCTTTTTCACCAACTTGTATATTTGAAGTTGCTTCTTTTACTACGATTGAATCTTCAGCTACACCATAACCTCTAGAATAAATATTCCAAGGGTAGTATCCAAAGTCATTAACTTGAACATTTACAAGTTTACCAACTTTTTTATCAAATCCAACAGCGATAGCATCTGCTTTAATTTTAGCATCTTCAGCAGCCATCTTCATTGCTTCAGCTTTATACTTATTTTGAGATTCTTGTGTTAACTCAAAATTAATATAACTTACAAGTGCACCAGCATCAACTCCCGCATCAACAACAGGACCAATTTTAGCTTCATCATCAATTGAAAGTTCTACCTTTACAGAATGACTTGCAATAAATCCTTCATCCTTTCGTTCATTGTCAGTCCAAACATAATTTGGATAAACGTTAAAGTTTTCAGTTACAATATCTTCTCTTGTAAAACCTTGCTCAATCAATGAATCAATTAAATTGTTTAAAATTTCTGAATTAGCCTCTTTTGCTTCAGTTGTTGTTTCTCCCTTCGTTTCAACATTAAAATAAACTGTGATTAAGTCCGGCATAGCTTTAACTGTTGCAATACCTTGAACATTAACTGTATTATCTCCAGTTGAAGAAGTAACACCTCTAAATGAAAACAAGGCTACTAAAGCTACAATCAAAATTACTCCTGAAATAATCGAAGTCATCACAATTGCATTGTTTTGTTTTTTCATGTTATTTTCCTCCCTTAAACTTTTCTCCGCGAAATTGTTTTCCAATCAATTTTGCTTGATTGAGAAAAGTTTTCCGCAAGGGTTTGCAAAACAAACCCGAGGACCGAATTGAATCAAGAAGATTCAATGAGTCCATTTCTCTAAAATAAATTAGTCTTTCACCTATATAAATAATTTGAAGAGTTCAAATAATCTTGAAGTTATTAGATAAAATCTTTTTTTATTTTGAATTATTTTTGTCAAATTTTTTATAAAAATTCTCCACTTCCTTTTTCAATTTTGAATTATTTTTGAGATAAAATTGAATATTTTTATTGCGTTGTGTACGTCTGTACACGAGTAATAAAAATATTTACATTTTAGCCAAAAAGAAACAAAATTACAATTTTCTCCAATTAACAATGGACACAACAAACAAAACCAAAAGAGCTCCAGCTAAAAACCAAGTCCAAAGAGGACTCGGAGGATAATAAAGTAACTCTTTACCATATTCAAAAGTTGCATTCCTAATTGAATCACTTGCTCCAGCAGCAATTAAACTATTTCCAGCACTTGAAACCTTCGCAAGTTCAAATTGTGGACTCTCAATTAATTGTTTTGAAGAATACATTAATTTTTCATAAACATAAACTCCAAAAGTTAAAACTCCAGTTAACATAAAAGCAGGAACTAAAGACTTGAATTTTTCACCAACACTCTTTTTTGGAGAAATAACGATAGATTTATTTGAAAGTTCATACATAACAATTTTTTTTCCTTTCTTACTCCAAAAAAAGTTTTTTCTCTTTTGAACTAATCCACTCAAAAGTAATTTCTTCATGTTGTATTCCATCGTGTTCATTGGAATATCTAATGCTAAAGATAAATCTTTTTGGCTTGCTTCTTCATTATCAGCAAGATAATCAATAATCTTTTTACAAGTTTTATTTCCTAAAACTTCCGCCAAACTTTTTATCTTCGCATCTTCAAGTGAAACTAACATAAATTTTTCATCTGTCATTTAATTATATGTCCAAATTTATTTATAAAAGATTTGTTAAGTTCAAAACTAATTGAAGTGATCAAACTCTTTTTGTCTTTTCAAATATCTCAAAAAATTCTTCCTTTTTTGTTCTAACATTTTTTTGTTCACACAATAAAAATAAATTTTTTTACTTATTTTAAAAACTAAATACAAAAAGAAAAAAGATAAAATAAAAATAAATATTTTTCCCCCAATTGTTTTTTCTTCTAATTCATCAATTATCTCACCGGTAATTTTAGAAATTTCTTCATCTGAAATATTTTTTGGAATAGAAATATTTTGAGATATAGAAATATTTTCTTCTACACTTTCATTTTCCAAAGTTAAATTTCTTTCCACTAAATTAGTTCCCGTACTTCCTCCAGGAAGTGGAGTATAAACAGAACATTCCCCACAATCACTAGAACAATTAGAACAATTTTCATCACTGTCACAAGTACCATCTCCACAAAAACTCAAAACTTCTTCAGAAATTAAAAATGGTGTAACAACATTTCCACTACTGCCAACGTAAGCAGAAAAAGTATCTCCTTCAGAAGTTATACTTGGACCAAAAAAAGAATCAACATAACTTGTAGCAGAAAAAACTGTTCCTTGTAAAGTTGAAGCAAGAATTAAATCTTCATAGAATCCAACATCATACATTGCCCCCTCAAGTAAACTCATTATCTGAAAACTTGCAATTTCAAAAACAGCCTGAGTTACAAAAGAATTATTTTCTATAGAATCATTAACCTCTTCAACTAACAAGGGAGTTTCATTTAAAGTCTCATTAATGATTGTTTCATTAGTCAAATTAAATTCCAAAGTAACATTATCCAAAGTTAAATTTATTTCAATACTTTGATTTACAATTGTTTCATTTAAAGTTTCATTAACTAAAGAAATATTTGTTTCATTCGTTATATTATTAGCTAAAACAAAAGGTAAAAAGAAAATTAAAAAAATAAAAAACCATTTCATCTTAACTACAAATTGTTGTATAGTCAGCCATACTTACCCAAGATGTACTGTTACACGAGCAATGTTTTTTTGTGTCTGTATCATAATATATTGCGCCATCAGTTGAAACAGAGCATGTTATTGGAGGTGTGCTTACTCCATTTAATTTAATATAATCATTTGCCAAAATAAAACTTGTTCCAGAACCAGAAACTGTAACACTTGATTCTGTTGGATATGTAACCATATTATTCAAAGTTCTTTTTATTGCAATATAACTGTAATTAGTTGTATTTGTAAAAGCCGTAGTGTTATCCATTTTATAATTACATAATCCTCTCAAACTGGGATTATTAAAAGTAATTGAACCAGAAGAAAGAAATCCATTTGTACTGTCACTTACCCCAGTTAAAGGAACCCAACCAGTTGAACGGCAGTAATAAAATTCTGGAGCAATTGACTTTGAACCACCAGAAACTAATGAAAAAGATTCAGTCGTAAAGTTCGTTAGTCCTCCAATATACAAAATGGAATTATCTAAATTAAATAATTGTATATTATTTGACGCATTATTAAAATAAGAAGTAACATCAACTGTTGTTCCATTTCCATAATCCAAATATGCTTTTGAAATTGCATCAACTGAATTATATTTAATCAACTTATCAAATCCTGCACTATCAATTTCAATTAAACTAATGTCGGTCGTTGTTGAATAATTTCCTAAAATATTTGCTCTAATAAAAGAATGGGTTCCCCCCGTAAAATTATTTGCATCCAATTCTAAATTTAGATTATAAGTTTTTTGACCTGACGAAAGCAATGTTGAAGAAATAAGATTATAAATTGAACTAACTCCACTAAACCCTTTTGTATTTGTTCTAACACTAAAGGATTTTCTTTGTGAAACACCAGAAGTATCATCTATTCTAAATCCGTTTGTTCCAGTTCCATTTTTAATTTTTATTTCAAATTTGCTTTCTGTCCCATTTCCAACATAAGTTTCAATTGCTCCACCCTCAACAGAAACAAAAGTAGGTCTAGGGATAACAGAATAAGTTTGATTTGAAATATTTGCATTCCAAGCAGGATTATTACCCAATCTAACACAACTTGAATTCACAAAAACACTAATTTCAGCAAATGCTCCTTCATATATTCCAGAAACAATTCTAATCCAATTTTCATTATCAACATTTGTAGATGAAAAAGGATTATTTACAAAATCACAAAAATAATTTAATTCATAATTATATATTCCATTCTGATGAACAAAAAGATTTGTCAAATTTCCTAAAAACAAATAAGCTCCCCAATTAGCTGGTTCTGCATAAACTCCCTCCCTAAAAAAAGCCAAACCTTGTGCCTCTAAATCATCTTGAACTCCCATGTCTGCTCCAGTTGTAGAAGTGTTACAATCAATTAAAGTAAATCCCCAATCTTGACATAAATTATTTTGACTTTGATTAAGTCTAGTAGAATTTTGATTTACAACTAAAAAACTCCTAGCAATAAGGCTTGCTTGATTATCTCCTCCGTCTTGAACTTGAAAACGAGGCGTTCCATCACTGCCAATTACTTGAAAAATTGAATCAGAAACTGACCCTGAAGAATTTGCTCCCGTAGTATAAAGGCTACCAGTAAAATTTCCAGAAGAATATTTTGAAATATATTGTGTGGAACTGGTAAGTCCAGTAATTCCACTTCCATTTCCAAATAAATATGCTGCAGTTATATTTCCGGTAGTTGTCAAATTATAACTTCCTATATTCATTGTTTGACTTGAATTAGTGAATGTGTGCCCGGAAACACTCCACTCTAAATTTGTTAATTGATTATGTGCTGCATTAGTTAATGTACTTCCGCCACTTCCTCCAGGACCAAACATTCCAAAATTAACAATTTTTGCATTCCCTAAAGAAATTGCAGTGCTTAAAGCTGTTGTTCCTTCTTTGAAACAAACTGCAGCTAAAACAATTCCTCCAAAAATATCTTCATTTAAAGTATATGAATCAGAAGAAGTTAAATCATTAACTGCTAAAGCTAAAGAAGCATACTGTTCATTACCTCGAATCAAAATAGTTTTTGTTTTATTTTCATATGGAAGAAAATAAATATAATTACAACCAAATTGATTATTTGAATAAGCAATTAAATTTCCACTTCCACCATTGTAATAAGTTGTATCAATATTGTTTGTTGTATTCTGAAATAAAGTTGTACTCCCATTATTATACACAGGTAAAAGAGTTACATTTGTTTCAGTTGGTAAAGAAGGTGTATTAATTGTATCTCGAGTTGAACTAGCACCAATACACATCGCTGTTCCAGAAGCACGATTTAAATTTAGATTTGCTCCATTTGAAGAAACCACTAATCCAGAAAGTTTTATTGCTCCTTGTGAATTAATAAAAGATGCCCAATCATGACTGGTTTCAGAAGTAAGAGGTAAATCATAAACTTGATTTAAACTAGTTCCAGTTCTATGTCCTAACCTACCTAATCTGATGACAGAAGAATACTGTGCCTTTGTAAAATCAGTTGTTTGTTGTACAACCTCTCCTGAAGAATTTATTCCAACAAAAGTATTTGGTGCGATTGCTAGATAATCAACCGTTAAATTATTCATTTGATCCCAAGAAACTAAATCTACAATTGGGTTTGAAGGGTTTGTTCTATCAACAAAAAAACCTTCTCCAGCCGAAATATCAAACTTTGAAGAATTTACTGGACTAATTCTAATTAAATTATTATCAGTATCATTAAATCCACTCCAAGAAAGTATTCCAGTGTCAAGTGCCATTCCTAAAATATTATCATAATTAATGTGTGCCATAATTTCCCCATGAGAGTTAGAATTAATTATCCGCGCTTCAGATTCAGAAATAGCCTGTGTTAAATTAGTTGTATTTACTTTAAGTGAAATTCCTGCCAAAATAACACCTCCTTCCAAGTCAGAATAAATTGTAGGTTTATTTTGTAATCCTAAAAGTGCATCATTTAAACTATTATATTCAGATTCCCCTCTCAAAATAAAAGTGGTATCAGTTGAATTTCCACTAGGGAAAAAATAAACATACAAATTAATATATTTTCCCTCCGTTGCATTTACTAAAACTCCACTTGAATTATCATAATGTAATGTATCTAATTCTGTAGTTAAACTTTCAACCTTTGTTCTTTCAGAAGTAGAATTTCTAATCGCAGGATAAAAATCAAAATTATCTTCCATATCATTTTCTGGTTGATTGATTTTACTTCTTTCCACTCCTGCTCCAATTCTAAGGCTCTTTCCAGCACTTCGCTTTAGTCCCAAAACATTTGAACCTGCTTCAATTTCTAAACCTGAAAGTTTTAGTGTACCATATCTCATAATCCAATTAGCAAAATCTAAATCAGTTTCAACAGTTAAAGGAAAATTATATCTTCCAGTAATATTAATACGATTAAAGTGTGATAGTCTTCCAAGCCTACAAATATATTCTAATTGGTCAATAGAAAAATCTCCAACCTGCATTGCAACGCTGCCATTCTGAAAGTACCCAACAAAAGTTGAAGAACTAGTTGTTACAAGGGGGTCACTCACATTATAATTATAAGAAAAAATCTTTTTTGTCACATTAGAATCTGATTCATTAGTTTTATTTGCAAATAAACAAATTGTTTCATTAATATCGAAAGTTACTGAGTCATTCAAAATTAATTGTCCGCCACTAATTACTCCTGTATGTAAATTATTTTTTGTATACATTGCAATTTCACTTAAAGACAAATTTTCCCAATAAATTTCTCCTGCCAAATTTGAAAATTTTTGACTTCCTAAATATAAATCGCCAGTGATTGTAACATTCCCTTCTAAAGTTTCATTTGTTCCAATTGAAGCCCCACTATAATTTACTTCATTCCAGTTTTCAATTGTTGTTCCATTCAAAGTTAAATTTATGGTGTTAATATTTGTAACAAACAAAGAAGTGATTCTTGAAGCGACTGACCCCAGCCAACCAAAAAAACCATAATTTGTTGTTGTTATATTTCCGCCGACATTTACATTTAGAGTTGTGTTAACATTAATTGAATCATTGTCCCAAACGCTGTCTCCACCTGAACCCGTACTATCAACTTCACAAAGAACCGTTCCATTAGAATAAATTTTTCTAATTGAACTTCCACTCGCACATTCATCAATTAATGAAAAATTAATGAAACTCACATTATTTATTTCACCAATTCCAGATTGAAATTCTAATCTATCTTCACCACTGAAATTTAAATTGTCCCCATTTATGTAATAATCCTTCCAATAAATTTTTCCGTATTCTAAATCAGGGCTAACTGGGACATTCCAAGAACCGTTAATAATTGAATCATTAAAAGTATAATTGTAAATTAAATTTCCGAGAGTTTCATTATCATAAATATAAATTGTTAAATTTCCAAGGGAAAGTAAAGTGCCATTTGAATAAGTAACATTTGTTCCCTGATCATAAAATAAAAAGGCATTTACTGTTGAAATCATAATTACAAATAAGACAAAAAAAATACACTTTAATTTCATCATAATTGAAAGGAAAAAATCTTCATATAAAATGACACGAATATATTCCGAAAAAGGACATTCTTCCCGAACATATTAGTTTAAAATTATAAATAAAAATTAAACCAATAATTAATGATGGTAAAAAAGAAAAGAAGAATCCTAGAAATTACAACATTTAAAATCAAACAAAAATTAAACGAAGAAGAATTTAAAAAAATTTCAGACAAATTTCATAAGTTTATAGAAAAACAAATTGGTTTTGAACACAGAATGATTTTAATTGAAAATAATAAGTGGTACGAAATAATTCAATGGAGAAATATTGATTTTGCAAAAGACGCATCAAAAAAAGCAAAGAAAGAAAACGAATGCAAAGAATATTTTGAAGCAATCATTCCAAAAACAGCTCATTCAATTTATCCTGAATTAGTTAAGATGTATTAACATCAAATAAGTAAATTAATTTGTTTTCAACATTATCATAAATTACTGTTGATGATGTTAAATTATAATTTCTTCTTGATAACTCTTTATCTAAATTTGAATAAACCTTGTAATCAGAAACCAAAAAGGAAAGTTTATTTTTATAGGGAAATTCAGAAACTAAGTAATCTTTTCCCCTAAAATTCTCAACTGAATAATTTTCTAAATCATTTATTTTTGCAATCATTACTCTATCTAATTCAACGCCTTTCAAATATTCTCCACTTCCAAAAAATTTGTCCCTAGAATCAAACTTCCAAATATACTTATCCGTTTCAATCAAAGATTTATTCAAAAAAGAATCACCCAAATTCAAATTATTCTTTAACAAATAATTTCCAGAAACATTTGTATAAACAAAAGTAAAATTATCATAATACTTTTCATTAAAACTAATTTCGTTTAATCCTCCAAGATAAATAAAATAAGTCAAAACTAAAACCAAAATTACAAGAACAATTCCAAAAAATCCATTTTTCTCCCTCATTCAAAAAATAGGTAAATGGAAGTTATAAATATATTTTATTCAAACTAAAATAGTTTATTTTCTCTTGCAAGAAAGATTTATAAATTATTTATTCATAATTTTCATATGGAAAAGAATTCTGAAATAAAAGGTAAATGGATTGTTTTATTGGGAGAACATATAATTGAATCTGGAGATGATATAAAAGAAATTTACAAAAATGCACAAAAGAAATATCCAAAAAGTAAATTAATTTTAGCTCGAGTTCCCGAAGAAGGTACACTCATTTATTAATTCTAAAATGTCTCTTGTCTTTAGATACAAATCTCTTCCGGGAAAAACAAATGATAAAAAAAGCCCAACATTACAAGTTTCTTTAAGGGGAAGATCGTCTTTTCCCATTGAAGTTATTGCATTATTGGACACGGGAGCAGATGTTTCAGTTATACCTCTAGCATTAGCAGAATTATTAAATCTTGATTTGAATAGCGAAATTCTTGAAAGTAATGGAATAGGAGGAACAATTAAAACTAAAAGATCGTCCATGAGAGTCGAAATTTCTAAAAACAGGGAATCTTATTCCATACAGGTCCCAGTTGAAGTTGCATTGGAAGATGATCCCCCAATTATACTGGGAAGAAATGGATTTTTTGATAAATTCCAAATTATAATTGAAGAAAATAAACATCATATAATTCTAAAGAGAAATAATGTTCCAATAGTATAATGTACAAAAATTAAAAGAAACCAAAACCCTTTAAAATAGAAAATTCTAATTAATTTTGTTAGTTAGTCTAAGATTTAGATAAACCGACACATTATTACGGCGGTTGTGGTATAACGGTTATTATGTCCGGTTGTGGTCCGGGCGAAGAGGGTTCGACTCCCTCCTTCCGCTTTCTTTCTTTTGTCAGTCGGTCGTCTTCGACTCCGCAATTCGCACTCCGTGAAAGCTTTCTTAAATTCGCTTTGCTCATTTATTGAAACTTTCAGAAGATGCTCACCTTCCGCTTATCTTCCTCTAAAAAACTTTATAACTTCTCTTCTTATATTATAATCATGGAAAAAAGAATAAAAGTTCCATTTGTTAAAAATTCCCTTTTATGGAAGGGAAAAGGATGGTGTGGTCCAATAGCTCTTGCATCTTTACTTAGGTATTATAAAAACAAAAGTTCAGTAAATGAAATTGCAAAAATTTCTAAATCAATAAAAAACAGTGGAGGAACTATTCCTGAAGGGTTAACTTATTTTTGTCTTTCAAATGGATTTAGCGTAGATTATTATGGCAAATACAAATTTTTTGATTACAACAAAAAAGAATTCTCAGAAAGATTTAATACCCTTATGAAAAAAATCAAAGCAAAAGAACTTGCAAAAAAAATTGAAAAACAAAATAAACAATTTCCAAAATATAAATTCAAACTCAAATCTCCAACATTAAAAGATATTGAAAAATTCATAAAAGAGGAAAAACCTGTTTTATTATATCTTAATATTGCCGTAGTTGAAAACAAAAAAAATCTTTGGCCTCACTATGTGCTAGTCGTTGGATTTGATAAAGAAAATTTTTATGTTCATAATATATATCCAAAAAATAAATCTTATCAGAAAATACCTAAAAAAATTTTTAAAAAAGCGTGGAAATCTGAAGGAATGGATTATTTCTTATTAATACCCCACAAGTAAAAATTTAACCAACTCAAAAAACTTTATAACTTCTCTTCTTATATTATAATCATGGAAACTGTAAAAGGATTCAAAGACAAAACAGGAAAAGAAGCAGAAAAAGCTGCATTCATAAGAGAAATAGCGAAGCAAACATTTGAAAGATATAATTTTCAGGAAATAGAAACTCCAATAATTGAATACGAAGAATTTGTTAAATCAGGAGGGGATGAAAATGATGAAGCAATCTCAGAAATCTTCAAATTAAAAGACAAAGGAGAAAGAAATTTAGCCCTAAGATATGAATTCACATTCCAACTAAAAAGAATCGCAGAAAACCAAAAACTTCCATTCAAACGATTTCAAATCGGAGCAGTTTTTCGTGACGAACCAGTAAAAGGAAACAGATTAAGGCAATTCACGCAATGCGATATTGATGTAGTCGGAGCAAAAATTAAAGATCAAGCAGAATTACTTTCAGCAGTAAATGATATTCTAAATGCACTAAAAATTAATTCAACAATTTATGTAAATAACAGAAAGTTACTAAACGAAATTTTAGACGAAGCAAAAATAAAAAACAAAATTGAAGCAATTCGTGAATTAGATAAGTTAGACAAACTTCCAGAAAAAGAAGTAAAAGAAAATCTAAAAAAAATTGGAGCTGAAAAAATGTTAGAAATTGTAAAACAACCTGAAACTAATTTCAAAAAATATTCAGGATATGCAGAAATTGAAGAACTAAAAGAATACGCTAAATATTACGGCGTTGAAATTGTTTTCCAACCAACTCTAGCAAGAGGACTTTCATATTACACTGGAAACGTTTTTGAAATAAAGTCAGACATAAAAGAAACAATTTGTGGAGGAGGAACTTACCTAATTAACGAAAATGAAGCCTCTGGAATCTCATTTTCAATTGAAAGATTAATGGCAGTTTCAAATATAATAATTGACATAGAAAAAATATTAATTGTCTCCCTAAACGAAGACAAAAAAGCAATTGAAATAAGTAAACAACTAAGAAAACAAGGAAAAAACGCCTCAGTCTTTTTTGGTAAACCAAGTAAAGCCCTTGAATATGCAAACACATACGGAATAAAAAAAGTAATCTTCGTTGGTAAAAAAGAAGTTGAAGAAAAAAAATTCAAAATAAAAAATATGTTAACGGGTAAAGAAATTACAATTACAGTTCAAAAGAATAAAAAGATAAAACTTGAATAATATTTTCTATTTAAACGCACCAAGCATTTCTAAAAAAGGAATTATCTCTTTTGGATGTTCCATAATTGCATCAGCACCAGCGTTAATTAATTTTTGTTTATCCTTGACAAAACCCCAAGTAACTCCAACAACATATGCATCTGCTGGACGTGGTGCAACCAAGATATTTTTGTAAGCATAAATACCATTAGCTGTATCTTCAAAAGCAATAACTTCACTTGGATGAACTCCAAGACCATTAATTGCTAACATAGCAGATAAACTATTTGGTTTTTCAATATAATGTTTAACATCACTTGGAACAAGTTTTGTTAACATCTCTATATTATCATAATCAATTACTTCCTGCTTAGCCTTCCCATTAACAAGAACCTTCAAAATATCATCATAAGTAATAATAGTATCAAAACAACCATCAAGATTTACTTTATTTAATATTTTGTCTAGGCTCATACGCCCTTTAGTAGTGTTAATTCCAAGCCTTAGACGAGTCATACGATTTGGAGTAACAACTCCACGATTGTAAACCTCAGAAATAACATTAGCCATATCGACACCATCAACTTTAACTGTACTTAAAGGATTTTCCTGGCAATATTCATTATATAATTTCCAAATCTTTGCCTCATTTTTATCAAAACCTACGTGAGAAATTAAGTTATATAATGCTGGCATTCCTTGTTCTGCATAAATCTTATTATAATTATCCATCCATTCATCTGTATATGGTCCAAAAGATTTGGATTTATCTCCAATTTTTTCATAAATTGATTTCTGCCAGTTATAATGAAATTCCATAGAATTCAAGGTAACACCATCCATATCGAAAATTGCTGCACGTAATGGGTTTTGAATTTTATCAAGAGGAGTAATAATTTCCATAAATGTTAAACCAATAAATGATTTAAAACTATTATTGTTCTAAAAAGATAAAACCGCTCGTTTTAATTTTTATTAGATTTAGACGAGGCATTTTATTTCGTTGTGTAGCAGCGTTACACGAGAAATGAAATAACGAAGTATTAATCAATAAAAATTACAAACGACAAAAGTTTTCGATAATGTCTTGGTTGTATACCTCAGGATGAAAAAGCGTTCCATAAATTGGTTTCACTTTATGTTTAACTGCATGAGGACACAACTCTGACCTTGCATAAACATCAAAATCACTTGACAAAATAGAATTTTGATGAAGAGAATAAACTTTTCTTTTTCCAATTGCACCCAAAAAAGGTTTTTCAAATTCAATATCCACTGAACCCACTTCTTTTACTTTCTCAATCTTTCCTCCAAAAATTAATTGAATAATCTGTGAACCAGCACAAATTCCAAAAACCGGGCGATTAAATTCCCATATCCATTTGAATTTTGAAATGTCTTCTAAATATTCATTATCATAAAGACTGGTTCCACAAATAATAATTTTTTCTGCCTTGTTAAGATACGCTGGACACACTTCATCATAATTACATACAAAATAATCTTGACTCATATTTTTCAAGACCTTAAGAATTGGTCCTACAAATTCATAATAATGAAGTTGTTCTTTACAGACATTAATGACTAATATCATAAAAAAATAACGAACTATCCCTAATTAAATCTTTTTACAGTGTTTTTTTCATCCGAATAAAAACAAGGGGTTTCTTTGTGTTAAAAGAATAAGCAAGTTCAACCGGTTGATATCCATTTTTATAATAAAAAGGAAAAGAATCCTTCGTAGAATAAAGGTAAACCTCCCCTACTCCTTCTTTTTTACAATATCCTTCTATATAATTTAAAAGTTTTTTTCCAATTCCTTTTCCAGAATAATCTCTATGAACATAAAGCCCACTTATTTGATTTCCATCAAGTGAAACCGTTGCAACAAATTTATCTCCATCAATTAGAGCGAAAACTGTTTCTTCTTCAAGTTCTTCTAAAACTCCTTCAGGAGAATTACTAGCAAGTAAAACACTAGAATATTCACTAGAACTTACTCCTTGAATAGCCAAATGACGAAGCAAGGAAATCTCCCGATAGTCACCACTTTTTGCACGAACAATATTCATGTAAACTAATTAAAACAATTCCCTTAATAAATAACTATAATACTCAAAAATATATTTTCTGTTACTACTTTCTTTTGAGAATATAATTAACAGCGTCACCAAAATGCATTTTTTTCAAGGCATTTGTAGTTTTTCCCTCAATAATTGAACTAGAATCAACAGGCAAAATTTCTAAAAAAGAAATCAAATTATCAAAAGAATTAAACAAATCTCCACCTTTTGCTAAATCTTTTTCTAAATCATCAAAAAGATACAAAGTATAATTTCTTTGATTTTCTTTTGATTTCAAAAAAGTAACTACAAAATTTGCTCCCTTACTATATGTGAAAGAAACATTATCAAAATCCTGATAAAATTCCAAACTTTCTTTATCACGATATAAAGTTTTTTCTCTCCAAATTGCATTCAATCTAGGAAGATTTAATCTGCCAGTTGAAAACCCGTCTCTAATCATCTCAACATCATAAAATGAAAAATTACGATTTAATTTTAATAAATTTAAATCTGAAGAATAATATTTTCTAATAGTAAAATCATCTTTAATATAAAAATTATTTATATAAATATTTTTTTTATCAACAAATTTAATATTCTGAGAAAATTTAGTTTTATCTCCTACAATATAAGAACAATCAAATAAATTTTTTTCATCTTTATGAATTACAAAACCTTCATAATCACGAGAATAATCTTCTGGAATTATAGAATTTTTATTAAAAATTGAATTATACAGTCTTTCATAATCAATAAATTTTTCATTATTTTTTAACTTATCCCATCCAACAACATCAAACGATTTTGGATTAGGAGAATTTGATAAAAAATCCATAATTGCATCTGCTTTAATGCTAGTCAATTCTTCCAAACCCATAAAAAATAACTTAAACCAAAGTATATAAAAATAATTATTCTTTCATATCTAATGCTTTTCTCAAAGTTAAATCAGAAGAGAAAGTACTATAACCTAAACGAAGATTAGTAATTTTTTCATCACCAAACAATTTCAAAAATTCTTCTTTATTTTGAAAAGACAAAATATTTTCATTTGCAATTGAGACAAATTCAGAATATTTTAATTCACTTTCAAGATTAAATTTTAAAAATGCACAAAAATCTCCTTTCCCTTGAATAAATACATTTGCTTCATTCAGACATAATTCCTGATATTTTAATTTTAAATCGCCCCAATTAAAACTTCCAAGACGAAAAACTTTAGACAAAGAAATCTCTTCTGAATGCTCGTTAACGGGTAAAATTCTATTCATATGTGCAAGTGCAGATTCATTATCTATTTTTTGCGAATATTCTCGATTAATAGAAAACCCCTTATCAAAAAAAATAGAATCATTCATAATATAATCACGAGAAAGTTTTCTTCTTTGAAGATACTTAATCTCTCCAGATTTTATATAAAGATAATCAAAAGAAGTATGTTCAGAGCCAAACAACATACCATCTGGAATTTTGACAAAACCACTAAAATCTGTTTTCAAATTTTTACTATAAAAAGAAAAATCATTATTAGAACCAAAATCATTCATATACCATAAAGCAAAATCAACAAACTTTTCATCCTTTAATTTTTTTAAATCACTCCATTCAGACTTAAATCCCAAAACAGAAGGCTCATTTAATTTTTTACCAAAATCCTCCCAGATTAAATTATTCATAAAAAAGATATTAATTTACAATATTTAAGGATTATTATATTAATTTACTTCAATCTCCGCACGAAAAGAATATTCTCCTTCTTCTTTTATTTCACTTGAAATAACTTTTAATTCTCTCTTGTATAAAGGACAATTAACAACAAATGTTTCAAATTCCCCTCCTTCACCAGCGACATGAATTTTATATTTTTTATTTAATTCCCGAGCTTCAGAAATAAAAGTTTTATCAATTTCTCTTAGAAGCCAGGACTTATCAAAAGGATAAGCAAAAACTCCAACCAAAATAACTTTGAAACCAGTTTCAATTAACTCATCCAAATATTCACTTTCATCCTTTTGCCAAAGAGGATTAAAACATTCTAAATCTAATTCAAAACAAATTTCCTGAATTCTAGATGCTTGATAAACTGATTGTATTGCTCCAGTAATAATTCCTTCAACTCCGTATTCTTCCTTTGCGCGAAGAATGGCTCTCTTCAAATCTTCAAGTTCAATTTCTTTTTCTCCCTTGGTTTTCTCAACAATCAAAGAAATATTCATAACTTCTGCTTGCTTAATAGTTTTTTCAATAGAAGGTGTATGAAACATATAACTCTCTTTATTTTCAGAAAAAATTGAAATAAGACAAGCTACTTCATAATCTTGCTTCTTTGCAAGATACGTCGCATAAACAGAATCTTTTCCACCTGAAAATAAACTCGCTAATTTCTTTACCATAAATCGAATAAGATTTTTTGGTTTTTATTTGTTTTCAGAACCATTTAAAATGCAAATCGCCTCTTCGAGTAAAAAGTTTTTACCAAAATATTCTTTCTTGCCAAAAAGATCCCCTTTGCAAAGTTTAAAATAATTAAAAAATTTATTATAATTTAAAAAAATATCTTCTTTCAAATTATCTGCGACAAATTCATCAACATCAAATGAAAAGAAGGATTCATGATTTTTTGCCAAATAAATAGATGCTTTTTCCTTACAAAATCTAAAATATTCTATATTAAAATTATTCAATTTAAATCTGGAATCTCTGTGTATATAAGTTAATTTTCCTTGATTATTACTTGAATAACCTTTATGCAAACAAAAATTATCAGAATAAAATTTAAATTTTTTTGAATATAAATTTTCCCCCCCTTCATGACACTGAAAATATTTAATTTTACCTTTTTCAAGATACATATATTCCACCATCTCCTCGCTACCATTTATTAATATTTTATCTTTACTCAAACTAACAAAACCCGTAAAATTATTTGTCAAATGCTTTGCAGGAATATATTTCTCCAAATTATCAACATTTACTAATTTTTTTGTAAAATCTATTGGTTTTTCAATCCCTATTAAAATTTCCCATTCTTCCTTCCAATCAAATTTTCTAACATCTTCAAAATTATTATTAAATTTTTCATAAATATTCATAAATTAAGATAGAAAATATAATTATAAATATTATTATTCCTCATCAATTAAGTCATCAAACTTCTCAACTTCTTCAAGTCGCTTAAGTTCTTCAATAGAAAGTTCACTAGTTGAATCAATCAAATCATCAAATAAATGAGGATTATATTTCAAATAAACTTTTTTCATCCAAATATGAATTTCATCAAATGAAGATTCTTGCTCTAACCAAATTTTATCATTCATTTCTAACTGAAGAAGAGGATAAAATGAAAGCGCCCGCTCTTCTTTTTCATTACCAATAAAACTGGAATATGGAATTTTTTTATGGGATTTATTTGCATCAAAATGTGCAATTAATCTACCATGAATAGACTTCAATTTATTTGCAATATTAAATTTTCTTTTTGGTAAGCTAATTCCCGTCTCACGTAAAGCATTTTGATTAACAATTGTTTTTTTAATACGCCTATTTTCAGTAATAATTGCCTTATTCAAAGATTCAATCAACTCATTTAAAGTAACTCTCCTATAACGCGGCATTGGGCTCTTAGGGATAAGTTCAGGTATATCTTCATCTAATTCTATTCTTTCAAAAAGTCGCTTCTTAGAATCCTTCTCCTCTCCAAATAAGATTTCATCAATTCCCCTCATATATTTGCTAAGTAAAAGCTCAGACTTAATCCTCAACAAAAGTGAAGCCGCAAGAAGAACCTGACTAGAAATAAAAAAATCTAAATTTTCATACTCCTCAATTTTCTCTAAAAACCTATCTGTTAAAACACTAATATCAATATCCCAAGGATCTAATTGTTCTGTATTAATCAAATCAAAAATAATTTCCTTCCAACTAATTTCTCCTTTAAACAAAATATCTTGAACCTGTTCTTGACTGTAATTAACCTTATTTTCCTTAGAATTTTCCTCTTCCATGTAAAATTAAAGCTTTCAAGACTTATAAAATTAAAGATTAAATAAATAATCCAAAAGTAACAACTACCATTGACTACTCCAAAAATAAAAGTTCTTGTCATTTTTGAAGAGTAACATCAAAGAAACATTTATATAGTATAGTATATACATCAATATTATCACCTCTTTTACCCGGGAGAGGCTTTGAGTTATCTAATTGAGAACTTAAAGAATCTCCTAGGTTTTCCCCTAAAATTATTTATTAGAATTCATTTGTCATTTCAAAATTACAACACCAACGAAAAGTTTAAAAACTAAAACCACTATAGAATAGTATCACCTCTTTTACCCGGGAGAGGCTTTGAGTTATCTAATTGAGAACTTAAAGAATCTCCTAGGTTTTCCCCTAAATTTCTTTTCTTTGAAAAGAAATTTTCCGTAGATTTTCCAACGAGAAAATTAGGGACTAGAGTGAATTATAAAAAATTCAAGTATTTTATTCTAATAATAAATAATTTTTCTACAAATTTTATATCAAAAAAATCAATATTTAAAAATAATCGAAAAGAAACAAAATTATTCAGATTTGCCTTTGAATTCAGCATAATGGCACTTACCACAGTAAACTCTATCTTTTGCAACCATTAAAAAGACTCCCGGACCACACCTAGGACAATATCTTTCTCTTGTTGCAACATCACCATCAATTTTATACTTAGTATATTTCTTACTTGTTGGTTTATTTTTATGTGGTTTCTTACCTTTCTTTATTATTTTCTTCTTTGCCATTTTATTCTGATTGTACCTCTTCAGTTGATTCAGCTGCTAATTTAGCTTCTGCTTCAGCTTTCTTTCTTTCAGCTTCAGCTTTTCTTTGTTCTTCAATAGCCTTTTTCTCAGCTTCAATTTCTTGTTTAGTTCTTTTTACAATTTTATCAAAAGATTCCTTCGAATCATAAATAAAAGCCGAAATTAAAAATTCTTTTGATCCAAATCTAGATAAAATATTTTTAATTCTAATTAACTTTTCATCACAAGAAAATTTCTCACAAATGATTTTTCTTGCTTCAGCTTGACTAGGAGTAATATCTCTTCTAACCAAAACTTCAACTTCATTCCTTGAAAATAAAGCATTCTTTTTTTCTTTTGTTATTTTTGTTTCCATTTTATCTTGTTTTTATTGCGAAGTTTCCTTCATTTTTAATATTTAATTTTTCGGCTATTAAAGATTTTTCGTGATTAAGTACAACAATTCTTCCCTTGTAGGAATCAGTTGATTCTTTTGAATCACAATTTGGACATTTTTCTCCTTCTTCATAAATTGTCTTACAAATTTTACACGCTTTATCTTTTGATTTTGCCATTTTATTTCTTTGCTACTTTACCTTCAGCCTTTACAGCTTTTTTAGTTTCAGCATCCTTTTTTGCTCTGTCTTCTTTAATCCAATCCAATTTTCCTAATCCTGGTTGTCTCATAGTTAAACCAATCTTTGGTTCGTCACCTTTATGACTTATTGCAACTACTCTAGCCAAACATAAATCTCCAGCTTTAAGTATTCTTCCACTAGCTTTACCTGAAAGTGAACCAGCATCACTGAAACTTACATAGTCATCCATAGTTTGAGAAATATGAATCATTCCTCTCATTGGACCCATATCCATAAAAGCACCAAAACTTGTAATTTCAGCGATTCTACCATAAATTAATTCTTGTAATTCTGGTTTCCAAGTTAATAATTTAAATGTTGATTTGTAGTATGCAGCACCGTCACCAGGGATAATAACTCCCTCTCCAATGTTTAAAACTTCAATAACTGAAACTACACGCCCAAGTTCTTTATCATAAAATTCCTTGTACGTTTCTAAAAGTTGTGAAGCAACCGCATCCTTCGTTGGTAAACCAAATAAAGTAGGGTCAACTCTTACATAATCTTCAACTTCAGTTAAGTAAAACATTTTAATCAAAAATTAATAGAAAAATTGCTTTAAAAAGCTTTTCATTGGAGCTCTAATTTTTTCTTATTACGAATAACAAGCTTTCTATTCGGAACAGACTTTTTCAAAACTTTATCCATGGTTGCAAGAACAACTTCAGGGTTCTCCAAACAATATTTTTTAAGACCCACATCCACATATTTTCCAGGCGTATCTACTTCTTGATAATCCTGCGAAGCAATTAATTTCAAAGCTAAATTTGCTTCTTCTCTAAATTTCAAAGCTTTTGTCCCATCACGAAGTCGCTTGATTTCATCAATAACCTGAATTGGAATTAAGGGAGTGTGACCTTTGAATAAAAGTTCCTCATAAAAATCAACCTTATTTCTAATGCAATTCAAAATGAAATTTGTATCAAGTATTACTTTTGCCATAAAAGGAATAAAATTCTTAAATATAAAAACTTAACATTTATAACTTAATTCTTCTAAATATTATTGTGGTGTAAAATGAAAGAGCGTGAAAATATATTAAGAATTCTAGAACAAACTCTCTATGCTGTACAAAATGATAACCCCACACCACTAAAAGAATTAAGTGATCAAACAATACACTCTGCATCAACAGGAGATGAAGATAATATTCTTGTCGCAATAATTGTTTATTCAATAGGAAAAATTCTTTCACGTCCAGATTATAGAACTCTAAAAGGCTGGAATAGTTTTAATAAAATTATTGTATCCTCATTAAAATGTTCTATAAACGACATAAAACAAGGCAACGATGAAAAATTTAGAAAAGATTTTCTTTTCATAAAAAAAGCAATAAACAAAATTTCAGGAAAATTAAAAGCATATATTGAAGACGTTTTCAAAAAAGCAGAAATATCAAAAGCTTCACGTATTCACGAACACGGAATTTCCCTAGAAAAAACTGCAAAAATGCTCGGTATAACAATGTTTGATTTACAAGAATATTCTGGACAAACCGGAATTTCTGAAGTTTCATACAACAAAACAATTGACGTTAAAACAAGAATTAAATTTTTAGAGGAACTTTTCAAATGATAATAAAATTAGCAAAAAAATTTGCGAAAGAAAAACACAAAGGACAAGTTAGAAAATTTTCAAATAAACCTTATGTAAAACACCCAGAAAAAGTTGCATCAATAATTAAGAAAAACAAAAAAAGTCATAAACTAAATGAAATAATAAGTGCCGCAATTTTACATGATACTCTTGAAGATACAAATACAAGTGAAAAAGAATTGAAAAAAAATTTTGGAAATTTGATAACTTCTTTAGTAAAAGAATTAACAACAAAAGAAGATGAAAAAAATAAAATCGGAAAAAAAGAATATCTTGCAAAAAAAATGACTTCTATGTCAAGTTGGGCATTAGTAATTAAACTTGCAGATAGATTAGACAACGTTTCTGATTTGAAAAATTCATCAAAAGAATTTAGAGAAAGATACATTGATGAAACTAATTTCATATTAAATGAAATTGAAAAAAATAGGCCATTATCTGAAACACACAAAAAATTAATTAAAAAAATAAAAAACAAATTAAAATGAAAGAAAAAATATTAATCTTCGACGCTAGTCCACTAATTTCTTTTGCAATGAATGGACTTTTACCAGAATTAAAAAGTTTAAAAGAAACTTTTGAAGGTAAATTTATTATAACAAAAGAAGTAAAATATGAAATTATTGATAGACCAATCACAATAAAACGTTTTGAACTTGAAGCTCTAAAACTTCAAGAATTAATCAACGAAGGAATTTTAGAATTTCCTGAAAGTTTAGGAATTGATGAAAACAAAATAACAAAAGACACAGAAACACTCTTAACAATTGCAAATAATACTTTTTGGGAAAAAGGTAAACCCCTTCATTTAATTGATTTAGGAGAGACTTCAGCAATTGTTCTTTCAAAAATGTTAAATGAAAAAGGAATTGAAAATGTTTTAGCAATTGATGAGAGAACAACAAGAATGCTTTGTGAAAAACCAGACAACCTAAAAAAATTATTACAAAAAAAATTACATTCAAGTGTAGATATAAGAAAAGAAAATTTACATCATTTCGTTGGATTCAAAATCATTCGTTCATGCGAGCTTGGATACATGATATATAAAAAAGGATTAACAAGAATAAAAAATAAAAAAGTTCTCGACGCTATTCTTTATGCACTAAAATTCAAAGGTTGTGCAATTTCTTTTGAAGAAATTGAAGAAATAAAAAAATTAGCTTAATTATTAATTTAGTTTAGTTCCATAATTAAAAAAAGATTTTTTCAAATTATTATATTTCACTTCATCTTTTTCATAATCCTTGTAGGAATTAATATGTCTTGTTTTTGTTTTAATTCCACAAAATCCAAAAATGTTTTTCTTAATTGCTTTTAATCCGGGAATTCCTACAAAAAAATTATAAAATCCAGGACCAGCAGTCACACAAACAACCGAAGCTGTTTTTCCCTTCAAAAGACCAACTGGGAAATTTTTTCTATATTCAAATGCAAATTTAGGTGTTAAAACTTTATCAAAAAACCCTTTCAAAAGTGCAGGCATCGTTGCCCACCAATTTGGATAAGATAAAAAAATATGTTCAGCCCATAAAATTAATTTTTGTGATTCAACTAAATCTTTTTCTAAAGAATCTTTAACTTTACCAACGTGTAAAATTGGATCAAATTTCAAATTAGATAAATTAATTACCTTAACAGAATTACCTTTGGATTTTGCTCCTTCAAAATAAGCATCTGCTAATGCGTCTGAAACACCTCTCGTTCCAATTTTTATTACTAAAACTTTTTTCATATGGGCACGGAGGGAATCGAACCCCCAGTCTTTCGGTCTGGAGCCGAACATTTTGCCATTAAACTACGCACCCTGGAATAACACATTAAGAAAATTCTTCTTTTTAAGGATTATGATTAAATTCTCCCAACAAGTTTCAAATCATCCAAAATTTTTTCTTTATCTTCATGCGGGATTTCAAGAGTAATTTCTGCAAGAGGAGAAATAATTTCAAAGACAATTCCCAAATCATAAGTTGATTCCATCAAATAAATATGATCCCCTCCTTCCTTAAAATTATATCCACACAAATGATAATGACGAGGATTTAACCTTTCGAATTCTTGAATCACAGGCACATAATCTTTTTTTGTTTGAACTGAATAAATCATCGCATGAACAACATCAAAACAAAAATTAACTTTTGTTTTTTCCAAAACTTCTTGCATCTCTTCAGGAGTTGAACAAAATTTTTTGAGTCCTTCCATGAAAGAAAAAGGCATATTTTCTAAATAAAACCTTGAATCACAATTTTCATTCAAAAAATTAATCATATTTTCTTTTGAACAATTTTCATCTTCAATATAACCGGGATGAATAATAATTTTTTTCACATTATATTTATCTGCAAGTTCCTTTGCAAAATTAACGGATTCAAGATTATCTTTTTCTTTTTTTGGATTTGAAATATTTATTCCAAAACCAGCATGCTCACAATGAAGAACAATTGGCAAATCATATTTCTCTAAAAAAGAATAATCCTTTCCTCTTATCGCTTGAACTTCAAAAAAATCGCATTTATCAACAAACGAATCAAAAAATTCTCCATCAAAATAATTTTTTACTCCGAATTTCATAAAAAGAAAAATAATTTAGAGTCTTTAAAACTTCCGAGAAAATTAAATTATTTTATTCCAATTTATTATAATTAAAAATATCAATTTTTCTTTTCTCCGAATAAATTCTAACTTCCTTTTCAGAAGGAATAACTAAAATATCTCTTGAATCCATAATAAATCTTCTTTCTTTTTTTGAATATTTCTCTTCCTGATAAAAAGATTTCAAGACAGGAATATTCAAATTATAACACACTTCTTGAATTGTTGGACCGTTTTTTCCGTTAGAAGGACTTTGCAAAATAATTGCAACAGATTCATCATTAATTTTTTTTAAAAGATTTTCAATGTTTTTAACAGAAGATCTCCAATGAGGTTGATGCAATAGTCCCACCTTTCCATTATTACCAAACAAAACTAAACCTTGACAATAATAAAAATTAACTGAATACAAAGGGTGTTTAGAAACGCGATTTTGATTATCAAAAACATTTACCAAAACTTCTCGAGCTCTAGGAAATTGCTCCAAATCTTTAGCTAATTCTTTTTTCATAAAAATCTCATTAAATAATAATATAAAAAGTTTATTATCTAAAAGAACAAAGAAACAAATAACTACATTTTAAAAATCTCCTAGAAAAAATTAAACTAATTTAATAATTTATGTAAAAAAGATTTATAAATTAACCAAAACTAAATCCCCAATGGAAAAAATAAAATATTATTTAAAAGAATCATTTCAAGAATTTTCTAATCTTTATTTAATTGGAGCCATAAGTATAGGCATTTTAATAGGAATTGATAAATGTGCATATAATTCAGAAAAAAATAAACAAGAAGAAAAACATACAATTATTTACGAGAATCAGGATTTTAACCATACAAAAAATATCGAAACTTTATTTTAAAATTTTCTAAAATTCATTTCCTAAAACTGAATTATTTTTTAGATTAAATGTTACAATTTCATTTTGCAGCAATCTTTCGATTGTAAGAAATTAAATTGTAAATTTTAGCAAAAAAGAATCAGTTTTCCTCAATAACTTCTTCTTCAAAAACAACCTTCGCAACATCAGTTACTTTGTCTCCAGGTTGTAAGTTAACAATTCTAACACCTTGAGCAGCACGACCCATTACCCTAATACTTTCAAGTCCAGTTCTAATAACCATTCCTTGTGCAGTTATTACAATAATTGAGTCATCGTCTCTAACTGAAACTGTTTTCACAACATTTCCTGTTTTATCAGTTACTTTCAAATTAATTACTCCCTTTCCTGCTCTCGCAGTTTTTCTGTAATCCTCAATTGCCGTTCTTTTACCATAACCATTTTCTGTAATAGTGAAAACAGCTTCCTTTCCTAAAACTTCAAGAGAAACTACTTTGTCATCCCCATCCATCTTTATTCCAGTAACACCATAACTACTTCTTCCCATCGGCCTTACATCTTCTGAATTAAATCTAATTGCTTTACCATGACTTGTCGCTAAAGAAACTTGTTGTCCTTTTTTCACAATTTCAACACCAATTAAAGTATCACTTCCGTCTTCAGGTAAATTAATTGCTTTAACTCCTGAAACTCTTGGTTTTGAAAAATGAGAAAGTGCAATCTTCTTAACCATTCCATTTCTCGTCGCCATCATCAAATAATCATCAAAATTTGAAACAGAGATTACATTTGTAACTGTTTCTTCCTTAAGTCCAAGTAAATTAATTATTGCTCTACCTTTACCTTGTCTTTCAGCAGTTGGAACGTCATAAGTCTTCAACCATAAAACTCTTCCACGCGAAGTGAAAAACATCAAGTAATCATGAGTTGAACAAGTCAATAATTGTCTTGTAAAGTCACCCTCAGTTAATTTACCCCCAGTAACTCCTCTTCCACCTCTCTTCTGCTCTTTGTAAGATTCAACATCCATTCTTTTAATGTAACCTTTATCGGTAATTGAAACAATAACTTCTTTATCTTCAACTAAATCTTTTTCAGAAATATCTTCAAGTCCCTCTCCTCGGATAACTTTAGTTCTTCTTGCGTCTCCATATTTTTCTTTGATTTCTAAAATTTCTCTTTTAATTATATTTAAAACTTCATTAATATCTCCCAAAATTTTCTTATACTCTTCAATCTTACGAGATAATTCTTCATATTCACTTCGAAGTTTATCATTTTCCAGTGCAGTTAATTGTCGCAACTTTGTTTCCATAATTGCCTTAACTTGATTCTCAGTAAAAGAAAATCTTTCAATTAATTTCTGACTAGGATTACTGTCATATCTAATAATTTTAATAACTTCATCAATATTATCAAGTGCTTTCAAAAGACCTTCAACAATTTCTTGTCTAAGTAAAGCTTTACTTAATTCAAACTTTGTTCTTCTTGTTACAACTTCTTTTCTATGTCTAACATAATTTTTCAAAACATCAATTAATCCCAAAACTTTTGGTTTCCCCTCAACGAGAGCCAAAAAATTCATACTAAAGGAATCTTGTAATTTTGTATATTTGTATAAAGCGTTAATTACAAACTGGGGATCAACTTCTTTTTTTAATTCAATAACAACTCTTATTTTTCCTTTACTTGATTCATCCCTCAAGTCACTAATATCTTTAATTTTTTTATCTCTAACCAAATTTGCTATTTGTGTTATTAATGTAGCCTTATTTACCATATAAGGAATTTCAGTAATAATTAAATTTTGTTTTGTAGAATTTTTCTTTTTTGAATCTTCAACTTCAATTTTTCCTCGCATAATTAATCTTCCACGGCCAGTCTTATACATATCAACCATACTTCCTTGAACCATTCCTCCTGTTGGAAAATCTGGACCCTTAATAGAACTTTTAACAACTTCTTCAACGGTAATATTAGGATTTTCAATGTATTGAATAATTGCATCACTAACTTCTCTTAAGTTGTGTGGAGGAATATTTGTTGCCATACCTACAGCAATACCTGTTGCACCATTGAGCATTAAAGCTGGAAGTTTACCTGGAAGTAACTTTGGCTCTTGAACACTTCCATCATAATTATCTTGAAAATCAACTGTTTCCTTATCAATATCATCTAATAATTCAGCAGAAACTTTTTCCAATTTGGTTTCAGTATAACGCATAGCTGCAGCACTATCTCCATCAAGTGAACCAAAATTACCTTGACCAAAAACTAAGGGGTATCTCAAAGAAAAATCTTGAGCCATTCTTACCATTGCTTCATAAATTGACGAGTCACCGTGAGGATGATACTTACCCATCACTTCACCAACAACTCTTGCTGATTTTTTTGTAGCAGTATTTGGTTTCAAACCCATTTGTTGCATTGCATAAAGAATTCTTCTCTGAACTGGTTTCATACCGTCTTCAATTGAGGGAATTGCCCTTGAAACAATTACACTCATTGCATAATCCAAATAAGATTTCTTAATAACTGAAGTAACTTCTGAATTCAAAATACCTTCTTCTTCCTTAAAACCCAAATTAAACTTTTCAGCAACTTGAACTTCATTAGGATTTCTCTCAACTTCTAAATCATCAAAAGTTTTTTGTTCTTCAGTGCCTGAAGTTTCCACTTCATCATTTTCTTCATAATCTTCAGTTCTTATTTCTTCGTCTTCCATTTTACATACTTCCTAGTAATTTAATCTTAAAGAAAAAACATAACTTTATGCTACGTCTTCTCCTTTATCATCAAGATACTTCATGAATTCATCTTCATCAAGTTCTTCCTCATTAACCTTTGTTCCTTTCCACTTACACTTACGGCATTCCCAAAGGCCAATTTCTCCAATAACAACACCCACATCGTCTGAATTACATTCAGGACATCTTCGAACCTTGAAAGTTTTACCTTTCTTTTTTTTAGGTTTCTCGTCTTCTCCACCTTTCAAAATCCAGTCAGGTGTTTGTATTTTTGATTTTTTCTTTGCCATTTTCATTTATCCTCTTGAAATATAATCATATTCAAAATAATTTAAACATTCACTTTTGCATATAAATTTATTTTTTACGAGTTTTTCCAAAATGTATTCCAAGAAATTTAAATCTTTTATTTCCAAATGAAAATAATCATACAATTGAGAAAAGGTAACATCATGTCTATTAGATAAAAAATAATTCTTTATTTTCTCTTCCATTTCTTCAACATATTTTGCCATTTTATTTTTCATTTTCCTTGTTTTTTATTTTTCCTTTTATTTTCTTTGCCATTTTGATAATAACTTTTTTTAATTTAAATATCCAACTCCGCTTCATGTGCATTTTCTGCAATGAATTGTTTTCTCCCTTGAACATCATCTCCCATAAGCATTGAAAAGACTTGATCCGCTTCAACAGCGTCCTCAATACAAATTCTTTGTACCTTACGTGTCTTTGGGTTCATTGTAGTTTCCCAAAGTTGATCAGGACTCATTTCTCCTAAACCTTTAAACCGAGTAACATTCGGGTTATCAATTCCTTTTGTTAATTCTTTTAGTTCTTCCTCAGAGTGAACATAATGATCTTTCTTTTTTCTAATACGATATAACGGAGGCATCGCTGCAAAAACATGACCATGTTCAATTAATTGCGGCATGAATCTAAAAAAGAAAGTTAATAACAAAGTCTTAATGTGTTCTCCATCAACATCTGCATCAGTCATAATAATAATTTTGTGATATCTTAATTTTGAAATATCAAAATGTTCTCCAACACCAGTTCCTATCGCTGTAATCATGTTTGTTATTTCTTCACTTGACAACGCACGAGAAGGAGAAGACTTTTCTACATTCAAAATTTTACCTTTCAAACCTAAAATTGCTTGAGTATCTCTATTTCTTGCAGATTTAGCACTACCTCCTGCCGATTCACCTTCTACTAAATATAATTCACTCTCTTCTGCTTTTTTACTTGAACAATCCGCAAGTTTACCGGGAAGTCCACCAACGCTAAATTCATTTTTTCTTCTAACTAAATCTTTTGCTTTCTTAGCTGCAAGTCTAGCTTTAGCTGATTCAAGAGCTTTACCAACAATTGCTTTTGCGATTGTAGGATTCTCTTCAAAAAATTCTCCCAGTGCTAAAGTCGTCGCTGAATCAACATGTCCTTTAACTTCTGAATTTCCTAATTTCCCTTTTGTTTGACCTTCAAATTGTGGGTCCCCAATTTTTACAGAAACAACACAGCAAATTCCTTCTCTAACATCGTCCCCTGAAAAAACTTCTGAACCTTTTAGTAATCCCTTTTTCTTTGCATAATCATTAATTACTCTAGTTAACGCAGTCTTCAAACCAGAAACATGAGTTCCACCTTCAATAGTATTAATTGTATTTACAAAACCAAAAATATTTTCTTGATACGTGTCATTATATTGAATACCAACTTCCATTTCTGTCCCTTCAACTTCTTTTTTGAAATAGAAAACTTTTTTGTGAATAGGCTCTTTACTTCTATTTAACCATTGAACAAATTCTTGAACCCCTCCAGCCGCATAAAACTCTTGTTTTTTATTTATTCTCTCGTCTTCCAATTCAATTCTCAAACCAGCATTCAAAAAACAAGTTTCTCTAAATCTTGTTTCTAAAACTTTGTAATCAAAAATTAAAGTTGAAAAAATTAAATCATCAGGATAGAATCTAATAGTAGTTCCAGTTTCACTTTCAGAGCACTTCCCAACAACTTTTAATTCATTTACAGGGTTTCCCCTAGAATATTCTTGTTCATATACTTTACCTGCTCTTTTGATAGTAACCAATGTTTTTACCGAAAGGGCATTTACACATGAAAGTCCAACCCCATGTAATCCTCCTGAAACCTTGTAAGAATCTTTATCAAACTTACCCCCTGCATGAAGTTTTGTTAATGCAACTTGTACTGCTGGAACACCATAGGAAGGGTGCATGTTTACTGGAATACCACGCCCATCATCCTCAACTGAGCAAGAACCATCTTGGTGAAGTTTAACAGTAATTTTTTTACAATAACCAGCCAAAGCCTCATCAACAGAATTATCAACTATCTCCCAAACTAAGTGATGAAGTCCTTGTTTATCCGTCCCACCAATGTACATTGCTGGTCTTTTTCTTACCCCTTCAAGTCCTTCAAGAACCTTAATATTTGATGCTTCGTATTCTACCATCTTCCTCGACATAAAAACGAAATCTACGTTTATAAATATTGTGTCAAAATTCCTTTTCCGTCGGTAAACAACTTAATAGTAACAACTATAAACTAAAAAAATATGCTTATTTTATGAAAAAAATAGAACAAATATTAATAGCACTTGCAATAATAGGAATTATCATTTTAATTCCAAAAACTTTCACTGGAAAAGTAACTCTAGAAGACAAATACTCTTACACAAAAGCAATCTGCGATGAAAACAATTACTGTGAAGATTATGTAATAGAGTGCTCTGGAAGTAGTTTGGCAAGGTTAACCCCAACAGGTTTTGCCTTGCAACAAGAAGAAAATTGGAAAGACACAAGAGAGAATGAAAATTTTTGTGATTAAAAATTATAAAAACATATTTTGATTTATTTTTAGATTTAGACTAGGCATTTTATTTTGTAGCATAGCATCGCTATGTAAGAAATGAAATAACGACGTATAAATCAAAAAGAAACAAAAGAATTACTTCTTCTTTTTTACTTTAATCTTATTCTTAGGATTAAATTTCAAATTTTGAGGTAACCATCTAACTTTTCTACGGCCAAGTTTCATATTCTTTCTACATTTAGAAGAACATAAATGATTAACTTCTCCATTTGTCATAACTAATGTTAATCCTCTTGGAAATTCATAATTTTTTTGACAATATACACACTTTGGCATTTTATGAGTATGACCCCTTAGTCACATTTGATTTAATTCTACGAGCTTCAATTTCAGTTTCTCTAAGCATTAAAGTATCTCCAACTCTTACTGCTCCACGAACATTTCTTCTCATTGCTCGTCCTTTATCTTTACCTTCTTGAACTTGAACTTTAACTTGTGTAATTTCTCCTCTAAAACCAGTTCGACCAATTAATTCTTTAACTATTGCAGGAACTGCTTCCCCAGTAATAGTAGCCTTCTCTTTCCTTTGTGGTTGTTTAGTTTCTTTTGCCATTTTATTATTAATTATCTAAAGCTTTCAAAGATTGTAAATCTTATCACTGAATTACTTGATTGAAGCAATGTCAGATTCAGCTTCGCCTGCTTCGATAACAGCGATAGATGAAGCCGCAACAGGTAAACCAACAGCGATACCTAACTTTTGCTTACTATCTGCTTCAAGGCAAGGAATTCCTTTTTCCTTACATAACACAGACAAATGAGCAACAATTTCTTTAGGTTCTACATCTGCAGCATAAGCCACAAATTTAGCTGTTCCTCTTTCGATCGCTTTAGTTACTTCATTAGTACCTTTCTCGATCTTTCCTGTTCTCTTTGCTTTTTCAAGGATTTGATATGCATCCATTTTATTTTTTTGTCGTCACGTTTAATTTACTTAGAACACAAAGTTCTCTAACCTAAGTAACTCTCTAGGCGAGATGAATTTCTTCATCATTTGAACCAAATGTCCATCAGATATCAATACTGGTAACTTTTAGTTTATAAATATTTCCCCTTGAAATTAAAAGAAAAATTAATTGTCTGAATTGTTACCAATAAAGCAACAATTTTGAATTATTTTTACATTAGTTTGGAATTTCAAATTACAGCGCAACTTCGGTATGTGCTTGTAATTTCAACATTTCAAAATAATCAAAAAGAAACAAAATTATTTCCAGGTTACGTTTACTTCATCCGTCCTCTGCCTCGGTTTAATATCAATTTCTTCTATTCCCTTTTTTCCCCAAACAACAACTCCATTTTTTGTAGAACAAGACATTTTAGAAGATTCAGATAAATATATTATTTCACCTAAATAAGCAATCATCGCACCATTGTCAACAAGTAAACTTCTTTCAGGAACAAAAAATTTAACACCTCTCTCTTCAGACATTATTTTAGACATTTCTTGAAGTCGAGAATTACATGCAACTCCTCCCCCAAGTAAAAGTTCATTCTTTTGAACATGGGCAATTGCCCTCTCTGCAGTTTCAATTAACATAGGAAAAACTGTTTCTTGCATAGAATAAGCCAAGTCCTCAATCTTGTAACGTTTTTCTAATTTCTGACGTAGATTTGTTAAAATTCCAGAAAGTGCAATATCCATTCCCTTAACTTTATACGGAAGTTCAATATATTCTTTCCCTTCTTTTGCTAATTTTTCAATTTTTGGTCCACCAGGAAAACCAAGACCAGCATAACGAGCAAAGTTATCAATAAAATTTCCAACTCCAACATCAAGTGTTTCACCAAAAATTCTATACTTTCCAGAAGCATAAGCAATCACTTGCGTATTTGCCCCACTACAATATAATAAAATCGGATCTTTTGCTCCAGTAATTCTTCCAATCTCAAGATGCGCAACACAATGATTAACTGGAACCAAAGGAACATTCAAACGAAGCGCCAAGTCTCTTGAAAAATCTCGTCCAGCAAGTAAACAAGGAGGTAAACCTGGACCTTGACTAAATGATACTGCATCAATTTCTTCTTCCTTAATTTTAGCTTCTTCAAGTGCATCAAAATAAATTTTTTCTCCAACTTCTCGATGATGCTTTGCAGATTCAGTTGGTATAATTCCTCCTTCTTCTGTCGTATACATATCCCGCTTATTTGCAAGAATTTTTCCATCACGAACAATTCCAACACCAAAAGTATGTGCAGTTGATTCAATTCCAAGTATTGTTGCCATGATAAAACAAATCAAACCAACATATAAAAATTTAGCGTTCAATAAAAAAAGTTTAAAAAAAATAAAAAAAAGTTGTTTTGTGTAAATGAACAGAAGTAAATTTACACCAAGTCAAAATAAATTCAAGAGAATTTATTTCTTCTTTTTAACAGCTTTCTTCTTTGCTGGCTTTTTAGCTACTTTCTTCACAGCTTTTTTCTTAACTGGTTTCTTAGCAGCTTTTTTCTTTTTACCACCTCGAGCCATCTTAGCTTCACAAACGTTTCCTTGTCCGTCTACGTAGTAAAGGTGACCAGGTTGTCTTTTAACAGCGCCCTTTAAAATAATTTTCCCCATTTTCCACCTCCTTTTTATTGAATTAAATTCTTTTGATAAAGAACCTAACTATAGAAAATAAAAGATAAAAACCTATTTAAATGTTTTTGTTGCCGTCGAGACCTCGTCGAACGAAGAAATTAATTTAAAAAATTTTTCATTTACAGGTATTTCAACTAAATATTTGTATTTTACCCTCGGAGAAATATTAATTTTGAAAGGTTTAACTTTTTTTATTTCAACAACATTTAACCCTTCGTCAAGAAAAATTGCAACAAAAGGAAAAAATACAAATAAAGAATGTATCGACATTTTCACTGGATTCTTGAATTCAAATAATAAAATTTTTGAGTAAGTTTTTCTCTTAAACATAAGACCAATTCCCTCGTACCAGAAGGGAACCCTTGAAACTTTAAGTTTAATCTTTTTGTTTTTGTAATTTAAACCAATCAATTGTTGTTTCATTTTTTCTACAATCCAAATAAGCCTTGTATGCTTTTTCTACATTTCTGTCTGTTACAACATCGTGATGCTTGAATCCCCCACCAAAACTTTCTGGAATATGCATAAGTTCATGAATAACAACCTTTACTTTTTCGTCAGTTGACATAGAATTAAACTTTTCACCTAAAAATTCAAGTGCATAAAAAGGTTCTACACCCATTGCTTCTTGCATAAGTTTACCAAGAGCATGGCACCTTGCAATAGTTCTCTTTGTCGAAGAACCATAACTCCGATAACATTTTATTCTGTCAATTCTCACGTGAGGAAAAAGCCTCCGAGAAACATCTTCAGCGAGAACCTGCAAACTTTCTGAATATTCATACCTCATAGGATACAAAAATTAAGTTAAGTTTAAATGTGTTTTGTACTACTTCAATGATATGATAAACAAAATTTCCTCTGAAGTGACAGAAATAAATTTTCAGAATTTTGGTTCAATAGTTTACCTAATAAAACTTCCAAAAAACAATATCTTAATAGATACTTCTTCAAAAGAAAATTCAAAAGAATTAATTTCTTCTCTAAAATCACTCGGCCTTTCTCCTGAAGAAATAAATACAATAATTTTAACCCATGCACATTATGACCATGTGGAAAACATTAATTTATTTGCCAAGGCAAAAATTTATGGAAACTTTACAAGAAAAATAAATTCTGACCATTCTCAAACTGAAATTAAAAATATCCTTCCAATAGAAAAACAACCAATAAAGGAATTCGAAATCTACAAAACTCCAGGACACACAAAAGGAGACATAATTATTATTTACAAAAACATTTTATTTAGTGGAGATGTCGTGTTTCATGGAGGATACATTGGAAGAAACGACTTTCCAGAGTCAAACATAACTGAACAACAAAAATCTCTTCAGTTAATCTCAAAACTAAAATTTGATATACTCTGCCCAGGACATTAAAAATCATATTCCCAAAAATTCAATTTTCCCTTTGCTAAAATAGGTTTAATTCTCTTGGCATTTTTCAAAATAAAACCATAATTCCCCCAAAAGTTATCAGCTAAATGTTTATTTTTATCTTTTTCATGTTCAACCTCTGAAGAATATTTTTTAACATCTACTAATTCTGCACTACCAACAATATATCCCAAAGGCAATTCACTAAACCCAAATTTTTTCATAGAGTTTTTATCTGAATTCATTGATGCATGAACCAAAAATTTTCCACGAAATTTAGTGTTCCAATTTCGAAGTTCAATTGTCTTTTTTCCAGAAACAACGAGTTCAGCAAAAGGTTGTTTTAATGATAAAACTTTCATAACAAAAACAAGAATTATTTATTTTTATTTCTTTACCAATTTTGATTTATTTTTGAATTAATTTGGAATTTCAATTTACAGCGCGTACTTCGGTACGTGTTTGTAAATTCAACATTTCAAAGGAACCAAAAAGAAACAAAATTACTCACAAGTGCAATGTTCTCCGCAAACATCACAATCATCCTCTTCATCTTCTTCAGCTACAACATGTAATCCAGCTTTGAAAATTTTTTCAATGTACATATCAACATCTTCCATTTTTGTAAATCTATATAATTCTTCATAATCATTATGATAAGGACATTGATCAGTAGAAAAATTTCGGCAAATGTCAGGTCTTTTAATTTTTCCAGTAACAAAATCTTCATGAATCGAGCATATGTCTTCCTTTGTTAAATAACTACAAGGAGTCAAAAATTCAATATTCCAAGAACCATCATCTTCAACAAAAACATTCACGTTTTCATGAGCAACATACCAACGAATATTTTCAAAGTCATTCAAGTCTTCAGGTACGTCAATTTCCATAACAACATATTTACAACAACGTGCCCCACATCCTTCACAATTTTTTTCTTTCTTCATCAGGGCAAAAACAAAAATCAGTTTTTAAAACTTTAGAATATAATTAAAATTTAGTTTTCTCCAAGGCTCTCTTTTGTTTTTTCAACATTTTCAAATTTATTTTGTGATAATTTCCAGAGCATCTCTTGGTTGCAATTTGTAATCTTTTCCTAAAACCATCTTCGTCTTTGCATTAATTGCCTTAATGAAATTTTTCCCAAAATCTGTATGCAAAAAGAAAGCAAAGTCTAGTGCAGTTGAACCAGGAGGAAGTAAAAAACAATCAGGTAAAATATTTCCCTTGCTGTCCCCAAGTTTATTTGCTGAGGCTGGAAAAATTGGCAAATACGCAAGTAAATCAAAAATACAAATATTAAGAATTTCTTGCACACCTGTTCCAAACTCATATTTCAATAAAACATTCTCTTTAATTTTATTTAATGCTTCCAATTGTTTTTCATTTAATTCTTTAATTAATTTAAAATCAGTCTCCCCAGGAATATAATCAATCAATCCTGCTTTACTCGCTTGACGAAGAGCAAGTTCTGAATCTGCCGAACAAGGAATAATTCTCAAATTAGGAAACTCTTCTTTAATTTTTTTATAATTTTCTTCTCCAGAAGCAATATCAATTTTATTTGCAGCAATAATCATTGGCTTTGAAGTGTGCCTAAGTTCAGAAGAAAAAAGTCTTAATTCATCTTGACTCCAAGCTGAACACTTTGAAGGCAAATTTAATTTGAGTAAAACTTCTTTTACTTGCTCTTCATCAACCTTAAGACCAGAAAATTGTCGTGCAATTGCTTCAGATAATTTTTGTCCTTCCATGTCAACCTTTCTTGCAAAAGAAGCCCAAACTTTCATAAGTAAATTATAATACCAATTATTTAATTCATCCTCTAAAAATTTAATATCAATTGATGGATTGTGCCCTTCAGTTGGTTTTCCTTCAATGTCTGTAGTTCCAGAAATGTCAACAATATGAATAAAACAATCAGCTTGTCTTAAATCATCTAAGAATTGATTCCCTAATCCCTTTCCTTCACTAGCCCCAGGAACAAGCCCAGCAACATCCATTAAATCGATTGGAACAAAACGCTTATGATTTATACAAAAACCATATCTTGGATTACATTGAGTATTAAACTCTTTATCAATGCAATCAAGTTTAACATAACCAACCCCATGATTTGCCTTAATCGTTGTAAAAGGATAAGATGCAATTTCAACATCCGCTAAAGTTGCAGCCTTAAAAAAAGTCGACTTTCCAACAGAAGGTTTTCCAACAAGTCCAATTAACATAACAATTCAACAAAAAATTACTTTATATTGTTTTTTATTTAAAATTATTTTTTAACTTTGTATATGCTCTTTACTCCCATCCAAGAATCATAAATTTTGTGTGAATCAATTGCATACAAAAATTCTAAACCAAAATCCAATTTTTTCTGTTTAATTATTTCCACATAAACAATTTTATTTCCATTTTCTTTTTTTCCAAAACCAATATTCACTCCCTTGAATTGCTTAAAATAGTCTTTAATTGAAATTAACTTTCCATCATCCCAAATCTCAATAAATGCATTATATTCCATTGGTTTACCCAAAATTTCTTTTGAAATATTTTTATCAGAATTTTTTATTTCAAACAATTGAATTCTTGCAACTCCTTTATCTTTTAATATATTATTACAATTTTCCAAAAATTTTATTTTATCTTGATACAAATAAATAGAAGCCAAACTATAAATAAAATCAAAGGAATTTTTCTTAAAAAGAAATTTTTTATCAACATCAAAATAAGTAAAAGAAATATTATTCTTTACCTGTTTAAATTCATTATCTGAAATAATGCTTTTTTTTATTCCTTTTAATTTCATTGAATTAAAATTGCCATGTTCTTTTTTCTGATTATAACCAACCAATTTAATTTTATTACCAAACCTCTTAGAAAGCCCTAACATAACTAAACCATTACCGCAGCCAGCATCTAAAACATTAATTTTTTTCGAAAATAAAAGTTTTTTTTCAAATCTTTTCGTAAAATCATTCAAATAAAAATCCAACTCATCTAAAGTTCTTGATAATTCCATAATTAAATTAATTAACAAATCTTTTTATTTCTTTACCCATTTTGAATTATTTTTGAGTTAGTTTGAAATTTCAATCGACAGTGCGTACTTCGGTACGTACTCGTCGGTTCAACATTTTAAAACAAACAAAAAGAAACAAAATTAAATTAAGGCAAGATTGGAACTTCCCCTTCCTCAATTTTTACATCTTCTTTTTTGGTTTTACCTTCTTTAGTTAAAACAGTTGTTTTTTTACTTTCTTCTTTTTTCTTGAATCCAGAATAAAGTTTAGCTTTTCTCTCTTTATACCATCTGTAAACTAAATACATAAGTACAAGTATAATTAGAATCAAAAGTATCCAAGCAATATATGAAATTTTTTCAACAACAAAAGTGTCATAACTACTCGCATTAATGTCTTTGTAATAAACTTGTGAATAAAAAACATAATTTCCAATTGGAATATCTTCAGGTAAATCCAAAAAGAAAATATTATTGTAACTTTGATTTATTGCAAATTGTTCTTCTTTTATCGTGTATTCATTCTTATCAAAATCAACTGCCTTGTAAACTAAATTAATATCGAAATTTCTCAAATCTCCCATATTAATTAAACTAATATTAGCTCTAACTCTTCCCCCAGGATTAATGTATTTTTTCAAAACGGTTGTTCTAATATCAAAAAGTGCTTCTCTTTCCAAAACTTGTAAAACAACATCAGCTTCTCTTTGTCTATAAAGATTGTAAAATATTATTTTACCTAAATATACATCCGCTGCTCTTTTTTCAGAAACATAAACATCAAATCTAATTTCTCTAACTTCTCCAGGTTGAAGTGTAAAAGATTTAATTTCAGGAAAAATAAAATCAGTAACTTCTGTTACATAAACTCCGATATTAATTGGACTTGAACCATTGTTTTCAACTCTAACCTTCTTCTGAATATAAGTCCCCTTCTTTGCTTGAATTTCTACTAATTCAGGAAAAATTTTAAAATCATAAATTCCAGCATAAACATCTGTTTCATTAGTTGTTGTTTCTCCGCCTCCGCCACCTCCTCCAGTGTCACTAGTGTCACAAGTTCCACAATCACTTGAACATGTATCACACGTTTCCCCGTTGTTACAAGTTCCATCACCACAATATTCAGTAGCAGGATTTTCTCTTGCATAATAAGGTCCAGTAAAAGAAGGTGTTCTAAATTTTAATATTCCTCCAGAATAACTTAATCTAACACAATCAGAGCAAAGAATCCCGTTATGATAAATTACTGGATCAATATAACTAAGACCATAAATTGATATAACTGCTTGTTTATTTATTCCAGGCATTTCATAATTATCTACAACAATTAAATTATCAGTTATATTTACATCCTGATTAAAATTAACAATCCAATCACTTCCACGAAGAACAAAAGCATCTAAACCTTCTTCAAATTCTATTTTACCATAACTTGTTCTCTCCAAAGTAACATTTGTCATATTACTTACTTGCGTTTCATTTAGAGAATCAAAATTTGTAGTTAATCCATTATAATTGTTATAAATAAATTGTAATGCATTAATTTCAACCTCTGTTGGAAAGGCCGTATCACTTACAACAAAAGCTATTGTTAAAACTAAAACAAGTAAAATAAAATAACCTCTTCGCCTCATATAATAATTAAGAAAAAACACTTTTTAACAATTTGGATTATCTAATTATTAACAAGTCAAGTCAAATGCAATTCCCTTAAATGAAACAGTATTATTATATTGCCCAGAAGCTTGACCTGCTGGAACATCCAAGTAAAATCTATAAAACAATTTTTCTCCTAAAGGAACATCATTTCCACTAACAAAATAAATTGGAGTGAAAGAAACTTCATTTGCTACATCCGGTAGAGTTAAATTATTTGATAAAGAAGATGAATAAGTTTCATAATTTAGTGGAATAAAATCTCCTCCAACGTTAATTAAATTTGAATCACCCTTTACACAAATATCAATTGGAACATTTCCATCAGGAGAAACTTCAACATAATAAAGAGTTTCATTTGTGTCGTTAAAATTCTTGTCCGCATCAACATTTGTTGCAGGCAAAAAATTAACTTCCCCAAAATTTATTCCGTTTGATAGTTCAGTACTAAACGAAATTGCAAGAGTTTTTGAAATAGAAACATTACTTGTGACCTCTTGTTCAATTGCAAAGCCATGTATTTTTTCTTGTTCCAAAATAATCATACTAAAAGAAAGCAGAATTATAATAATCAAAATAAAATTAAATTTCTTATTCATCTTAAAAAAAGTCTTTTTTACTTTTTAGACTTTTTTATACGAGATTTAACTGTAGTTTTTGCTTCACGACTTAATTCACGAGCAATTTTTTTGTGTCTAATAATATTCCAAGCTAAAACAATTCCCGCAATCAAAGCAACTAATCCATAAACTAAAGACCAATCTCTATCATGTTTTACACATTGAACTCTAATTTTTAGCGGAGCAGAAACACTCATCATAGTTTTACTTCCACCAGAACCACCGCTCATAACTTGTTCTTCAGTTAATTCAATAATTTCAACTTGTCCGTCATAAACTTTCATATCTTGAAGACAATCTTGCTTACAAATTAATTTATCGGCAACTAAACAATCTCTTTCATAAATAACTGGAGTCTTAAAACAAAATGTAACCGGAATCGCTTCACCACTTGAAGTTTCCGCCGGAATAAATTGTGTTTCTGATTCTTGCGAAGCGATAATTTCACTTAATTCATCAGACAATTTTATTTGGGCATAAGAATCTTTTGGCCAAGGATTATAAATTTTATATGTTAAACAAGTCTTTGTTTTCTCGGGAACTAAAGCGCTTTCTCTATCCCAACTAATTCCAACACCAGCTGAAACTAAAGGAAACAATAATGTCGCAACTATTATAGTTGCCAAAAGAATTTTTTTTATATCACCCATTTTATTATTTATTTTTCTTCCTTTATAATTTTAACTCTAAGATCCACAAACTAAACCAGTACCAACACCCCTAAATGAAATAGTGTTATTATAATTTCCCGTCTCTTGCGCAACTGGAATATCTAACCAAAATCTCCAGTTACTTACTTGACCTGGAACAGTATAATTAACAGCTTTGACAAATGATGTTGTTATAGACACTTGTGAATTTACATCTGGATTAGTCCAATTTGAAGTTTCATTACTAGCATGATAAGTTTCATTATCAAGTCCAATAACGCCTGCTGCCCCATTAGTCATCCCACTATTTGCTAAAATACAAAAATCAACTGCAGTATTACTATCAGTTGAAACATTGATAAAATAAGTTGTCTCATTACTTGCTCCATCATAGTTATGTGTAGCATTAATATCTGTTGAAGGTAAAACATCAACAACACCAAAATAAATTCCTTCTTGTAAACCTGTACTAAAATCAATTGATAAATATTTAGAAATTGTTACATTTGAAGTAGTATAACCTTCAGAAGCATGACCAGTAATTGCAGTCGCATTTTCCAAAAATAAAAGACCTAAAGATACAACTAAAATTATACCTAGAATAATATTCACTAATCGTCCTCTCCCCCCATCCATGCTTTTTTTAATGAAAAATAGTTTATAAGTATTTCTAGGATTTAATGTTTCTTTTTATTTACTTTTTTTCTTCCAATCAAGTTAAAAATTAATAAAATTCCAGCAATTATTCCAATCGTTATATAAATTATACTATAATCTCTTGAATGAGAAATACATTGAACTCTAATTCGAAGTGGAGCAGAAACACTCATTTCAGTTTTTGAACCTTGACCTTGCGAAAGTTCAGATTCACTAACTTCAATAATTTGAACTTCCCCTTCATAAACTTTCATTTCTTCGTTACATTCTTGTTTGCATAACAAATAATTACCAACTAAACAATCTTTATTGTAAACAACTGGAGTCTTAAAACAAAAATTAATTGGAATTGCATTATTACTTGAAGTATTTGCAGGAATAAATTTTATTTCAGATTCAGATTTCAAAATAATTTCATCAAATTCAGAAGAAACCAAAATTTTCGCATAAGAATCCTTTGGCCAAGGATTATACACTTTGTAAGTTAAACAAGTCTCAGTTTTTTCTGGAACTAAAGCACTCTCCTTATCCCAACTAATTCCAACTCCAGCTGAAACAAATCCTAATAAAAAAATAACAAATAAAAAAAGACCAAATTTATATTTCATTTTAACATCCAGCCCCCGTTGTTATTCCTTTAAATGAAATAGTATTGTTATAATTTCCAGTAGGTTGAGCTGCTGGAACATCTAACCAAAACCTATAATATGCAGGAAAACCAGGAAATACATTTTCTTGTGTCAAAACATAACTTGTTGTAAAAATTGTTTCAGGCAAGGGAACTGTGTCATTTGTTTGATTTGAATATCCATAAGACTCATTACCAAGTCCTAAAACATCCGCTGCAATAGATTGCATATCACTAATTCCTCGAAGACAAAAATCAACTGGAGTATTACTATCCGTTGAAATATTTACATAATAAAGAGTTTCGCTACCTATTCCTGCATAATTTTGCGTTGCATTTACATTAGTTGCAGGTAAAGTTGCAACGGTACCAAAATCAATTCCTGCTTGAAGTTCTGTACTAAAAGAAATTGAAAAATATTTTGAAATTGTTACATTTGAATAAGTTGTTCCTTCAGTAGCATGGCCTGTTATTGAATACAATTCCAAAAAATATAACGATAAAGAGAAGATAATTAAAGTAATTAAAATTCCATTAATCAATCTATATCTTTTCACATTCATTCAATAAATATGGATTTATAGTTTAAAACACAAAAAGCAAATATATTCGGTTAATGATAAAAAAATTCAAAACCAATTTTGAATTATTTTTGAGATAAAATTAAAGATTTTTCGTTGCGTTGTGTAGCATCGCTACACGAGTAACAAAAATCTTTCGATTTTAACCAAAAAGAAACAAAATTAAAATTAAGGACTTTCTCCTTGTCTCACTGCCTTAAAATCTAAATTATTCAAATATTCTCCTGCTGCTTGAGAAGATGGAGCATCCAAATAAAATTTCATATACACTACAGAATTGTCTCCTAAAGAAGAACCAATTAAAACATAAGTTGTATTCATAACTTGCTTTGAAACTCCATCAACGGTTGAATCAGTTGTACTAACACCAAATGTTTCATTCCCTAAAAGAATTACATCAAGTGAAGGAGTATACAAATCCCCATTGGCTCTAACATATAAATCAACTAAAGTATTCGTTGCTGAAATATTTACATAATAATTAGTTGAATCATTAAAATTATTTCCTTCAGCATCTAAGTCATCAATCGGTAAACTAAAAACATTCCATTTAACTGCCCAACTTAAATCATCCGAAAGTAAAATTGAAATTGCAGCTTCATTATCAATTGTAAAATTTGTATAATTCATTCCCCAATTGTTTGATGTATCATTACAATAAAATGTTACATTGTGTGGACCAGGTCCAAGACTTGGCTCATACCAAAAATAAGTATCATTTAATTCATTCATCGTAACATTTCCTCCATAATCTAAATCATAAAAACACATAGAAATATTTTCATTCTCAATTAAAGAAATATTAAAACTTACATTCAAGGTAGAATAATTAATTGGTTCAGGAGAAATAATTATTATTTCAGGGTTTGTAATATCAATAATAGTTAAATTATTTGATTCTACCCAATTTGAATTGTCCGTTTCATCATAAACTCTAACTTCACATTTCCAAACATCCCCAAGAGTTAAATTTCCTGAATTTAAAATTGAAGAAAACAAACTAGCATTCAAATAATTATCAAAATAATTTAGAGTTAAATTCAAAATATTATCTTTATACCAACGAACAGAGACATTCAAATTTGAACTGTCAACGTCATAAATATAAGTTGAACAATTTAAATCAGCGTCACTTTCATTTGTACCATCAACTGAAAACAAAAAAGGAAAAGGATCTAATGGTGCCTTATTTGTTTCAAAAAAAAACCCCTCAATATATTTATCAGGATTAAGAATTAATGAATCACTTCCGCCCGAATTTATTGAAATAATGTCAGCAGAAACTATTCCTAATAAAACCAATATTCCAAAAAAGATTAATCCCTCCTTATTTCTCATACATTAAATTAGAAAATATATTATTTAAAGATAATTAAAATTATTTAATATTATGGACTAAATAGCCATCGGCATAATATGTGTGATCCCCTTCTAAGATTAAATTATAAACTTTCATTTCTACTTCAACATATTTTGATTCAATTGTTTTTACAACGACATATCCATTTTCAGTAATTAAAACATCTCCAACACGAAGAACTTTTGGATCTAACAACTTAAACAAATATTCATCTTCTTGATATAATCTCTTAGGATTAATTGATTTCCAACCAGTAATTGTTTTGAAAGGATGTTCTTCTGTTACAAAATAATCTCCTCCATTAATTGAATATAAATCTCTCTCTGAAAAATCATGAATATACATTCCTAAAACTTCATTTACTTGAGTTTCCCCTTGAACTTTTTCTCCTTTTTTAATATCAACAATTTTTTTGTATGTTCCATCTGACATTAAAACATTTGTTTCAGGAATAAAACAAGAATCTTCAAAACAAGTTCCAGTATCATCACAAATAAATCCAGTTGGACAAGCATGTCTTAATCCGTCTGTATAAACAGCACAAGAATAACTAGTCCCACTACAGTAACCAGTATAACACCCAGTTGTAGGGCAATCATTCCATAAATCTTCATTACTTTCTTGAACATTATATCCAGTATAAGTATTTGCTTCTGCACAAGTAGGCAAATTATAACAATGAAGATTATCTGAATAACAATAATAACCACTTGAACAATCACTAGAAAAATAACAAACATAATCAGAAATAACAACAGATGAAGGATAATTTGTTCTAAATTCACTCCATTCTAAAGAAGTTCCAGCAGGAACTAAAATGCCCAAAGCCCCATTATTTGTAACTTTCTTTTTCACTCCCCATGCATCAACAAAAAGAGGAGTGCCTGTCACAACTTTAGCTAATCCTCCACCATATAATACTCCTACTAAAGCCAAAACAAAACTTAAAAAAAATACAATTAAAATAAAACTTGCAAAAATTTGAAAAATCAGTTTACCTTTCATCTTTCTCTCCATTCTTCAACATCTTTAATATTTAATATTTTATTCCCCCGTAAATCACCTTCAAAAATAGTTCCATATTTACTAATTTCAATTCCAATTCTTTCTTCTTCAGAATTAATCAATTCATCAAATGACCAACCATGATGCTTCATTTTCAAAACTCCCTCTTCAAAATAATAATACCTTGGCTCATCAACATCCCTAAAAACAACAACAGCTTCAAAATTATTTTCATATTGATATACAAAGAGCGCCCCTTGAATTTGATGATTAAGTAAAATGTTAAGTACTAAACGAAGTAAATCATATTCAGTTCCTTCTCTTGCTTCATAAACTTCTTTAGATGAAAGTAAATTATCATCTCTAACAATTATCTCAAATGAATTAATTAAATTCAATATTTTTTGACTATCATTATATTCAATAGTTTGTTCATAAAAAGATTCTATATCAAGAGATTCATTAGTCACAAATGATTTATTTTCATTTTGTAAATCATTCTCATTATTTCCATAAATAAAAAACATTGAAATAACCCCTACAATAATTAAAACAACAATTGTTACAATTAAAATTAAATTTAATTTTTTCATTTTAGTTTAATTTACTTTTTATTTCATCTATCTCCTTTTTCAATTCCTCAATTTCTTTTGCTTGTTCATCAAGCTTCTTGTCTTGCTCTTCATTCTTTTTATCTAATTCTTTTACAGCTTCAATTAACGGAGCAACCAAGTTTCCATATTGAACTGTTTTGTAAGTTGTTGTTTCATTTGTTGTTTCATTCGTTACTTGATATGAACCAACTAATTCAGGGAAAACCTTTTCAACATCTTGAGCAATTAAACCCATTGAAGCTTGACCATCTGCCCTCCAATTAAAACTAACTCCTTCAAGTTTCTTTATTTTGTCTAAACTACTTTCAATAATTTTAACATTTGTTTTAAGTCTCTCATCTGAAGAATAGTAATAAGCTAAAGCCGTTACATTTGCATCTACAACTAAATTGTCTGTTCCAGGGTCAGCAGTTCCTCCAACATGAACCCCCCCAGGAGCAACAATATAATCATTAACATACATTTGCCCCCCAGTTTGAATTTCATAACCTCCATAATCAGTTGCACCTTGCCTGATTTCACCAACCGCTGTTATATCTCCATTAAAATCAACCTGATCAGCACTATATCCATAACTAAAAACTTCACTTGTTGTGCCGGCATTTCTTCTAAAAAAAGTAATTCTGTCAGCACTTTCACCTGTTGCAAATACTGGGGTTCCATCACCATTATATGAAATTCCCCCTCCATAAGTACTAGATTGACCAACGTATAAATAACCCGTGCCTTGGGATGCACCATAAGCTTCAAACCCAGCATTATAAGAATCCCCAGTAGTAATTCTAATTGCTCTATTTGTTGTATCTGAAGTTCCCCCAACATCTAATTTTGTTCCAGGAGAAGAAACACCGATACCAACATTTCCATCATTATCAATAATAAAAGGTGTTGAGTCTCCATCACTTGCATCATCAACCCTAAAAGAAGCCCCAGAACCAGAATTATATATATCTAATTTAGCATCTGGTGAAATATCCCCAATCCCCACATTACCAGTTGAATGCTCCATAACCAAAATTCCATCTTTATTTGTAGTTAAATCATCATTCCTTGATCTAAACCAAGTTTTACCATCATAATTAATTAAAGCCATAACCTTTTCATTAGCCGATGCACTGTTACTAATCAATTCTAAATTTACTCCATCATTTATTCCAGCTCCCGACTCAAATACAGAAAAAAGATTATCTCCCTTAATATGTATACCCTCAGGATTAAGAGAATAATCTGCTGTTCCTCCAGCCACATTATTAAAAGGTTCTGTAGTTCCTATTCCAATATTTCCTGTTGCACCCTCAATAAACAATCTACTATTAGCACCATTCAAAAATTCAAAATCCCTTGAATTATCTAAATAAAAAGACATTCTTCCAGTTGATTCACTATGAGTTGTAGCAATTTCTGCAATTTCAGTTGAACCAGTTCCATTATTAACTTGAAATTGTATTGAAGCTGCATGAACATTTGCTCCATTATTAGAAGAAGCTGAAAGCCACAAATTAGAAATAGAAGTTGTATCTTCTGAAGTAATATACATTTGCCCCACATTTCCAGTTCCCAAACCTTCCATCCATATTTGATTATCAACCATCAAAGAGTGAGAAGGAACCGCTGTATTAATTCCCATATCTCCAGCATTAGTTATAGTCATAATATTCCCTCCAGCATTTTCAATATTAAATAATTCATTAGTAGAAGTTTTTACAGCATTAGAGATAAAAAAGAATCCCCCATGTCCATTAGTTGCATCAGTTGAATCCTCAGTATGATTGAAAACACTTCCAGTATCTTTTGTACCAATTCCTAATTTTTCTGTACGAGGACTAGTCACAATTGAAAGCGTATTTCCAGGATTTGTTGTCCCAATACCAACATTATAATTTGTACTTGTAGGATATAAATTTGATCCTGAAAGATTCCAATATCCTCCACTATTAGCCCCATAAATGTTTCCTGTAACATTCAAGTCACCATAAACAGTAGAAAGACTTTCATTTCCTAATCTCATAATTTCAACTCCTCCAGCAACTAAAGATAATTGATCTGCTCCAGCCCAACCAACACCTGTATTTTCATCATTACGAAAATTATGTCCTGGAGAAGTTGTAGAAGAAACTGTGTCAATAGTTATTGAAGCAGCACCAGTTGTAGAACCCTTTAAACCATCACCATTAAAAAATCCTATATAATCTCCTCCAGCAGTTATTGCCAACAAATTATCTCCAACTTCATAAAAACCAGTATTACCATCCCCAAAAGTCAAACCACCAGATAAACTTCCAATACTTCCATTAATATTTAAAATTGATTGGGGGCTAGAAGTTCCAATACCAACATTTCCTCCATTAGCAACAACAAATTTTGCATCATTAAGTCCTGTTCCCTGCGTTATATAAAAATTATTAAATCCCTGAGTATCATCATGTCCTAATATCCAAGAAAAACCAACACCATCAGAAGATAATTTTAATTGAGCATCTTGTATTTCTTCTATTCCCGTTATTTGTAAATTCCCATGATAAATATCTAATGCTTCTGAAGGACTGTCAGTTCCAATACCTAATCTTTTGTTTGTATTGTCCCAAGTAAAATTTCCATCTGAACTAATTGTATCACCCGCAGTCCAAAAAGCCGCTTGATTTACAATACCAGAACCACTGACATTTCCAGAAGAAGAAATAACACTACTCAAACAATCTCCTCCTTCGATACAAAAATCAGTTTGGGAAGTAACATTACCAGTAACATTTAAATCACCAAATACAATTGAAGAATCATTATTAATCCTTAATCCTTCAACACCTCCTGAAATTAATGAAAGTTTATCGGCTCCTGCCCAGCCTAACCCCGTATTAAGATCATTATTAGAAGGCATTAAATTTGGAGTTGTAGAGGTTGGATTACCAGAATCAAAACGTATTCCAGAATTACTTGCTGCTTTAAATGCCGTACCTTGAGTTTGCCACAAATTAACTCCTCCAACTCTAAACACCAGGGCATCATCAATTATTTCATAAATTCCTGTATCTCCATCTCCAAAAGATAATCCACCAGATAAACTTCCAACACTACCATTAATATTTAAAATTGATTGGGGACTAGCAGTTCCAATACCAACATTATAACTCAAATCAGCCGGATATAAATTAGTTCCACTAACATTCCAATTACTTTCAACTCCATCAAAACTAGCCCCATAAATTGTTCCTGTAACATTCAAATCCCCTACAACATTCAATTCATTTTGTGGTGTTGTTGTTCCAATCCCAACTTTTCCACTAACATCAACAACCATCAAAGTAGTTGAATCATTTTTCAATTGTAAAATATCACCTGTTGAACCAGCATTTAAATTTTGTATTAAAATTGTTGGACGACTATCAGCTTGATTACGAGTAATTGAAGGATAACTTCCAGAAGGTAAATTTAATGTTCCATCACTAGCTGTGTTATAAGAATTTATTGCTTGAGCTCTAAATCCTGTCCCCCTTATAGTACCAGAAACATCCAAAGCGTATATTGGATCCATTCCTATACCTAAACCATACAATGTTGAATGCACATCAGTATCTAATCTTACTCCTCCAGCAACACTCATTTTAATAGTTGCATTATTTCCCCCATAAGATAATCTGCCAATATTCCCATTAGATGAATTTATTGTTAAAGGATATGAAGCGACATCAGTTCCAATTCCAACATTATAACTCAAATCAGCAGGATATAAATTAGTTCCACTAACATTCCAGTTACTCTCAACACCATCAAAAGTAGCCCCATAAATTGTTCCAGTAACATTCAAGTCCCCTACAACATTCAATTCATTTTGTGGTGTTGTTGTTCCAATTCCAACATTACCAGAAAAATCAGCACTACCATTTACCGTTAAATCATTATTAACTACATTTGTACCAATTCCAACACCAACATTATTGGCATAAAAAGAATAAGGTTTTGCATTATTAGTTAAATACATTTTGTAAATTCCATCATTGCTATCAAACCTCATCTCTCCTGAACTACCAAGAACCCAATCCCAATATTTGTTATTTCCATCAGTTTGAAATCTCATTTTTGCAGAATTTCCAGAAGACTTTATTTCAAAAGGAACTAGCCCATTTAATCCTGAAATGTCATTAACAAGAACAAGAGGTTGTCCATCAGAAGAAATATTTCCTAAAACAACTAACTTATAACTTGGACTATCTGTCCCAATACCAACATTACCCTCGTTATAATAAATATCTGAACCACTATCTTTCCATTGAGTAGAACCATTAACATTTGTAAGTCCACTTCCATCCCCAACAAAAGAACTTGCATTTATTTCTCCACTAAAATAAGCATCCTTCCAACGCATTGTTGAATTACCAACATCAAATTGATTATCTAAATCTGGAATAAGTGAACCATTAACTTCCAAGTTTGTAACCTGAAGTGAATTAATATCATAAAAGTAACCACTCTGTGCATAAATTGCTCCACCTACAATACTAACTCCAGAACCAGTCCAACCACCATTAAAATCAAATTGTCCATAAACTGACGTATTAAGAGGCATGAAATAACTTGAATCATATGAATCAAAATAATTTGTATTGTTAGCAGTTCCAGATGTAATCATTGAATCAATTTCACTTTGATTATAAGTTTCAGTTTTTGTATAATAATTATCTTTTTCACTAGACCAATTCCCAACCGCATCAACAACTCCAGAAGCATTTAACCAAATTAAATCATTATTTATTTCACTTCCTAAAATATCACTTGGTGTATCAAGCCCGTCCCAATAATTTGAACTGTTAGAATTAATATTTCCACTAACTACATCATTTAAACATCCCCCACTTGAACAAATATCTCCTGTTGCATTCAAACTCTGAATATTCAATAATCCAGTAGCAAAATCTCCTTGAATCAAAGGAACAGAATTAATATTTGCTTGTTGTAAAATAAATTGATTTGGAACATAATTATTATATCCTGCCTGGTAACCAATAGCAATAACATCATCAACAGTATTATTTCTAGTTGCTTGATAACCAATTCCAATAACCCTGTCTCCTGCATTTGAACGACCAGCATCATAACCAAAACCTATTTGATAATCTCCAGTATTCGATTGACCTGAAAGTCTACCAAAAACAGTTTGATAATTTCCAATATTAGAATAACCTGATTGAAAACCAAAAGCTGATTGACTTGTTCCAGTATTTGAACCTCCCGCATAATATCCCATAGCAGCTTGATAACTTCCAGAATTTGAACGACCAGCATTATAACCAATTGCAGTACTATAACTCCCAGTATTCAAATATCCTGCTTCAGCACCAACAGAAATTGTACTATAAACAGTATCCGCTAGCTTTTGAGCTTTCAAAATTTGAACACCATCATAAAGATAAGCTGAAGAACTGTCAATATTAATGTTTCCCAAAACATCCAATTTATAATTAGGATTATCTGTTCCAATACCAACATTACCACTATTCAAAATTGTCATTCTTGTTTGTTCTAAACCAGTATCACTTGCTCTAAAAGAAATATCTCCTAAATCTGTTCTAAAAACCAAATCATTATTTGAAACCCCAAATCCAGTAAAATCTGTTGTCCCATCATCAACAAGAGACAACCAAACACGAGTATCTGTACTTTCAAACTTTGCAGCAACGTCAGTTGTTCCAGAATTTATATGAAATGTATTTTGAGGAATATTAGTTCCAATTCCCAATCTTTTGTTTGTATTGTCCCAAGTAAAATTTCCATCTGAACTAATTGTATCACCCGCAGTCCAAAAAGCAGCTTGATTAGCTGAACCTGTACCAATAACATTACCTGAACCAGTTCCAGCTTCACTTAAACAAATTCCTCCTTCAATACAAATATCCCCTGTTGCATTAATTGTTGCATTCGATAAAATATCTCCATTAACATGTAATTCTCTTTGAGGATTTATTGTATTAATTCCAAATTTACCTTCGCTTGTTAACCTCATCTGCTCAGTAATAACTCCTGCAGGTCTTGTAGTAAAAGTAATTATATCATCTGTAGAAGTATAAAAATCAATTCCTGTAGATTTCATATCAATACCTCCCCCATAAGTATATCCCCTAAAACCATCAGTATAAGTATAACCCCCTGTATTTGCAAAGTTACCAACAACGTGCAGAGAGCCTTGAGGATTTGTTGTTCCAATTCCAACACGTCCATTATTTGAATCAACAAATAAAGTATTTGTATTAACACTAAAATTATTTGCACCTAAAACTAAATTTTGATTCGCACCCGTGTATGGAACATAACTACTCAAATCAATTGCACTAACATTCAAATTTGTTAAAAGAGAACCATCTCCAATAAAATAATCTGCAGTTAAATTATATCCAGAAAAATCAAGACCTGAATCAATTTGTATTCCAGAAGAATTTACATATTTTGACCTAAACGCGTAAGGAGTTCTTGCAATTTGTGTAACATCAATCAAACTTGAATCTCTGTAATAACAAAGGTAGTATTGATTATCATAATCTAAATTTGTATCATTCAAATAAACTGAAACAATTCCTCTTGAGTCAGTTGTCAAACTTTGTGAATCAGAATAAATGACATTAGAACAACTAGGATCAGTTGTAATATTAAATTGAAAATTAAATGTTCCAGTGATTACTTCGCCTGCCCCATCCAAAGTTTGAATATTCAAATGTAAATCGTCTTGAACATCCAATGAAGCTGCAAAACCTAAAGAAAAAATTAAGCTAACTGCTAATAAAAAACCAAAGTTAAGAAAATTTTTTCGCCTCATATCCCTTTATCCCCAAGTAAAAGTTTTTACTTACAAAAAATAAGAAAATTTACTATATAAATATTCCTTTTACTTACAACATATTTCCCGACGATAAATTTGTAGGAAAAAATTTTCTAAAAGTATTGTAAAATAAAAAAGATTTTATTAAAATTAAATAAAATGATCCTGCGGAGATTTGAACTCCGGACCTCTAAATATTTTTCTTTGGCTCGTTTCCCAATCGAGACAAACTGTCTGAAAAATCTTTTGTAGAGACGGAGTGAAAGTGATCCTGCGGAGATTTGAACTCCGGACCTCTGGCTTTCTTAGATTAATCCAAAAAGGCAAAACCCTAGCGGGTTCAGTTCTTATAAGACCAGCGCTCTGACCAGGCTGAGCTACAGGATCATTGTATAACATACTTCAAAAGCGAAGCATACAATTAATCACCAAATTTCGTATATAAAAGTTTTCTTATTATTTTATAAAAATAAAATTAACTAATCGTTAGCTTTTTAAACTAATTAACTTAATTATGACTAGAAGCCCCGATAGTTTAGAGGCCAAGAATGCCTGCCTTTCACGCTGGTGACCCGAGTTCGAATCTCGGTCGGGGCGCTTTTATTTTATTCTGAATTCATTCAAATAATCAAATGAAATGAGTTTAAAGAACATTTCACAGAATGAGGGAAGGAAGAAGCGCTTTTATTTTTGAGAAAATTTAAATATCTCAAACACAAAAAAATAAAATGGACTTATTTTATCCACTAAAAATATTTGTTGATTGGTTAACATACAACTTAATTAATTTATCAAAAGAAACAGTTTTAGGAGAATCAATAAATTTTTTTATTTATGACAGCATAAAAATATTAATTCTACTAATTGTAATAATTTCAGTTATATCTTACATAAGAACATATTTATCACAAGAAAGAATAAGAAAAATACTTTCTAAAAAAAATGAATTTATTGGAAACATTATTGCTTCTACAATTGGAATATTCACCCCATTTTGTTCTTGTTCAGCAATTCCTTTATTTATCGGATTTATGGAAGCAGGAATTCCTCTTGGAACAACATTTTCATATTTAATCGCAGCACCATTAATTAACGAAATAGCATTAGCAATGCTTTGGGGACTATTTGGTTGGAAAATTGCTTTAATCTATTTAATTTCAGGCTGGCTAATTGCAACAATTGTTGGGTTTATTTTAGATAAATTAAATTTAGAAAAATATGTAGAAGAATCAATATACAAAATGAGAATAAAACAAACAAAACAAAAGAAAAAATTACAAAAAGAAAGAATAACTGAATCTTTAGAAAAAACAAAAGCAATAATCTTACAAATTTTCCCATATATTTTAATTGGAGTTGGAATTGGTGCTTCAATTCATGGATATGCTCCAGAAAATCTACTAACACAAATTGCAGGAAAGGAAAACTGGTTTGCAGTTCCAATAGCAATTCTAATTGGAATTCCTCTTTACTCTAACGCTGCAGGAGTAATTCCAATTGTTAGTTCCCTGATTGAAAAAGGCTTGCCCTTGGGAACAGCACTGGCATTCATGATGTCTGTTACAGCTCTATCTTTACCTGAAATAATAATTCTAAAAAAAATCCTAAAACCAAAGTTACTAATTATTTATGTTTCAATTGTAACTATGGGAATTATTTTTACTGGTTACTTATTTAACATTCTAATTTAAATTTCAATTTACGTGAAACTAAAATTCAAATTAGTAATATTTACTAAAAACAAAAAAGAAAAAGAACAAAAAAATTAATTCCAAAGTTCTTTTTCATTCCAATCCATCATATTCTTTCTGTTGAATCCTTTCAAAAATCCAACTAAAAACAATTCTTCAGGATCTAATTGTTCTTCAAGGATAACCAATTCTGAATCAGAAACGCCTTGTGCCCAAAGTAATTTTTTATTGTATTTGTCCATCTTGTTTTTACCTCCTTGTGAAAAACAAAAGTCATTCTATTTTAAATAAAAAAAGAAGAAATAATCTGGATTTATAATTCATAAATATTATAAATGAAAAAAACAAATTAAGACCATGGCTTTTGGCATTTTTTCAATAGAAAGATTTTACGGAATCGACGTAATTTTGGATACATTAATTATAATTATATCTGGGTTGATTTCTGTTCAAAGTAAAAAAATATATTCAATAATAAAAGATAAAGATTACAAAAGGTTTTCAATGGCTTTTGCATTAATTGGTTTTGCATTTCTTTTCAAAATAATAATAGGGCTAACAATATTACATACAATAGAAATAACAGAAATAAATTTATTCTCCCAAATTGGAAACATAATAGAAAACTTACAAATAATAAACTTCTATTCAATATTATTTTTCAAAATATTCCTAATGGTTGGAGTAATTGCTTTATTCTTAATTACAAACAAAAACAAAAAATCACAAAATTTATTCTTACTAATCTATTTTGGTACAATTTCAGTTATACTCAGTATTTATGCAAACTTCATCTTCTACTTTACAATTTCAATAATCCTTTCTTTACTTGTAATATACTTTTATAAAAATTTCAAAGAAAACCCAAGCCAGCACAGAAAACTAACTTTCCTTGCATTCCTTTTCATATTAATTGGAAACACAATAGAAATATTTAATGTTTATTCAAATATCTTTTACATAAGTTATGAAATACTTCTTTTCGTTGGATTTTCAATATTATTTACAAATCATTTGAGGATAAGAAATGGCAAAAAAAAGAACAAAAACTGAAATAACAAAAGATATTTTAGAAATAATAAAAAAGAAAAAACAAATCTCGATTACTCCACTAATTTACAAATCAAATTTGTCTAACAATAGTATAAAAAAATATCTAACTGAATTAATAGAAAAAGAATTAGTTGAAGAAAAAATTTCAAAAACAAAAAAAACATATGAATTAACAACAAAAGGAATAAAGTTTTTAGAGGACTATGAACAAATAAGAATTTTTGCTGATTCTTATGGATTAAATATTTAATTCGTTCTTTATTATTCTATAAACTTCTGGATATTTATCAACGTCTAAAATCGTTTGATGTAAAAAATTAACTCCACTACAAGTTCCATTCACATAATAATCCTTTGCCCACGATAAATAAGCACTTTCATTTTTTACAATTCCATCCCCAACACTGCCATCAGTATTACAACCAACACCAATAATAACAGAAACATTTGTCTCTGGAACTTTTCCATAATTTAATTTATTCAAAAACAAACTACTTTTATCCATTGCCTCGCAATGTATATCCGCTCCAAAAACAGGACAACTAGAAAGAACATATCCATCAATTCCATGGTTAGGCGTTCCAATCATAATTAAATCATTTACACTATCATCTCCAAAAATTTGCATATATCTTCTTGAAACAAGACCTCCCATACTGTGTGCTACAATATTTACTTTATCCCTATTTGTCATAAGTTTTACATTTTCAATAATATCATTAAGTCTCAAGGCATATGTATCCAAACTATCAGCTTTCGTTTGTAAAACAAAAGTTTCTTCATCATTTTGATAAATATCAAAATAATAACTAACAGAAAAAACCATTTGTTTATTTGTTCTGGCAAATGTTCCAGTCCTATTTAATTTTCTAACAATAACATAGCCCCCATCAATAAGCCCATCATCAATTAATTTTTCCTTAATGCTATTCAAATCTCCAATACTACTCTCCGCTGAAACAGCATCATTAAAAGAATGACCATGAACTAAAATAATTGGATATTTGTCTTGATCATCATGACAGTCATTAGAACAACAAACATCACAATCTCCTTTGTAACAACACATTGGTTCCTCAGTAATAACTTCTCTTCCAGAAGAATAATTTGAATAAAATGGTTTACTAATTACTCCAATTTTAGGTGTATCAATTTCAGTATAATTATAAGTTACATTTCCTGTCAAATTTAAATTTTCAATTGTTTCATTAATAGAATAATAAAAATAATTGGCAGTATTATTTGCTAAACCTAATTTGAATAAAGAAGAAGTTAAATTGACAAATGAATTATATTCATTAACTAAAGAAGAAATTTTAATATAATCTTCCTCGCTAACATTCTCAATTAAAGTTAATCCATATATTTCTTTTCTTATGTTCTCTAAATCAAAAACTAAATAATTAAAATCAATAAAAAGTGAAGATAGGTTATAATTTTCTTCAACAAAAAGATTACGAGTTTCATTCATTTTTTCAAAAAGTAAATCCCCTAAAACTTCTTCATAACGATAATTCTTCCATTCTTCAATTAACAAATCTAATTCCTTTCCAATATAAGTTAAATTATCTTGTGTCAAATTATCAAGTAAAATATATTCGGAGAGTATCTTATGCATTTCAATATTTTCAAGATTTATTCTATTAAGTTCATCATTCTCAAAAATTAATTGTTTCAAAGAATCATTTGCTCTTTCCCTAAATAAAGCCTGTTCAGGACTAAGTTCATAATTCAAAGCAACAAGATAACTTCTCTTTTTTTCTTCTTCATCAGTCCTACAAAAACTTGTTTTATGACTAGAACATTCAACATAAAATCTGTACAATTTCTGCCCCTCACCAATTTCTGGTGCAACCAAGGAATACTTAAATTTACCCGGGTTAGAAATTTTTGTCGTGAAATTATTTTTATCAATTATATAACCACTACTAATATCTTCAAAACTATAGTCACACGAAGCCTCACAGAAAAAATTTGTTGAAACATAAACATCAAATTCCACTTCCCCTGTTTCCAAATTTTTCATAAAAAAATCTTGATTATCCGCAGTTAATTGAACTATTGTGTCATGCCCTAAAATAAAATTAAAAAATAAATAAAGTCTTGTTCCAAAAACTAAAAATATAACCAAAAGAATTCCAACAATCAAAAAAAACAAAAGTGTATGTTTTTCCTCAATATTTTTTACCCTATGCCAAAAAGAAATATTTTTTACAACTTTTTTTATTTTTTCTTTTTTCTGCGCAAATTTCTTTTTCTTTGGCTTTCCTCTTTTCATAAAATAAAAACAAATCCTAACTTAATAATACTTTTCTCTGAAAAAATAAATAATCAAAATGACTACTTTATGAACTTTACATCGACTAATTTCTTCTTGTCAAAGTCAAAATCAATAACGCATCCTTTTCCCTCATGTGCACAACCAACAGAAATTAATGGAACTCCATAAAGTTTCATCATTCCTTGATGTTCATGCATATGCCCGCACAAAACAAAATAAGGTTTCTTCTCTTTAATTACCTCTGTAAAATATCTTATACCCACATTATTTCCAAAATAAGGATTTTTTTTATTTGCAACTTTTCCAAATTTACTTGCAGGAGGATAATGTAAAACAAAAATACCTTTCTCTTTCATTTTATCAACCAAAGAAAAAAATCCTTCCTTAGTTTTATCAAACCGTCTTAATTTTTTAATTTGATTTTTACTCAAATTTGTATTTTTTCTATCAGGTAAATTTGATTCATCATCCATATAACCTCCAAATCCAAAGAATTCAATCCCATTAATTTTCTTAATTTTATAATTAACCGATTCTATTCTATCTAAAGTTTTAAACCATTTAACATCAGTTCCACCTTTTTCAGAAAAGTTCTTTTGAAAAGGAAATTTATATAATGAATGATCATAATTCCCCATAATTGTGTAAACCGGTTTTTTTGTGTTGTTAAGATACAAAAGAACTTTTTTCATATCAATATATGCTTTCTTTTCTAATCGTTTGTATTTTTTCTCACCAAAATATTTTTCAGGACTCAAATAACCTTTCCCTTCCTTAAAACGTTTAAACATTTCAATATAATAATCATCCTGGCCTTCAATTCCCCGATAATCCCCCAAAGAAATAATCATATCAACATTTTTTATTTCTTTTTTCAAATTAGCAGGAAACTTTCCATGAAAATCAGATAAAACCAATATCTTAGTCATCTTAATTAAACTCCATTAATTTTTATAAATCTTCCTTTGATTTTGTTTTCTTTAGGATTAGACAAGGCATTTTTCTGCGTTGTTTACTTTGGTAAACGAGCAGGAAAATAACGAAGTATAATTCAAAGAAAACAAAATCACTCAAAAAGAATTCTAGCGTCAAGCACCACAGCCCGCCCTTCTGAGATAACTAGCGGATTAATATCAAGTTCAGAAATATTTGGATATTTTTTAACCAAACTGCAAATCTTTAAAATAACTTTTTCAAGTTCCTTTCCTTCTTCACTTAAGAGACCCTTTGAAATTTCAGTATCTTTAATCATTTTCTTTATTTCTTCCTTTTCAACTGGACAAACTCTGAATGCAACATCTTTTTTTAATTCAACATTTGTTCCACCACTACCAAAAATAACAACATGACCAAAATCTTGTGTTTTTTTAATACCAATCAAAAACTCTTTTTGAAAAGGAATTTGCTTTTGAACCATAACTCCCTTTGCCCCTTTAATTTTTTTAAGTGAATCAAATTCTTGAAGTGCATTAGAAAAAGTATTTAGTCCTAGCCTGATTCCATTAAGTTTATTTTTATGAACTATTTTCTTCCCAGAAACTTTCATAACAAAAGGAAAACCTCCAACTTTTGAAATTGCAACAAACAAATCTTTTTTACTAGAACAATATTTACGTGTAACAACATTAAAACCAAACTTCTCCAAAAAATCCTCCGCCTCTTTTTCTGAAAAGTACTTCACTAAAATCACCTGATAATTAAAATATACAATCCTTTATATAAATTCCCCTCTCACAAACACGTTCAAGGAAAACTTAAAAACAAAGTATTCTTTGAATTGTAATGAAAGGTGATTTAAATTTATTCTTCAATCCAAAAAGTATTGCAGTTGTTGGAGCATCTAATACAAAAGGAAAAGTAGGAAACATTTTAATTGAAAAATTAAAAAAATTCAAGGGAAAAATAATTCCAATAAACAAATATGATCCAAAAATAATGGGAAAAACTGCTTACAAAAAATTAACAGATTACGAAGGAAAAATTGATTTAGCAGTAATTGCAACTCCAAAACCAACTGTTCTAAAAGTATTAAAAGATGCAAATAAAAAAGAAATCAAAAATATAATTATTATTTCTGCTGGATTTTCTGAGATTGGAGATAAAAGAAATGAAAATAAAATAATTCAATTTTGTGACAAAAATAAAATAAATCTTTTAGGACCAAATTGTTTTGGAATAATAAACACAGATAAGAAAATAGATTTAACTTTCTCAAAAGAAAGTCCAAAAAAGGGAAACACAGTTTTTATTAGCCAAAGTGGAGCACTCGGAAGTTTTATTTTGGATTATGAAATTCCCCTCAGGGGGTTCATAAGTTTAGGAAACATGGCAGGATTAAATTTTGCAGATTTTATTGAATACTTTAATGAAGACAAAGAAACAAAAAAAATTGTTCTCTACATTGAAAAATTAAAAGACGGACGTAGATTTATTGATGCTTGCAAAAACTCAACAAAAGAAATTTGCGTTGTGAAATCAGGTAAAACTGAAATTGGACAAAAAGCAACAATGTCACACACTGGAAGCCTTGCAACAAATTTTGAAATTTACAAAGGAGCCTTCAAGCAAGCAAAAGTAAAATATTTTAATTCCCTTTCAGAATGTTTCAACCTAAAAAAAGAAGACATAACAAAAAATTTGCGTGGAAAAAACATTGCAATAATTACAAACGCGGGAGGAGCGGGTGCACTTCTTACAGATGAATTAATAGAAAAAGGTTACAATGTTTTTGGACCAAAAGATATTCTTGGAACTGCAACACCAAATGATTATAAAAAGGCACTTCACAGAATTTCAAAACCATATGACAACATTGTTGTAATATTCACCCCACAAACAATGAGCGATGCAACAAACACAGCAAAAGTAATTGCAAGTTCAAGATGGAAAAATAAAATAATTGCACTTTTCTTAGGAGAAAAATCTGTTGTTGATGCAGTTGAAATATTAAAAGAAAATCAAATTCCAGTTTTTACAACAGGCGTTTAAACAAATGAAACCAAAAACAATTGATCCAGTAATGAAAATTTTAGAAAAAAAATTTCCCGCAAGTACAACAACATTAAACAAAATGCGAGGAAAAGCTGATGCATTTAAAATTTTAATTTCTTGCTTACTTTCTCTTCGTGCAAGAGATGAAACAACGGAAGTCATTTCTGCTAATTTATTTAAAATTGCAGACACGCCAGAAAAAATAATAAAACTCCCAACTGAAAAATTAAAAAAAATAATTTTTAAAACTGGACACTACAATAAAAAAGCAATTGCCTTAAAATCTGTTTCAAAAGAAATCTTAGAAAAATTTAATGGAAAAGTTCCAAAAACATACGAAGAATTAATTTCAATTAAACATATTGGACCAAAAACCGCAAATATTGTTTTAGCATTTGCTTATGACAAAACAGTAATTCCTGTTGATACTCACTGTCACAGAGTTCCAAATAGACTAGGCTGGGTAAAAACAAAATTCGCTGAACAAACAGAACAAGAATTAATAAAAATCCTACCAAAAAAATATTGGAAAGAATTTAATTCAATCTTCGTTCAATTCGGTAGACAAGTTTGTGTTCCAATATCTCCTTTTTGTTCAACTTGTCCAATAAAAAAATATTGCAAAAGAGTTGGTGTTAAAAAGTTTAGATAAGTTCAATAATTTCTGGAACTTTACTTTTCAAACTATAAAGTTTAGAAGGTCTATAAGGAACATCTTTTTCAATTCCAACTTCTTTCAAAAAATTCAATGAATGAATTTTTTTAGAAAAATTTCTTTTATCAAATTCTCGATCAAAAACAATTTCATATAATTTTTGTAGTTCAGAAAGTTTAAATTTAGTAGGCAATAAAGAAAATCCAACAGGAGTATATTCAAATTTCCACTTTAATCTTTTAAGCGCATAATTTAAAATTTTTCTATGATCAAATCCGAATTCAGGTAAATGTTTAACATTAAACCATTTAGCTTCATTTACATCAGTTGAAGGAGTTAAAACAATTTTGTCTGAATTAATTAATGCTAAATAAGAAACAGTAATAACCCTTCCACGAGGATCACGTTTAATTTCTCCAAATGTATAAAGTTGTTCTAAATAAACATCTTTAACACCAGTTTCCTCCTTAAGTTCTCTTTTAGCTGCATCTTCTAAAGACTCATCAAGTTTAACAAAACCCCCTGGAATAGCCCAATTACCTTTAAATGGTTCAACTCCACGTTTAACTAAAAGAACCTGAAGAGAATCATTTCTTACTGTAAATATAACTGTATCAACAGTCACCGCAGGTTTTTCATATTCATCAAATTTCATATTGTATATAAGACATTAAGCTATTTAAACATTTTCAAAACAAGCCATCTTTTATATTCAATTAAATTCTCAATTTTTCCCTTCATACAAACTTCTTTATCATAATAAAATTTTCTAAGTTTTTTCAAAATATCAAATGCATGTTTATCTGGAGACAAAAGATTATTCTTTTTAAAAAAATAACTTTCATATTGAGAAATAATCACAAAAGAAGGATTTATTTTCTTTATAATATTTTTCCAATCATCAAAAACACTTCTTTTAATTTTCAAAGAATTTAATTTGGAAGATTCAAAATCAAGCCATAACTTTTTCGTTTTTGATACCAAGAGATTAGAATGATTACTAAAAAAATTATTAATTTTTTTCTTAGACATACTCTTTCCAATAATCAAATCATCTAATGGGTGATTTGAAACCAACATATCAATTTTAGAAGGCAAATAATTAAAACATTCCCCAAAAGGGATACAAAGAGGAATAATTTTTGCATGAGGCATAGAATATTTATATTTACGAACAACCTTTTTTAATGAATTTTTGCATATATCTACTAAATATATTGTACCAGAAAAATTATATTTTGATAAACCCAACCCTATTTTATTAACTTCTCCTGGAGCAATCTCAACAAGTATTCCTTCTTTTGATAAATTAAAAAAAACAAAAAGATTATACCAAATATTCCCTATGTAATTATTCCAAACTCGCTCAATAGATAAATTTTTTATGCCCATAATAAAATTAATAACAATTAACTTTTATTTAAATAATGTTATTTCAAAACAAAGATTTATATATGTGTCATTAATACATTAAGTATGAAAGAATATTATCTAAAACTTGTTGATCCAAAGAGAGATAAGGTACTCTCAAATAAAATTTCAAAAATGCTAAAAAAAAGCACAGAAGAATTTAAGGCATCAAAAGGAGGGCACATTCCAGATTGGATTGTAAAAAAAATAATTCATAAATATTATACTTCAAAAGAATCAATAAAAAAAACATTTAAAGATACAGGATATAGATTTGCATTAATGAAAAAAAATAAACCAATAGCAACCATATTAATATCAAAATCTATAAATACAATTTTTGCAATAAATAGTAAAAATTTAAATGCAAAACAAAAAGATTATCCAAATGCATATCCAAAAGGATATCATTGTGCAATAAATTTAGTTACAGACATAAAAATAAGAAAAAAAGGATTAGCAAAAATTTTATTAAAAAAAATATATGAAGAATATTCACCATTATTAAAAGGAAAAGGTATTTGGATGAGAGCAGATCCCCCCTATCATGATGCATATGTTAAATTAGGATTTAAACACAGAACAAAATATGATGTTTTTTTACCAAAAGATGTAGAACTTCCAAAAACATTTTCTTCAACAAAAGAATTCAATAAAAAATATATTTGTAATTGTAAAAGAAATAAAAAACAAAAAGAATTTTCTAAAACAAGAAGATACAAATATTCAATATTTACTTTAGAGTTTCCAAAAAGATAATTACTTCAAAGCAATTTTTTCAATTTTCTTTAAAATTTTATCTCTCTTTACAAATCCAGTATCAAAACCTCCAAACATATACATTTTTTTCAAATTCATTCCACTAAACCCTATCCTAAACCTTTTCCAAATAGTTTTAATAGCACCATATAATCCAAAAATTTTATATAAAAAAACACTTCCTCCCAAAGTTGTAATTACACATACCTCTCTCCCTTTTAATAACCCCTTTACCATTCCATGAGAATATGTAAATGCAAAACGAGGAGTTATATTCCAATCAAACCAATTTTTTAAAATTGAAGGAGCATCACCTGTCCAAATAGGAAAAATAAAAACTAATCTATCTGCTAAAAAAATTTTCTTTTGAAAATATTTCTGTTCTCTTGTCAATTTATTTTTATATTGTTTATTCTCAAAAGAAAAAAAATTTTGTTTATATTTTGTTTTATACAAATTAATTATATCTACTTGATCACCCAATTTTTTTCTTATATCAAAATATTTTTTTGCGATTTTATGGGTAAAACCATTTTCACTTGGATGAGCAGTTATAATCAAAATATTTTTCATTTTCTAAATTCCAAAATATTTAGTTCCTGCCAATATTCATAACCATCATGCATATTCTTATTTAAACCCCGAGATTCCAAATATTTCAACCACTCTTTATTATTCATTATATTATTAACTTTTAAGGGAACTTTCATTCTATCCAAAATTTTCACTTTCATTAAAGGCTTTTTATCAAATACCAAATCCCAACCCAAACTAGAAATATTAATAATTAAAATTCCCCCTCATTCAAATAATTTTGACCTTCCTGAACTAAGTGTCTCATTAAAGCAATTCCCTCGTAAGGATTATCATCAAGACTTCCAGGACGAGGAACATAAGGAGGATTGCAAATAATTAAATCAAATTTTTCTCCTTTAATTCTTTTCAAAGCATCACCACAATAAACTTTCAATCTAGAATCATCAATATTATCCTCAGTAGACTTAATTGCATCACGATTAATGTCAATTGCTAAAAACTCTTCAACTTTTTTATTTTTCTCTAAAATATATTTTGTTAAAAATCCAGAACCACAACCAATTTCAACCCCTTTTTTAAAACCATATCCAATCAAATATTTCTTTAAAACTTTTGCAAACAAAATATTATCAATTGAAGGACACCAAACTTTTTTATGTGTTTCATCCCAATAAGTACTAACTCCATCATACTCCCCCCATCGAGGTTTACATTGAAACAAAGAAAATAAAGTATCACGAACTGTAGGTTCCAATTTACCAATTTTATAATTATCTGTCATCAAAACAGGATTCATAAAAGTATGAACCAATTTTTTTTCACTTGAAGGATAAAAAGAAACTCTTTTTCCATTAACAAAATCCATCCCCATTATATTAGAAAGTTCTATTCCATTTGCCCAAATTTCTTCCCTCTTCAAATCATCCGAAATTTTTATTATCATAACTTAGTGTAGTATTTACACTATATAAAGATTTCTATAAAAAAGAAACGCAATTCAAACCTTGTTCACTTAATTTCATTAAAACTTCTTCTCCATAATTAACGGGATAAGATAAATTTGAATCCAATGAAACAACTGATTCATGATACATTTTAGAAATAAATTTAATTTCCTTCAAAATTTTCCCTTGAATTAAATTTGGATTAAAAAGCCTAGAAATAAACGGCTCCCTAACTAAATAATGTAAGCTATCTCGATCAATAAAAGATTTTCCCCCAGCAGATTTATACCAAGCACTACTTCCAGTACAAGTAACAACCAAAACTCCCGAACTCCGTTGTTCTTCAATTTCTTCACCTAAAATTAAATCATATCTCGAAGTATGAAATTGATTCAATGCTCCAAAATAAACTTCATTCAAAGCTTTTTCTTTTATTAATTTTCCATTTAAATAAATATCAATCCTTCTTCTATTCAAAATAGAATATTTATCCTCAAAAATTTCATTTAATTTTTCTAAATTATTTTCATCCAAAAGCATAAGTCCACCCTCACTCGTACTAGAATCAGAATTAATTCCCAAAATTAATTCATTTTGTAAAAAATGTGAAGTTCTAATAAAAGTCCCATCTCCACCAAAAACAATAATTAAATCTCTTTCTTTCAAATCATTTGATTTTAAATTATCTATTAAAATTGAAGAAAAAGAAATTTTTTTATTTTTTAATAAATTATTCAATAGATCAAAAGAATTATTCATTGCTGATTTTCTACTATAAACCAACAAAACATTTTCAATTTTTATATAGGCCATTTTTCATAATATATTTTTTAACTTTCAAAGGAACAAAGTCTTGAATATTTTCTCCTTTTTTAATGCATTCACGAACTGTTGTTGAAGAGATATTATTAACCTTTTCTTCTAAAGTGAAAAATATCCTAATTTCCCCAGTTCTTTTAATCGGGAACCCTTCTCTTAAAGAAACAATAAATTTTATCTCTTTTGCTAAAGCTTCATGTTTATACCATTTATCAAATTCATAAAAAATATCGCTTCCTATAATCCAATAAAATTCAAAAGAAGGGAATTTTTTCTTTAATCTAATAACTGTTTCATAAGCATAACTCCTTCCCTCAAAATCTAATTCTTCCCGACAAATATTTACTTTAAATCCTTCAACTGCAAATTTAATCATATTTATTCTATCTTTTTCTGAAATTAATTTTTTATTAAAAGAATGATTTTTACAAGGAAGTATCCAAATTTCATCAATTTTTTTACTATCAATAACTTCCTTTATAACATCCAAATGTTTTTTATGAATTGGATTAAAACTTCCTCCAAATAAAGCTATTTTCTTTTTCATTTTAAAATTTTATCAATTTCTTTTTTTGATTTAATAAATCTTTCATTATAATCTCCTGAAATTGAAATAAAAGAAATTTTTCTTTCATTAAACATTTTTTTAAGTTTCTCATTATTTTTTAATCTAATTTCATTTTCACCAGCAAAACGTATTCCATCATTAACCCATTTTACATCAGGTTCTAAAAATAAAACCAAATCATAATTTTGAATTTTTACAATCTCTTCAATCAATTCGGATTTTGAACCATTAAAATACATATCCAAATAATATTGAGTTATAACTGCATCACTATCAACAAATAAAATTTTATTACTTTCTTTAATTAATTTTTTCTGAAGAAGCCAATGTTCCATAGAAATTTCATTAAACATTTCAGAAGTCAAATGATTAGAATATTTAACACAATAATCACGACCAACTTCATGAACATAATTTGTATTGTAAAATTTTGCTAATTTTTTTGTTAATGTTGATTTACCACAACTTTCTGTTCCAATAACTAAAACTTTTTTTACAAAATAAGATCTAACAGAAAGAGGAAGTTTTTCCCAGTTATAATAAATATTTTTACGCAAGTCCGTAGCCGAAATAGGAACAACATCCCTCCCTTCATTAATCACTATATGTTTTGCATCAGGATAATATTTTTTGAAATATTCATTATAATTTGTTTCAGAACTAAATACATAATCAATTGGTTCATTAATTGCTTTTTTAATCATATTTGCGCCAGCTTCCCAATCATAATCATTATCCCAAGCATCATCTTTTATATGAATAATTTTTATATTTTCTAAATCATTCAAATTTTCTCCAATCCAAGATAATCTAACTTCAGCTGGAATATATTTTATTCCATCTCTTTCACAAAGCTCTCTATCCCTATTTTCAGAAGAAGATAAAACAACATATAATTTATCTACATAATTTGATGCAGAAATAATTGCATATACATGACCTAAATGAAATGGAAGAAATTTCCCTCCCAAAAAACCAACAGTTTTATTTTTTGCCATGTTGTTTATTCTCCATCTTTTTCCAATTATAATATCCGTAAATAGCATTTACTAAATATGCCGACCACATAACAAGCATACTTACATCATTACCTCCTTGGAACAAAACATAGAACCACATATAAACCGAAACAATGTCTACAACTATCCACAAAATCCATTGTTCTGTTACTCTTTTTATCATTAATACCATAGCAATGATTGATAAAACTGTTGAAATAGAATCTACAAAAGGCAAGTTTCCTCCCAAAATTCTTAAAATAAAACCATAAACTAAAACTCCGACAAAAGATAAAAATCCCCAAAGAATTTTTTCTTTAAAAGTTAAATTTGAAACTTTAACATCATCTTTTGATTTATCCTTGTCTCGATGTTTAACCCAATAATAAATACCAACAAATTGAACTGGTAAAAAATAAAATACATTTAACATAACTTCACCATAATACCTACTGTTATATGCAATATATGCATATAAAATAACATTTATAATACCAAAATAATAATTACTAATCTTTCCTTTTGCAACAAGTACAACACAAATCATTCCAGTAAGAGAAGTTATTAATCCAATTATAGTATCTTGCCAAACAAAAAATAAATATAAATTTATTAAAGTAAATATTAACAACCAAACCTTTTCAAATAAAGTCCAATCATTCAAATATGTTTTAAATAAATTCATTTTCTTATCTTCCATTTTTTATAATCTCCTATAATATTTTTATGATCAAATGCCAAAGGTGGCAAATTATCAATTGAAAAAAAAACTGCATCATCTGCATCATCTGCAGCTTCCAAAATTCCAGAATATTTTTTAACTATATAAGCAACTGTAACATAATGCCCTCGAGGATCTCTATTTGGATTTGAATAAACTCCCAAAATTTCCAAATCTCCAATTTTAGATATTAATCCTGTTTCTTCTTTCAATTCTCGAACACCAGCACTTTCAACTGTTTCCAACCCATAATTCAAATGTCCTCCAGGTAAAGCATACATTCCTTTAAATGGTTCTTTTCCTCGAAGAATTAAAAGAATTTCATTATTGTTATTTTCAATTATTAAATCAGCAGTAACACAAGGATTTTTATATTTCATCTTTACCTCCAAATTTAAAACTAGGTGGAGAAATTATTTCAGCCTTTGCCTTCGCAATTTTGTTTCTAAAAAATAAATCACACAAAGCATTATCTAAATTTTCAAATTTTGCTCCCCCATAAATTTTTGTATAATCTTCTTTATCTTTCTCAAATAACTCAATTACCTGTTCATGCTTTCTCAATTCCTCCTCACTAAATCCCTGTTCTTTTCCAGCTGAAATTAATTCCACAAAATTATAACTATAACCTAAATCACCAAAATCAGTTTGTTCAGGTTCCAAACCAGCTGTTGAAACTCTATTAGCCAAATTAGAAAAACCTAAATATCTAGCCATCTCACGAATCAGCCTCTTAGGCAATCCAGAGATTGGAGACATATGAACTGCACCATCACCAAACAACGTATAATATCCAACTCCAAAATCCTCATCATGATTTCCCGTTCCAATAACTAATTTTTTCTCATTGGCTGATTTTCTATGTAAAACCAAAGCACGAATCTCACTCATCAAATTACCTTTTTCATAAACATTTTTTGCAGTCTTTTCATCCAATAAAGAATATGCATCAACTAAAGGTTGAATCTCAACAATTTCATACCTTATTTTTAATTTATTTACAACTTCCAAGCCATCTTCCAAATCAGCTGGGTTATTGACTTTTGACGGCATCAAATAACCAACTAACTCTAATTTCTTATCATGTGTCAAATTATAATTATCAAAAGCTCTTTTTGTCAAAGCTGCAACAACTGTAGAATCAACTCCACCACTAACACCTAAAATTCCACCAGTATAACCGATTTCACTTATTCTATTAATAATAAAATTTCCAATTTTATCAGCAACCTTTTCATAATCAATTTTCATCAATTCAATTTTTTTCATTTTAATTCAATTCAACTCCCTTGGAAATTATATATTTTTCAAATCTCTCTTCAGCCTTTTTTCTATCCCATTTCCCGTCCCACAAAGGATTCCAAGAAACATAATCATAAAGATCCATTATTCTTGAAAAATCTTGCACAAAATTTTTGTAATCAATTATAATATTTGTAGCAATCACAACCCCATATTTCTTCAATTCTCTTGCAAGTTCTATAGTTTCAAAAGTATCTTTCACATTTCTATTCATATCTTTCAATACAGCTTCATTATCACTTTGTATTGGAGAATGAAAAATCTTCAAAAGCCCCTTCTTTGCTAAATTCAAAAATTCATTTCTACACCCACAAACAATACTTGGCTCTACATTTCTTATTGAAAATGGTTTGTTATGTTTTATTGCTATATCATGCCATTCCTTGATTTGATTTATCATTGGACTATCCGCTGTAAGCAAGACATCTTCAAATCTCAAGAACTCTTCTTCTAATTTATTAGAATAACATTCCGCAAACTTTCCTCTTGTAATCCGGATAGTACAATAACTACAATTAAAAGGGCAACCTTTTCCTATCCTCAATGGATACATATTTCTAAAAATATTTCCAGAAGCTAATTGTTCTTCAGTCTCTTCAAAATTTGTAATCCAAAAAGGTTTCTCAAATTTCACCAAACTCTTATCTTCAATCGGCTGATAAAATTTTCTAGGACATTCAAGTCTTTGCACTCCTTCTTCTAATTTTACATCTAATCTTTTTGCAAGACAACCACTGATAAAATATTTTTTCCCAACATATTTTTTCATATAATTTTCTAATGTTCTGATATCACTCAATACTGCCAAATCAGTAACTTGACAAGAAAGAACTATTATATTATCTGCCAATGCAGGATCTTTCACAATTCTCTCCTTATTTGCATTGGCCCAACTTAATGCATCTGCATAAACAGACATGCATGCTGCACAAGACAAAAATACAGTTCCAGTTAATTCGTCTATATCAAAAATCTTTTCTTCCATTTGAATAAAAAACATTTGAACTATTACCAGCTCAAATATTTCATAATATCCTCCGTTTTAGTCAATTTTACACCATGAAATAACCATTTGTTTAACAATTCTTCAAGTCCATTTGGATCCAATTCTTTAATTGCATCAACAGGAACATATACTTCCTTGTTCATCGCTCTAAGTCCTTTAATTGCTTGATCAACACAAACATCACTTGCAACCCCATAAATAATTATTCTATTCGGATTCAAAGCATCTAAAACTTGTTTTGTAAATCTATTTCCTTCAAAAATATTAAAAAAATCTTTATATATTACAATTTCTTGAGAAGTCCTAATTTTACAATCAGAATATTGCCAATTTTGATTTTGCCAATCAACAACATAAGGATTTATTGGTTTTGTTTCATCAATAAATTCAGCCCCAGAAGTTTCAGCCATACAGTGTTCAGGAAAAGTCATTCTATAATCTGGCTTTTTTGATAATTCTTTAGAATATTTATTATGCCAATCCGCAGTATTTACAATCTGATATTTGTTTTCCCTAGCAAAATTAGTTAATTTTTCTAAATTTTTAGTAATACTCATGGCATTAGATATTGATAACTTACCATCAGGATTCATAAAATCATATTGAGTATCTACATTCCAAAAAATTGTTTTCATCATAATTTTCTCCTTAAAGATTTATTTAATCTAGGCGGTCTACCAACCTTATGAATTATATTTTTAGTATAAACTTTATTTGAATAAAAATCAACTTCTTCAACAGTTTCACCAACAGCAATAATATCTGCAGTAAAAGTTCTAGGTTCATCTAAAAATCCTGCACCTATAGAATCATATAACCTAATTCCATAATATTTTTCAGCTTCATTAAATGCTCTAATCTTTTCAGGATTGCTAAAACCACTACTCAAAATAATCTTTACATTTTCATAACCAGCTTCATTCAATTTTTTTCTTAAAGCATAAACTCCTTCAACAGTAACTCCTTTTCCTTCCCAATACTTTTTATTTCCTAATTTCCCCCCTTCTGAAATGTTTTCCCCACAAGTATCCATCCTAACTCCAAAAAGTTTATCTCCTAATTCTCTAGCAACCCTTAAACTATCAGTGATTTCAAAATTTGAATAATCAACTAATGCAATTCTTGGAACATTAATATTTATATTTTTATCAAAAGCTTTAGTAGATTCTAATACTGCATTCTCCAAACCATTATAATAACCAAAAATATTTTCAAGAGCATGAGGAATTGTTCCAACCCCTTTCATTCCACTAAATTCAGCACCATTATCTGTAGCAACACTAGTAACTCCATTTTCAAAAGCTAAATTTGCTAAAGCAGAATCATAAGAATAATGCCAATGTCTAGCACCAAAATAAAGAACATCCCTATTCCCAACAAGATTAACAACATCATTCATTTGTTTACCAATTTTATTAAAATCCAAATCATATTTATCATTCAATCTAGTAGTCCCAGCAGTTAAAACACCAAGATAAACTGTTTCTAACTCCATTATTTCTTGAATTGGAGCAATTATATTCATAATTGTCTCTTTTGGTTGATAAAAGTCAAATTCGTTTTTTGAATAAATTCTTCCACCAATTTTTTCCAAATTACTATTTTCTAATATTAAATTAGTTGCTTCATTTATTCCAGCAACTTTCCCCGGACCCTTCCTAACAAAAACTTGCATATTTACCCAAGGGTTCATATTTTCTTTTTTCAAAATTTCATTTGACCTAAGAAAATATTTATCCGTATATTTTTGCATTTTATTTTTTATCATTTTGTGTATTATATACACTAAGTATTACCAAAAAAAGAGGAGAAAATCTCCTAAAATTCTGATAACCTTAATGTTATTTTTTATTTTATACCTTAGTGTAGTTATTACACTATATAAATGTTTCTATTATTCAAAAATATATATCCAAAGAAAAAAACAACCCAAACCTTTAAAAAGAAAATCTTATTGAAATCACTATGAAAAGAAGTTCTAGACGATGGAAAAAGAAAGGTCAAATGAGATGGAAATGGCAAAGAAAGAAACTTAGAAACGAAAAACACAAGCGTAAGCTAAGAAGATCAAGATCTAGATAATTCTAAATAAGAATTTTTATAAATTCCAAAATATTATTTCTTTAATGATTCATTACATTAGAAGATTTGAAGTAAATCAGGCAGTGAATTACATAAAATCAAATGATATCTATCTTCTTGACAAAATTTATTCTAAAACTGATGCACAAGATATAATAGAAGAATTTCATGAAGGGAAATCCCTTGAAGTTGAATTACAGGAATATACAAAAGGCGAAGAATTAAGGGATATAATTAAAGAATTATCAAAAAAAGAATGGATAAGACAATCCGAAAAGTTAATTGATGATTCTTCTTTTTCTGAATGTTAATACAACTATTTTTATAAAGCCAAATCCCTCAAAAAGTACATGGATAATAAATGGTATGAATTCTTCAATAAATCTAATGGGCTAACAATTGCATACATAAAAGAACATGAATTAGCCTCAAAATATTATTCTTTAACAGACAAAGAATTTCTATTTGAAGAAATGAGACAAAATGCAGAAAAACTTGAATACAAAGTACTTGTAGAAGGCTCATGGGCAGGAACATTCAAATACAAGACCCACGCAGAAAAATTCAATCAAGAATTATTCAAAGGAAAAGGAATAATCTCACCAATAAACTAGATATTACAATATATATTTTCTACTAAATAGTGACATTTAAATACATGAATAGTTTGTAATTTTATGGGAGAGAATAACAATTCTTGCTTTAATGGAAAATACAAACCAAAAGGAAAGAAAAAGTTTAATATGCTCTCAAATAAAATTTCTTTCGCAGAAATTGATGAAGTCAATGGGTTAAAATACATTCATTACTGCTCTTTTCACGTTCATCCTGGAACAATTGGATTAAAACATTTATACAAAAAAGATTGTTTAAACGGATGTAGTTATTATAAAAGATTTATTTTGGAAAATCAACAAGATGAAGCATATACAGAATATTTTGATATGATGATGAAAATGAGGGGTGCTCCAAAAGAAGAAGAAATAGAATTAACTCCTAGAGAACCAAGAAAAGAAAAGAAACAAAAAATTCCAAAAAATATATTTCAAGAAGAAACAAAAATTAAAGAAAAAATAGGAATTAATCCTTATGTTCCAAAAGAAGAAAAAATAAAAGAAAAATATAAGCACTTAATTAATCTCGAACTAAAACAAGAAGAAAAAAGAAGAGAAAGATTAGAAATTATTGCAAATAATCCAGATAAAATTGGTCTGCCATCTGCAAAAGCAATTGAAGTTCCATTTCTAACTGGTTCAACAAATCAATATGATATTTTATTTGAAAAAGAAGATGAATTAATTATTTTTTCATATAAATCTCCTTCTTCAAATAGTTCAAAACAAGCAACAAGAGAAATCCTAGAACAAATTTTAACAGACACACAAAAAATCTGTTTTGGAGAAAAAATTAATGTTATGTATGGTGATGAAACTAAAGTAACACAAAAAAGAAAAAATGGAGTTTGGTTTTCAAATCAAATTAAATCCCAATGAGACAAAATAAAATATGCATAAGAAATCTGGGAAATGATTATTCAGTTGAAACAATTGAAAAAGATTTATTGGGAAAAGATTACAAAAAAAGAGAAAATAAAAAAAATACAGATCAATTTGATTTACTTTCAAAAAGACCTGGAAGCCATTCAAAAGGACTCTTAAAAATAATAAATAATCCAGAGATTATTGGAATAAATGACCATTTTTATCATGCAAGTCCAGAAGTAGATTTTTTTGAAAAAAACACACAGGCAGGTTCAGTAGATGTTTTTATTGAAACAAGAACAAATCAATACATAATAGAATACAAATGTAATGATCACAAAAAAAATAGAGAAAAAGTAAGTGACCAATTGCCTAAAGGAGAAAAATATCTAAAAATTGCAAGAAAATTGAATCCAAACAAACCATGTATTCTCCTGTATGTATTTGGGAAAAAACCAATAACTTATGAATTTACTGAAAATGGTTTTAATCATTATTACACTAAGGAATAACAAAACAATCTTTATAAAACGAGAATTCTTAGAAAAACTATGACATCTGAAATCTGGACTGAAAAATATAGACCAAAAACTTACGAAGAAGTTGCAGGACAAGAAGACATTGTAAAACGAGTAAAAGCATTGACTAACTCAATGAACATACCTCATTTAATGTTTGCAGGACCAGCAGGAACAGGAAAATCAACTTTAGCACTAATCGTTGTAAAAGATTTATTTGGAGAAAGTTGGAGAGACAATTACTTAGAACTTAACGCATCTGATGAAAGAGGAATAAACATAGTTCGTGACAAAGTTAAATCATTCGCTCGAACAAAGTCTCTTGGAAATGTTCCATTCAAAGTAATATTTTTGGATGAAGCAGACGCACTAACGCCTGAAGCTCAACAGGCACTTAGAAGAACAATGGAAAATTATTCTTCAACTTGTAGATTTATTTTATCTTGCAATTACCAATCAAAAATCATTGACCCCATTCAATCTCGTTGTGCAGTTTTTAGATTCAAACTTTTAGAAAAAAAAGATGTAACAAAAGTAATGAAATTAATTGCAGAAAAAGAAAAATTAGAAATTGATGAAAAAGGTTTTGAAGCATTATACGAAGGAAGCGAGGGAGATTGTCGTCGTTCAGTTAACTTAATGCAATCAACCGCCGCAGTTTCACCAAAGATAACAAAAGATTTAGTAAACACAATAATTTCAGAAGCAAAACCAAAGGACATAAAATTAGTTTTAGAATACGCTCTTTCCGGAGACTTTGAAGGTTCAAAAAATAAACTTTTAGATGTTATGCTAAAAGAATCAATCTCAGGACAAGACGTAATTAAATCAATCCAAAAAGAAATCTGGAACTTAACAATTGAACCAGAAGTTAAAGTTAAACTAACAGAAAAAACTGGGGAAATAGAATTTAGAATCGTTGAAGGAAGCGACCCCTTTGTTCAACTATTATCTCTGTTAGCAAGTTTCGTTCTAGCTGGACTTGGAAAATAATTCTAAAATGAAAATTATAATCCTCTGTAGCAAACATTTCTATTCGCAAATACCAAAAATAAAAGAACATTTGGAAAAAAATAAACACAAATTAAAAATGCCAAATTCTTATGACGATCCCTTCAAGGAAGAAAAAATGAAAAAACTTAGTGAAAAAGAACATATAATTTGGAAAGGAGAAATGTTAAAAAAAGACGAAGAAAATATCTCTCCACAAGATGCAATTTTGGTTTTGAACTTTGAAAAAAATAAAATTCCAAATTACATCGGAGGAGCAACATTTCTTGAAATATATACTGCATGGAGATTGAATAAAAAAATATTTTTTTACAACCCTTTACCTAATTGTAGTTTTACAGATGAATTAATTGCAATGCAACCAATCATATTAAACGGGGATCTATCAAGAATAAAATGAAAATTGTTATATGTGGAAGTATGCACCATTCAAAAGAAATGAGGAAAGCAAAAAAAATTCTTGAAGAAAAAGGTTTTGAAGTAGAAGTTCCGAAAAATACAGAATATTATGCTGATGAAACATTACCTTTAGAATCAAAACACGAATCAACAAAAAATAAAATAGAAGGAGATTTATTCAAAAAATATTTTGAAAAAATAAAAGAAGGAGATTTATTCAAAAAATATTTTGAAAAAATAAAAGAAGGAGATTCAATACTCGTCGTTAATTTAGAAAAACATGAGATTCAAAATTATATTGGAGGAAACACATTTTTAGAAATGGCTTTCGCACATATTCTTGATAAACCAATTTATTTACAAAATCCAATACCAGAAATATTATACAAAGATGAAATAATTGCAATGCAACCAATCATATTAAACGGAGATTTATCAAGAATAAAATGAAAACTTGGGTAGAAAAATATAGGCCACAAAAGTTCACAGATATTTTTGGTCAAGATGAAGCAATAGAAAAAATAAAAACTTATTTTGAAAAATTTCCAAAAGTAAAAAAGAAAGCGCTTTTACTCGGAGGTTCTCCAGGAATTGGAAAAACAACAATTGTTCATGTTTTAGCAAAAGAAACAGGTGCAGAAATTTTTGAATTGAATGCTTCAGACCTAAGAAACAAATCTTCAATGACTTTAAAATTAAAACCAGTTTTAGAACAAGTAAGTTTGTTTAACACAAAAAAATTAATTTTAGTTGATGAAGCCGACGGTGTTAGCGGAACTGAAGACCGTGGCGGACTCTCTGAATTAATTTCATTAATTGAAAAGTCACCATATCCAATAATTTGTACAGCAAATGACGCTTGGGGAAAAAAAGTTTCAGACCTACGAAAAAAATGTGAACTAATAGAACTAAAAGAAATTTCTCCAGCAATAATAAAACAGATATTAAAAAACATTCTAGAAAAAGAAAACAAAGAAGTAACTCTAAATGTATTAAACAAAATAGCAATAAATTCAAGAGGAGATGTACGTAGTGCAATTAACGATTTAGAAGCTGCAAGTTCCCTAGACAATCCAGAAGAAATTGAAATTTATGAAAGAAACAAAAAAGAAGATATTTTCCAAGTAATGAAAAAAATATTTCAAGAAAAAGCAGACGAAAAAATGCTTGGACTTTTTGACAAAGTGGATATGCCCCTGGATGAAATAATGCTTTGGATGGAAGAAAATATTTCAAAAGTTTACTCAGGGATAGAATTAGCAAAAGCGTATCAAAGACTCGCAAATGCAGATTTATTCAAAGGGCGTATCTACAAACAACAATACTGGAGATTTTTAGTTTACGAAAACATTTTCACAAGTTATGGGATTTCAGCTTCAAAAGAAGATGAAAAAAAAGGATTCTACAAATATACTAAACCTGAAAGAATTCTAAAAATTTGGTTAAACAATGTTAAACATGCAAAAAGAAAAACAATTGCAGAAAAATATTCTAAAAAAACCCACGTTGGAATGAAAAGAATAATGTCTGAATGGAACGAAGTTAAAAATATTCTAAAAAACCCACTAGTTCAAAAAGAACTAAAGCTAGAAGTTGAAGAAATTGCTTATGTTATGAAATATTAAAGCATTCGCTAATTCTTAAAAAATAAAAATAAAAATAAATAAAAAATAAAAGAAATTTAGCAACTTCCTGAAGTTGTAACTCCTGTTGAATCCAAGGCTTCTGCACATAATTCTGGAACAGCATTATATGCACTACAAACAGCCCCTTTGAAAGCTTCTGCAGTTCTTGAAACACTAGTTTTTACCCCATTAACTACAAGAGTAGGAGAACCAGTAACACCTAATTCTTTAGCAGCATTATAATCATCTTGTAATAAAGCTTCACCTTTTTCAGTAACACAAGATAAAACTTCTTCAGAATTAATACCTAAAGAATTCATAAGTTCAACTGATTTTTCTAAATCGCAATCTATGTCCCCTGAACATTCAGGATAAATTGTTTCAACAAAAGTTTTTGCATAATCCCAATATTTAGTTGTATACCCTAAATCCTGCATACAAGCTTGAATCTTGTTTTGTTGAACTTCGTGTTCACCGTGACCAGCATAATACAAGTACACTTTGAAATCCGCAGTATCTCCCAAAAGTTTTGCAACCTCAGCATATGGACTAAGAGCTGTAACACCATATGGGCAATAAGACCAAATATAAAGTCCAGTAACAGGTTTATCTGATTTCACAAGTTCACCTTGTGTAACTTCTGTTTGTGTTTCAGTTTCTTTAACTTCGTCAACGAGAGGAATAACATTAATTGCTAGTTCTTTCCCGTCTTTAGTTAAATAAAGTGGAACAATTTGTCCTTGAATTGAAACTTCTGCTTTATAGAAATTATCTTCTAAAACAAGATTACTAATTGCAGCACCAGCTACTTGAGATTGAACAAAATCCGCGATTAAAACATTTGCTTTTTCTTCTGAAATAGTTGAAGTAGCCATGTTAACAGCTAAAACAATTATAACAATAGCCAAAACAACTGTTGAAATCATCCAAGGATTTTTCTTGATTTTCCCCATAAAATTATTTTTTTTCTTTGTCATTTTTTTCCCTCCCTTATTATTCTATATAATCCTTAATTATTTTAATTTTTTAAAGATTGCCATAAAAGGAAAAAAAACTCCCTAGAGGTTTTCTGGGGGAGAATCGACCTTTAAAATCAATGGACCTAAAAGGTTCCTCTAGGGGAGTATGAAATAATTAAGCCCTATAGCTAATTATATTATTATTAAATTAAAATTCTATAAATTATTAATTTGAAAACAGGGATAAAATAAATCCTTAATTTCACCAGAAAGAATGAAAAGAAACCTTAATTTTTAATCTAAAACATTAAAAATAAGGATTTCCTAATTATTTTATGCCATATGACATAATTGTAGGAAGAGGGGAAGACGATAAAAAAAAGTTAGGAATGCGTGGATTAATCAAGATTGGACGAGGATACGTGAAAATGGGCCAATACAATTCTTTATCAAATAACATCTATATGGACGTTTCAAGAAGCCACGTAGTTTTAGTTGCAGGTAAAAGAGGTTCAGGTAAATCATATACTTTAGGTGTATTAACAGAAGAAATGTCAGACTTAGAACCAGAAATTGCAGAAAACATCGCTTCAGTTATTTTTGACACAATGGGAATTTATTGGACAATGAAATATGCAAATGAAAAAGATAAAGACTTACTTCATGAAAATGGACTAAAACCAAAAAACTTGCCCGTAAAAATTTTCGTTCCATTCGGTCACTTTGATAAATTTATCGAAGAAGGAATTCCAGTAGACGAAAGATTTGCCCTTTCCGTTCCAGAAATGACCCCCGAAGATTGGATAATTACTTTTAACTTAGACATGATTAATCCTATTTCAATTTTAATGATTAGAACAATAGCAAAAATAATAGAAGAAAAAGATTATTACACAATTAAAGACATAATAAAAGGATTAGAAGAAGACAAAAAATCAGATAATGAAGTAATCAATGCAGCAGTCGGACTTTTTGAAGCAGCAAACAGTTGGGGAATTTTTGCAAAAGAAGGAGTGACACCAACAAAAGTTTCAGATTTAGCAACAGGAGGAATAACTTCTGTACTTGACTTATCAGTTTACAATTCAATTGGAGCATTTAACATTCGTGCACTTGTTGTAAGTATAATCTCAAGAAAAATGTTTAACGAAAGAATGGCTGCTAGAAAAATTGAAGAAGTAACAGCAGTTTCAAAAGGATTAAATTATTTAAGCGAAACAGAAAAAAAGAAAATGCCTTTAATTTGGTTATTTATCGATGAAGCCCACGAATTCCTCCCATTAAATGAAAAAATAATTTCAACCGATGCACTTGTTCAAATTCTTCGTGAAGGACGTCAACCAGGATTGTCATTAGTTTTAGCAACACAACAACCTGGAAAAATTCACACCGATGTTATGACGCAGTCCGACATTGTAATTTCCCATAGGGTGACTTCAAAAACAGATATTGAAGCTCTTAACTCAATGATGCAATCATATTTAACAAATACCATTCAAGGATACATGAACGACCTTCCAAGCCTCAAAGGTTCAGCAATTATTCTTGATGACAATTCCGAAAGAATTTATCCCATGAGGATGCGACCACGTTTCACTTGGCATGGCGGTGAAGCTCCAAAAGCAATTGATGTGAAAAAAGAATTATAATCACCGACATGACAATGGCATGGCGAACATTTGCAACAGTTCTAATAAACGAAAGAAATAAGTTTAAGGAAGCTTTTGCAAATGAGAGTTGGAGAAACTCCTAAGGCAATTGAAACAAAAAAAGAATTATAATCACCGACAATTTCTAAAGAATTTCAATTCATTTTTGAGATAAAATTAAAGATTTTTTTCGCGTTGTTTACTTTCTGTAAACGAGTGAGAAAAATCTTTTGATTTTAGCCAAAAAGGGATGAAATTTCCAAAGTTCAAAATAGATTCGAAACCTAACTTTTCCCGGAGCAATGTCCCCAATTTGTTTAACATTTAGTAAATTCATTTTAAATCCAAACTTATTTACTTCTTTTTCTATTTCATCAATTATTTTTTTCTCATCTTCAATTTTCCCAAAAGCATGATAATAAATTCTAGTTCCATTTTTTGACAAAATTAAAGCATCTTCTAAAAACATTTCATCTAAATTCGGACGAGTCATTAAAATTAAATCAAACTTCATGTTCTCCTTCTCTAATTTTTTAGAAACTTTCTTTATGTCGCCAGGAATTAATTCAATTTTATCTTCAACTTTATTTCGTTTAATATTAATTTTTGCATATTCATTTGCTTTTTTATTTAATTCATTAGAATAAATCTTCTTTACTTTTGTATTCTTAGCTATAACAATTGGAAAAGGACTAATTCCTGCAAACATTACAAATACAGTGTCTGTTGGCTTCACAAAATCCAAAACTTCTTTACGCTCATTAGAAAGTCTCGAAGAAAAATAAGTTTCATCAATATTAAATCTAAATTCACAATTGTTTTCTCGATACATTACTTCCTTAGTTTTTTCTCCAAGAATCCAAGAAGTTTTTTGTTTTCGAAGTCTTCCGCTAAACTTTTTTGATTTCTCTAAAACTGTTTTAACTGATTTATTTTTTTCTAAAATTTCTTTTGCAAAAACCTTCTTCTCTTTTGAAGAAGTAGAATCTGAAAAATTCACAATTGCAATATTACCTAAAACACTAAATGCTCTTTGTTTCATAATTAAAAATACATTTTCTCATTTAAAGATTTTTGTAAATTATTTTTGCAACTTAACCACAACAACCATCCAAACAAGACCAACAGAGAAAAAACTCGCACCCAAAATCTCATGCAAATTTGAAACCCCAATAATATTTCCAGTAATTTTAACAGAAGAAAGCAAAGCACCAAACAAAATCAAAGCCAAGGGAAGAATATTTCCCCAACTAAAAAAATTCTTAGATTTAATTTTATTCACCCCCATAATAAAAAGAGGAAACAATTATTTTTAAACTTAGCTATTAGTCGAAGACAAATCTTATAAAAGAATAAAACATATTATAATAATGATAAATCTTAATTTATTCAAGTCCAAAAATGGAATTTTTTCTAAAAAAGAATATGAAAAAAAGAAAAAAATTGAAAAACAAAAAATAATGAAATTTCAAAAAGAATTAAAGAAAAAATACAAAGAAGAAGAAAAAAAGAGAAAAGTCATCAATAGAATTTCAAAAGAAAGAAAAAAAGAAATAAAATTAATTAGAAGAGAAGAAAAGCTAAAACAAAAAAACAAACCAAAAACAGAAAATAAACCAAAAATTACTTATGGTAAACCGACTTTGTTTGAACTCGAAAAACACCTACTAAAATTAACAGAAAATTATGATACTGGAATAAAAAAGTCTCGGAATTTATATGAAGAATTAATTTTTCTTGGGTTAACTGATTCTGGACTAAAAGAATTCAAAGGAGAATCAATTAAAAAAAGAAATAAAAGAATTAAAAAAATAAATGAATTACACAAAATTTTAATGAATATATTAGAAAGAAACAAAGATTTAGAAAAATCAATTGAAATTTTAGACAATAAAATACGTGAAGAGAAAAACAAATTAAGAAAAAAATAAAACAACTATTTTTATAAAACCTGAATTACTAAATAATCTATGAAAAAGGGGTTAATTTTTGGACTTGTTCCAGCACTACTTACTTTAGTTAGTGCTTATGGTGAACAAAGCTGGACAACAATAGGCGGATTTTATATTAACACAGAAATGGTTTTTGCAGGGATTGCATTTCTACTTATTTTTTGGGGAATAACATATGGTGTTAGTAAACTAAAAATTTTCCCAAACACAACAACAAGAATAATTATGTCAATAATTCTTTCACTGTTTGCACTTTACGGTTTATCAAAAACAGGTTTCTCCTACGAAGGTCTTTTCTTAAAAATTGGAATAGCAGAATTCATGTATCGATTCTTTCCTTGGATTCTTCTAACAACAGCAATACTTGCAATGCTTTTTTGGGGACTTGGAGCAGTAGTAATGATTAGCGGAGGAATTATTGGAATCCTCGGACTTATAGGTTCAATAAACGAAGAAATAGTTTACAATTGGGAAATTCTTCTAATGATTGGAATTTCAGTTTTCATAATTGGGCTCTGGATTAAAAAGAAAGGTGGACATTATTTTGGAACTCCAAGAATGTTTAAATCAATAAGAATTATGAAAAAAAGAATAATAAAATTACAACAAGAATTCAATAGAATACATAAAATAAATCCTACCGACAATCGACTTGAATCGTTAATGAAACAAATAAACGATTTAACAGAAAAATTAAGAAAAATGCAAGAAGAAAGAAACAATGTAGGAAGACAATACAATAAATATTCCGCAAGAATTCAACAAATATTAAAAAGATATAATAGAAGAGTTCCTTCAGCAACTTCACCAAATCCAAGAGAAAGAAGAGATAGCAGAGAATATTCACAATTGATTAACGCAATGAAAGAAATTGAAAAACAGAATTAATTTACCTAAGTAATTTTGACTTTGGATTAATATAACCTACAATTGCCTTTAATGGGTTCTCAAAAATTCTTCCCTCAATGTGGCCATTTGTGTTATGAGCTAAAACTTTTCCTTCAAACATAACATACTCAAATCCATCACTTGAAACATGATATCTAAATTCATCTCCCTTCAAAGGATTTGAATAATTTGTTAACACAACATAATTTAAACTTTCAATAGAAGAATCAACTACTTCTCCTCTTAAATTTTTACAAGGTTCAACTTCACAATGTGGAAAAACATTTAATTCCTTTCCTCTAACTACAGGCTTTAAAGAATTTATAATATCAACAAAATCTTCTTCAGCAATTAAACTTAATTTACTCTCTTTCATCTTAATTTAAACTAGCTCCATTTCTAGCCAAGTATTCTTGATAAAAATCCTTTGTTTCATTTAAGGTTTCAATTGTATAATTAATAAAATTAATTCTTCCCAACGCTTCATTTTTTTTATTATCTAAATTTCTAACAAGATTCTTTTCAACCTTAACAACTTTATTTTGTGCTTTAATTTCACCTTTCAAAGAATGAAGTTCATCTTTCAATCTTTGTCTTGAAATCTTCAAAAATTCATCTTCTTTAGGTTGTACTTTCACTTTATCTTTATTAAAAACAGAATACCAAAGATTCATCGTTTTGTCCTTCAAGGATAAACGTGCAGGATTTAATTCATTTAATTCTCCTTTAACAACATTATATTTTTCTTTTAAATTGTTCATTTCACAATTAGCTAAAAACAAATCTTTTTCTTTTTGAATTTTTTTAAAATCATAATCTTCAACTAATGATCCAAATTTAGCCAAATAAATTGGTGCTTCACTTTTTAATCTTTCAGCTTCCTTTATTCTATTATAAGCTATATCTTTTTTCAAATCTAAATCTTGATACTCTTCAGCCAAAGTATACAATTGATCAAAACTTTCTCCAAAAGAACCTTTTCCATATATTGATTGATTAACTAAATTATTAGAATTAATTTCACCGAATTTTTTATTATAATTAAAAAAATTCCTCGCGTTAGCCTCATCTAAACCAAACGTTTTAATTGGAACTTCAAGAGGACCAAATAATCTTTCGATTGTTTTTTTCATATTATACCTAAAATTTTAAACTATATAAAGGTTTTGTTTTGTTGTTACATTATAATAGTAACATATTAATTTTGAATTATTTTTTATATTAATTGGACTCAGTAAATCAAAGATTTCCTTCGGTCCTCGAAATTAAAATTTCTGCGGAATCATTTTTCAGCCAAGCAAATTTGATTGGAAAACAAATTTGCGGAAAAATGATTAAAGAAACAAAATTAAAACCATTTGTCCAATGCTTTTTGCTGCTTCGCCTTCTTGAGTTCCCCTAACTTTTCAAGTTGCCTGTCAATCCTTTCTTCACTAAAACCATGACGGTTAACTAAGATTTCTTTTATCTTTGAAAAATTTAATTCAGGAAAACTAATATCAAATTCACTAACCTTCGGAGCAGCAAATAAACTAAAAATTACCTTCCAATCAAAGTAATCCTCTTCTGAAAGTTCATCAATTTTTTCTTTTACAGCTTCAAAAATTTTCTCAGGAGCCCCATGTTCTTTTACAAGTTGAAGTGCCTTTTTTTGTCCAATACGAGGAATTCCTTTAGGATTATAATCTGTTCCAACCAAAATTGCAATACAAATTAATTGATCTCTGTCAATTCCAAGTTCATCAAGCAAATCAGATAAATTAATTATTTCCGGCCTCACTTCAACAAAACCAGAAATTGTTCTCTTCTTTCTTGATAAAGTTAAATTCCTAATTAACTTTGGAGCGCCAAAAATTAAAGAATCATAATCCTGACTAACTGCAGCATAAACTCCTTCTTGCCTGCAAAGATAAGCTGCTTGTGCTTCTCCTTCTCCAGGAGCCTGAATTACACAAATACCTAAAGCTTCCAAAAGTTCTTTTGACTCAAGAATCATCTCATCAGTTAAACGAGTTAGTTGTTGACCATATTTACGCATATCTTCAATATTTTCAGTTTGTTTCGCTTCTTCATATTTTTCTCTAGCTAAATCTCTTGATTCTTTTCTCTTTGAATGAATTTTATGTTTTAATTCGGGAGGCTCGCCATCAAAAACATACACAAGTTTCATCCCTTCACTAAGTAAAGCAACATTTCTATACAAAATTCCAGATAAGTGAGAAGTAATATTTCCTTCTTCATCTTGCAGAGGAGTTCCATCAGCCTGCCTTATTGTTGATAAAAATTGATACAAAGTATTAAACGCATCAACACAAAGAGTTTTCCCCTTCAAATCTCTAAAATCAATTTCCTTTCTTGAAACAATTTCACGAATATTTAATCCCATTAAACTTTTATTAATCGAAGATTAATAAAAGTTTTCCACAGATTTTCTAACAAGAAAATCGAGGACCGAAATGAACTAAGCAAGTTCACGGAGTTTTAAGAGAACAACTTCAATAATTGATAAATGTTTTGACATAGAAAATTATAAAATTAAAAATCTAAATTTTTAATTTTTTGAATAGTTTCACAACCCTTCTTGTACATTGAATTGTAAATTGCATTGACCTGTGAATTTTTAGCAAAGTCAATACCAATTTTTCCACCTCCTTTATTTGGAACTTCCACAGGTTTAGGAAAATAAGCTTTTTTTAAAATTCCCCTCTTAGGCAAAAGTTGAGAACTAGGAGAAATCCCTTCCTCTTTTGAATAATTTACAACTTTTACACATTTTTCTTCATATGGTTTCAAATGACTAAATCCATAATTAATTCTAGATTCAATTTCATTTTCCAAAATTTTGTAAGGATCTTTTTGTGTTTCATTAAAAAATTCATATGCCTTTAGTTCATCAATTAAATTAGAATTATCCATCTTCGAATAAATTACTTGGATATCCCCTAAAGATAAGCCTTCAAGTTTAGATTTTTTATTTTTATTCATTTTAGTTTAAACCCTCAAAAAAATAGGAATCTTTCCTCTCATTATAAATTTTTCTTCCTTCTTCCCATAAATAACCAAAATTAAGTGAAAAAGGATTTTCATTTCTATTAATAAAATAGTAAAGAAAAGGATTACGTTTAATTTCTGCAAGTTTTGAATATGAAAGAGGTTTAAGACTACTTTTAATAACACCATTCAAAGACAAAACAATATCTGAAATATTTTTCTCTCCCATGTTTTTACTACTCATCAGTGATATTTAAATGTTTTGTTTAAACTTATTTCTTCCTCTTCTTTAGAAAAAACCTAAAACTAATTAATCCTAAAATAAAAATCAATATTCCAAGAATTATCCAATAAGTTAAATTAGACTTCTTCTCAATTTGTTTTATTTCCTCTTCAGTC
>Ga0210043_1000072_pt1 | contig 112821 bp, 97 predicted proteins | sample CryGeymet201501t_FD_183990 | JGI IMG/M metagenome (GOLD analysis project Ga0210043, IMG submission 183990) | Groundwater microbial communities from Crystal Geyser aquifers in Utah, USA - Crystal Geyser metaG 2015-01t (SPAdes) (version 2) | ecosystem: Environmental > Aquatic > Deep subsurface >...
CGTTTCCCGCTATCACACCACATACTGATAGGAGTACAATATCTTTGAGGGTGTGTCGAATATTCTTTCCGGTTCGTGGATCATCGATTACTTCGAGGTGCTCGGTCATTCCTCGGGTCTTTCTGGTTGGAGTCATAGGTCGCTTCCTTTCACCCCAAGCAGACTAGTATTTCTCCTAAATGTCTAGTCCCTGACCCCTTCTACTTCATATGCGTTTGCCCTGGGGTGAGGTCTTGGATTCTCTACCAAAAAGAGGTAGACTTCGGGAATGGAATACCTCAGAAAAACCAAAATTGTAGCAACCCTCGGACCAGCTGCCGACTCTATTGATACTATGAAAGCCCTTCTCGTCGCAGGGGTAAATGTTGCTCGCTTCAACTTTAGTCATGGAACCCATGAAGAACAATTAGGCCGTATTTCGAGAATGCGCCAAGCCAGCAGAGAAACTGGTATTCCCGTAGCTCTCCTTTTAGATACAAAAGGTCCAGAAATACGAACTGGAAACGCACCAGAACCCTATACCCTCGAGTTAGGCAAGAACGTTACTCTTACCACCAGCGATGAACCTTGTACAAAGGATCGGATTAGTGTTTCTTACAAAGAACTCCCTTTAGACATAAAGCCAGGAAATCACATTTTAATCGCCGACGGAATAGTAGATCTGGAAGTAGTATCGACGGACGAAAAATCTATTATCCAAACTATCGTTCGAAACGGTGGCACTTTAGGGAGCAAGAAAAATGTAAACGTTCCCGGGGTGAAGACCCGTCTGCCAGCGATAACCGAAAAAGACAAGGCGGATATACTTTTCGCCATAGAACACGATATGGATTATATTGCCGCCAGTTTTGTCCGAAAAGCTACGGATATACTCGAGATTCAGTCTATTTTATCATCTTATAATTCTCCCATTCGAGTGATAGCAAAGATCGAGGACCAAGAAGGTCTCGAGAACCTCCAGGATATTATTCGGGTAAGTTATGGCATCATGGTCGCCCGCGGAGACCTTGGGGTCCAGTTAAAGGGTGAAGAAATTCCCCTGGTCCAAAAAAGAATTATTGAAAGATGTAACAATCAGAATAAACCGGTAATTACGGCAACTCAGATGCTCGATTCTATGATTCAAAATCCCCAGCCTACCCGGGCAGAAACGAACGACGTTGCCAACGCGGTTTTTGATGGTACCGATGCAGTCATGCTTAGTGGAGAAACAGCGAATGGAAAATACCCCATCCGAGCGGTTGAAACTATGGCTGCTATCGTTCGCACGATCGAACAAAGTCCCGAGTACCGAGAAAGGAATCTACGAATACTTCAGGCTCATACACCGGGCAGTCATGAAATTGGAATGGCGGTAGCCCGGGCCGCCCACCTTCTGGCCGAAAGCATCCAAGCAGTAGCGATGGTTACCCCGACCCTCAGGGGCAATACCCCTCGGCTCATATCGAAATTTCGACCAAACTATAAGATCATCGCCGCAACTGTAAGTGAAATTGTTCAAAGACAGTTACTACTTCACTGGGGGGTCTACCCGGTTTTAACCGAATTTGTAAGGGATTCCGAAATGATGGTCCAAAACGCTCTTCGAATTGCCCTCAAGGATAATCTGATCCAAATGCTCGACAAGGTTGTTACGGCAGCTGGCATTCCACTCAATAGTCCTATAATGATGAACACCATTAAGGTTCACTTCATAGGAAACATTTTGAATCGAGGACAAACTGGATTCGGAGGAATCGTTTCGGGAAAGGTCGTTAAGGTGAAGAATTCTCAAGAAGCCCTCAAGGCTATGGAACTTAATCCTTCGGGGATTTTAATAACTCCTAAGCTCAGCGAGGGATTTCGCGCGATCATCGCTCAAATAGGCGGTATTATCATCGAGGGACGTTCGGAAATTCCACCAGAAACTTTGAGAGACATGAATCCTGGGTTAGTCGTTATTGCCGACGTGCCAGACGCCTTTCGGCAGTTTGAGGCCGGCCAATTTGTGAGTCTTAACGGAGAAGAGAAAATCATTTACGAAGGCTTAATAGAGGCCTGAGATCTTTTGCGTACCCTCTTGCGACTATAACTACATTTATGTAGTATGACTGGGAGCGGAGGGTATATGGCCGACGACTTGGTGGACGAGAAATTTCAGAGGAAAATTGATGAACTTTCCTTACTCTTCAGTATCAGTCAAATACTTGACCAGAGTATGGACATTAAACAGATTGTAAATCCAGTTCTGAAGGAAGTTGGCGACCGATTCGAAATGGATCGTGGTACTATTACGCTCCTCGATCGAAAGTCAGGGGAAATTGTCATCGAGGCCGCCTACGGCCTTAGCGAATCCGAAATGCTCAAGGGTATTTATCGGCTCGGTGAGGGTATAACCGGAAAGGTCGTTGCCACGGGTATACCGCAAATTATCCCTCGGATTAGCGATAATCCCGAGTTCTTGAATCGTACCGGAGCCCGAAGAGGTTCAAAAGAAAAAGATTTTAGTTTTATATGCGTACCAATTAAAATCGGAAACGAGGTTATCGGAGCTTTTTCGGTTGATAGTCCTCCTGCGGACGAAAAAATCTTGCGGGACAGACTACGACTCTTGTCGGTTATCGCTTCGATGATTGCCCAGGCAGTCAAAATTCGCCACGCAGTTCTTGAAGAAAAACGTTTTCTTCAAGAAGAGAATAATCGCCTCCAAGACGAACTTCGGGAGCGCTTTCGTCCTTCAAACATTATAGGCAACTCGAAGGCGATGCAAAACGTCTTCGATATGATCGCTTACGTTTCGAAAAGCGATGCCACCGTTCTTGTCCGTGGCGAGAGTGGGACGGGAAAAGAACTTGTCGCCCACGCCATTCATTACAATAGTAACCGGGCAGCGAAGCCTTTTATTAAAGTTAACTGCGCTGCCCTCCCCGAAACGGTAATAGAGAGCGAGCTTTTTGGCCACGAAAAGGGCGCCTTTACTTCTGCTATAGCCATGCGAAAGGGCCGTTTTGAACTCGCTAATGGTGGAACGATTTTTCTGGACGAAATAGGTGATTTGAGTGCTTCTACCCAGGTTAAACTCTTGCGAGTGCTCCAGGAGAAGGAATTCGAGCGGGTCGGCGGAAACGACACGATCCGCACGAATGTACGTATTATTGCTGCCACAAATAGAAATCTCGAAGAACTTATGGAAACCAACACTTTTCGGGAAGATCTCTACTATCGTCTGAACGTCTTTCCAATACATATTCCTCCTTTGCGAGACAGAAAAAGTGATATTCTTCTCTTGGCTGATCACTTCATCGAAAAGTACGCAGAACAAAACGTAAAAAATGTTCGACGGATTTCTACTCCAGCTATCGAACTGCTGACCCACTACCATTGGCCCGGTAATGTCCGAGAGCTGGAGAATTGCGTTGAAAGGGCAGTTTTGCTAACCATAGATGAAGTCATTCACAGTCATCACCTTCCCCCGAGTCTACAATCGGCCGAAAGTACCGGAACTCGGCTTCAAAAGAGCTTAGAAACTGCTCTAGAAGACCTGGAAGCTGAACTTCTCCAAGATGCTTTAAAGTCTGCAAAGGGAAACATGGCTAAGGCCGCTAGAATGCTGGGCCTTACTGAGCGAAAGATGGGACTGAGAGTCAAGAAATACGACATTGATTCGAGAATTTTTAGGGGTTAGTCTCCCACGGACAATTTCTCGTTCTTATGGTGAAGGCGTCCTTTGGAGGGCGCCTTTTTACTACGTTTTTGTATTTTTTATACCGTTTTACTACTTTTCCGTAGTCTTTAACTACTTCTTTTACTTATTTGTTATTGTTTGTCATGAGAAGTTCTTTGCTTTTAGATTGTTAATCCCCTTCTTTATAATGACTTAGAACTATAGGCATGAATTTCTTATATTTATTTCGGCTTGGCACGACTATAGCATATAGAAAGCAACAACATTTCTTTAGGAGGAACGTATGAAGGGAAAGCGACTTGCATCCGCAGTACTTGTGGGCATCGCGCTTCTGATCGGCGGCGGAACCGCATATGGACAGGAATACCTGCCCGCCGAAGTAATTGCTGCTGCTTTTGACATGATCTGGCTGACATTATCAGCAGCCCTGGTCTTCTTTATGCAAGCCGGCTTTGCAATGGTAGAGATTGGACTCACCCGGGCGAAGAACGCAGGAAACATCATCATGAAAAACCTGATGGACTTCGCTGTCGGTGCTATCGCCTATTGGGCAGTTGGTTGGGCGTTCATGTACGGGAGTAGCATTGGTGGCCTTATTGGGGCTGACGCATTCTTCCTGTCCTACGACGCCGCCGCCTTCGAGTCTTACGGAGTGGATTCGATGTCTCCTGTATATAGGGACTGGATATTCCAAGTTGTATTCGCAGCGACTGCAGCTACTATTGTATCCGGGGCGATGGCAGAAAGAACAAAGTTCACTGCTTATCTGGTCTATTCAGTGGTTATTTCGGCCCTCATTTACCCAATTGCCGGTCACTGGCACTGGGGCGGTGGTTGGTTAGCGGAAATGGGCTTTCACGATTTCGCTGGTTCCACCTTGGTTCACAGCGTAGGTGGATGGGCTGCCTTAGCGGGAGCAGTCGTAATTGGTGCTCGAGCAGGAAAGTACACCAAAGTAGGCGATAAAATTCTCTCGAAAGCGATACCGGGACATAACATGCCCTTAGCCGCCCTAGGTGTGTTCATTCTTTGGTTCGGGTGGTTTGGATTCAATGCTGGATCTACTCTTGCGGGTATGGATGGTGCCATTGGGCACATTGCGACTACGACTACTCTTGCGGCGTCAGCCGGTGCAGTGGCAGCGATGATTACCAGTTGGATCTGGTTTGGGAAACCGGACGTATCCATGAGCTTAAATGGTGCCCTTGCGGGGTTGGTCGGTATTACGGCAGGAACATGGGTCGTTGGACCTCTTGCTTCGGTAATAATCGGGCTCATCGCCGGTGTGCTTGTCGTCTTGAGCGTGGAATTCTTCGACAAAATCCTCCATATTGACGATCCGGTCGGTGCAATTTCGGTACACGCAATAAACGGTGTCTGGGGAACTTTGGCGGTTGGGCTTTTCGCCGACGGTATCAATGATGAGTCGGTTGTCGGCCTATTTTACGGTGGAGGACTAGGTCAGTTAGGCGTACAGGCTTTGGGGGTACTGGCGTACTTTGTCTGGACCTTTGGCCTTGGTTTGGTCCTATTCTTCATTATCAAAAAGACAATCGGTCTACGGGTAAGCGAGAAAGAAGAGCGAGAAGGTTTGGATATATCTGAACACTCCAGCGATTCTTATCATGGCTTCCAGATCTTCAGTAACCTGTAAGGAGGAGGCATAGTATGAAACTTATAATTGCGTATATTCAGCCCCACAAGCTCCACAGCGTAAAGGATGAATTGTTCAAGTCCCAGATTTATAAAATGAGTGTCACGAACGCCCTTGGGTGTGGCCAGCAAAAAGGGTATACCGAGGCCTATCGAGGAATCGCCTTTGAAGTAAACCTACTTAAGAAGGTCAGAATCGAAATTGGCGTGAACGAAGACTTCGTTCAAGGCACTGTGGATGCGATCATTCGCGGCGCCCGGTCGGGGGAAATCGGAGACGGGAAAATCTTCGTACTCCCTATTGAAAATTCCATTCGGATACGAAGTGGTGAGACAGGGAAAGATGCAATAGGCTAGAACCTATTGATTGACGAAAAAGGCCCGGATAACACCGGGCTTTTTTTATTTGTTCCCAAGAGCACTATGAACCTTTTCATATTCCGAAAATCTCTCTTGGTACCTTTCGACTGACATTCGGTCGGGCTCAAAACGGTGTTCTATTCTTACGAGGTCGCCACTGGCTTCTTCGCGATTTCTATACTCACCCAGGCCCAGGAAGCCTTCTATCCCACACCCGAGGAGTTCTGCGTCTTTTATATAGGGAACATCGATTGGCCGATCGATCATGTTGGATTTCATTTGATTCCATAGCCAGTTTTTTGCCTGCCCTCCGCAGGCACGGAGCGTTGTGACGGGACACCCCGAACTTTCAAGGGTTCCTACCACCCGTCGTATAGTAAACCCTATAGACTCAAGTACTGCCCTTCCCATTTCAGGGGCGCCGTGTTCGGGTCTTAAATTTGCAAATACCGCGGATGTAAACTCGTACTGCTCGCCCAAATGGGCGGAAGGAAAGAAAAAAGGTAGGTTCGCCCATTCATGGACCGCTTCAATTCTTTCAATCATAGGAGCGTAATCGATGTCGTGTTGTCCAGAAAATCGCCGAAACCATTCGAACATCCTTCCAGTACTCGAGAGTATACCTGCCACATTATAGAGGCCCTCTATGGCGTGGGGCAGAGTGCGAAGACTTGGGTTACGGATAGGCATATCCGAGCAGTAGTTAATTCCCTCTGAGGTCCCTGCCCGGTCACAAGCCATTCCAGGGGAAATGGTACCCGAACCTGTGAGGCTCATCATAAAATCGGTTCCTCCAGCAAAAACCGGGATACCCAACTTTAGACCAAATTTCTGAGCACCCCGCGCACTTACTCTTCCAAGCAGGTTAGAGGGTTCCACAAAGGGTGGAAAAAGATCTGGGCTTAACTGGTATGTCGACAATTGATCATCGTCCCAGAGAAAGGGTAAAAATTCATTTGTTGGACTTATTGTTGCCTTTACTCCCGTAAGTAAAAACGAAAGGTATTCGGGGCACGAAAGAAAACTCCGGGTTTTCGCAAAAGCCTCGGGATTGGTTTCCCGAAACCAACGGACCTTCGGCAAGAAAAAACTCCGTTTTCCCTCTATAGGCCGACTTCGTCCGTCAATCCATAGAAGAACTGGTGAGGTAGGTACGTCCTTTGCATCTAAAGGAACCATGGTAGGTCCATTTCCACTAAGGACTATGCCGTCGATCGAACCTTTGGGTAGTCGAGAAAAGGCCATCTGGAGGGCTATCTCCCACCGAGAGGCTTCCCAGTACTCAAGATCTTCCTCTTTAGAAAGCATAGGAATTCTTACCTGCCATAAAAGAGTCCCATTTCGATCGATTATTCCGGCCTTTAACGATGAGGTACCCACATCGGCGACAAATATTCTCGGTCCGTTTATCATACTCCGACTATAGCAGAAAGGTTCTTATTTTTGTATTATCTGCCCATGAAGTCGACATCAATGTATTCTTACCTGGTGATTCTCGGGATATTCCTTAGTACTATTGGGGTTTTCGCCGGGGGCTCGAGTCAAGTCGTTCCGGAAAACAAACCTTTTGCCATTGGTATTTTTGTACCGGGGGTTGTTGAAGGAAGCCCTACCTACGAAATGATGGTCGGTGGCGTTCGCAAAGCCGTCGAAGAAGCAACTGCTTCGGGCCGTCCGGTAGACTACCAAATCTTTGAAGCAGGATTCAATCAAGCCGAATGGCCATCGAGTATGACAAGCCTTGCGGCCTCTGGAGCCTATGACCTCATTGTGACCTCTAATCCAAGTATGCCAGAAATTGTACAAGCGGTTGTGGGCCAATTCCCGAACCAACACTTTTTGGTTCTAGATGGATATCTCGCAGATAACCCTAGGGTTAAAACTATCTACTTCAATCAGTACGAACAGGCGTTTTTGGCCGGTTATCTCGGTGGGCTCATTACGAATCCGACTTCGGGACTTTCGGGGGCAAACTCCTCAAAACGCTTGGGTTTATTGGCAGGTCAAGAGTACCCGGTAATGAACGATCAAATCCGGCCGGGCTTCTCAGCCGGTGCCAGTGCGGTAGATGCTGATATAGAGGTTGATTTTCGAGTCCTTGGCAATTGGTATGACGGCGGAAAGGCTGCAGACCTTGTGCGATCGATGATCGGATCTGGGGCAGATGTGGTACTTACTATAGCCGGGGGCGGTAATCAGGGTGCCATTTCGGCGGCCGCCGAAGCAGGCACCTACGTCATTTGGTACGATGCTTCGGGGTATACCTATGGTCCAGGGACGGTTATCGGTAGCACTTTGGTGCTTCAAGAACAGTTTGCGTACCGTGCCACCCTTCAAGGTATCCAAGGTACCCTGGACTACGGGGTCCCAGAAATCCTTGGAATTTCTGACGGGGCGGTCGGATTTGACTTCGAAAGCCCAGAGTATCGGACCTTTCTTCCCCCGGGTGTGCGTGATTCCTTTGAGCTCTTTTTTGAAGAATTATCAACAGGACAAAAAAAGTTCGAAAGCCCGAATTTATTCTGATTTTTTATGAAACCTAGTAATGCAACTATTGGAATAGAAAATCTTTGGTCTCAATACGATGGTGAACCGATATTATGCGGTTTGTCTCTCACCCTTGAACCCGGAGGTCTCTATGGCCTGGTTGGAGAAAATGGTTCGGGAAAAACAACCTTTGGAAGAGTTTTACAGGGGCTCCTCAGGCCCAACAAGGGTACGATTTGGGGCTTGGGCAGATCTCCGAGAAAGAAATTGCACGGGTCCGTTAACAGGCAGGTACAGGGTGTTCCCCAGCACCCTAAAACATTTCCTGGGCTCTCCGTGGGAGATTACTATCGGTTAGTTAGTGGCAAGGTTCCCAAAGACAAAGAAACTCATACACCCCTATCCTCCCTTTCGATGAGCGGACTCAATCTACTTGGTATTCGTGCTGCCATTCACGCTGGTCCGAAGCTTCTTTTTCTGGATGAAACCACTGCACCTATGGGTCCCGAAGAAGTCAAGCTTCATTACGCTACCGTTAGAAATTTTACCGACCAAGGGGGCATTGCTCTCGTAGTCAGTCACCGTTTGCAGGAGCTTATCGATTTCTCCGACGGAATCTTCGTAATTCGCCATGGTAGCCTCGCAGGCTTTTTTCCACCGGGTTCGAACGCCGTGAATATATCCCATAGTATGTTCGGAAAATCGAATTCAGATGCAGTGTTATCACCCCGGGCCGTGAAGAACCGAATACACCAAGAGCCTATATTGCGGGTTTCCAACCTAAGCTTAGGAACGAAAAAGGTGAGTTTTGACCTTTTTCCTGGAGAAATCCACTGTATTCTAGGCATGAAAGAACAGGGGCTCGAGCTACTGGAAGACTCCCTCGCTGGTTTAGATACAAACGGGCGTGACCACATTCATCCACCCCTTTGGAAGAAAAATTCCGGATTCAGCTATGTTCCTCGCGACCGTTATGGCAGAGGCCTCTTTCCCGGACTAAGTGTAAGGGAAAATTTCCAAGTACACGGCACTCCAAAAAACCCGCCTTCCCTGCCATCGCATTGGCTCCACCAACCGATACAGAACTTATCTGGTGGAATGGCTCAAAGACTCATCCTGGACAGAGAAATTCCCAGGGCAGAACATGGCCTTTTAGTGTGTGAACCTGGCATTGGTCTGGACCAAACTCATAGGGCATACTTACATCAAGCCCTAATAGACCTGCGTAATGAGGGAAAAGGCGTATTGGTATTAACATCCGACCCGGATGAAGCTCTCTCTTTAGGAGACAGAATCTCTGTTGTACACGATAATGAAATTGTTGCTCAAAGCCAGCCATTCGAAGGATCTAGAGAGTTTTTATCCGATCTAATGGTTGGACTCTCGAATACCCTTTCTTCATCTGAGACAGGAACATGAAGAAGTCTTTTAGCTCAATTTTATTGCCCCTGATTTTTGCCTTTGGGACCGTAATTCTCCTACTCATCTTGGGCAGTAGCGATCCTTGGGCGAGCATCCAGGCCTTTTTTTTAGGCCCTTTTCGTAACCTATATTTTTTTGGAAACATGCTCGATTCTGCTACCTATATAATGCTCACCGGTCTTGGTATCCTTCTCGCCTTCAAAGGTGGGAGCTTCAATTTAGGTGGCGAGGGCCAGGTGTATACTGGCGCATTTGTTACAGCACTTTTTCTTGGTTGGATTCCAAGTGCGACCGGTAACTTGGGTGTTGGTCTGGCTTTGGTGCTTGGGATTTGTACTGGAGGTACTCTCGCTGGGATTTCGGCTCTACTTCGACGTTACCTTGGGGTTAACGACCTTATTTCTAGCTACTTATTGTCTTTGGGAATTATTCCATTCTACGATAGCCTCATCGCTGGTCCGTTACGAGATCCTTCGAGTAACCTACTTACAACTCCTGAAATCGACCGAGCGTTCTGGCTACCGAAAATATTAGTACCTTCGAACGCCCATATCGGGCTATTCGTAGCTCTCGGTCTAGGGGGATTTTTCTTCTGGCTTCTCCAAGGAACCCGGCGGGGATTCGAACTTCGCCTGTCTGGCTCAAATCCTTTAGCTGCCCAGTTAGTGGGTGTGTCCGCGTCGACCTATAGTTTTGTGGCCTTTATTTCGAGTGGAGCTCTCCATGGTTTAGCTGGCAGTTTAGCTGTAACAGGTACCTACCATGCGGCATTGGTCGGGGTTACTTCGGGTTTTGGTTGGAATGGCATCGCCGCGGCCCTGATTGGAAGAAATCATCCTTTGGGCACCCTTTTAGGAGCGCTATTCTTTGCCTACCTTCAAACTGGTGCTCGCACCGCTATGATCTACACACGCTTTTCTACTGAGCTTGCGATACTTGTGCAAGGATTTGTCTTCTTATTTATTACCGCGCAAGTTTTTGGAAAAAAGCAAATAAGGGGACGGAGTCTACATGATTGACTTTTTCCTCCATTTAGTTTCAAACCTAACGCCCCTACTTCTCACCGCCGGTGGTGTAGTCTTTACTGAACTTGCAGGGGTACTGAACATTGGAGCCGAAGGTATGATGGTCTGGGGCGCGTTTTTTTCCCTGGCAATCTACATTGTTACCGAAAATGTGTACCTGGCCCTTTTCGGGGCCGCCTTGGTGGGAGGACTTGCCGGGGCCTTGGTCGGCATCATGCACGTAAGATACAAGGCAAACGTCTTTATTGCCGGGCTTTCGATAAATTTATTCGCATGGGGACTGACTCCAATTCTGGGAAGTCTCTTCTTTGGAATTAAGGGGGTTATAAGTCTTACTCAATTGGGCCTCGGGCTAGAAGAACTAACGACTGGATTAGGCTGGCTTCAGATTCTCAGCTTTTTTGTGATGGGATTATCGTGGTTCGTACTTTATCAAACCCGCACCGGTGTCGTGTATCGAGCATTGTATTCAGACTCTGAGGGGGTTGGTAATTTAGGAATTTCGAAGGGTTTTTTCCAGATCTCGGCCTTAGTAGTTTCCGGAATACTCGCGGGACTCGCCGGTGCAGCCTTGGCATTTCGACTTGGAGCGTATGTGCCAAACATGAGTGCCGGTAGAGGCTGGATTAGCTTGGTGGTTGTATTCTTAGGAAATATGAACCCCCTGGGTATTCTCATTGCATCAGGGGTTTTCTCGGGTGCCGAATTATTAGCAACTCAGGCCCAAGAAGGCTTTGGACTCCCAGGAATTTTGAATGGACTTCCTTATCTTATGACCCTATTGGCCCTTGTGGTCTGGGCGGTCGTTCGTAGAGTCAATAGTCATCAAAAGCAATAGTACGCACTTGGTGGCCCAGGTACTTCAGTCACTTAGAGGCCTTGACCCAATAGGCTAGAAAAACTGATTTTAGTGATGCCCCCTTGAAGCTAAACCAAGTTTCCAAAAATCCGAGTGTTTTTCAAGGTCTGATACACGAGCTAAAGTTTCAGCCTGCAAGTGACGATACTGTCCTTATGGGAGGTTGCCCCCTTCCTAAACGGTATGCACCCAGACGTCCAGGCATACCGTTTTTTTATGCCCAAATCCTTATCCTGTAAGCACTTAATTTCTCTGTAGCCAGTTTTGTAGCCAATTCAATTGCCCATTTGAATACCTGATGTTATAATTATTAATACAGGTAAATGGAGATAATGCCAAGGTATAAGCAGAAATTCACACTCTATAAACGCCCAAACTCTTCCGGAAAACCTGTGTATTATTACCGGACTTACGATGAAAATGGTAACCGAACAGCAGGTCGATCAACAGGAATGACATCCAAGGGCGCGGCAGAAGACTACTGCATGGATCTCTATAAAGAAGGGAAACTTGTGCCAAAGCAGACAGAAACCTTTGCCGAGTTCAGCGAAGACTTCTGGGTGTGGGATAAGTGCACCTACATTCTGCGGTGTAACAATCTGAAGAAACAAAAAAAGTCGGTATCTATTGAACATGCCCGGACCGAACGGGGATACCTCGTGAATCATATACAGCCCTACTTCGGAGAAAAGAAACTCACTGCTATCTCGAAAGAAGATATAGAAGACTTCATTATCTACCTGAGAAAGAACAAACCGTTGTCTCCTGGGACAATCAATCACCTGATCAAGATCGTAAAGATCATGTTCGCAGAGGCCAAACGACGGAAACTCATCTATGAAGATCCTTCAATTGAGATCAGCTATCTGGATGCCCAGGAACAGGAGCGTGGTGTTCTTACATTTCAGGAGGTCGTGGAACTTCTTGATCTTAGGAATATTGATAAATACTGGGATGGCTGCCTGGTGACCTTCGCAATGAATGTACTTGCAGCTGTAACAGGTATGCGTCGTGGAGAACTGTTAGGTCTGCTAAATGAGAATGTTCACGAAGACCATATCCATGTATGTAAAAGTTTCGGAGCTATCACCGGTATAAAACATCAAACTAAGGGTCTCGATGACCGGAGACCACCGATTACGCCGGATGTCTACAAACTTTTAAAAAGAATAATGAAAGGTGGTCCAAATGGGTATACGTTTTCTCTAAATGATGGGAAAAAGCACTACCCGGAAAACCAGATATTGCTTCGGTACAAAGACGCATTAAAGCGATTAGGAATAGATGAAGAAGAACGGAAGGAGCGGAACCTTGTCTTCCATAGCTGGCGACACACCTTCAATACTATTTTGTTGTTAAGGAAGATCACCGTGCCGAAGATTCAGGCAGTCGTAGGGCACAAAGATAACCGGATGACTGATAATTATGCCCACTTCAGGCTGCAGGACTTCAGCGATGTGATCGAAGTTCAATCGGAAATTTTCAAAGGTGAGGTCTCATGAGAGCGGAGCTTGAAAAAGAACTTGAAAAGATTCAACGCAAATACAAGAGACTCCCCTCCTCCAATGAACGAATACTGTATCTGACTCAGATTGTGAAACAAATGGAACAGCAGCATAAAGAGGACTGGGCCACCTTCCGTCGTCTCCTGGATGAGAAGAAGCTGGAGCGTGATCCGGTGGATGTTCATAACGACCTTGATGAAGACGAACTGGCCATTGGGAGAGTCAGGCTCTGGCTTGATACTGAGCAAACAGGCTTTGAAGCTCTCGATTCCTTAAACGATGCTACAGAGAATGATCTTCAGGAAAAACCCCCTGAAAGGAACACCAAACCTTTCGGTGCAACTGAGGACTATATGGATATCCAGGAGCTAAGCGAATATATTGGCATGTCCACCAGCACTATTTATTCCTGGTCCTATAGGCACAAAATTCCTTGCTCCCGTTTGGGCAAGCGTTTAGTATTTTCCCGTAAGGACATAGATGCCTGGATCAAGAAGCGGCAGAAGAAGCAGACTCGTTGATGGATGACTGGGAATGATTGATACGATACACATAGATGTAGGCAATAATTTTTCTGTTGCAGAGATCCACAGCCTTGTAGTGAATCATAGTTCTGTCCCAGGCACCGCAGATAGACCGAATTCCCATTCTTTATGGTCAAACAATTATAATGAAACGATTTTTGGTTCCCGTGCATATTGGAGGGAGAACAATTTCAATCCATACAATGTTGAAATAAAGCCGTGGAAAAACGGATCAATTCACTGTATTGTGAAAGCCTCGCTTCCGCGTCTTCTTTACAACAATAACTATCCAGAGATAATGACCCAGAATGATTTAGCAGAAGCATTACAGAAATTACAAAACCTTCTTCCAGTTATAGGACTACATACAGATTTATCAATGGGAAAAGTGATCAGAATTGATCTATTCAAGAACCTGGTCCTTGATCATCCTTACGAAGCGTATGTTCCTCTTCTAAAGCTACTCCAACCACCGGCCACGCAAATGATGGCTGAAGAAAATGGAATACTTTACACTTCACGGCAAAACCGTACCCGCCAATGGGCACTATCTATCCACGATAAGACCTGGGAGTTCGCCACCCACGAAAAATACACACCCCGAAGTGAGCAGGATATTGCAAAGCCCCCTTCCAATACTATGCGCGTTGAATATCGTCTTCTCCATTATAAAAAAACAAGTAAAGTGCTGGGAGATAAGACTGTTGGGGAAGTAATTTCTGATTTCACCTACTTGAAAAACTATTACAATGAAACAATTCAAAGACTCCTCTTTGATTTCATTCCACCCCTTCCTGACCAGGATTTAAGCATCCTTGAGAATCTGAAAACCCACTATGCCTCAAAAGACAATGGTAAAAAATCCCGATGGAAGCAAAAGCTCCTGGAAACTTACGGTCTTTACGAACTTGTAGCCCGATATGGAAAGGACAATATCTTGAATTTCTTCCGGGAAGTCTACGATAAAGACAGCACGGGCCGTTCCGCACTTAGCCGAATTAATGCCGAAATCAGGCAGGCCTGCGTCACTATGGAATCATTAAAAGAAATGTCCGAGTTCACCTACCAGAAGCTCTACAATGAACTTTATACCAAGCTTCTCGAATCATCTACAGATCAGGTTTAAATAATGAAGCTGCCCATGTAGCTTCGGGGCCTTGGTCTTTTCGGTTTAAAGAACCCAAAAGTGCTTCTGGTATCAGCTCGCTCCCATCTCCCAGGATACTCAGCCAGTAATCTTTGGGAACCCTATCGGAACTTCTGGAGTGTAGAGATGTTCCTACTCGTAAATAACTGATATCTAATGGTAACTCGATAGGGTTTGGATCGGTGGGCAGGATATCATTCTTAAGTATCTGCATTCTGATAACTCCATCCTTAATCAGCTTTCGATCCCGGAAGAGGGATAAGATTATATCGCTTTTAGACACAACTATCTCGGGATCAGCAAAATCAGAGATATCGTAACATCCTTTCAGACGTTCTAATGCCTTGCTGTCCTCTTCCTCCTCAGCCTGGTATAGCGCTTTCTGTTCGCGAAGGATATCCTGATGTTCTTTCTTACGACGGAGAATGTCCTCTTTGAATAACTTCTTATCTTCTTCGGAAATGTCGGCACCATCTATGGCAATCATATATTTGACATCTTCTATCGCCTTTTCCCGTTCTCTGAACGCTATATCTTCAAGCTTATCCAATCTGGTAACCTTCCTCTTCCAGATGGTATGACGCTGTATCTCCTCTCTTTTGATGGCCTGCTTACACCGGTTGTATTCGATCTCGTATACGCAGAATAAAACACAGTTTTCCTGCCGGATCGTTTTCAGAAAATCAGAGAAAAACAACATAGTATTGTCCAGTAATTTCCTCCCGGCCTTGTAATCTGAGGAACAAAACGAAGAAATATAATTAAGCCAATCAACAGCCAGAATATCACATGACGGCAAAATAGAAATGACATAGTAGAGACAGTCCCGTAGAGCTTCAAAAGAGAAGGTAGTAAATCTCTCTTTTATGAACTCACGGTCAATTATGATCAACTTGCCATAATCCTGATTGGTTTCCAGATCATTGAAACACCGTTGCAAAGCCTTCTTCTCCTGACTGGTGACAGGATCTCGCCCGCGTCCACAAAACTGATTCCAGGTCATTCCTCCGCAATAGAAACTCACACTCAGATTATTAAAATGCAATAGAGTCAATCTATCCCAGACCTCTTTTGCAGTCCAATCCATAGATACGAACACACAGTTGAATCCAGTAATTAGATTTTCATAGAGAATATTTATGGTGAAATGAGACTTGAATGACTGCTTGGCACCTCCCAGCAAAATGGATTTTTTGCCGGAGAGAGTTACTTGCTCATCTATTTCCTGAATATTCAATTTCAATGTTCTTGGAGGATTCATTTTTTTTCCTCAGTACGATATTGAACCGATCTTGTCGTGAAGCTCGGTTTGAATCTCTTTCTTGATCTCAATCCCTTCGAAATACATACCCACTGAACGCCTGATCTTTCGAAAACCGTGTTTCAACAGCTTCCTACTAAACATATTTAGTGTATCAGTCCGGCGTTCACCACGATTTTTCATAAAGGCATCATAGGTCGTATATAATTGCGTGACACCGACGATTTCACTCTCAGTCCGCTTACAGCACTCATTTATGAACCTGAGAACCCTATCCTCCTCAATTCTATACTGCAAAACCGTTTTCCGCATCGAGTCCGTAGGCTCCAGCCCCTCCTCGCACAACATGCGGTATCCCTCCAGTATCCAATTCATAATCCCGGCAGCCTCCCTTTTAAGTACTTCCGGAAAATCCGGTATTCGCTCTTTCACAGGCACCCCCTGATTACATTCAACAATCCGGAACCGTCGAGTTAGCGCATTGTCAAATCCCTCGACTTTAGGCAGGTGGTTAGTCGCTAAAATGATCTTGTGTGTTGGTTGGAATTGGAACCACTCCTGGTAAAGTTTACGCGCTGATATCGTGTCACCGCCGGTCATAGTCTTGATTCGATCAACCGAGAACCTATGCTCTTCACTCATCTCATTGGCTATCACCAACCGCTTTCCCTTCAAACGGGCCACATCATTTGGGATGGCATTTCGCCGTTTACTTAAGAAGGTATCAACAGGAGTTACGACACAGTATGTTCCGAATACATGTTCAATGACTTCCAATAAGGTACTTTTCCCGGTTCCAGTCTCGCCGACCAGGATAAGCATGGCATCCATAGAAGTATTTCCTGTTATAGCATACCCCAGGTATTTCTGAACAAAGCGAACATTTTCTCTATTACCGATTGTACTCAATATGGCTTTTTCGAATTGGGGACAGGATGCATCAGTATCATATTCATATCCCGTGGAATTCATGAGATAGTCCCAGCGGAAATTCGGATATGACAGTTGAGATCTTAGGTCGAAAGTACAGTTGGTGAAGTTAATCAGTCCCGGATCCCGGTCGATGTCCTCTGTTGATATTTGATTTCTTATATCACTTCTGTAAATCTCCATGATGTCCCTGAACTTCCGGTTATTCTCCATCTTCAATAAAGCACTTAGCTTCTTCATCCGCAACTCAGGATCGGATATTGTATCAATTACCAGGTGATTTATCCGTTGGAGCATAATCTTGTACATTTCGTACATGTAGCCTTCGCCATCATCCAAAATCCATCTATCAGGTCTGAATTTGATGAACTTGCCCTCCTCAATGCAGTATTTAAAATGATGCGAATAGCTACATGTTAAAAATTCCGCAAACTTCATCTCGGTGAATACATCGGGTATGAACACAGCAGTAGATTTCGAAGCCGAGTAGATCCTGGCCATCCGTTCAATATCAACATAGGTAATTTCATGCTGGAAGCTTCTAACTCGATCCTCACATAGCCGTCGAATATTGTCCCTATCCATTTCCAGCTTTTTCAGGTGAAGGTAGAAACGGATCATATATTCAGCCACTTCAACTTTATCTTTATTGGATTTACCATACCGAAACTTGACACGATTCTGCCGGTTCGTTTCGATCAGCTGCTTGATTTCAGAAGGACATACGGCAGCTCTGGCTTTAATTTCATCTAAGGGAGTATTGGATTCTATCGGAAAGACTTTGCTTCCTATTTTCCCTGGGGGCACAGCAATATAACCACCATCACCCATTATTTTCATATTGGGAAAGCCCTCAATGCGATTAAGCGACGGGACACTTATATCATCAGGATATTCAAAGATCAGTTGTAGATAATGCCTTGATCCGATTGCTACCGTATTCCATATAGGGGACAAACTGTTAATATCCAAAACTCTTCGGTATTCTTCTGACATATAGAATACCACTGCAATAATTCCTGCTTCCCTTCCTGTTGCCACTCCGATATTGTATTCAGATGGGGGAGAAAACCACCGTGTTATGTCGTCAAGGCGATTCGATGGATAGTATGCGGCTTCATCAGTCACAGGATGTACTCCCGGAAAATCACAGACATCGATACCGCATGAACAACTGTTCTTGTCATCGATGAAATGTAAAGGAATAAAACTGAAATCCCCAGGCAGCTTTCTTACTGATCCCAATGGGGAGTTCTCCGGCGCCATTTTTAACTTTTCTCGTTCAAGTTTCACGATTCAGTCTCCTTTTAAAAAGCGTATAGAGAGTAATACCTATCGAGCACAAGAAAATTAAGCTTCGCTCCTTCTGTATCACCAAAGTCCAACCGATATTAGGAGAATGGATAAGGATAGTATCTGCACAGAAAGTATTTCATCTGCAGTGATCGAGAAGTTAGTTTCGAAAGACCATACATGCAGCCGATGCGGAGGTGCATCCTTCTTCTATCGCCGAGTAGAATTCAAACTGATATGTAAAACATGTGGGAGGGAGATGAGCATATTTAGCGGAACACCTTTCTTTCGCAGTAAGCTATCCCTTCAGGATTGGGTCAATTTCATAAAAGAATATCTGCATCCACAGAATGACTTCTCCCATAAGATCACTTCTTTGAGAGAGAAATATGATCTTTCAAGGGCAACGGCAAACCGATATTGTGGATATATAAACCAGGCACTCAATATATATCTGCGGCAGAGGGTCCAGATCCTAAACAGAGATTCCTATTTGATAGTACCTGGCCGGTTCTACTACAAGAATAAAACAGCTCTGGTCGCGGAGTTTGCACACGACAACCTTGTTTTGATACTTCCTTATGCTGCTGCAGGTGATACCCATTCCTGGGGTCTTCCAGAGGTTGTGAGTATCCGGATGGTTACCGAACCAGCTCTGGCATCTGTACTATCTAAACTCTCACCAGCATATAGCGATTGGTTACATTTGAACCCGGGTCATGATTCCGGTTGGATTCATTACCGTACAGCAGGACCTATCCATAAAGAACATATTGCCAGCTTATTCAGGACTACCATTCCCATACTTAGGCTTTCCCATGGCATGAAGATCGAAAATCTGAAATATCCAACATCATACGCTTTGACTGTTGAGAATATTCGGCAAGACCCGACACAGTATATCCATATTTTGAATGGCGTGGTGAACCTCCTTTGCAGGTACGATTTCCGTTGATGTAGGTTATGTAGGATATTGATACTCCTGTTAAAGTATTCTCCCCATGCTTCCGCTCCCATGGCAGGGGGTAAACTTTTCGCTATAGCTACACAATAGAAATTATTTAGAAATGCTGCATACTATGCATCACCCATCCCCGATTCTCCAATCTTAGGAAAGATTTCGTTCACTATCAGGAGTTGACCTCTATACAAATAACATAAGGAGTGATGGTGAATCCAAGAGATGTGTTCAATCAAATAGATGAAGCTCAGAGTACACTCAGAAAAATCCGAGCTGTCAGCGATTTATTTACCTGCATGACAGATGATCCGCCGATGGCTGGAACCATTCAGGATACGGGGGATTTGCTGATTCAATTGACACAGGAGTGTATTCAAATACTTGAAAGACTTTCATCCTCCTGCAACACCATATTGAACGAGGAGTATCCCGATGCCAATCTATCAGATCATAAGTGAACGGAAAGCAAATTACGAGGTGAGAATCAGTTCCCCCAATGATGCCCTGCAGGTTCTTGACCGCTACAGAAAAGCAAAGCAGGAACACTTCATATGCCTGTCCTTAAACGGGAATCATGTAGTAGAGGCCGTCAGGATTGTTTCCATAGGTCTTGTGAATCGTACTGTCGTACACCCCAGGGAGGTCTTTGCTGACCCTATCGTAGACCGGGCGGCCGCTGTGCTCCTGGCTCATAACCACCCCTCCGGGAATATTGAACCCAGCAGTGAGGATCGGGAGGTCACCCGGAGAATGAAAGAAGCAGGAAATATTCTGGGCATTCCCGTATTGGATCACATCATCCTCGGGAAGGGTGACAGTTACTTCTCATTCCTTGAATCGGGAGAGCTGAACTGACCCCCTTCATTTCGTGCCCATACCATTTTTATCCTTAGCGGTATATTTCAGAGGGACATAAAGAGGAATAGATAACTGATACGCGATACCAATAGACCGGCCATTTGAGAGGACATACCGGGTTTCAAGAGGACATATCGATGAAACTGCGCCGTATTACAAACCTAACCGAGCAAGTGAGTATTTATTAATATCTTACCCCCGAAGGTACATCCATATGAATACTCGATACCCAGATACCACGTTACCTGTATACCAGGACACCAAGATATATACCCTGACACCTCTATTGGTGATATTAGAAAGTTACTTTATACTTAGGACAGGAGAACCTATGGAACTCAGGTTATCTAAAAGCAAATATCTATCAGGAATGCAGTGTAAAAAGAAACTGTGGCTGCAGTTCTACAAGCCTGACCAGGCGGAGCCGCCCAGTCCCGCCCTACAAAGGATCTTCGATCAAGGAACGGCCATCGGGGAGCTGGCCCAGAAAAGCTACCCCGATGGGCAGCTCATCTCTGCCACCTACTATGAAATACCTAAAGCCCTGGAGCAGACAAAGCAAGCCCTGCAGGCAGGCATCGTCAACCTCTTCGAACCAGCTTTTGTATTTGCGCACACCCTCGTTCGTGTAGACATCCTGCACCGCAATCCCGATTCGACCTTCGACATCATCGAGGTCAAATCCACTTCATCTACCCACACCGAACACATCTGGGACCTGGCCGTCCAGACTTCCGTGTTGGAAGGCTCCGGTCTCTCTATCAACCGAACCATCCTGATGCACCTCGATCGTGCTTGCAAATACCCCGATCTATCCAATCTATTCGCTCAAACCGACCTAACCCGGGAAGTCAGGGAACACCTGAAGGTTGTCCCCGACCACCTGAAGCAATTCAACGAACTTATCCACTTGGAAACAGAACCATCCATACCTATCGGTTCCCATTGTAATCGCCCCTACAGCTGCCCGTTCCAATCATACTGTTTCAAACAGGCCTCCGTTCCTACACCCTCGATCTTCAATATTCCAAGACTTCCTGCTGTAACACTGGACAATCTCGCCTCGGCCTCTATCTTTGCCCTGCAGGATATCCCGGAAACCATCTCCCTATCGGAATCACAGAGACGCTTCCTCACCCTCTACCTGGAAGGGAAGAAAGAAATCCACACAGAAGCCATCAAAGCACAACTTACCTCACTGAACTACCCTCTTTATTTTCTGGACTTTGAAACCGATGCCCCAGCACTCCCTTGGCTGGAAGGCCTTGGCCCTTACCAGAAATTCCCATTTCAATACTCCCTACACATTCTTGAATCTTCAGGCGGACTCACTCACAAAGAATATCTCCACACAGAACCTACTGATCCCCGGATCCCTCTATCTACTGAGCTCCTGAACGACATCGGCCCTGATGGCACCATCATCGCCTACAATGCCTCCTTTGAAAAATCTGTCATTACATCCCTGGCCTCCTACATCCCGGACCTGTCTCACCATCTACTTTCACTCATCCCTCGGTTCTGGGACCTCCTGGATATCTTCCGAAATCATTACTTCGACTCCGCCTTTAACGGCTCCAATTCCATCAAATCCGTCCTACCGGTCCTCTGCCCTGATCTCTCCTACAAAACTCTGGATATCCAGGACGGCTCATCAGCTCAGGTCACATGGCTTGAAATAATCAGCACTAAAGATGAAGAGAAGAAAACTGCTCTTTCCTCAGGGCTCCATTTCTACTGCCATCTGGATACCCTGGCCATGGTCCGGATCTATCAATACCTCAAAGATCTAACCGGGTAAGCACCCAATATTTAAAGCCTAATTTCTCTGTATATCCTGAATGGTATTGCGGAGGGCATTATGAAAACATTGTTGGAGCTATTACAAGAAGTTGACATGAATCTTGAGAGGACAAGCAGACCAGAAGCATTACTGGTCTTAAATTCATTTGCAGCCTTCATCTTTACCCTTGCTGATCTTAACAGAACAGACCTATTAATTGTCGATGCCGATGAATATGACCAGCTTGCTCTTGAGCTACTTCGTGAGATAGGAAAGATGGACTCCGAATACGGCCCAGCCTATGCCCAACTGGGATATTACTTTGTGAACAGGTTCAATGATCGGGAGAAATTAAAAAATGCCCTGGGACTTTTGGAAAAGGCCAGAATCAGTGCTATCCAGGAACCGGATATCCTTACCTACACAGCAAAGGCTCTTCATAAAATGAACGAACCAGAGAAGGCATTTGAGAAAGCTTCCCTGGCCATCAAGGTAAATCCCAATAACATAGAAGCCTTCCAGATCCGCAGTTATTACCTGCACCTTAAAAGACAGGAGCACGCTCCTCATTACAAGAAGCGCGGGCGCCGGAAGAAAACAGAAGCAAATCCTGCTGAATCAGAAGCGGAATCTATGCCTGAAAGTTCCAGGGGCGCTAAGTCGGGCAACAGTGCTGATTAAAACCACGGTCTGAAAAACCAGTACAGGAGAAGCACCTCCTCCTTTCTTACTGATTCAACACTTCAAGGAACTGGTTCAACTCGATCCAGTTCTTTGGCCGTTTATTACCCCTGTGCTGATCCGAATCATACTTGTAGCGCCGGTTCTCCAGAATGCTTATATCGGTATCCTTCAGAGCCTCAACCCCGCCGTTAAACCCTATGTAATAGGTCTGATCCTGTTCGGCCAACTCCTTTAGTCCTTCTATGCCGTCCACAGTCCCTTCAAAGTAGATCTTTCCGCCGGTTGACTCAGTTTTCATACGCTCCGGTCGGGATCGGAATCCTGTTCTGATAAATCCCAAGGTAGATTTCATCAACCATGTCAGTTCGTAGGAGAACGGACCTATGGCACCGGAGAGTTCTTTGCGCAGGAATGCTTCTATGAGCGTCTCTACTGAGGGAAGATCCGATTTCTGCCATGAAAAGTGCGCTGCCAGGGTGTCATCACTGATGCTCTGAAACTCCCTGATTGCCGTTGAATCGGCTTCTAATGTCAGGTAAACCATGACAAGTTCGGTCTTATCTATCTTGTGGCCACCATTAAGAAAGCCCTCTATTTCGGCATTCAACTGGCCGGGGTCCACAGAACCGGATCTGATCTTGTTCTCAATAAGAATGTACTTGGGTGATTCATGTTCCCCTTCCAGGTACAAAACAATATCAATATCCTTCCGTTCGTTTGAGAGAGTACGTACTGACTCTTCCAGAACCACCATGGCCCAGGTCCTATCCTTTTTCTTGTAGGAGACCCTCGAAGGCAGTTGGCTTATGAAGGATGCAAACTTTTTCTCATCAATGGCTTGCAGAAACTCAATCAGAAACAGATTTCCCCAGCCATGGGACTGCCCGGGATCCAGCATCCACCCCAATAGGGCAGACATATTCTCTTCAGTTACATCCCGCTTTCCCGAATACAGTACATCAAAAAGATTCATCAACACTCTCCTTGGGTGATATATGCATATCACTGATAGATATTTGATAAATCTTACACCCTAAGTGAATATTAATCATCACTTTTAGGGGTATCAATGCACGATCCGGTTAGAGAACTATTAGCCGCAAATATAAAACAGTACAGACAAGCCCTCGGGCAATCCCAGATACAGCTGGCCGAAAAAGCCGATATATCCACAAGTCTTTTGGCATCCATTGAAACATGTAAGAAGTTCCCGTCATCCGTCACACTGAATAAACTATGCGACGCCCTTAACGTCAAAGTCCACCAACTGTTTCAACCGATAGACAAGAAGACCGACGAAGCAATCAAGTACTATTTGAAATACGGGACATTACGGGATCAGATCCAGGAAGATATCCTGAAGGTCCTGCAAGACCGGTTCGGCAATTTCCTCACAGACAAGCAGTAAGGACACCGACCTTCCAATAGTTCTATCTCTATTCAAAAATCAATCTCCTCATCCGACCTCTTATCCAGTCTCATTATAACTATGACAAGTTCCGTCATGCCTTCCTGTTACCCTACTCCTATGGATACCTTTACCTGGAGTGATTATATGAAATATACTTACAGTAACATGTTGGGCAGAAATCTTATCAAAGTGATGGCAGCGGTTAAGCTTATGGCCAGGGTCCAGGGCGCCACTATTAACGATCTCATGGAAGGACTGGGAATCAGCAGGAGATCTGTCTACCGGCTTTTCGATACACTGAATGAGCTCAATTTCCCGCTTTATGAGCAGGATCTTGATGGCAGGACCAAAAGCTGGCACCTGCAGGAAGATTTCCTGACAAAATTGCCCAATCTGGATCTGCCTCATCTTGAACTAACCCGAGAGGAAGTCCTTGTCCTCTATCTGCTCATCTCCCGGGGAAATATCCTGGGCATGACCGAACTGAACCATTACATTCCATCGATCAGAAAGAAGCTGGAAGCCTTCCTGCCGATGGATACCCGGGCAGAACAGGTTCGCAAGAAGCTGGATGATATCTTCATCCCGGCCTACCAGGGAATAAAGGATTATAGTGGTAAAGAGGAGCTTCTTGATGATCTGATGACGGCCATCACGGAACAGCGGACCTGCTCTGCCGAATACCACTCTTTTTCCAGGGATAAACGACACAGTATTACCTTCAATCCTCTGAAACTGTTCGAGTGGAACGGCGGTTTCTACGCCTTCATCCAGCTTCACCCCGAACTGGAAATCAGGACCATCGCCGTAGAGCGCCTGGGAGACATTTCTCTATCAGAAGACTGCTTTGCCTACCCGGAAAACTTCGATGCCGAAGCGATGCTCTCCTCCGCATTTACCATCACCTTTAACGATCCGATCCGGGTGAAGATCTGGTTCGATAGAAGCCAGGCCAACTATATCAAAGAGAAACGCTGGGCCAAGAACCAGAGCCTTACGGAAAACGATGATGAATCCCTGATTCTTGAGATGGAGACTTCGGGTGTGCAGGATGTTAAACGCTGGCTACTCTCCTTTGGCCCCCATGCCAAAGTACTGGAGCCAGAATCGCTGGCCAGGGAAATCAGGGATGATATCAGCCGGATGAATAAAACCTATGACCTGTGACAGCTTGCGGCACACATCCCCGTTACTCTCCTATAAGCAAAGATGGGAGGCAAAGGATATGGCCGACAATACTGATACAGCCTTAAAAATGAAGAACTCGGACAATCCGTCAACATTCCATCTTTGGTCAGGATAGATCCGGAGCTTCTGCTGCAGATCAGCAACATAACCATACTGCCCACCTTCCTTTTCTCAATGACCATCGTGATCATTTCGGTTCGCAGTTACTCGGAGCGGAAGTAAAGAAAACGAAGAACCTGTGACAAGAAACGGCACGGGTGGCTACTACACTGGGACAAAATGTAATCGGGTATCCTGTCAAATAGCATTCGGGATACTTACAGATAAAATGGAGGAAACCAATGAAATATTTAAGCATGATGGCAGCACTACTTCTGCTGATAACAACGAACCTTATGGCGGAATCAGAAAGGCTACACTCACGCATTCAATTTGCTGATGATTCCGCATCTATTACCTTTATTTCTACTCTACCGAGCGAAACCGATCGGCATTTTAGCCTTGAAAACCTTGTGACATTCCTTGAACATACAGACAGTCTAATACCGCACGACTTAATCATCCAGATCAACTTAGAGAGCGACCTGCTGATAGTTGGCATGAAATTCGACTCCTATGATCCGACAGATGACGCATCAGGCTTACTCGCTTTGAATCCAGAACTGGCCAATGGGACAAGAGAGGAGTTTGAACTTGGACAGCTGGATTATTCAGGCACTGAGCTATACCTCAAGCGTATTCGCCAGTGGTTCCAAATGGCGATGACCAATTACACATTAGCAACACCACGATCAGAACGGACCTGGCTTCAGGGAGTCTCGACACGATACTTTGTATCATTCGAGAAGCTCAATGGAATCGAACTTTTGTTCGGGTTTGATTACCGGGAGGAGTTTATTCCCATAGGCCTGATGCTTGTTCTAAATAATCAGACTGCACAAGTGCCATTCCCACCCGAGCAATACAGAAACGATGTAGACCATACCATCATCATCTATGGACCAAAGTATTCAACATCTGCTTCCGTACAGCAGTACGGACAAGCGGTATATCAGTTCATGGAAGTACCGTATACAAGCGAGGCTGAACCCAGAAGTTCGGGAAATCTTTATCCGGGAACCTTCTCGAATCCAAGCGGAGCCTATCGAAGCATCGAATTGCTCTCTGAGAATCGCTGCCGGATTACCGCCGGATTCAGTCCCTATCCAGTTTATTCTGCGAACTATTACCGGAGTGGAAACCGCATCATTGTGACATCGGATCAAGGTGATCTTGAGTTTGAAATTATTGACAGCAATACCCTTAGAGGTATCGGATACGCCCGTGGGACCTATTCACGAGAATAGAAACCCATACCGTGTCAGTTGTGTCTACCCATGTACCTTTTATGGATGCAACATATAGGGACTGTATAAAAAACGCGCTCAAGTACTCTCTATCCAATCTATGGACGGATATCAACTGATCTGTTCATCTTTCCAGATTGATTACCAAAGATTCTGTGCATCATCGCTCCTTAAGTCCGCTACTTATTAAGCAGCAAGAATACAAGGAGGACAAGATGGAACATGCCCTACAGGTCCAGAACCATGAACCGCCACCTGTTGAACCAATCAGCCGGGACCAGATTATCAAGTACCTGGACACTTTCGGCCTGACATCGGAGCTGAATGATCTTGAGAAAGAGCAGTTCGTTGAGATCGCCGAAGCCTACCAGCTCAATCCATTCAAGCGGGAAGTCTACTGCGTGCCCTATGGCGAAGGGGAATACCGCCGCCTTTCCATAATTACAGGCTACGAAGTGTTCATCAAGCGGGCGGAACGTACCGGCAAGCTCGATGGCTGGCATGCCTGGGTAGAAGGTGATTCGGAAGATACCTTCAAGGCTGTCATTGAGATATTCCGGAAAGACTGGAGTCATCCGTTCCAACACAGTGTCTACTGGAAAGAAGCGGTACAACGCCGCCGGGATGGGTCGTTAACCCAGTTCTGGAAGAAAATGCCTCGCTTCCAACTCCGCAAGGTCTGTATCTCCCAGGGATTCCGGCTTTGCTTCCCCGACGAACTCGGCGGTATGCCCTATGACCCGAGTGAACTACCGGAGGAAATGACGACTGTCAAAGTGACACCGATGCCGACTTCACCTATAGAGAACCAGAGTGACAGATCGGCAACAGTCCAGGAATCGACACACCCTGCAAAGAAAGAGAATCCACGACTGGTTCAGATCAGGGAACAGCTTGAATCCAACAAGGATCATTTCAGCGAGAATCACCTCAAATGGATTGAATCCCAGCTGGAAATCAATCCCTCAGAGGACAACCTTCAGAAGCTTGAACAGCACATAAATGAAGTCCTGAAGAAGAAAACCATTGTCAAACCCCTCAAGCGGTTGGCCAACACGGCTAAACAGCAGGAGAAGGTCCAGATCGGCAAGCCCCAGCAGGAACCGGCACTCATATTCTAAAGGAGAAAGCCATGAGTACAGCATTAACATTAGAAATGACCCATGAACAGATGCCCCAATTATCTGATCTCTTGATAGAGAAAACACCTACAGAATCGGAACACTTCACCATCGACAGCCCCGAGAAAGCAGCCTGGGCTGGCAGGAGGATCATCGATGCTGAAGACCGCATCAGTAAACTGAAAGAACGGACGCAAATCTACAAGGCCCAGATTGACAAATGGTATGAGAAGGCCATCCGGGAAGACCTGGATTCCATTGAATATCTTCGCTACATGATCCGCCCCTATGTTGAAGAGGAAGTCTCCCATCAGCATAAATCAAAGACCCTGCATCTTCCCGGAATAAGTGTCCAGCTCCGCAAGAAACCGGACAGGATAGATGTGGTGGACACAGAGACAGCCATCAGCTTCTGTGAGATGAATCACCCCGATGCAGTTGTGGTCAAGAAGGAAGTATCCAAATCCTATCTCAAGCAACTGCTATCAAAGGGAGAACTGATCCCCGGATGTGATCTGATTCCGGGAACCCAGGAACTCTATTTCAAGGATGAGGAGTGATTTCACTCCTCCCAACTTTTGCGCTACTGATAATCCAGGAGGATAAGAATGAATGACTTGAACAGCATCATAATCGAGGGGAACCTCACCCAGGAACCGGAAATGAAATATACAACCAATGGCACCGCTATGTGCTCATTGAGCATTGCTGTCAATCGCTACTACAAATCGGGAGAAGAAACAAAGCGGGAGACCGCCTTTCTGGATGTGGAATGCTGGGGACGCATTGCCGAATCCTGCAGCCAATATCTTTCCAAAGGCCGGGGCATCCGAATTGTAGGCCGTTTAAAACAGGACCGCTGGGAACAGGACGGCTATACCCGGTCAAAGGTTATCATTGTTGCCGAGAATGTTGAGTTCAAACCGGAAAGACAGCAGTCAAAACAGGAGTATGCCCATGCTTGATCCATTCGAATGCACCATATTCAGCTACAGCCGCAAGCAGGCTCTTGAAGACGGAATCCTGATCGATGTTACTAAAATGGCAAAAGAAGCCGGAATGCGGTTTGATACCGCTGTTACCGTTACACTCTGGAACGCCTATATTGAGCCCTCGGAAGCACTGAAAGATCTGGGACAGTCGGCTGAGGGCCGCCTTTGGGATGTCCTTGTGATGCTCTATTACAATGCCCACCGCACGGACAATGGCTGCATGCTCTTTGATGTTCTCTTTCAGATGGCTCCCGGCAAGCCACCTGTGGCCAGAAAGATAAAAGCCATGGTTGGTCCCGGTGACACGGACTACCCGGTCATTACCATTCTGGGGCCGGAGGAAAATTGATGAACTTCCTATCGAGCGAAAAGATCCGGCAGACCGAGTGGAAACTAAACACCAAGCATCTATCCAAAGAAGCAAAGAAACCGGGGCTGATTCGGGGAAAGCTTCAGCCCTGGGCGCTTCCGGTTTCCTGTGCCCATGAGAACCTGCATGAGAGTATCCGGGATGGTGCTATCAAGTACTTCCGGCATAATTGGATCAACTGGCATATGTCGGCACAGATGAATTACCCGACGAACCATCTATGCTCCAGTCAGGTAATGGCGGTAAACTGCATGTTCCCGTTTATGTACGATCCTGAGGGACTTAGGACCTTCCTGTCTCCCATATTTAAGGATATACAGGAAGTCCTTCCGATTGAGGCCCCCGGGCAATATCTTGCCTTTGAGTGGATCGGCCCGATTAACTACCTGCATGAAGAACCGAAGCTGGGCACAAAACGCCGCCGGGGACTGGGAAATACCAGTATTGACTTTGCGATTCTTGTCCGGACGTCTACTCAGAAAACCCGGATGGTTTTGACGGAATGGAAGTATGTCGAGAATTACCCCAAGGTGAACATCCGCCGTCGGTCGGATGGAACGGATCGTCTCACCGTCTATAAGCCATTTCTGGAAGATGATAACAGCCCGATCTTGCTCTCCAAGCTGCAATCTGTTGATGATCTGTTTTATGAACCAATCTACCAGGCTGTCCGACATCTGCTGATGGCCCAGGAGATCCGAAAGCATCACACTGAGATAGATGAAGTGGTTGTGCTGCATATGAGGTCGGAGCGGAATCAGTTTCTGATGGAGAATCCTTCACCGGGGCTGGCCCAGGGGGAGACTGTTTATGATGACATTCGGGCTGTTATGCGGGAACCGGGGATGTTGGTGGATGTGGGGTATGAGAAGATTATAAACTCAGAACAATTCCCAGATCGAGAAAGGGCGCAATTATTGACCTATTTGACAGAAAGGTATTCAGTTGGCCAATAAATATTCTACTTTGATGCAGGGAGTCCAAGCTTGTCAAAGAAAGCTCTATTTCGCTCCTCTGACATTTTGACGATCTGATCAAAGGAGATCACCTGAACGTGAGCTTTGAAATGCTTATGGTAAAAGAAATACCCCATCTGATCCTGTGTAGGCGTAGCATCATGGGCAAGGCACCTTTCTATCATCCTCGGGGTTAGATCACACAACACATAGCAATATCCAGGGATCTGGTCTGATTGAGGAATAGGTCTTCCTGAAGCAGTGGTCATCTGGCCTTTACGTATTCGATTTAAATATCCCAAAGCCTGGTCAATCGGGTCCTTGTCCTCACCCTCTGCGGCATCATTTCTCATTGGCCTCTTGATTTCAACTACTACTATGGAAGCAAGAGGTGTGCTGGAGGTATCGGAAACGAGATGAGGATTATCGTAAATACTTAGAGCCAAGAGATCTGGCTCTTTCGTACTGTCAGAACCTGTAGTTGGATTCGATTTTAGTGTTTTGTCCGAGGCAAGATAATGATGAAAAGCGAGTCGTTCATCTACCAGCCAGAGATTTGCTTCATCTTGGAATATCGCATTGGTGTCTTTTCCCATCGGCATGATGAGTTCATGGATGATTTCCTCCTTCGCATATTTCCCCTGAGCATCAGCTTCGAGAGCCTTTCGAAACATGTCAATTATGACCCGACGATGAGAGACGTACCCAGCGAGATCGGACATTTTCATATCAGACACTTTGTCCAGGTAGTCCTTTATCCTTGATCTATATTGTGCTTGCTCTTCATCTTCCTTTGGACCTAAAACATCATGCCCCTCTGAAAGTAGCTCCGTTTCAAGTTTATAGAGATGGCTGTGTAATGTCAGTTCCAGGTCTTTGTCAGAAATATCGGGATCGATATATAGATCCTCTTCTGGGATATGGCCGATAATAGGCCGATACCTTGGAGCTGTATCGGCAACAAAGGATTCAACCCTTGCCTTTGCTTTAGCCTTATTTTCTTCAAGGTAGTCTTTCAAATACTTGCGAACCTCAGCAAGAATTGAAGCTCGTACCTCACTTATTCGAGGACTATCAGGATCAAATAAATCACCTTCCTCATCATTGAAATCAAAATCAGTTCTTTCAACCCTTACTCGTTCATCGAGATATTCCGAGTTTATGTAACAGGTATATACGAAGTCGTTTACCCCATCATTAATCCTTCCGAATAGGCCAGGAATCTTGCTGTTGATACTTTCTTCCCGAACTAATCGACTTGCAGCACAGTAAGCAAGATTATGCGTAGTGGATATTGTATTGAGCAGCCTCACATGCGTTAGCTCGAACTTGTACGCCCGTATCTCGATTGTCTGCTTTTCAGCCGATGAAACCATGTGCTCATCGTAAATATTATGCAAATCTATAGTCTCGTCGTGATCTGTCACTTTTATATTGGGAGCACCGCCATCTCGAATAAAATACCAGAGGCAGTGTTCAAACAACGCTTTTGCTATGGATTCCGTTGTCTTTCTCGAGTAACTGCGGTACCCATCCTTAAAATCCTTTAGGAAAACCGTAGTTGAATTAGGAGGAGTCCCATGACGATCTTCAGTCTCGATTTCGGTAACTCCATCTTCACTATTGAAAATGAACTTTCGAGTTTGATTTTTGTCACCATCGGTATAAGTACTCTCTATTTTAATAGTTTCAAATGCTTTTAGCCAAAGCAGACGCCCAACACCTCTACAGCCCTTTTCAATCTTATAATCTGAATCAAGAGTCTGGAATGATTTCATATTTCTGTCAGTGAATCCCACTCCATTATCATGAATCTTGAAACCGATGACATTACCGACAGCATCTGGTCCTCGCCGGTTATCATGATCATCAAGATGCAAAGGTGCTTGTGGATCGCGGATAATTTCGACCACTATAGTCCCTTCGGTCATATCACCCGTCCGTTCCTCTATCGAATGGACGGAGTTGACAACAGCCTCGAACAATGGGAATAGCCCATGAGATTTCGGTAACTTGGTGTTTCGCAGTCTACCCTGCAGGTTAGTAATCATTACCATACTTCACTCCTCCATGCTTACTTTAGCCTCGCATCGACTGCCTAACAACTCAATATGCAGGGTCCCGAATCTCCGATACCAGATCTTCCAGGATCTTAATTCAATACTTTAAATGACAATAGTATGAGCTCAATCATTCTCGTTGATCTCAGGTACCTGAAAAATTAATGGTACTCGGGACTTGAATGCTTTTCCGACAGCAATAGCCTGTCGGGGTTTCAGGTTTCGAATAGCCTCCAGCATCTCGTTGGGCAAATGATTTCCCAAGAAGTCCCGGCTGGTATTATCATATTCCTGGAATGCAATAAGAGTATTGCACTGAGTTAGGATGGTCTTTGATACATTGGCTGTTCTCTGTGCAATAACTATTAATCCAACGTCGTATTTCCTTCCCTGGAGTGCTATCTGAGCAATGCTGTTCAGTGCACCTTGAGCACGTTTTTCCTGAACCCCAAGGAAGTTCCACTCAGGAATGACAGTATGGGCTTCCTCAAGTACAACAACAACACGATTTCCATTACACCTCGACTCCTTTGCTATTCTGAAAAGTACAGAGAAAAACCACCGAGTATAGTCAAGAATCGATGAGGTATTGGATACATCTGGCAGATCAAGAATAGTAACGCTTTTCTCATTGCTATTGAAAAAGGAATTTAGGTAGGAAGTAAATTGGGTATCAATCAAAGACTCCGAATCATTGATAACATTTTGATCTCGCAGATTTGGGAATTTATCCATTTCCTTTCCAATAGCATCAATGGCCGCAAAGATAGATTGCCGAGAATCTTCATTTACGACATGATCCGGTGTCAAACTTGAAAGTTTTGTTCGATATTCCCCTGTAAAATCCACACAGATAACTTTCATCTCATCTTCTACGAAGGAGCGAATGAGGTGGCGAGAGAAGACCGATTTTCCTGATCCTGTGATTCCCAAAATAGCTGTATGATGGCTTACTGCATCCTGAAGATTCATTATTACCTGATAGTTTGTCCCGGGAAGATTACCCGCCAGAAAATCTTTTCCATCTGATGTGGGTTCGACATCACTGGCTCGAAAGACAGGGGTATTTATGTCAGGAACCCAGCCATAACGCTCAAACTGCATATTGGACGCATTCCAAGTCCCAAGCTGTATCGCTTCTCCGACAACATATCCAGTCTCATTGTGAGATTCCAGCTTCGAAATTTCGGTGATCCCTTCAATAACCTGGTATAGTATACGGTCATCGCGCAGATCGACTTCCAATAGATCTCCTTCTTGGAGTTTTGTGTGTCCTGGTACGTAATAAAATCGAAGCTTATTTATCAAAGACTTGTCGATTGTCAGACCAACAAACCGTGTGAGCAGTTCAGGTCTCTTCTCAATGGCTAATTTATATACCTCGTTACGTTGAGAATTTTCTTTGGCGGGAATATTCTCAAATATGTCAGCGATACTTTTGCTGAAAAGAATCTTTATCCATTGCTTGTTTTCCAGAAGGAAATTATCAACCACTATACATCGATAAAGGCTTCTTCCAGGGTCCATTGAATAGTGGAACTCAACCGGATCGAGTAAACGTAATCCAGATCGATCATTGTATAGGTGCACCAAGAAAGTATTCTTTGATTGCACACCAACAATCGTGCCAATGGCAGCTGAATCAGTTTTAGTCAGTTTTAAGGTTGCCTTCACCAGCCTTTTAGGATCTATCAGTAAAAAAACAAAAGCGTAGATGAAAACAGTAATGGTAAACTTGTCCTGAACGGAGTAGAACCCAAGCACAGATAAGACTAAGAGCAAAAAATACTGAATTCGTCCCAGCCCTATTCGGACGAGGATAGTCTTTAATATAGCAGAGGCTTTGTTACGGCTTGTTTCCTTTGGAGCATCCTCCTTTAAGAGTATCAGGGCTAAGACTGAGAGTATTGCTAAAGAGAAGCAGTACCAGAATAAGAGACCATACCATATACCTACAGGCTGATAAACCTGCCGTAAGGGTGCAAGTAATACGAGTATCGAAATCGATGTTGCTATAACATCCGTAGGTGTCGTGAAGAAATGCTCGATCCATAAGGTCACAACGGATAACATGACCATCGCTGTAAAGATGACAACACGGATAGGATCTTCCGGAACTACAGTACCGTCATAGATCATGAATATCACCATTGCAGCGATTATCGCTACCAATGTTATGAGCGCACGGATAATCCTATTCATGTTCTACCAACCATTATGTCCCTCACTTCCACGGCAAACTCAACACATCCACCAAATCCTTCCGTGACAGAACCTCAGTACACAGCTCCCACTTATTTGCCTCAGGATCGAGAGTAGTCCGGTACTTCACAGAGAACGCATCTTGGGTCTTCTTTCGTTCGTGAATGTAGGCATCTACATGACGACGTAGTTCTTCCTCATCCTCAATCCATTCATCATCGATGGTATCAGGCAGGCTACCAAAGATGTCGTAGGTGTCTTTCAAGCGTTCTGAGAGCACTTGGTACACCTTTTCATCCTGGGTTTCGTGATAGACCAGATTGAGCATGTCTACGAATTTCCGAGCTTGACCGAAGCGTTTTATGCGGCCCAGTCGTTGTTCGAGGCGCGAAGGATTCCAGGGCAAATCGATATTGATAAGGGTTCCCAGGGTCTGAAGGTTCAAACCTTCACAGGCAGCGTCGGTGGCAACAACTATCTTGATTTCCCGTTTGCGAACTGCAGTTTTGATGACTTCCCTTTCAACGCTGTTGAACTCTTCCCCACGATACATACCGCTTTTTCCGAGACCGGCATACACGGCGATTACTGCCTCGGGTTTCCATTTGGCCAGTTCCTGGGCGATCCATTCAGCGGTATCGAAATACTGACTGAAGATGATGCATCCGTGCTCAGCCCAGGTTTTACCATCACTGGTGAAAGTACCCAGAAACCATTTCACCGTGTCCAGCTTGGAATCTAAAGCTTCGGGGCGTGACAGCTGCAGCTCTATCTCCTTCAAACAGGCGACCATTTCTGGGGTCATATTGGCAAGCAGGTGTTCGACATCGGAAACGCTGTCTTCATCTTCATTAGAAATTGTATGTTTTAACATTCGCTGAGCGGTCTTCAACCCCGATGCAAAGCTGGAACAAATTCGCTGGAGCATGAGAGTTTTCATAAATCCTGCTGACGGTGTTTGTTGGTGGAGCAGACGGGAAAACTCTTCCGCTTTCTTGTATGCTACCTCAAAGGGGGTATTGGTCATTATCCCCATGTCAATAAAGCGGGATTGGTATTTATGCATTTGCGCCCGCTCGGGGTGGATGACGACACCAATTCGATCAAGTAATCCGTCGTCCTCCAGTTGTTTTCGTTTTCGAAGAACCACATGGCGGAGTACTGGGTTATATTGTTTAAAGAAATCATCAGCTAAACATTCAGAAAGCCAGATTTCCTGCACAAGGTAATCAAGGTCTTCATATGCAATGTTGCTCTCAAACGTGTCAGGAGCAATATTTAACTGATCTCGTATTCGGGATATGACTTCATGTTCATTGGGTGGTGGTAATGGATTACTCAACAGGCTCCACACATCTTTAGTTGTCTGAGGTTGTTCTTTTCCTGTAATGTAGGGAAGCACAGCTTCCATATCCTGCCAGGGAGAAAGTGAGTCTCCCAATACAAAATCAGCTCCACTATTGAGTATGGACAGTGAGTCCCAAAGCTCGATGATATTGGTTTGTATCGGTGTGGCCGTTCCAAGGATTACATGCCTGCTCTTTTTCGCCGCTTGCAGCATAAAAGCCAGGAGGTTGTTAGGCTGCCGGGCCTTATCCCCCAAACCGCCCTTGGCTCTCGCTTTGTGGGCTTCATCGAGGATAATAGTGCCGTACTTCTTTTTCAGAAGCAGCCCAACTTCCTTCTCAAACTCACCGGTTTCCTTGTTGCGCTGGTGCATTACAAGGCCGGTTGAAATAATGGCTATCTGGTAGGGACAGTTTTTGATCGACTTGGGGTCTCGTTTCGGGGAGAGTACTTGGCCTTCCTCTCCAAGCCATGCCTTTTGCTGAGATGACCAGACCGCTGTTGGTATACCCAGTTTATCCTTCATTTCTATCTGCCACTGCAAGGTCAAGGTAGAAGGGGCAAGGATGAGGACCGGACCATCATCCAAAAGGGCGCTGATCAAGGCACTGGCCGCCATGGAAAGGGTTTTTCCGACACCAACCTCATCGGCCAGTAAGAGCCGCGCCTTTCCATAGGTTTGACGGTGTTCAATAAAGGTGGTGACAAATGATCGCTGCCAGGGTTGGAGCTGTTCTCCACCCCGATATATTGGAGCTTCAGCTATGGCAGCGGCAGGAAGTTCTTTTGGGTCTGCTTTTGCGACCTCAACGGTGATCTCTCTACGGTTCGCCACACGGTGGATTTCAGAAAATATAGCCTCAGGGAGCGGTACCCCTTCCTGCCAAAGGGCCCAGAACTCGGCTTCTATCCACTCTGCACTTTCTTCATCGTCATCAAGCCAGACCAACTCATAGTTGTCCCGGAAGGCACTCTTGGATTCATTCACAGACCCGATAAACGACATTCGGGTGCTTTGTGGATAGTACATAACCCCGGCCTTGCCATGGAGGAAAAGCCGTTCCCGAGGAACAACCCTAATTTCGACATTTCCACTGTGGAGAAGGGTATCCAATCGCTGATACCGTTCTCGTTGCAATAGCGCCTCAGCCTCTATATCAACCTCATTCCAACGCTCTTTTAATGCAGTATTCCTTCCGGTAGCCACCTGAAAGTCGACCATATCCAGTTCTGAATTACAAATAATCTTGACTTCGGGGATGCGGGATATCTCTTCGCCAACCAACTCAAAGATCGAGCTTCGAAAATACCCGGCTATCCGGTAATATTTCGATGCCCCATCCAGAGACTTGGCCAGGAACTCTTTATCCAGTCGTTCAGTTCTTGAAGAAAAGCGCTGCAATGCCATGATCTACAACCTCTGGCTCTGGATTGCTTCGGCAAGAATACGAGCCGAGCTGGCTTCTACATCGGGTTTAAAGGTCTTTGAAGGTTTAAGAATGTCCCGCTTTTCTGCAAGGTACCGAGCCATCTTTACCAGAAGAGTCTTGTTTTGTAGGTAGTTTGGGCAATTCTCCATCAGGTGAAGAAGCGCGTCTTCAACCTCGACTTCCTTTGATACTTCATAGATTGAGAAGAGCAAAGCCCGCAGGGGGGTACCAGCGATTTCCGAATCCCCGGACATCATTGAGGTCTTGAACTCAGGAGACAGTTTCAGGCGAGCAGCGTTGGCCTTTGAAGCATCGCTCATGAGCTGCTCAAAGTGATGTACCTTGAATGCTTTGGCAAAGTTCTGGTAGTTATCCAGGGTCTTCTGTCCCTGATGCTCAATCTCTGCCATTTTCAGATAGTATCGTTCCACAGAGCTAAGTTTCTGCCATTCGCCTTTTTCAAAACCAACCGGTACGAGGAACTGGACCGCTGTTTGAACCGCGAAGTCGATAAGCTCATCCACAAATGATTTGCGCCCCTTCTGTCGGGGTGCCTCTGCCTCGGTGACCATATCTTTTCCGTCTATGGTTGAGTATGCCGTCAACACCTTGAGAGCTGCTGCATACCCGGCCATTTGTAAATCCGCATCGGTATATAACCCTTCCGACCGCTGCTCACGGACCTTCTTATCAAGTCCTACCAGAGATTCAACCTGCTCCTTGACAGCGGCTTCAATTTCCCAGCCCAAATCATCCCGGAAGGTTTCCAGTTTATGATGGCGTTTTCGAAGGACCAGCATTATAGTTCCTTTGACGTATGACCCATCTCTCAGAGCCGAATCGGTCTCAGTTACTACATACCATGCTGCGGTTACCTGTAGGCCACTCGCCCAGACGATGTTGGCCATATCCGCCCAAATGGTACCGCTTTGGTGGGTGAACATAAGGACCTGTATACCGTTATCCGGCATTTTCTCGCCCATCTTTCGATACGCAGCAACCATCTCCTGTCTAAAGCCTTCATCCTCTCCTTTGATAGCCAAAGCTCGACGCGAATCCCAGGTCCAGGAAGCAAACTCATGAGGAGGGTTCTTCCGAAGCCAGGCAATGAAGAATTCAGTTATTTCCTCATACTTGACAGCATCACCATATGGAGGATCGGTGATGTAAATATCATTCTCAATATTGACTTCTTTTGCTGGATGAGAATTAACGGTCAAAATTTCATTTCCGCTAAATGGATAGCTTGAGTAATGCTGTGTTAGTAAGGAATTGTAATAATCTGATCCTCTACAGCCATAGTTATACATTGTGTTCAAAGCTTGATTATCAAATACCTGTTTTACTGCTCCACCACCTCCATCTGCATTACTCCATCGGCATAGACGCGAACTTGAATTCAATACTTGCTGAAGTGAAAGTTTTTGAGCTGCACTTGCGTATTGGTTTGTAAAACTATGTCGTAGTAACTGCCTTGGGTTGAATAAATGATGCCAATGAGTCCAGCCACGAGTCCTGATAGGCTCATCTGTTTTATCACCAGCCTCAATAACCATGTCCGGGATATATCCCTTTTCCTGCCACTCTTCAAGGTGTTCGCGGACATAATCGATGGCCTTCTGTTCGCGAGCGAGGTCGGCTTCGGTGACGGAGCGGAATTCATAGTCATACTGCGTGCCTTTCGACTTTTGCTTCATCCATTGGACGCAGTAAAGGCGTTCCTGAAAGATGTCATCCGGGCGCGGGATGAAATCGGATTTTTCCCAGAGTCGTAGTCGGTTTTGGTTGTTCCTTCCCTCTTTGTAATTCCCGCGGATAGTTTTGATATTGACGCGGTATTGCGCCACCCCATTGGGGGAATGGACGACTATGCCATTTTGGATGGTGCCCTCTTTGGCAGCATCGACTTCGGCATCGCTGTCCACATAGCGGATGTCAATGTCGTAGCGTTTGTGGGCCGGAACCGGAATCAATTCAGCAATGACTTTGTAGCCTTTGCTGATGACGCGGGTGGGAAGCAGCGGCACCATCCAACCTGTTTCGGGGCATCGGACTTCGACGCAATAAAGGTAGACTTTCCCCCGCCAGCCCTTGCCGTCGATTTCGACTTGGAGAGCGTCGATTTCCCGCTGCACTTGTTCGGCGAGCTGTTTTTGGGCTTTGTCGATCTCTTTTCGTTTTTCAGGTGAGGCGCCGACGATATTGAACCCTCCCCAAGTAAGCATGCAAGCGATAGGATTGAGGTCTGATGCATAGACATCGCAGCCAAGCCGTGCGGCTTCAAATGGAATCTGTCCTGAACCTGAAAAAACATCAGCCAATTTTGGTCGCCTTCCGAAACGGGCTATGCCTATTTGTTCAATAAGTTCGGGAAAGGATGTGGCTGTGGTGCTAAGATGTTGGTTGACCTTGGCCCAAATATGGCTGAACAGGGTAGCATCCATTTCCTCTGGACGAGAGGCTTGGCTTACTTGTTCACTATAGGGAAGCACTAAACATTCCCCAACCGTATCTCTTCGGGAAGTGGGCAGTTTTTCTTCAATTCGCTTTTGCATCGACCCGGAATCCATACCCATCAGAAGTTCGAAGATTTCCAGATCCATTAAGCGGTTATCGGTAGCAGGCAGAAGAGAACCGAGAATGCAGGCTTTATTCAGAATCAACGGTTTGCGCCCTTTCCAATAACTACCGAGTGCGGTCAGGGTTTTGCCATGAACCGCCATTTGCTCCTTGTAGCTTTCTACAGATAGCTTCTGCACCGGAAACAAATGTTCTATCATGGCTGGTCTATCTTTCCATTCAAAGGGTTTCAATGCCATTATTTATCTCCATCAAAAGAATCGAAGAGCAGCATCCCTTCGTCCTGGTCTTTCTTGCGTATGGTGGGTTTTACCTTAGTCTGTACGGTGATGCTATCTCCGTCAGAGAGAGCACAGTACAAGGCCTTCCGCCAACCGCGCTCCTTGTCCTTGGCGCTTCCGGCCTCAGCGAAAGTTTTCGTATAAAGCCACCAGCGTTCCTCTGGTCTCAAGGCCAGCCACTTTTCACAAATAATGGGGCACTCTTCGGGCATAGCATGTTCTGCTGCCCAGGCAAGAACGCAGAGTTCTTTCCCCAGAAACCGGTCCAGCTTCACTATTCCGGTTCTCCATGAGCCTGTGCTTTGGTTTTTTGACTTTAGACGAGAGTTAAAGTCTCTACGGGCATCATCACGGATCTTGGTCCAAAGCTCTCGGGCAAGAATAACGCGAGACTCCGTGGTTTCTCGTTTGGTCTCATCCCCATCGAATCCATAATCCTCTACTATACGAACGGCAGCTTTGGTTTCTGCGGGTATATCTACATAGAAATGGTGCAGACCAAATCCCGACGGAGCACCAAAGTCCATGGTTTGATTTGAATCGCTGCTCATTCCTGTATAACCTCATCATTTGCCAGCTCAATTCCCATTTCCTTGACAAATTGTTCCAGGTCGAAGCCTGTAGGGGTGTTTGCCTTTTTGAAACTCATGATAACCGCAGGTGTTTCATCACCAAACAACTTTTGAAGATGCTGCAGTTCCTCTTCAAGAAATTCCGGGGTTATCTTCAATTCTCCCAAGGATAAATTGATCACCTTGGGTGCAGTCCCTATGGTCAGACTTACCTGCTCAAAGGTGATACCTCTTTCTTTGGCGAACTTGAGCCCATCATAGGTCTTGGTAGAATTATCCAGACGTTTTGGTCTGACCGAATACAGCTGGGCAGGTTTCTCTTTAACAAGGATCACATCCTGGTTTCCCTTCGCCGGAAACTGGAATACACGCTTTTGCTCCAGCCCATCACATTCAGCAAAGACATAGACTGAGCAGGCTGCATCGCTAATAGAAATGGCCCCATCATAAATAGTACCGTTTCTGGCTTCAGAACCATCCAGAGTGTATTTGATTGTGCCTTTCTCAGAATTAAAGGGTGCTACCAGTATCTCAACCTTTCGGGTGCCTTCATCCAGCCTGTTCCGGATTTCAAGAGAGTTCGTCCAGGTTCCGGGACTTCCAGTCTGATTTGCTCCTGTGGGGTCTACCGCAAGGAACTGAACACGAAGTGCCTTGGTATTCAGGGTGTTTTCCGTTAATACAGGGCTGCTTTCGGTAACAGAACCGTCTTCTTGAAAATGAATACGAGGAGAGTTTCCGGCATTGATAGCGTCTACTTTGAGCCTGACCATACCTTCGTCGTTGGCATTGCCTTCGACAGAAATCACCACCTGGGTGGATTTAGGCTTCGGTTTCTTGGAGATATAGGAGTTACCAAGATTCTCCCAGGCACCACGCTGACAGGCTTCCAGTATCAGTTGCTTAAGGCCTGAAGGTGGAAGCCAAGGCATCTGGGTTTTCTGCCGCAACTTATCGGTTAATTCCGATTCACGAACATCATCCTGGTTCCCGAACAATAATTGTTCAGCCCGGGCTTTCAGGGCATCATAATTTTCAGAAACCTGGGTGTAGAGCTTGATTGGGTCAGCGGTGAGAGTTTTTATGACCTGGCGTTCCCCGTTGTATTCTTCATTGGAGGGATAGGTACTATCCAGGGTCTTGGCCCGTAGAATATCCTCTGAGCCTTGCATACCGGGAAAGAGTATCTTGTCAAAAACATTGAGTACAGTGGTCTGAAAGTCCTGTTCATACTGAGCTTTCCGCTCATCCAGTTCCTTTCTCTGAGGATGTGATTCCTTTATCTCCCCATCAGCCTTCATCGTGGCATAGACGTGGCGTGTAGCCTTATCAAGACTCGCCAAGGAGGACTTCTCGCCGGTGAGAACCAGAATATTGTTCTTGTTCGTGAGATTTTGAAAGAAGTACTTCACCACATCCGGGGGAACCTTCCCATCAGGGCTGATGATAACAAGTGCCCTTCCGGCTTTCAGTGCTGCAGCAGCCTCATCCATTTCAGGGAGCGGGAGAACCTTCTCATAGGCTTCTTTCGTTGTCGGCTTATACATCTCATCCAGACGATGCCTGATTAAATCATCTACCTTGTTCTGAGGAGCCTTTTCGGCATACCCCTGGAGTTTCTTGGTCAGATTCTCCTGATGGTCAAAGTAGCTTCGGCCTTCCTGGGTCTGATGCAGGTACCATGCTGATTTATCCAACTCCTGGAAGGCCGCCCGATAATCACTCGCTTGATGAATCGGATCGATGAGGTACTGAAGCATCTCGCTCTCTGAAAGTCCCTTTACCGAGTTTACCGCTGTGGAAAGGCTGGACATCAGAATCAGGGTTCCTACCTGCTGGGCGTATTTATTCCCGGCATTTAAGTCAATGATCTGGGCATGGGCACTCTGGGTCGAATCCCATAGGTCCTTGGCAATAACATCCCGCATCTCTGAAATATCAGCAAGTTTCTCCCGAACATCGTGAATGGAGAGGTCGAAGTGTTGGGCCCCAATGAGATACACATCTTCATCACTTTCCCACACTGATTTAAGAAGACGTGAAACAAGCTCCATAAGCCCTCTGGTCTGCTTGAACTTCTCATTCTCCTTGAATAAGGCGACAATACCTTTGAAACTTGGGTGGAAGGGATAGGTTTGCTCAATCTCGTTGGCCAGTGCTTCAGCGCTCCGCTCGACGGATTTTGCCTTGGCAGCCTCTGATAACCTGTTGGCATAAATAGAAGCCGTATCAGCGATTTCAGCCTGATCAGGAAGTGAAGTAAAAAGCCGTTTACGGAGTATCTCATAGACTTCGTTAGACTCAAGGTTTACCGGGGTAATACTGATCTCGGCTCGTCCCAATTCCTGAGTTGCATCATCCAGAGCTTTCTGAATCAGTTTGCCACCGGTATCGTAAGCCGCCTCAAGGTCAGAAACCACGATACAGACATTCTTCTTCTTGGAAGCAGCTGTCAGCATGTTTGAAAACGCCCGAGTGATAACATCAGCCACAGTTCCATGACCCAAAACCTGTGTCGAGTAGTAGTGAAAATAGGGGGGCATCTCATCCAACAGGATCAAGATGGGATCATCCCCTTCGAAAAGCTTGAGCCAAGCATCTTCATCGGGAGCTTTTGCCCCTGACTCCCAGTATTCACGAAAAACCGTCTCCCGACCTAATTGCCGTGCAATCTCACCCCAAATGTAGGTAGGAGGGTTATTACGACCGTTAAATGCAGCAAGCTTTACCTCGCCAAAGCCATCCTGATATGGTATTTCACCGATAATCTGGGAGCGCAATTGCGGGTCGTTGGCAAGAAGACCGAAACCAACCATCAAGTGGGTCTTACCACCACCCATAGCCTGCTTCAGATGAAAAACTGTATCATTCGATTTACCAGCTAATCGAGCCACCCCCTTTTTTAATAGGTTGCGCATACCTTCTGTGATGAAGGTTTTATTGAAATACTCAGCACCATTGGTAGTATCAATGATCTGGTCGAGTTTCTCTATCTGATCACCTACGGTGATTTCCAAAGCATTGGGCTGAAGTTTACATGCGCTGCGTATGGTTTTCATATGGATTCCTTCCTTTTGTACTATTTAATTTCCTACTCTTAACTTTTAGATGGTTCAGTATCGCCACTACCATCACCTGCATTACCCTGCCTAACCCAGGAGTCTACCTCTTTAGTTTTAAACTTCCAGAATCTGCCGACACGATGAGCGGGCATTTCTTTCTCTGCAATCCACTTGTATACTGTGTCTCTTTTGATGCCAAGGTAATCACCAATCTCATCAACAGATAACCATCTGTCTTCCATATGCGAGACTCCTTTTTCTAAGGGCTGTATCAGGTCTCATTCGGTCTAACACGGTTTAGTATAGGTCGAGATATGAATTGACTCAAGAATATTTTTGAGTTTTTAACAGGTTTAGTACATAAACCCCCACATCAACTACACACTGTACCCCTGTTGGCTCTACTACATAGATACAACCACCCCATAACAGAGGTACAGGAGGCCCACATGCACAGTACAGCATTCCATATTCAAAAAGGCGGCGTTGGCAAGAGCACCCTCTCCGGCAACGTCGCCTGGAAACTATCCGAACACCAAAAGACCATCCTCATCGACGCCGATCCCCAGGGAAACATCTCCAGCTGGTTCCTTTCCGAACCACCCCAATACGAACTGGCCGACATCCTCACAGGCGGCTGCTCCACAGAAGACGGTATCATCCAGCTATCCAATCAGCTCAGTCTGATCCCCACATTCGGACTGGATGGCTCTCTGAAGCAATATGCCGAGAATACCCTGAACGACGAACCCTTCATCTTCGAGGACCTGAATGAAGCCCTATCCCGGCTTGGCTATGAAATCATCATCTACGACCTATCCCCGGGAATGTCCCGGTTAGAGAAATGCATCCTCATCGCCACCGATGAGGTCATCACACCCCTGACACCGGAATACTTCTCCATCGACGGCATCACCATCTTTCGGAATGAACTCACCAAACTCAACAAGAACTTCCGGAAGGACATAAAACACAACAAGGTTGTCTGCAACATGCTGAACCGCTCCTTCCGCAGACATCTCTCCCTCTACAGTGAATTCACCCGGATGGACATGCAGCTTTTCACCATCCCCCAGGATTCCCGTTTAGCCGAAAGCCAACTCCATCATCAATCCATCTACACCTACGATCCCGTAGCAAAATCCATCACCGCTCTAAACGCCCTGGCAGACGCCATTAAGGCCGAAAGTAATGGCTCTTAAGAGACCCTCAGAAAATACCCAGTGGTCCGAGTTGCTCGATACCACGGGAATTCCAAGGAAATCGGAACCTGATCCTCCCGGTCCGATGCCCATCCGAAACATCCGGATCTCAGAAAGCGACTGGCAGCTCCTACAGCGACACTTCGGATCGAAGGGGTTGTCGGTATCTGCAGGAATCCGGATGATACTGCGGGAATATCTGATAAAAATCAGCACATAAAAGTCTGTCCGAACGTCTATTCTCGATACCGATACAGGTGCTTTATACCAATAGGGGTGGGATGAAGCAAAGGGATATCCGGTTAGCAACATCAGATAAAATCTACCACTTCTGGCTTGTACTGTGGTGGATTCTATCCTCAGGACATTTCCTACTACACACCGACTCACATGTAGTGAAAAACGTCATGAAATCGAAGCTCCCCCAAAATCATTATGATCGATGAGAGAGACAGGAACCTGCACTCTCTTCTTACCCGACAGCTTCTGAAACTATACCTTGCAAACTACACGAATGAATCACCAATATCATAGTTGACCGAATAAAATTAGCCGGTAAATGTTGACATATCATTATATATGTATACAATTAACGGCATGAGGACACAACGGGATACAGTTCAGGAACTACTCGAAACCTCTCCCCTGAGAAACTCCAACGAGTTCACTTCAGCAGGAGTAGATACGAAGACCCTCACCCGTATGGTAGAAGATGGTGAAATACAGCGTATGGCAAGAGGGCTGTATGCTGCAGCAGACTATATACCTGGTGCTCATCATTCGCTGATTGAATCCTGTAAACTAATCGGGACAGGAGTTGTGTGTCTTGTATCCGCCCTTTCATTTCATGAAGTTGGAACCCAGAACCCTTCCCAGATTTGGATTGCCATTGAGAGGGGAACCCGAACTCCGCAGGTAGAAGATTACCCTATTCAGATATCCCTATTCTCCGGAGAAGCCTACTCCAGCGGTATCAAAGAGCATACGGTAGATGGAGTGGTTATCCGTGTGTACAGTATCGCCAAGACAATTGCCGATTGTTTCAAGTACCGCAACAAGATCGGACTGGATGTCTCAATCGAAGCTCTGAAAGACGTTATACAGAACAAGCGGACATCAATCGATGAGATTCTTCACTTCGCAAAGATATGCAGGGTTGAGAAGGTCATAAAGCCCTACATGGAGAGCCTGGTATGACAGAACCCGGGAAAGACTATGCAGCTTCTGTATTAGTCCATTGAAAACATTCAGGATGCGGTACAACAGACATTTTCAGCATCAGAACGCATCTACAATCAATAGAAGTGATTTTATCTCCTCTTGTGTTGCATTATTGCCAAAAAAGGTATATATTAGTATTAGAAAAGGCAAGAGGGTACACTTATGCTGATATCATTCACTGTACAAAACTGGATGTCATTCCGGGATAAAGTAGGATTCTCAATGGTTGCCAGCAAGGAACAACAACATGGCGATCGGCTGGCCAAACTCGGAAAGTACAGAATGCGAGCTCTGCCTACTGCAGTTATCTACGGAGGGAATGCTTCGGGGAAAACAAACCTGTTCAAGTCCATAGCTTTTGCCAGGCACTTCATTATCAGAGGATCACACCCTGAGGCGATGATCGCTGTTGAACCTTTTCAACTGGATAAGTCATATCTGCCTTCACCCACCCGGTTCACTTTTGAGATTCTGGTCGATGAGAACATATTTGAATACTCATTCTCCGTCAGTGCTTCTCGTGTGTTTGAGGAAAAACTGCTCCAGATCACCAGTAACAGTGAAAAGCTCCTGTATCACCGATTGGAGGACGATCCTGACCCGCATTTCCATTCATCTATAGATGATAAGCGGCTTCGGTTTGCCTTCGAAGGAACAAGAGATAATCAGCTGTTCCTCACGAATAGTGTTTCCCAGAAAAGAGATGAGTTCAGGACTCTCTATGACTGGTTCAACTATACTCTGGTCCTCATAGCCCCGGATACCCGCTTCGAATCATTCGAACATTTTGTTACTGAAGGTAGTCCGCTCTATGAAACAATGAACGCAATACTTCCTAACCTGGATACCGGCATCAGTAAACTTGGTGGAGAGGATATCTCTCTGGATCTCATAAACCTGCCGGAACCGATGAAGCAGGATTTGATAGAGCGGACAAAGAACGGAATGTCTGTAAAGGTTAATACCGGAGATGAGAAAATCATTATCTCTCGCAAGGATGATAAACTATCCATAAAGAAGCTCTATACCTATCACCGTGATTCTGAGGGAAAGAAAGTTCGGTTCGAAATGAAACAGGAATCGGATGGCTCCAAACGGATCATAGACCTGCTCCCTGCGTTCCTGGATCTCATGCAAACGAAAATCCCCAAAGTAATTATCATCGATGAAATCGACAGGAGCTTGCACTCACTCCTTACCCAGCAACTTCTGGAAGTATTCCTGGCAAGCTGCTCAAATGAAACCCGTAAGCAGCTCTTCTTTACTACTCATGATCTGATGCTGATGGACCAGGAATTCTTCCGGCGCGATGAAATGTGGATCACTCAACGCCGGAACGATGGTTCATCTGAGCTGATCAGCTTTGCTGAATATGATGACATTCGCAGCGATAAGGACATAAGAAAAAGCTACCTGCAAGGGCGCATGGGAGGAATCCCGAAAATCATCGCTGACCAGATACTAACTGGAACAGGAAACTAAGACCATCTATCCATACAGCAATAGACAGGGCAAGACGCCAGGACTCACCAGCATGCCGAGACTGGCCGAGGACAACAGGCACGACAGTATACAGACTGGTGGAGGAACTCCTTAAGGAAGTGAAATAGTAACTATAACATGCCCACTACCCACCTTTTTGTAGAATCCACCACAGTTCTCAGGTATTGTGGTAGTTTCTATCATGCGTAATAGAACTAAATTGACAATCCTCCGCTAAAGAATCAAAGAAATCAATACCATCCCGCCATTCTGTCAATCAATCGAAACACCACTCGACCAGCTTCCCTCCAGAGAACTACTCACTGGGATTCTCACTTCCTATTCGTTCCCGAAGTGATTTTGAGTTGCTTAAAAGACGGTTGAAGTGGAATCCAGACACTGGCTGGATGCATTAAATGCGAACCAAATCTACTCACGCCACTCTACCCGATTTGCTATCTCATCAATGATCATGCGAACCCCAAGATTATCCCCGGGACAGAGACGCATCATCCTCATGGCAATATGATGGGCTGCTTCAAAGTCCTTCATCCGCCATTGGGTCAGACACAGTCCATGGAGTGCCCGTAAGTAGGGCCTGTTTTCCAGACACTCCCAAAGGAAAACACCATCAAAATCGTCAGGCAGGTTTTTCTCGGCGATGGAAACCGAAACTTGAAAACAGTTCCGGGCATTTTCCAGCGATCCTTGGGAATCCAGGTAAAGGTTACCGATATGCACCAGGGCATCAATACATTGGGGATAATCTTCCCAGAGTCTGGTCAGAATATCGTAGCGCTTTTCCCAAGTATCGGCCTCAACAGCATCGAAAACAGGGTCTTCATCAGGCTCATAAAAACCGTAACCGGAGTAATCCTTAAAAACATATTCCTGTCTCATGCCCTCTGCCAGGTACTCGGAAAAATATTCTAAGGCTTCCTCACCAAAAGAGTCCCGGGGATCCCAGAGGCCCTGGATCTCAAAGTCATGCCCGGGAATGTCAATATTGCTCAGAATGAACTCAGAACCTTTTACCGTGCCGGAAAGGTAAGTGTTTTTCTTGAAAACCCATTCCTTTTCAACTTCCAGGCTGATGGTGTTCAGTTCACAGTTCAACCTTCCCACAGAGGTCTTCACGGAGACGATCTCTCCACTGTCCAGATCTTTAGCCCTGAAACCTGAATTGGTCAATTTTAAAATGATTAGTTTGCGTAGTTTGTTATTCATTTCTATTCCTTCTCATTCTTCTGACACACAGCTGTTTCATAGTACTTTCCAAATCAATTCTTTGGCAGTCTTGCAATCCTAAAGAAACCCCAATACCCACTTGACAGATGTCCGCCAAAGGGCTGCTTTGATTAACACTATTGCTCTCACATGTCAAGTACTGCTGCATTAAACTTGACATATACTCCTGATAGGATTAATATTATTGATACTATGCTGGATAATCGTCAAGCTGATATAATACCATCGTTCGAAAACTTCCTCGACAGACATTCTGTATTTACTTTAGAGGAACTTGACGATTTTCTTGCTACCTATCGTACCGGAAATGCCAATACAAGGAAATCATTGCTGTCCTATCATAAGAAACGCGGAAGGGTACTCTCTATCCGGCGGGGGCTTTATGCCTCTGTACCAAAAGGCTTCGATAAACAGAAATATCAGGTTGACCCCTATCTACTGGCAGCAAAATTAGCATCAGATGCAATCTTATCCCATCACACAGCTCTGGAAGTTCTCGGGAAAGCATACAGCATGACAAGAAAAGTAACCTTTCTCTCAACGTCAAAGGTAGAGCCGTTACAATTCCAGGATATGACCTATCATAGAGTCAGGGTTGCTCCCGAACTGACAGCCAGGGAGAAAGAAGATTTTGGTACCACCATAATCACCAGGAATGGTACCGAAATAAAGATAACCGGTTTCGAGAGAACCTTGGTGGATCTTCTTTCCCGACCAGATCTGGCAGGGGGATGGGAGGAACTCTGGCGCTCCTTGGAGTCTATCGAATATTTTGATCTGGATACACTCTATGAATACCTGTTATTACTGGACAATACCACAGCATTTGCAAAGGTCGGCTTTTATCTTGAGCAGCATAAAGATCCATTGATGGTTGATGAAGCTTTTCTTCAGAAGCTGGAACAACATAAGCCAAAAAGCCTGCATTATATGCAACGGCAGAATAGAAAGGATGGTACCCTGTTAAATAGATGGAATCTGCTGGTGCCCGGTGAGTTGCTACAGAGGTCCTGGGGTGATGTGATATGATTCTTTCAGAAAAGGATATCCTGCGTTTATCGGGGGAGATGGGGTTTAATCCGCTGATGCTTGAGAAAGTACTTTATCTCATGCAGCTCCTGCAATCCCTGAATAAGCACCCTTTTCTGAAAGGGAAATGGGTTCTCAAAGGCGGGACGGCTCTTAATCTGTTTATCTTTAACTTGCCCCGATTATCTGTTGATATTGATCTCAACTATATCGGTTCAGTTGACCGTGAACAGATGAAAGCGGACAGGCCCAAGATTGAACAGGCATGTGCTGCTGTATTCTCCCGGGAAGGATTTACCGTTAAACGGGCTCCTACCGATCATGCTGGCGGCAAGTGGATATTATCATACATCAGTTATTCTGGTCAGCCTGGTAACCTTGAAGTTGATTTCAACTTCATGTTCCGACAGCCCCTTTGGGAACCTATGAAGAAGGAATCAATCAAGATTGGCCGATATGTCGCTGAAGATATTCCGGTGCTGGATCAGCATGAATTGGTTGCGGGAAAGCTGGCAGCTCTTCTGGCAAGAACTCAGTCGCGAGACCTTTATGATTCAGCCCGTATTTTCGATACCTTAACTATGGATAATGAATTCCTTAGAATAGCGTTTATCGTGTACGGTGGTATGAATCGAGTCGACTGGAGAACAGTTTCAATAGAATCAGTTGCTGTTGATCCAGATGATCTTGGAAGAAAACTTTTTCCGGTACTCCATAACCAAAGGATTCAACAGAATCTATCGCCAGAAGCATACGGCGCTACCCTCGTCGAAAAATGCAGAGAAGGCCTACAGAGGGTTATTCCATTTACACCAAATGAACGTTCTTTCCTTGATATGCTCCTCAATGAAGGAGTGATAGATCCAGGCCTGCTAACCAGCGATCCCGAGCTACAGAAGAGGATTCAGGTTCAGCCCTTACTGCAATGGAAGGCATTGAATGTCAGGAAATATCGAGGGTTGGAGTAAAAATCAATAAACGTAAATAAATTTCGAACTATGGAGATGTGAATGGATTTTTCAAATGTGAAACTGTATGACTGGGTAGAATTTTTCACAGAACTTGCAGAACAAATCAATAAACTGCGAGATAATGATGATAGAGACTCCAAATTGTTTGAGCTGGCAACGCAATCGTTCGGCGAAGAGTCTGCAATATGCAAATATGACTATGTAGATCCCTTCTCGTTTATCTATTATCTGGCACAGAGGAACACCAGGAACCAGAAGGATAAGTACTTTTCCGCCATAAAAGACGTATTCTCATTGAACAGCGATATTCCTACAGATATTGTTTTCCCAACACCGACTCCTAATTCTACGACCCTTTATCATGACGGCCAGACCTACAACAACGATATTCTCTGGAATATGTTTGGAACAGCATGCGCTGGGGATGATTTCACAGATGCTGATTTTCTTGCATTCCTTCAACTCAAAGCTGTCGGCTGTTCAAAATTGACGCAGACCTTGTTTCTGATCAATCCCGAGAGCTATTTACCAATTGACATTAATGTCTATTTGACCGAAGAAGATACATACAAAAGCTACCCTGAGTTAAAGAAAGCTATCGATAAATTCGGATTCCGCCCATACAAGCAGGCAATGGATGATATCTCAAAGCATTTCCCCGGTTGCCACCTCTATGAAATAAATCTATTCAGCTACCTGAAAACATCAAATCAGATATCAGAACCAGAGAATTACTTCCAAATCGGGTCTAATGTGTATGGCGGCTCAAAGGGTGAAGACACAGATTACATCCAGGACTTTTATTCTCAGAGTGGCGTCTGGGTGGGTGGCCCATCATCAGGAGGTAATGGGGCACGGCAATATCCTATAACCGATCCTGATTTTGGCGATATTGTACTATCTCATATCAATCACTATGGAAATGGTATTGGTATTGTCTTGGATAACCAGTATGCCGCAATAGGTAAATTTGATAAGGACAGTATCATAAAGGTTCTTTGGATCGCCAGGGAGGAACGACCGAACTGTTTAAATTCCTCTCAAATGCTCGGAATGAGTTACGCAAGAACAATAACCCAGAGCTTTCTTGATCAATTCCCAGAATCGCGAAAAGTTCTGGAATCACTTTCCACTGGTAGTATTAACCCGAATCATAAAAGCAGGAGTTCAGAAGCAATGAAATCGCTAAACCAGATCTTATATGGTCCTCCGGGAACAGGAAAAACCTATGAAACAGTTCTCCTGGCAGCAGAACTAATCGAACAAAGAGAGATGAGTTCATATAATGAAGCCTTGGAAATATTCAACGAACACCTCGGCACTCGAATTGAGTTCATCACATTCCATCAGAACTACAGCTATGAAGATTTCATACAGGGTCTTCGTCCGGATATTGATAATAGCAAAACCCTCAACTTTGAACGTAAGGATGGTGTGTTCCTGCGAATATCGAATAATGCATTGTTCGAGTACTACAAAGCAGAACAGAAAGGGGAAACTCAGCAGGAAGTTTTGAAGGATAAAAAAGCGGGAGAGGTATACCTCGATTTTCTGGAGCACTTGAAAATCACAGAAAAGAAAACTTTCCAAACCATTAATAAAGCAGAAGTTCATCTACAGGAGATCAACAAGAACAAAAATCTTCTTCTCAGGCATGGCAATAGCAGCAAGACCTATGTTGTGTCAGCCAAGCGCCTTATTAAGCTATTTGAAGTGTACCCTGATATATCCAAAATACAGAATGTGAACAACGATATTCGTGATGCCATTGGTGGTTGTAATTCTACGATCTACTGGGTGATCCTGAAAGAGTTTATCCAATACTATAATAACTATACAGTAGATATTGATACTGATAGCGCACCAGAGGAAAAACTTGAAGAGATTGATTACGAAACAAAAAAAGAGTTACTGAGCACTTTCAATCTAAGCAAAGCTGTTGACATTGACTCAACTGAGATAAACAACTACGTCCTTATAATCGATGAAATCAATCGAGCCAATATCTCCCGTGTTTTTGGTGAGCTGATTACCCTGATAGAACCGGACAAACGTTCACACGGAGAACTCACTTTGCGCTGCACCTTACCTTCTGGAGAAGAATTCATTGTACCCTCAAATCTCTATATCATTGGAACAATGAATACCGCTGACAAATCTATCGCGCTTTTGGACATTGCGTTACGCAGGAGATTTATCTTCACCCCTATGTATCCGAAATACGAAATTCCCGGGTTTGATATTAATGATTCGGATATCCTGAAAAAGATAAATGGTGAGATCGTTAAAAGGAAGGGATACGATTTTCAGATCGGCCACTCATATTTCATGGGAGATAACTACGACAGAGCGACAACAATGAATAACAAGGTCATTCCGCTTCTTCTTGAATATTTTATGAATGATGAAAAGGAAGTGAGGGATATATTAAAAGTTGCAGAATTGCGGCTCAAAGAGAACTCATGGCCGATTGAGATTGAATGATAAATCTATTTGAATATCAAAACAAAGCAAGTACCAGCAGCTCATTGGATGATCTTGAACTTTTCCTGGATGATATCTGGAAAAACCGCGAGAGGTCGGGATTCTATTATCAGGAACAGGAAGATAGGGTTGAAGTTCAACAGTTCATTCAAGTCCTTCACAAAACCCGGGAAATAAAATCCAATAAGTATGTAGGTGTAATTCATTTCCATGAGCAAAGAATTAACCTTCTACCCAAAATCTTCTATCGGAAAGAGATTGAATCGGATGAGCAATCTATCGAAGCGATCCATACACATATTCTTTGGTGGCTCCGCTACTGCAGAAAACTCAAGTTCCCGAATTACCAGACCACATTAGGAGGCAGGAAAAACGATTTCTTTGAGGTTCTGATCTTCCTTTTTGCAAAATATACAAGAAGCCTGCTGGCCAGCTCCATTTATCAACAATATGAAGAAGTCTGCAAGGAGCTTCCATATATCAAAGGGAGATTGAACTGCTCGGCCTACCTAAATGAGAATATTTCCCGGGGCAGATGGCATAAATTGAACTGCACCTATGATGCGTTTGTGTTTGATAACCGGTTTAATCAGATAATCAAATATGTAACAACACTACTATTCAATGCTTCCAGGAATATGGAAAACAAAAAGTTCTTACGGGAAATATTGTTCATTCTCGATGATGTTTCTGACAGAAGAGCAACCGCAGAAGAATGCCAAAATATTCAGTTTAATCCTATGTTTGATGACTTCGTTACCGTTAGGGATTATTGCTACCTCTTCCTAAACAACTGTATTTCCTTTGACTTTAAAAATGACTTAAGACTATTTGCTTTTCTTCTCCCCATGGAATATGTCTTCGAGGACTTCATATTCGGGTTTATCGATAAAGAGATCGAAAGTATATCAACGAAAGCCCAGAACCAGTCAGTTAAACTCGACAAGGAAGGGATATTCACCATAAAACCGGATCTACTTCTCAGGTCAAGGAACAGACTGATAATTGCTGATACAAAATACAAAATCATCTATTCCGAAGAGGTTGATCCGAAGAGAGGAATCTCCCAATCCGATATTTATCAAATGGTAGCCTATGCGATCCGGTATGATGTTGAGAACATCGTTCTGATGTACCCTGATACAATCTCTGCAGGATCTCTGCAATCAAAGAGATTGATCATTGAAGACGCCATGGCTGATGGTAAAGAGATCACAGTCTGGATTCACCAGGTACCTGTAATAAACAGGGGGCTCTTTCAAGACGGAGCAGTATTGGACCGTCCTTATTCAGAATTGTTCGTTAATCTTAAAGAACAGTTGAGTGAAAGGATCTCTGCAATTTTTAATTGATGGATATTCTCAATGGCTGCAGGCTTGAAATCTCCTTCACTACCAAGAAACAGTGTACCATATCCAGGTACGATATTAAATATTCCGTTCACACCAATGGCCTTTTGCTGCATAGTCTGGCCGCAAACACCTGGATTTACTCGCAACAAAGTTAGAAGATATTTATACATGGAGGGTATGCTGATAGCTCCACGAAAGATGCCAGAACCCATCCTGCGGAAAAATGCCAAGATCGGGGAAAAAAAGACTTTTTTCTGTAGCCAGTTTTGTAGCCAGTTTTGTAGCCAATTCAACCGAAAAATGACCGTAAATGACCACTACCAACCAGAACATGCATGACTCTTAATTGTTTACCATATAAGTACTTAAACAATTATCTGCAAATAACCGCAAACAACAAAAAAGGCCTTGCTTAGCCAGGCATACCGTTTTTTTATTTCCATTTATATACCGTTCGGTATACGGTTTAATCAAATATACTGCCTGGCTTGAGTACCCCCAGGTTGGCAACCCCGCAACGGATTCCTAAATCAATAGACTCTTCGATCGACCGCCCCTCAGTTCTTCCATAGGCAATTCCTGCAAGGACACTATCTCCACTCCCTATCGAGTTAACGACCTTTGGGGCCTCATGATGTTTCCAATTGAGTATCCCTTGGAAAACGTAGCATGTCGGTTTTGCACCATTCGTCAGGACCCAAAGACCCTGGGTAACGTTTGCCAATTCCTTGAGCCGTTCAAAAACCTCGTTGGGTATTTCGGCTGGATCAATATTTTCTGGAAGACGAACACCAACGGTAGAAGCAAACTCAGAAACATTAATTTTTACACAATCCGGTTGGAAATGAAGGGTATCGAGAAGCTCCTGCCCTCGATAGTCGAGAAAGACAGCCTTCCCTCGTTCTTTCGCCTCAGCAACGAACTCGGGATAAAGTTTTGAAGAAAAACCCGGAGCTTTCGATCCGGTAAGAATTACGCTATCCACGTCCTTAAGAATTTCGTGAAAGCTACGAACTAAGGCTTTTTCAATCTCAGGACTAACCGGTCTTCCTTCTTCAACCAATTCGGTTACCACTAAGTTGGACCGATCGATAAGGGTTGTACAGGTTCGAATTCCCTCAGCTCCAGGGACTCCATGGAGGCGGATCCCATCGGAAAGGGTAAGGTTAACAAAGGTTTTTGCGTCTTCGCCGCCAATTTGAGTAAGATGATGGACCCTTGCCCCAAGCTGCACCAGCACTCGAGCTGCGTTTACTCCCTTTCCCGAAGCGTCTACCCTTTGAATCTTAGCTCGATTTACCTGTCCTAATTCAACACTGTCAAAAACAAGGGTTCGTTGAATTGTAGGGTTTAGACACACTACCAAGAATCGCGCATTGCTTTTTTCTTTTGTCATAAAAATCTAAGGCTTAGAGGCACCGATCGCATGTTCTCAATTGTAATTGGTTTTGGAATAAAATCGACCATACCAACATTCTGGCATGCTTCTCGTTCTTTTCCAAGCACCCCAGCGGTCAGAGCAACAATGGCAACCTTCGATATTGCACGAATCATTTTCGCCATCTCAATGCCGTCGATTTCGGGCATTTGGATATCCATAAAAACCAAGTCGATAGAATTCTCATCAAACTTACCCAGGGCTTCTTTAACGCCAGACGATATGATGACGTTACACAGGGGAAGAAGATGGAGAAGTACCTTTTTTGCCACGAGTAAATTCACCGACACATCGTCGACCAGAAGAAAGGTGGGATTGGTTTTAGCGGATTTCACCTTTCCACCCCCCCCCATTTTGGCCGAAGTCTCGGGTCATTCGTTCCAAGTCCCGTTCCACCAAAACCCCGACTAATCGAAGAATGGGCCTGAAAAAAGGGTTTAAATAATCTTGCCTCCAGTTCTTCCGGCTCACCAATTCCCGAATCGAGAAATCTAACGGGAAGGAGACCTTGTTCTGAATCCTGGGGTAAAAAATTGGTCTCAATTTTGATTCCTCCAGTTGCGGTAAACATCACTGCGTTTAGACGAAGAGAATCAAGATCCATCCAAGAAAGCAGGGAGGAGGTAGTCATTAAACTAAAATTTAGACCATTATTTGCTGCCAACTTTTCAAACATTCCACCCACAGAGTTCAGTAATGCATCTATCTGAAACCAGTCAGCCTGCAGGTTGAATCTTACCCGCTTCGATTTTAGAAAAATCGAGTATGTCATTAGAAATTCGGAGGAGCAGATTTGATGATGATCCAATATGCCCTACATATTGTTCTTGATCCTGATTAAATTCGGTCGTACTAAGAAGTTCAGAGAATCCTATAACCCCATTGAGGGGGGGGTCGAATTTCGTGGCTTCCGGACCGAATAGCGAACCTCCGCTTGCATAACTTCGGAGTCATCGGGATGAATAAAACGGAGCAAACCAGGTTTCTTGCTTCGATAGAGTTCCGAGCTGGAATAACCGGTGATTTCCGTAATGCCATCGATAACGTAAACAAGAGACCATAGAGGTTCGGCGAGGATGCGAAAGATCGCACCGGGTATATTTTTTACCATACTACGAACTTTTCCTTCGCTATCCGTGACCTGTTCTTTGGCCCGAACAGTCGAGGTTATATCTTTCGCAATAGAGAGTATGTTTTCTCGGCCAGACTTGGTAGATGCGATAGAACTCGAACTAACTTCAAGCCATATCTTCATTCCATTATCTCTCTGAAACATTTGCAACTCACCGTTAGCCCGCAAAAAGCCTGGGGTGGTATACATTCTCGAATCTTTTCCTCGGGTTTACCCAGGAGTGCAATGAAAGCTCTGTTAGCGTCGATGACTCTTTGGGCAGAGTCGGTAACATAGACTGCCGAAGAACGGGAGTTGAGCAAAAACTGATAATAGGCCTCGGTAGAAATCGAAATTACTGGGTAGAGTTCTAAGACACCCGGGATTTGAGGAGGACCTATACCCGGTAAAGACGTGAGCTTGCATTGAAATCTAGTTTGCAGAGGGTCCTGCCGCAGGTCCCCCCCTTTGAGCACCTGAGGTATTTCAGCCGTAAGGGTTTTTTCAATTTATCCCAAAATCTGTTCAAAACCCCGGGGACCAAGAATTCTTCTGAGTCCTTTTTCGAGGGATTCACCAATCTGCAGTCCTAAAAATTCCCTTAACTGAGTTCTATCCTTGGAAAAAATGAAGGATCCTTCCTCGGAGACATCGACAAGAAAAACATTCTCCGGAAAATACTCGATTACTACTTTAGCACTATCGGGGACCTCTAAAAACTCTCATCCAAATCGACCCATCGTTCTGAAATCATTGAGGTGCAATGACCAACTTGGCCAGAATAATAGATTTTGGAGGTCCCCAATTAAATACGTAGCGAGCCTACCGAGACCAAAGAAGGAAGCTCTGGAGCCGTTACGCCACCTACTAGAATTATAGGTTGTATTATTACCTGGGTACATAGAGAGTTTCGAATTCGTTTATACTTATCGTCCCCTAGTCTTTACAATAAATTGGTGTCAGAATAATATGGTAGACCGAACTATGAAAGAACGAATTCTCATTGCCGAAGACGACGCTGTCACTCGCCTCATGTTAGAGTCGACTTTGACAAATTTTGGGTATGAAGTCATCTCATCAGCGAACGGTTTAGACGCACTTCGGGAACTAGAAGAAACGAGAGTTGACGTAATACTTACCGACTATACTATGCCCGCTTTGAACGGTGCAGAGTTACTCCAGACAATGCTTTCCCGGAATTATGAAGGTGTTTTTATCTTTCTTACGGGCAATAGCGACCTAAGAGTTGCGATCCAGCTACTAAAGAACGGTGCCGATGACTACCTTGTGAAACCTTTTCTTTCGGAAGAACTACATTTTCGTATCCAAAAAAACCTCCGCAAGCGAACCCAAGAAAAGATCATGCGAAAGGTAGAGCAAGAAAAAACCCTTCTCGACCTTGAACATCGAAAACTCGTTAACTGGCGGGCCTTATATGCTAGTAAGGATATACGTCAAACGGAACAAATGATGCAATTGTTGTCCAGAAGTATCAATCAATCTGGCGGGTTTATGTGGCTTGATCTTCTCAAGGAACAACGAAGCTTGGCTACAAGAGATCAGGCATCGATTGATACAGAAATTCTGGACCTCATTATCTCTTCTGCCGATTCTCAGAAGAAAATTTTCGACTACTTAACATTTCTGGGCAATTTACCCCACCTTGAACTCGAAGTAAAACCCTACAATTTCGTAGAAGGACTCGAGCTCTTAACTTCAATGGTCAAGGGGTTTATAGCTGAATTCCAACCCGCATCTGATAAGACCTTTTCGTTTCAGACTCCCAGATTCTTTGACACGGGAACTCTTTATTTTGATGTCGAGCTTCTGGGCAAGTGCCTTAGGGAAGTTATTATAAACGCTATCAAATACAGTCCCGAAAAGGCCAGCATACGGGTCGGCTTTCTAGTTGATAAAAATCCCCATGGAACATTTCTTGAGGTTTTCATAACAAATCCACCGATTGTTCTTCAGAAACTCGATAGTGACGGCGTACCTATCCTAGGTATACCCTACGAATATTCGGAGCTTGTCTTTGACCTTTTCTATACCCTTGAAGGATTTCCTACCTATTTCGAGGGCGAAGATTGGCGAGATGGTACTGGACTTTATCTTTGTCGCCAAATACTCAAAAAGCATAAGGGCTGGGTTAGTGCGTCCAACGGTATCGATTATACTGGCAACTTACCAACTATTTTCGTACGAATGACCTTAGCCCTTCCAATAAACTAATAAAGAGGAATACATGGGTGCAAAAATTTTAGTGGCCGATGATTCAGTTTCAATGCGACAAATGACGGGAATAATTCTTAAAAGTGCTGGTTACCAGATCGTTGAGGCCAAAGACGGTATCGAGGCTCTGCAAAAGCTTACCGAAGACATCGATTTAGTAATTACCGACTACAACATGCCAAACAAAAATGGGGTCTCCTTCATTCGAGATGTCCGTCAGGGATCGATAAACAAAAACGTCCCTATCTTGATGCTTACCACAGAAACGGATCAAGAAAAAAAGAACGAAGGAAAACAAGCCGGCGCTACAGGGTGGCTAACAAAACCCTTTGACAAGGATAGCCTTCTAAAAGTACTACAAAAAGTTCTAGGAACTCTAGAATTCTAGTGGCCACTTCAAGAAGCTCTTACTCAAAGTTAGCGCGTGCCCCTTTATCGTCCATTTGTAGCATCTATCAACGGCAGAAAAGTCATTTTTTGAGGTGCCTCGAGTGGTAATTCACCGGGTCGACAAAGCTGAACCAGAGAGCCTGGAGAAACTAAAGGATGACTTACTTAGAATGTTCGATACAACCGATGGTATCATTCTCGAAATTGGCCCGGGAATAAGTTTCGATCTCTCTCTTGTTCAACTCATTTATTCTGCCGCCCTCTACGCTAAAGCTCGAAAAAAAGGGTTCTTCCTCCAAGGTGACGAGGTTCAAAGACTCGAAAAGATGCAAATTTTCGCCGGATTGCCACCTCTTCCCGGTCCACCCTTGGCCGAGGGCATCGATTAACTATGGCAAAAAAGAAATCAGATCCTTTTCAAACCTTTCGTGAAGAAACAAATGAACTTCTAGAAGAACTAGAACAGAACCTCATACATCTCGAGGATGATCCGGAGAACAACGACTACATAAACAGTGCATTCCGGTGTCTTCATACTATAAAGGGGAGTGGGACTATGTTTGGGTTTGAAGTTCTTGTGAGCTTTACCCATAAGCTCGAGTCTATCTTTGATGCCCTACGAAGTGATGAATTGAAAATAGACTCGACCCTTGTAACTCTCACTTTGAAAGCAAGAGATATAATAGCTTCTTTAGTGACCCATGAACCACCTGATTCGTCTTTATTACTAGTTCAGCAACTTCAGGATGAGTTTAGCCCCTATCTAACAACGACGTCGAGCCCCCCTAAGAGGACTCAAAAAGAAAAGTTCTTAGACTTCGGACCCCTCGAAAGCCCCGAGACCCTTATAGAAAGAGCGTATCGAATTCAGTTTCGACCAAAAGAGGATCTTTTTAAAATAGGTACCAACCCACTCCTTTTATTAAAGGAGCTTAAAGACATGGGGGAAACGGTTCTCTTAGGTACTATCGATGCAATTCCCTCTCTTGATTCTTTTAATCCCGAGTCGTTTTACCTTTCGTGGGACATTCTTATTAAAACCTCTTACTCATTACCAGAAATTCAAGATGTGTTTCTCTTTATAGATGATGTGGGGGTTGTGACCATTGACCCCCTCGAAAATCATGAGGAAATCGAGGACCAAGGTGGCTATAAAAAGCTAGGTCAAATATTGTTAGATCGTGGACTAGTGGATAAAGAGGTTCTCGAAAACGCTATTGGGTCTCCAGGATACCTGGGTGAAATTCTCGTACAAATGGGTTTGGTTTCACCGACTCAGGTAGAATCGGCTTTGGCAGAACAGAATTTCGTAAGGCAAAATCTAAGACAAGTCCCAGCCGATGTCCTTGGTTCAACAATCAAAGTACGGACAGAAAAACTTGCCGAACTAGTTAATTTGGTTGGGGAATTCGTTTCTCTTCACGCACGAATAGGTCTCCATGCGGAGAGATCCAGTGACCAAGACCTACGATCGATGGGCGAGCAAATGGATGGCCTCGTACGACAGTTTCGGGACCTGTCAATAAGCATGCACATGGTTCCCATAGGCATGCTCTTCTCCGGGTTCAGGAGGCTGGTCCGGGACGTTTCACAAGAGTTAGGAAAAGATGTGCAATTAATTTTGGAGGGCACCGAAACCGAGCTCGATAAGACCATTACCGATGCTCTTAAAGATCCTCTGCTTCATCTAGTTCGCAATAGTCTCGATCATGGTATCGAAGCCCCAGAAATGAGAAAGACCTTCGGAAAAGATCCCCGAGGAACCTTAAAATTATCGGCGTACTATTCGGGTGCGAGTGTGATTCTGGAAATCCGGGACGATGGAAAAGGAATCGATCCTGAATTCATTCGCCAAAAAGGAATAGAAAAAAAGATAGTCGATCCAAACCAAGGAATGAGCAAACAAGATATTTTTCAATTAATTTTTGCACCTGGATTCTCCACTGCCGAAGCTACGACGAATATTTCCGGTCGGGGCGTGGGGATGGACGTAGTCAAACGGAATATAGAAAAATTGAATGGTTCGGTAAAAATTGATTCGGAACTCGGACGTGGAACTTTAGTAACGCTGCGAATACCCCTAACTCTCGCGATTGTTGAGGGCCTATTGGCAAGAATTGGACCGACTCTTTACCTGGTAAACCTCAGTTATATTACCGAGTGCCTGGACTCGAATGCCATTACTATCGTGGATAAGGGTCTTATCGATTTTCGGGGGTCAATCATTCCTCTTCTCGACCTGAGGAACTATTTTGATACTCCCTCGGAAGAGGGAGATTCTTCCCAGGTTGTGGTAGTTACTATAGACGATCAGTCCATCGGTCTTCGAGTAAACCAGATTATGGATCCTTTTCAGTCTATCGTGAAGAGTCTTGGCCCTCTCTACGAAAATGCTGTGGGAGTTGGTGGCGCCATAATTCTTGGCGACGGAACTCCTGCCCTTATGCTCGATGTTGATCGATTGTTACAGCTCGTAGGAGAAAATCGTCTGGAGGAAGAAATGGTTCCATGGAAGGAGTCGACTTCTTCTGCTTCTACGTTTTCTGAAGGATACCCCGAAGAACAGGTTCTTCAACCTTTAGAGGGACTTCTCTTTCGTATAGGACCAACGGTCTATGGAGTAGATATTAGGGAAGTAGAGGAAGTTATCGATGAGAACTCAATAGTGCCTATACCGAGAACTCCGGACTTTCTTTTAGGCATAATCAATCTCCGGGGTCGAATTATTCCAATTATAGACCTCGCCCTTCGACTAGGCGTACCATCTAGTCCGGACACAGAAAGGACTCGCCTCGTGGTCCTTGGTGTCAGACTCGGCGACCTCGAACTCTCTTTTGCCTTGCGGGTCGATACTATCGAGGGAATAATCGACATACCTCGGCAGGATATTGAATCGCTTCCGCCCCGTGTAGGCCTTAGAAAGCTAAAGGGGATCCACGGCCTGGTAAAAGCCCGGGAAGGAAAAGTTATTATCCTTTTAGACCCAACAAATCTTCTTCCAATCTCTTGACCAAGAAGATTGTTTATACGCACCTTAAGGGTATGAAAATTTCAAGGAGATGCTAACTGTGCCTTCTTTATCCCTTGGCCTTTCTCTTAGCCTTACATTTTTTGCTGGCTTGGTGAGTTTTGCTAGTCCTTGTGTGCTTCCTCTTGTACCCTCGTATCTTGGCTTTCTTGCAGCCGAAACGGGGAAGTTCCGGGGTTTCATTCGGACCCTTGGTTTTGTCCTCGGTTTTGTCATTGTTTTCGCCCTTCTCGGGCTGTTCTTTACCCAAGGCAGCCAAATGATTGGGTCTCAGAATCGTTGGATCCAATACGCCTCTGGGGGAATAGTCATACTATTTGCCCTCAACCTCTGGTTCAACTTTTTACCTTTCCTCAATTATGAACTAAAGGCTCATTTCACCCGTCGACCTGCAGGCTTTCTAGAAGCAGTGGTCGTTGGCATGGCTTTCGGAGCCGGTTGGACCCCTTGTATTGGGCCAATTTTATCTACAATATTGTTCTATGCTGCGGTGAGTGGGAATACGATTAACGGCCTCGGATACCTCGTCTTCTACGGCTTGGGTTTAGGAGTGCCCTTTCTCCTTTTAAGTCTCGGATTGGATACTTTTCGCCCGGCGCTGAACTGGATGAAAGCCCGAGCACGGCAAGTCCAAATTGGAAGCGGTATCTTGCTAATGGCTTTTGGCCTATTGATTATCACCGGGCAAACTTTAGTTTTTTCCTCCTGGTTACCCTCCGCAGGCTACCGATTAGAAAGATGGAACGACTCAAATCCCTCTTTAGGCCAGACAATCGGTATTCTTTTTCCCACTCTCCTTCTTGTACTTCCAGGAATCATCCTTTTATTTGCCCGATACCAAAAATTACGTAAACTCTCGGTACCGGGGGCCATCATGTTAATTCTCTACCTAGTAATACTTTGGGGAGATTTGAGTGGGCAATGGGACGTCTTGAAAGTCGCCGCTGCTTGGATGCAGTTTCAGGGAATTTAGTCCGAGATAACTTGACAGAATTTGGTCCCTTAGGGTAATGTATGGCTGTTATTGATCATTCCCTTGTAGCTCAGTCGGTAGAGCGGGTGGCTGTTAACCACTAGGTCGGCAGTTCGAGTCTGTCCGGGGGAGCATAACACAAAGCACCAGTTTTTCTGGTGCTTTTTTATTTCCCTTCGAAAACTCGAATCTCCATTTGTGCAAATATCTAGATACCTTCTCGGGTAAATACCTGTTTTATTTTTTCGTTTAATGACAGTTCGGTAGGAAAAAGATCCTCATTCTTGCAATGATACCTTACCAGAAGGTCTACAGTGCCCTTGCCAAGGGAGAGTACCCCTACCATAGGTTCAGGATTTGTAAGCACTCGTTCATCGGACCCCAGGGCCTCTAGGGCGACTTCTTTGGCTCGTTCGATATTACCGGAGTACCCGATGGCAAATACCAGATCTTTTCGACGGGTCGGATTTATTGAGTAGTTCACTATCGTAGCACCGTTCAAAACACTGTTTGGAATAATGACTCTCCGGTTGTCGACGGTATCGAGGGAGGTGTACATCATAGAAATTTCTACTACAGTTCCCGCATAACTTCCGGACTCTATAAAATCTCCTACTATGAAAGGATGAAAGAAGAGAGTCATAACACCCGAGGCGAGATTCGACAAGCTGTCTTTCAACGATAACGAGAGGGCGAGTCCAAGGGCTCCTACAACTGCCACGAAAGAATTTGATTGAATTCCCAGGGTAATGAGAGCCGATATCCACCCGAGAATAAGAATTCCAGTCCTTAAAAGGGAGCCGAGAAAACCTCCAAGTCCCGGATCTAAAGACCTTTTTTTAAAAACCCTTAGAACAATGGGGGTGACAAAATGAGAAATAGTACTGCTCAAGAGAATTATTAAAATAGCCAGGCCAATCCGACCACCGTATATCGAAAGAAAAATCAATACAGAATTGAGAAACGAAGTCATTATAAAAATTTACCTCTGAAAAAACGTCTCGTCGTTGGGACAAAAAATATTATCCAGCCTAAAAAGCCAAATCCTAACCTTCTGTCCCCAGATGTCCTACTGCTATTCTACCAGAATTTTCCCCGAAGAATTGCCGGCAAAAATCGATAGACCAAAAATCGAGTAACTTTCTGGACTAAGATAGTCTTGTGTCCCCGACTCCGTAGAGCCGAGGAAAGATTTGTACCACGAAAGAACCCGAAAACTCCGATAGTCCATGGTTACTCGGGTCGGTTTACTTCCGTTGTTCTGAAGAACAACTATTTGCCGATAAATATCCGCTACAATTTCCCGTGGATCCATACAGTGCTGTTATCTCCCCCTCAAGAGTATCGGGCTAACGAAGCAAATCAAAAAGATTATACTTCTGGAAAATTGAAACAGTTATAAGCGAAACTACTGCCATAATTTTAATGAGAATATCCAAAGACGGACCAACAGTATCCTTTAACGGGTCTCCTACCGTATCACCAATAACGGCCGCCGAATGGGCCTCACTCCCCTTTCCACCGTGATTTCCTTGTTCAATGAATTTCTTCGCATTGTCCCACGCTCCGCCGGCATTCGCCGTATAAAGAGCCAACATGATCGCCGAAAGAGTCGTTCCAATGAGTAATCCTCCGACAAAATTCGGACCAAAGAGAAATCCCGAGGCTACAGGTGTCAGTACCGAAAGAAGAGCCGGATACTTCATTTCCTGCAAAGCTCCCGCACTCGAAATTTCAATGCAGAGGCGATAGTCAGGTTTACTCTCGCCGGTAAGAATTTTTGGATCCGCTTGGAACTGTCGCCGGACCTCTTGAACCATTTTTCTCGCAGCCTTCGCCACCGCTTCTATGAGGATACCGGAGAATAGATAGGGAAGGGCCGCACCAATGAGCGCCCCGGATAAAACCAAGGGATCGATCATGTTCAGCTGAAGAGTAAAAGTCTCCATAGTTTCCGGTGACACTTGGGCGTAGAGAAATGATGCGAAGAGAGACAGAGCCGCCAAGGTCGCTGACCCAATTGCAAAACCCTTTCCAATCGCCGCCGTCGTATTCCCGACCGAGTCCAGTTCATCGGTAATTTCTCGAACCGTTGGGGGTAATTTCGCCATCTCGCTAATTCCCCCTGCGTTATCCGCGATGGGACCGTAGGTATCTACCGAAACGGTTGACACGACAAATGACAGCATTCCAATAGCCGCCATTGCCACCCCAAACAGGCCCGATAGGTAGTACGAGCCAATGACCGCAAGAGCAAGCACGATCAGGGGAGCAAAAACACTTTTCATCCCCGATGCCATTCCTTCGGTAATATTGAGGGCAGTACCTTCCCGGCTGGCCGCCGAGATTCGTTGAGTTGGGGTAAAATTATAGCTAGTATAATACTCTGCCAACTGGCCAACTAAAATTCCACTAGCAATTCCCATAAGAGCCGATAGCCAAGGACTCATGGGTCCAACGGCAAACCCGATTGCGCTCAACTCAGCACTACTAAAGGGGCTAAAGTAGAAATAGGTAAGCAGACCGGTGAATACAACCGTAAGCCCTGCGGCGGCGAAAACCGATGAGTTTAATTCCTTATGAGGGTGGTCGGACACTTTTTTTGTTATGAGGTATATGATACCTAAGATTGAACTAATGACACCTATCCCCGCAAAAATGAGGGGGAAGAGCAGAACCGCACCTATGAGATCATCGGAAATAAAGAGGTTCGATGGTAGGGTGTAATAAACGTAGGATGCCAGTACGACACTCGAGATAAGTGCACCAACATAGCTCTCTAAGAGGTCCGCTCCCAAACCCGCCACGTCACCCACGTTATCTCCGACATTATCTGCGATCGTTGCAGGATTCCGCGGGTCGTCCTCGGGAATGTGAGCTTCGGTTTTGCCTACAAGATCCGCTCCCATATCCGCTGCCTTGGTGTATATTCCGCCCCCAACCCGATCGAACATAGCGATAACCGAACACCCAAGGGCGTATCCCGAAACCGTCATTGTAAAGGGAATAAAATTGATACCCAGCCAGTTAGCGGAAACCGTCAGGTTTTCTGGCCGCATTTGCCCAAGAATATTTCCAAAAACTACATACACTATTGTGAGTCCTAAAAGGGAGAATCCCCCAACGCTCAGACCCATTACCGAGCCACCTTGGAAAGCGACTTTCAAGGTTTGTCCAATACTCGATGTTTCAAGAGCACGATTAGAAACTCGAACGTTTGCAATGGTGGCAATTTTCATACCTATCCACCCGGCGCTTCCACTCATTAACGCCCCGAGTACAAAAGCAACTCCCGTATACCAACTCACAATAAGGGATAAAATAATGGCAATGATAACAGCGATGCCGGCTATTACCTTGTATTCGTGGGTTATAAAGGCATCAGCCCCCTCTTGAATTGCACCGGCGATCTCCTGCATCAGGGGGGTTCCTGGTTTTAGTCGCTTTACCCCGTAGAAGTTAATAGCCGCAAAGGACAAGGCTCCTACAATAGCGACGATGACGATTCCAATCATGGGTTCATCCTCTTTTCTTAGTTTGCCTTAGAATGATAGCATTGAAGTCTGTAGCCCGCAACGGAAAGGAGACGTGATATGCATGTACTCAAGGACTCGAACAGATTTTTGCCCGAAGAATTTCCCCTGGGATCTTGGGAGGATTTTAAGCCCCGAGATCGGGCAGTTCTCATGTTTGTCCAGGACGGCAATTCGGTACTCCTCATTCATAAAAAGCGAGGGCTAGGCGCCGGTAAAGTGAATGCTCCGGGGGGGCGACTGGAGCCTGGAGAGTCGTATGTCGACGCAGCTATTCGTGAATGCCAAGAGGAGGTCCATATTACACCGATAGAACCTATAAAAATTGGAGAACTCTACTTTCGGTTTACCAATGGCCATACAATTTATGGAGAGGTATTTTGGAGTATTTCTCACCTGGGTACCATGAAAGAAACCGAAGAAGCTCTACCCTTTTGGTGCGAGCTTCATGAATTACCCTACGATAAAATGTGGGCCGATGATAGAATTTGGCTTCCAGCGGTTGTTATGGGTCATAAATTCCGGGGCTTTTTCGACTTTAACGAGGATACGATGCTAAGCGGGCGGGTAGAGTTTTTGCAAAGGATTGAATCCTAAAGAATAACGAGTTATTATTATCTAATGACTGACGTTCCAAAGCCTCGCAAGGGACCTTTGAAAGTAAAAAACAATGGTTTTTTGAGTATTTTTCCCCTTGGCACAGGGGGCGCTTTTTCAAAAAAACTTTATCAGAATAATTATTTGCTCATAAAGGGCGATGAACATCTGTTAATCGATTGTGGAGCAAGGACTCCTCAGGCCTTCTTTGAACTAGGTTTTCCGATTACCGGTGTCGAAAACTTCCTGATAACCCATTCCCACGCCGATCACGTTGGAGGCCTTGAAGAAGTCGCCCTTATGGGTCGATATATGACCAAACGACGACCTTCGATGGTCATTACCCCCCAATACGAGCGAATATTGTGGACAAATAGTCTCAAGGGAGGAGCCGCCTACAACGAACGTCGAAACAACAAACTCTTGGCCTTTGACGATTTTTTCGTCCCTATTTACCCGCAACCTTCAACAAGACTGGATCGACAGGGCTGGTCACTTCAGTTTCGGGGCTTCGACTTATTCATGTTTCGAACTATGCACATTCCAGACTCGACACCTTCGTGGAAACAAAGTGCTTATTCAATAGGGCTTGTGGTCGACAATCGTTTCTTTTTTACCGGCGATACCCGTTTTGATCCTACTTTGGTAGACGAAGTGATGGGTTCCTTTCCTATAGAAGTGGCTTTTCACGATGTGCAGTTCTTTCCCGGGGGTGTGCATGCCTCGTTTGACGAAATTTCTACTTTACCCGGGGATTTCAAGAAAATCACCTATCTCATGCACTACCCTGACACCTACGAAAATCAGGAGTCCAAAGTTCTACAAGCCGGCTTTCGGGGATTTGTTCAACAACATTCGTACTATGATTTTACAAAACCCTAGGAAGAAGTTGAATTCTCTCAAAGATCACGGGGAAGTCCTCGGGTTCTAACCATGCAATTTCGCCATCCATTTGCATAGGAAGTAGGGCATCGTAGTGGATTTCTAATCTTTGCGCTTTGTACATTTGTACCCGGGGATTGTTACCATGCTCAGCTTTATACAGGTGACTTTTTAGTGCAAGGTTTTGACCGAGGCTACCCATTGGTATAAGACAGACGTTTTCTTCGGATGGAAGAATAGGTATACCCATCCCGTAGGTTCTCCTTCCCGAGGCCCCAAAACACATTATGCCTGGCACCAAGTGTAGAGTCTGTATAGGTCCATTCGGTTGACTGAGCACCACCTTACACTCTCGTAAATCGTATTTCTTTCGATAAAAGAGCACTCCCAAATCAGCGGCGATTTTATACGCCTCACCAGGAAGGGTTCTTTTGTATTTTTGAGAAAGAAATCCTATATAGGCGTCCATGCCTACTCCAGTAATATTGCCTGATAACCTATTAAACCCCCGAGAAGTAGTAACCCTTACTGCCTCTAGAAGTTTTCCCGGTGACTTGGGTCCATGAAAAACGAAATGGACTAAATCTTCCGGTGTACGTACATCTACACCGTCATTTCCTGTGCCCATAGGGTATCGGCACAGTCGAGTATCCACTCCCCTTTCGATAATTCCGTTGAGTACCTCTTGGTGGGTTCCATCACCTCCGAAAGAGACAAGTATGCCTAGAGCTCCTTGAATTCTCAAATCGTGGGCCTGCCGTATCAACTCTCCCGGTTCGTGGCTTGCGATGACATGTACACGGTTGATCTGATTTTTGTTTCGTTGGTCTTGAGGTACTAGAAAAGCAGAAACCGATTCTAAGGACTCGATGAGGGCTGTTCTTTCTTTTGAACTTTGAATCTTTCCCGCCGCTGGATTTACCATGAGGAATAACTGGGAGGAAACCTCGCTCCAGGAAGGGCTGGCCCGGACTACTTTTTCGAAAACTCGTTTTAGTCTATCAAGAAAATTCCCTAAGACTTCAGGAGAAACCTTTGGTCCCTGTTGTTCTTGTATATACACTTGCTCACCCCATTGTTCGAATATATTCGGGAAGAGTATAAATCTCTTCGACACCGGTTACGAGTAACCCTACCATTCCAACCTCAAGTCCTGGGGAAATATCTACACCGTATCGATCTCCAACAGTCATACACCGATGGGGTTCACATCCCATGAGCCTCGCCGCTAAGACGAAACTAGGAGGATGAGGCTTACTCAATCCGAGAGTATCGAGGCCGACCAAGGAAGAAACAAAGTCCGAAACACCAAGGATATCGAGGGTTCTTTGGGCTAGTTCGACCGGATTGTTTGTGACAACCGCAAGACGAAAATCTTTTGCCAGTCTTGATAGCACATCTTGAAGAACCGGGTCGGGCGAAAGAAAAAAATCCACGCAAATTTCCTGATTTCTCCATTTGGCGTTTTCAATTATTGAAATGCCAAACTCAAGAAAAGTATTTCCCAAACTCGGTAGGTGACCTTGGTTTAACCGGGCGTACTCATTGCGATAAACATCAATGGTTGTTTTTGTGTATTCGAGGTTCCAACCCTTCTCTTGGGCGAGTCGGGCGACAAGTACGTCTTCCTGGTGTCTTGCATAGGGAGGATTGGTATAGAGGGTGTTATCCATATCAAAAACAAGGCCTTCTAAAGGCCCCCGGTAATTTTCATTAGGAAAGGCTTTCATCGACTTCCATGATAGATTGTGAAAATAGGATTGAACAAGTAGAATCGATGGGTGAATGGAATCTTTCATTATTATACCTCCTATTTCCTTGCCCAAAGAGCGGGCTTTAGTTCTGGAGATTCGGAGATTCTTGCCTATAGCTCTACCTACGTAGACTCCAATGTCGCTCCGCTAGGTTTAAGGCTACCTTCGGGTATTGAATATTCTACTATTGCAACCCACCATTTTGGTTTTTGGGATCGAGGCCAGGAAGAAGAAGTGTGGATACCGTTTCATTTCTTTCCCGGTGGATCTGGAAGGACAAACCCGGAGATTACTAGACCAAATAGCGAACCCGTCAAAGAGCTCTTGATTGAAGCCTTAAAGTCTCGGAACCTTTATAGAGTTGGCATAGCGTTGCATACCTATGCTGACTCCTGGGCCCATCAGGGTTTCGTAGGAAGATCCAATCCTATCAACATCATCGCTCCCCACTCCCCTATACCCCCGATCGGTCACGCCCAGGCCGGGAACTTACCCGACCGATGGCTCACTACTTGGAACGATCCACGCATCGAAACGGGCCTTGTAATAAACAAAATACGGTTTTTCGAAGCCGCTAAGATGATCTACCGCTATCTCTGTACCTACAATCATCGCTCTTTTGCCGATGAAACCTTTGTCCTTTCAGAGCTCGAACAAGTGCTCGACGATTCGGACCGAAATAGGGGCCCTTTGAAGTCCGATGAGGGACTTGCCGTAGATTTCCAGATACTCCTGGGGGTACGTCCTTACAATCGAGGGGATTGGAGAGGTAGAGTACTAGGGAAGAACGAAGAGGAATTTACCGACAAAGCCGAAAAGCAACGGGACTTCATAGACTGGATAAAAAACGAAACTCTTTATCGGACGGCCTTGTCCCAACCCCGCACCGTTCGGGTGCGAGAGAACTTCGAAGAAACCGATTATTATAAGTGGATGGAGGGAGCAAAAAGCCAACTCGAGTCTGCAAAAAGAATTCTCAGAAACCTATGAGAAGCAGAATACTAAAAGTAGATCGAAAAAAAAAGGCTACCCGAAGGTAGCCTTTTCAATTCGCCTAATTAGACAAACTTAGTAACGAGGACCAGAATCTCGTCGTGGACCATCGAAACGACGTCCGCCGCCACCACCCTGCTGAGGGGGTTGAGCAACGTTTACACGTAGCCTCCGGCCATCGAGTTCTTGTTCGTTAAGAGCTTGAATAGCCGCCTGAGCAGCGTCATCGTTTTCCATTTCGACGAAACCAAAGCCCTTCGACTGACCAGTCTGTCGGTCGAAAATGATATTCACCGAAACGATTTCACCGTAGGGTGAAAAATGCTCCCGAAGACTTTCTTCGGTGGTTCGGTAATTCATATTACCGACATACAATTTATTGGACATGCCAACCTCTCTCGTCCGCGCTATGAATCACGGACCACTTACGTGTGCTCGAAAGCACCAAACTTTCCGATTTCTTCTCATAGCTTCCTAAGACGCGGGGACCGAGAAAGGCTCACGACAATCCGAAAATCAATGCAAAAGAAACGGTACTGGCGTCCACCAAGTGAGCCATCCAGTACGTTAGAATAGTACTTCACAATGACTCACCTGTCAACAAGCTGAATACTATCCAAGACCTGTCGGAAATACCGCCGGTTTATCCAGAATGGGTCAGCTAGACAAAAGAAATTCACAACCAGATAATCGTTGGTTCGCTCCCAAATACGATATTCTTGGTAATTCCACACCCCCGGGCGAATCTGAACGAAAGCACCGAGTTGTATACCTTGGTCTACTTCCTTGACAAAATAGTGATCGAATTCAATTTCTCCCGACCTACGAAACACCGTTGCGAAAAGAAACTGGATATCTGAATGAACACCCGCAGCTTCGGCCTCGGCTCGGTCGTAGGTTTCTACCGATAGTTGAGCGTCGGTGGCATTGTAATATCCCAGGGAAATACTATTGGCATCCTTCGAGGCCCTTCTCCAATTATTGTCGAAGAGGATTGAGACAAGACCTAAAGTTGCGTGTACCCCATCAACTGGTCTTATAGGACTCAATCGGGTGTTCTTGGGAGAGTACGATTCGGTCGACACGGTCGAAAAAAAGGTACCTAAACCCTGCTGGCTAAGAGTACCACTTCTTTCCAAAAAGTACACCGGATCGGGATTATCGTCCTCGTAGAGTGCCGTAAAGCCAAACATAGGAGCAAGAAAGGGAAAAAAGGCCCGGAAGGGGGAAAGACCGGGAAGGGAAACAGAAGTCCATGCCCCCTCCGAAGCCCTGGCACTGGGTATGAGTTCAACAAACGAAAGGATTTCTTCCGCTCCCTGCCCGAGGGGAGTACCTTCATAACCCGGTTCTTCCTCTCTCTGAACGAGCTCCAGGGAGCCTTGAGGGGTTACGACGAACAAGGAAAGGGAGTTGAGCGATTGGTTCGTCGATAGATTTATACTTCGTACCCCTACGAGGATTTCGCTGGGGCCTCCTTGGCCAAACCAATAAGCTCGAAGAAAGGGATCAGGAAAACGATTGTCTCTAAAAATGCCGTAGCTGTTGACCTGGGGCAGATCTGGCCAAGAAGAAACCGGCAATAGAACCATCAGTGTGACTAAAACAAGAAAATGCGAGCGTTTCATAGAGCCTCCTCCTACTATTTACAGGCGTGGAAGCTCTCCTGATTTTATTTTCATAAAAAAAATTAATAAATAAACCGAACTCCAATGCTCCAACTCATGTGGTCTTGGGCGAACCGTCCGCGAGGCACCTCAAGGCCCCGGGGACCGAAGGTAGCGAGGGTAGTATTCCACGCCCCACCCATTACACGACGATACACGAGGGTTTGGTCTACTTCGCCGGTAGCGAGGGTTGGCAACTCATCTTCCGGAACCGTATCGAGGGTCCACTCCCAGACATTACCCCTTGTATCGTATAGGCCATAAATACTGTCGGGTGGAAAAGTTCCTCGAGGGCTTGTTGGACCACCCATTCTTGTATGGGGCGGATTCGGATCCTCGAAGGGATCGAAGCTTCGAAAATAGTTGACCGTCTCTCGGGAAGGTCGAAATCCAGCCCGGGTCTCTGAAAAGGAAAGCCATTGGGCCTCGGTTGGAAGTCGAAAACCTGAGTCTTCAAAATATGGCGATGGGAATACCCGCTGAGTCATCCCTCTTAGATTTGAAAGTAGCCAACCGAGGGTCTTGGCACCGTGCCAACTGACACCGACCGCCGGGTGATTCTCTCTGTCGGCCACGGGACTTAGGCCAGAACCAGGATCGAGCACTATCCCAAACTGCTGCCCAAAATCTAAATCACCCAGACCCAAGAGAACCGATGAACTCAGAGGATCAACGAAAAGGTCCGAGCCCCCAAGAAGATCGTGATCGATGAGAATCGATGCCATACCGGCCAACTCGCTATTGGTTAGGGGGAACTCCATGACCTGCCCTTGAAAACCAGGGGAGTCCAGGGGAATAAACCGGGGGAAATTGGTAAAAAGCTCAAGGGTGTAGCTCACCTCGATGAGGGGACGTCCGTTGGCGAGGGCACTAAACACAACACTACTATGACCGGGCAACTGAAACGTGGGTTCAGAAGATCGTTGGACGCTATCGGACTGGAGGGGAAAGATTTCCACTCCCCCGGAAAGAAACTCGTAGCGATCGGCACCTAAAACTGGGGCAGATCGGAAGAGAGTCTCCGGCAACACTCGTCCATTTAAGGGCAGGGAAGTTCCGAAACCAGACTGAAGAACTTTCTGTTCTGGGATGGGAAACCACGCTCCCTGGGCAGGATTCGGAAGGAAAAATCCCTGAGAACTTCTGCTTCGGGTATAAAAACCTCCCCCGAAAGAACCTAAAATTGGCAGAGCCTGTTCATCGGGACCATAGAATCGTATGGCCCCATCTTCGAGGTCCCTCGTTCCAAATTCTTGGTACGGAACAATATCGGGAAATAGAACAAATAAGCCGGGCCCAGTGGTACCGAGGGGAACAGGAAGATCATTTAAAGAAAGGGTTTCGAACTCATCAGGAATAATGAGGGGCTCAAAGTTCCATTCCATCGATAGGGTTTCCAATAGGGTATGGTGGTCTTCTTGACTCCATTGAAGCTCAGTCTGGCCAACGACCCGGGCCTCGATCGTCAGAAGAGTTTGTACATCGGGAAGAATTCCGGGACTCGGTTTGGACTCGAGAATTTCGAGTCTCCCGATCCACCCTTCTTCCGCTGCGCCAACGAAGTTCTGACCATCAAGACCGTAGACGTGGGTGAGGGAGAGGCTTTGTTCTCCAAGGTGCTGGGTGTATTGGACATGAATGAGGGCCCGGATCGACTCAGGATTCGATAGAAAAACACTGCCTCGGTGGCCAGCGGGCACAAGGAGGTAAGGCACTCCTTCTTCGTCGACGACAAAGTCCTTGGTACTCAGAGTTTGGAGAAAATCCTTTGTGACCTCCGCAGACCCCTCATCGAGGGGAGCTTCCCACGACGCCGAGTCTTCGACGACCGAGGCTTCGGTATCAATTTCTAGATCGGTCGAAGGCGGCGTAGCACAACTGAAAAGTAGTAAAGCAACTAATGCTAGAAGAGTCACAGAAATAAGCTCCTTTGTCGCCGAACTTCGTAGGCCAATAGACCCGCAGACATCGCCACGTTAAGACTATTAACCCTACCCACCATTGGAATGTACACCCGATCGTGGGCCCGGGTTTTCCAAAAGGAAGATAACCCCTCATTTTCGGCTCCAAGGACAAAGGCAGTTGGTCCTCGATAGTCCTTCTCCCAATAGGAAACTCCGTCTTCGGGGATAGCCGCATGCACGGTAATTCCCCGAGACTCGATCCATTCCCAGACTTCTTCATTGGTTGACTCAACAACCGGAAGAGTAAAAAGTGTCCCCTTGCTCGACCGTACTACATTCGGATTATAGATATCGGTTCTGCCATCGAGGGAAAAAACACCGTGAACCCCTACCCCCTCGGCGGTTCTGAGAATTGCCCCCAGATTGCCGGGCTTTTCCAGGTCTTCGGCCATGAGGAGAAAGGGCGGCTCTTTGGACTCCTGTAGCCGGAGTTCCAGATTCTGCAAGGTCATTCGAGGTTGCCGGGCGACTAAAAACCATCCATCGGGGTGTTCTCGGTAAGCGAGTTTCTGCAGTACCGCCTCGTTACAAAAGAGAATCTCGGCACCTCGGTTCTTGACTACCGAGAGTAAGCCCTGGTCGGTATCCTTCGCAAGTTGAGGACAAAAAAAGAGTTGCACCGGTTCGAGATTCCCTTCCAGTGCAAGGGTTAACTCGGCAATCCCTTCAAGGGTCATTAGTTCTTGGCTTCTACGTTCTCGACGATTTGCCAGCTTGATTGCGGATTTTACTTTTGGATTCTGAAGACTGGTAATAGTTTCCATACTTGCTATCTATATCATACCCCTCGGCGCCTGGGTATACTACTCTTATGGACCGGATAGATTTCCAACTTCACGCTTTGTATCCCCAGTACTCGAAGACCCAATGGGCGAGATTCCTGTCCATGGGTTTGGTTCTGTGGCGAGGCAAACCTGTTTCGAAGGGCCGTAGGTCTGAAAAACTACGAATAGATACGCTGGATATTCAATGGTCAAAAATTCGTTCTCTCGGGGAGTGGAACATAATCCCCCAAGGTCTACCTCTTCAATTGATCTACAAAGACGAACACCTGGCGGCCTATACCAAACCTCCGGGATTACCAAGCCATCCCTTAACCACGTCCGAGACCGACTCGGTGGTTCACCGATTAGTAAAGGAGTATGTAGAGGCACAACAAAATCAGGAAGGATTCTTGCTCAATCGTCTGGATACCCTTACCAGTGGTCTCATTCTTTGGGCGGTAAACGAGAGCAAATACCAGGACCTTACTCCCCTTTTTCGTAGGGGCTCAAGTCTGGGGATAAAAAAATACTACGTGGCTTTGGTCCTCGGTCATCCTCCATGGGAAAGTACAGAATGTAGTGTCGAATTGGTTTCCCGCGGAAAGCGTCAAGACCCCTTAGAAGAATCTGACGGTTCAGATACCCGGACAGAATTTTCGGTTCTTCATCGACTAAGCCTCGATGGCAACGAGGTTAGCATCCTCACTTGCTCCCTCGAACACGGAAGAAGGCATCAGATCCGTGCTCATTTAAAAATCCTGGGGTTTCCCCTGGCAGGAGATAAGGTCTACGGCCCCGGTATTTTGGCAGGGGCAAAAAAATTGGACGGTGGCCACGGACTCCATTCCTGGAAGATCGAAATTGCTCCGGGCCAACTATATCCCAAGGGTCTCTTACTCCAGTCCGAACTGCCCCAATGGGCCTTAATGGACTAATCGATTGGACAAAAAGAATCACAATTTAGGGACAGACGTTTCGTTTGTTCCGAGTCCGTTTTACTGCCTAGCACTAGGAGCACCTCCCCCCCCCCAAAAAAAAATGACCAACGATGAGTGCATTCTCGAACAGGTTTGATAGTCGCCCGGAGCGGGAGTATGCGGATTAGAAGTTTCTATCGTTGCGACAAAGGCAACCTTTCGGCGGTCCACACCCTAGGATAGGGGGAGTTCAAGAATTCGGGGTAACAGGTCGTCTCGCAAGCCCCCAATGAAACTTCCCAATCGACCGGGCTCCATAGGCCTAGGGTCTTGAGAAAACATCGCCCTCCCACCCGCTACCCCTGGGGCCTCTACTTGACTCCCGACCTGCTCATGCACGCACGATAACCACTCCTGGTCCGCTAAGTGTTCGGTCTATAAATGCAACGAATCGGCGAGATAGGAAAGGCCCTCGGCCATTAGGACACCCTCCGGGCCCGAAGAAACAGTCATCGTTTGGGTGCCCTCAAATGGGGCACCGTACATCATATTACCGGCCCTGACCTCACCCTCGGCCCGATAAGAGCCCCGTAGATGAGCGCCCCGTTTGCCCTATTGAGCTTTTTAGGCCCATACGTCCTGAAACCGACAGCCCTTGCACAGGTGTCTTTCTCCGAGACCCTAGTTCCTAGGCCCTGCTCTACTGTCTTTTTGGCCCGCACAGAAATGAGGGGCTCTCCTCCCTGGGTGTTAATCCCAAAAAATAGACCCCCTATCGCTTTCGAAGTCGAACCAAAAGTTTTCGTACCCCTTCTAGGAACCGATAAAACCAGTAGATAGCCCGGTGGAGTACCAGATCCCAGGTCCCTGGGTAATGGACAATAGTGCCCCCAAATCCAGTCTTAAACTGATACAGTCCGTGCATCGGGTGGTCGGGACTATTCGACGGGGGTATTCCAAAAAGGTCGTATTCGGTACATCCCGTAGCCTTGGCCAACTCGATAGCCCGCCACTGCAAGGCATAGGCCGGCATGAGGTTTCGTTTTTGGTTAGAGCTCGCCCCGTAGACGTAGGTGGCCCTCGATCCCCAGAAAATCACTACAATTCCCGCCAAGTAGTCATCTTCGTGGTAGGCCTGGAGGAGAACTATCTGCCTTTGATCATCCAGAGGAAATTGTAAAAACCCTTGGTAATAGTAATCGTAGGAATGAATAGCAATTTTATCCCGGGTAGCAGTTTCTTTGTACAACCCGTACCACTGACCAAACTCCTTTTCCCAGGATTGCTGATCGGGCTCGAGGTCCCGATTAAGATGGACTTCCCGGACTTCAATTCCTTTTTTTTGGGCAAGACGAATATTGTACCGATGTTTGCTTTTACATTGGGTGAGGATTTCATGGAGTTCGGGCCGGAGGTTCAAAATGACCGTATCGGGAGGTTGAATATCGCTGGAACCTTTTTTTAGTTCACCGAAGCCTCTCGAAGAATCGTCCCCGTGGAGCCTTGGCCAGTCGGGATCAAACCGCAGAAGAAAGGTCCGAGAAGGCAGAAAAGCCACCAAAGCCTGACCCAACAACTCGAGAAAGGTCCCCCGTAGCGACGGTTCTAGGCCACTCAGACCCGACCACGCCGGACCGTGGGGAACGTAGGCCAGGGTGAGCCCAAGAACAGCGGTTCGCAGGAGTACGACCAGAGGAAAGCTCGCAGGCTCGGGCACCGACCCGTTTCCTTGCCGCCAGAGTACGAAAAAGGTCCGGGAACTCCAGCCAAACCGCTCCTTGTGGGCGGCCCAGTATCCGGACTGGAGAAAGTGAGGTCCCTCAGAGGCAGCGAAGGATTCCCGGACCTCGACCCAAACCCTCAAGTCCCCTGAGGGAGGATTCATTAGCCTACCGGTCCGTCGGTTACCCGGGTAGCGGTGAGTTTTTGTCCGTCCGCCACTAGCGCAACTCCACCGACCTCTACAATGCCTCCCCGGGTAGAGAGGGGAATATCGAAAAAGGTATCAATGTCGATTTGGGCCAATTCAGGCTGCATGCCGAGGAGATCTTGCCCCTCAATTACTATCCGGGTGCCTGGTTGAGCCCAGGGTGCTTCGACTACTTCGACGATTTCTTCTTCTCCCCCCCGAATACTGGCGGCTAAGAGCATTCCGTGGCTTTTTACCCCCCGTAGTTTTGCGGGTTTCAAATTGGACACCAAAATAATGTGTTTCCCGGTCAATTCTTCGGCGGTATAAAAGGGAACGAGACCCGACACAATGACCCTTTCGCTGGTAATCCCATCGTCGAGGGTTTCGATGTAGAGTTTGTCTGCATCGGGGTGTTGCTCGGCTTTGAGAATTTTTGCCACCCTCAGATCTATTCGTTTAGTAAAACGCTGGGCGAGGGTCAGGTCCTTGTCGTCTAAGGAAAGTTTTTGGGCGGTCGTTAGTTTAACCGGCGCTTCGGGGGTAGTATTTTCTTCCATGGATTTTCCTTGTTTTTTTATTTTGTCTTCTTCCCTTTGGGCCCGTTCTTTTTGGCTACCCGAAAACTTGGTTCGAAGGGATTCGATGAGTTCGTCGTCCAATTGGGCAAAAAGAATTTCGGGGGTTCCAATTTTTTCCAGTCCCCTTGGCTCTCCTAATTCGTTCCATTTTTTACACGGCACTCCCAGGAATACTCCGATTCGTTGACTGGTTTGGGGCATGTAGGGGCGAATAAGAATTGCCAGGTCCCGAACCAGATAGGTTAGGTTCCCGAGAATTTGGCCTGAGGCCTCGGGATTGGTGGTGCGAAGTTTCCAGGGTTCATTTTCCTGGAAGACCTTGTTTCCGTAGCTAGCTAACTCAAAAATGGTGCGTAGCCCGTCTCGCAAGCCCGCCCACTCGAGTAGCCCATCAATTTTCTTTTCGTAGTCCCGCACATTCGTCCAAAATTCGGCCGTATCGGGATTCTGAAGGTCCGGCTGGGGAACAACCCCGTCGTAAAATCGACCCAAGAAAGTAAGGGTACGGTTTACAAGATTGGCCAGGTTTCCGATGAGTTCTTTGTTTACTTTTTCTTGAAAGTCTTTCCAGGTAAACACGTAGTCCGAGGTCTCGGGGCGGTTATAAAACATGTAGAAACGCCAGACATCGGCTCGAATACCGGTAGTTTGTACGTCGTTTCCAAAGACCCCAATGCCCTTACTTTTTGAAAACTTTCCACTTTCGTAGTTCAGGTACTCGGTGCTGGACATGTGGTGCAACATTGTCCATTTGTCGCCACTTCCTAGGAGGCTGGAAGGAAAAACGACCGTGTGGAAGGGAATATTATCTTTCCCTATAAACTGGAAGAGTTCGACTTCGTCGGGATTTTTCCACCAACTCTCCCACTCGGGGGTGTACTCGGCGGTTATAGAAATGTATCCAATTGGGGCGTCGAACCAGACGTAGAACACCTTGTTCTCGAAGCCTTTCAGGGGTACAGGAATACCCCATTTAAGATCCCGGGTAATCGCCCGCTCCCGTAAACCGTCTCTAATCCACGCCTGGGTCATTTGGATGGCATTTTTTGCCCATTTCCCCTGGACCGAGGCTTCTTCCATCCAGGTTTGAAGTTTGGGCAGAATCGAAGGTAAGTCCAAATAGAGGTGGGTCGTAGAACGTAAGATGGGGGTTGTATTGTCGATTAGAGACCGGGGTTCGAGGAGGTCCGAGGGGTCCAGCAGTTTGCCACAATTTTCGCACTGGTCACCCCGGGCATCATCGTAACCACAGTGGGGGCAGGTTCCCTTCACGTATCGGTCGGCCAAAAACATATCCGAAGCCTCGCTATAGAGCTGCTGGATCGTGTGTTCTTTTACCAGCCCTGCTTGGTAACATTTGAGGAAAATGTCTTGGACTACCTGGGTTTGTTCCGGGGTACTGGTCCGACCAAAATGGTCAAATCCTATTTGGAACCACTGGTAAATATCCCGGTGGATTGCGTGATATCGATCGCACAGTTCCTTTGGAGTTATCCCCTCCTCCCGGGCTCGGGTTTCCGTAGCGGTGCCGTACTCGTCGGTTCCACAGACGTAGAGGGTCTCGTAGCCCTTCTGCCGACAGAACCGGGCGAACACGTCGGCCGACAAGACTTGAGTCAGGTTTCCAAGATGAGGAATATTATTTACATAAGGGAGTGCAGAGGTTATAAGCCGTTTTTTCATAGAAGGTTTACCATACCTGTGGGAAGTTTAGGTGTCAAGATTGGCTCTCGAGATCAAAAAATCCCAAAGAAAACCCCTAAGTATCGAATAAATGCCCATAAAAGTGGTACTATTACCAGGAAGGAGTAACTATGTCAGATACAAACGGCCCCCGACCCCGGGGAGTTCCTGTTTTAAGTGTGAGGCTGATTATTACGGTTATCGTAGTACTATTTCTCGTCGGCCTTGGAATGACGAGTTTTTTTGTCGTAGACCAATCGGAAACCGGTGTAATCTTGCGATTGGGTAGGTTTAATCGGGAGGTTGGTCCGGGGCTCCATTGGAAAATGCCCCTCGGAATCGACACCAGTTTAGTTGTACCTACCCAGGTAGTACAGAAAATGGAGTTTGGATACCGAACCGAGTCCGCGGGGGTCACAACAATCTATTCAAATACAAGTTTCGACGAAGAATCGACCATGCTCACCGGAGACCTAAACATTGCTAACGTTGAATGGGAAGTTCAGTTTAGAGTAACCGATGCAAGGGCCTGGTTGTTCAACTTCGAAGATCCCTACCAAACGATACGAGACATTAGCCAGTCGGTCATGAATCGCCTGGTGGGTGACCGGGCAATTATCGACGTTCTAGGAGTAGACCGGGTTACTATAGAAACCCTGGCCCAGGCAGAAATGAACCGTTACTTTACCGACCTAGGGCTTGGAGTTACGGTTGCTTTGGTTCAAACCCAAAATATCTTACCCCCTGCTGGTCCAGTGCAGGTCGCTTTTGAAGACGTAAACGCCGCAATTCAAGACATGAATCGATCGATCAACGAAGGTCGCGAGGAAATTAACCGCGAAATCCCCCGTGCCCGAGGTGAGGCAGAACAGATTGTCGAAGTTGCCCGCGGTTACGCCGCAGAGCGGGTAAACCGCGCTCGTGGAGACGTGGCTCGTTATCTTGCAGTCCAAACCGAATATCTTCGAAACCCTGGGGTTACTCGAAGTCGCCTCTATTATGAAGCTATGGAAGAGGTCTTCGGTAACACCGATAACCTTCAGCTCATCGACAAAGATATCTCGAATATCTTGCCCTTGCTCAATCTTCAGTCAGGAGTTCGATAATGAAACAGAAAGATAAAAACAATCTGGTAGTACTCCTGGTAGTTCTGGGACTGGTAGCCCTCATAATCTTCCTCGGTCCCTTCTACATTGTACGAGAGGGAACTCAAGCGGTGGTGGTGCGTTTTGGAGAAGTTATCGACGTAACTACCGAACCGGGTCTTCACTTTAAGATTCCCGTAATAGACGAGGTCGTAATGTATTCGGCTCGGGTTCTATCTTGGGATGGCGAAGCCCAGAGGATTCCTACCTCGGAACAGCAGTTCATCTGGGTAGATACTACCGCTCGATGGAGAATTAGCGACCCAAAGGTCTTCTATGCGAATATAACGTCTATGGGACGAGCGTACTCCCGTCTTGATGGTATTATCGACTCGGTAGTTCGAACGGTAGTCTCGGCTAATTCCATAACCGAAGCGGTCCGGGATACAAATCATATCAACACCGTTATTCCGACCGAAACGGTTAACGTAGACGAGGCAGAGGTGGACGAAGAAATGGTTCTTGAACTGGTTCAAAACCCTAACTTGGTTGAGACCCGGGAAGTACAGCCTCGAGTGAACAAGGGAAGAACTGGTCTTATGACCGAGATGCTCACCAATGCCCGGCAGAATGTAACTGGGTTTGGTATAGAAATCATCGATGTGGTCGTTCGACAGATTCGCTATACCGACGACCTCACGAGCGCGGTTTTCCAACGAATGATTTCTGACCGGAACCGAATCGCTCAGTTCTATCGTAGTTACGGTGAAGGTCGGAAGAACACCCTCCTTGGGGAGTTAGAAAACCAAAAGGTAACCGTGCTTTCGGACGCTCGACGAAGAGCAGAAGAAATTAAGGGTACTGCCGACGCCCAAGCAGCCGCAATTTATGCCGAGGCCTATGGTACGAACCCAGAATTCTTCGCTTTCTGGCGAAGCCTGGAGAGTTACCGGGATACCTTACCTAACCTGCCAAAGACTATGAGTACGGACATGGACTACTTCCGATATCTCTACAGTCAAAGGGGTCAATAGTCTTCTAAGCACTGTCTCAGCCCGGCTCTTTAGCCGGGCTTTTTTTATGCCCTATCCTTGCCACAGGCCTCGGCACTTGGTAGACTAGACCCATGGTTCTTCTTCAAGATCTACTATCCCCGGTTGAACACACCTATCTTTTGGGAAGTGGTTCAACGATAGTTCGGGGAATATCCTACGACTCCCGAGAAGTACTTCCCGGTTGCGTATATTTTGCCATACCGGGAATTCATACCGACGGACATAAGTACTTGCCCCAAGCTTTAGAAATGGGAGCGGTCGCATTAATCGTAATGAATCCCCCACTTTCCCAGGTGCTCGAAAGAGCCCAGAAAAACTCGGTTGCCGTAGTCCGGGTAAAAAATGCCCGAAGTGCCCTAGCCTGGGCCGCACGCCAGTGGTACCGAGCCCCCGACGAGAAACTTCAGATAATCGGTGTCACGGGTACCGACGGCAAAAGCAGTACTGTATGGTACGCCCACCAGTTACTTGAACTTCTGGGCTACGCCAGCGGTTTCGTGTCGACGGTTTCGATGCAGACCGGGGACATTCCCGAGGCCAATAGTCTACGTCAATCGACCCCCGAGGCTCCAGAAATTTTCTCTCTCTTGCAAAAAATGGTAGATCAGAAACGAACCCATGGGGTTATCGAAGCTACGAGTCACGGGCTATCGAGTAAAACTGCGCGGTTAGAGGCCCTGAATTTTCAGACCGGTGTCTTCACAAATATTTCCCACGAGCATTTAGAGTTCCACGGATCTTTCGAACAGTATCTTTACGATAAGGCAAGCCTCTTTCGGAAAATTGCTGGAGAGTCCTATGGAGGTACGGCGGTTATTAACGCCCAATCTCCCCACGCAGCCTATCTAACTCGAGCAGCAATAGAAGAATCATCCTCCGGGGCGAGGGTTCTTTATTATGGCCTAAAGGAAGCTATACCTGGGGAAAATAGGCACCTACCCCTTGCCCTGGCGGGGGAAAACGTAACTCCAGGATCCGTATCCCAAGAAATCGACTTCGTCTACGTAGAAGAGAACAAAAATCTCCGAAGAAACCTCACCCTTCCTTTTCCTGGAGCCTTCAATTGCGAAAACGTCATGGCTGCGGTATTGGCCGTCCACGGGCAAACGGGCCGAAGGATTTCGGAAATACTGGACAACGTACCCAAACTCCAAGGGGTAAAGGGAAGAATGCGAGCGATTAAGGCGGGCCAACCCTTTACGGTCATGGTCGATTACGCCCATACCCCTGGGAGTTTTGAGAAGGTGTTTCCCATTTTTCGCCAGGCCGCCACAAAGGGACTTTTTGCCCTATTTGGTTCGGGAGGCGAAAGAGACATTCTTAAGAGACCCATTCAAGGAAAAATCGCTGGCAAGTATTGCCAGCGGCTTTATATAACCAACGAAGATCCCCGCTTAGAAGACCCTCAAAAAATAGTCGATGAAATAGCGAAAGGAGTAAATAACCCTAACTGCAGGGTAATAAAAATCGTAGATCGACGACAAGCCATAGAAAGAGCTTTCATCGACGCCCAAGAGGGAGATATGGTGGTCCTCTTGGGTAAGGGCCATGAACAAAGTATAATTACTCCCGACGGGAAAGCCCCTTGGGATGAGGAAACCGTCGCCTATGAGGTCCTTGCCGGACTGGGTTATACAAAAGGAGCACTTTGAATGGAGACGAAAAAAATCCGGGTCGGGCTTATCTACGGAGGACGAAGCGGCGAACACGAAGTATCACTCCTGAGTGCGGCTTCGGTTCTTCGGCATTTGTCCCCGTCTCGCTATATCGTCGAACTCTTGGGCATTACCCATGAAGGTGAATGGTACTATCAACCGAAGACCCTTGTTAGGAAGGTCCTTGAGGGTAGTGAACTCAAGGTAGAAAAAAAGAATCCAATAAGTATTTCACCAATGAAAGGTTGGTCCTTCCTCAAATCCGATGGAACGAGTCAGACTCTTCAAGTTGATATCATTCTTCCTATACTTCATGGAACTTTTGGTGAAGACGGTACGATCCAAGGACTCCTGGAAATGGTTGGAATACCGTATCTGGGGTCGGGTGTCTTAGGAAGCAGTCTTGGAATGGACAAAGAAAAAGTCAAACAGGTCTGGGAACAAGCAGGGTTGCCGGTGGTTCCCTACAGGGTCGTGCAGCTTCCCCGTTCTAAGGAAATACCCGCATATTCCAAGATCGAAGATATGTGGCGAAGTTGGTCGACGATGCTTGGAAACTCACTTTTTATCAAACCTTCCCGGGCCGGAAGTTCGGTAGGCATTTCTAATGCGACTAGTCCGAAAGAACTCGAGATAGCACTTTCCCAAGCCGCCTTGTACGATACCAAGATCCTTGTCGAGGCCGGAGTAAATGCCCGGGAGATCGAATGCTCGGTTATTGGGAACCTTTCGCCCCGAGCCTATACCCCTGGGGAAGTAGTACCAAATCACAAGTTTTACGATTACGATGCTAAGTATTTGGACCCCAACGGTGCGGCATTACTCGTTCCCGCGCCCTTGTCTCTCGAGGTTGTGGTCAGAGTACGAGACTTAGCTGTACGAGCCTATCGGGCGTCCGAGGCCCGGGGACTGGCCCGGGTAGATTTTTTCTATGACGAAACCGATGATAAAATCTGGATAAATGAAATTAACACCATGCCAGGATTCACAAATATTAGTATGTTCTCAAAGATGTGTGAAGCTGATGGTCTATCGTACCCCGCGATACTCGATGAGTTAGTGGACCTGGCCTTTGAGGAGTTTATCCGCAAAACCGAACTCAGGTATCGACATTAACCCTCGGGTCATGAGAAAAGTCCCGGCCCCAAAACACTTTGCACTTTTAATCGGGGTAGGATTTTTCCTGCTTCCTGGAACTTTGCGAGGTACGGAGTTTCCCGACCATCGACAATGGATAAGCTCCACTATCTTTGAGCTCGAAGCTAGAAACCTCGAAGTAGAAGAATTGCCAATTATCGAAGAAGGGGTGTTTCATAGCTTTTCTTCGAATCTACTGGTTCATCTGCCCGGATCGGGCGCAGAAACAATCCTAGTCCTTATCCCCCTACCTGGACCCAACACAAGATCCAGTCCCGAGGAAAACCAAGGTTTCCTTTCTACTTCCTTACAATTAATCGATGAGCTTCAAATACGTGAACTCCCCTTTTCTATAGACATAGTCTATGCGGGGGCAGAGTTTGAAGAACAGAAGAGTCTTCGAGGCTACCTACTCTCTCCGACCATCCCCAAATATAGCTTTGCGGTTTACATTGAAGGCTGGGGAAGTCCGGGTAGTTGGAATATGACAAATGGCTCAGCTGGTGAAGTGAGTCCCGGGTGGCTGGTGAAAGCTCTTCTAGAAGAACTCAAGAAGTCCGGGGTGGCTCCCGCAATTCAGGGCCTAATGACCCAATTGTATTCCCTGGGATTTGGTCCGACCACCCCACTTGCACCACTGTTAGAAAGAACCATACCTGCAGTACTAATTGGTACCCCCCTAGACCGAAATAACGAGAGCACAGATGCCCAAATTGAAGGCCTGGTCCGTTTTCTTACTCTCCCAAGAGAACATCCCGATCCAACCCGAGATTGGGAACGATACTACATTCTCCTTCAATTCAACGCTTTTACCTGGTTCATCGGCGAAGAAACCTACCTGACCCTGACCTTTTTACTCCTGTCTGCAGTCCTTTTACGAATTCGATTCACCTCCCGGGGTAAGAAAAGGTATTCTTTTCTTCTTCTGAAGTTTGGATTGCTCGTTCTAGGCCTATCCTTGGCGATGTTCCTGCTTCTCATCCTTGGCAGTGTCCTACCAGAGATTCTTTTGATCCTCAGAGATTTTCCTACCCTGTTTCAATACAACCCTGGGGCTTTTTTTCTGTTAAAAGTCCTCAGTGGATCGGCGCTCTTCGGTTGGGTTTTTGGGGCCTTTCTCCTAGTGGTACCTGAGGATCAGGGTGAGGTGTATAGCGCGATCGCCATCGGCACCTTGGTGCTGGATGTTTTGCTCTTGTCGGTCCTCCAAGTTACTCTCGGGTACTATTACCTGTGGGCCCTGGTTTGTACTCTTTTTTTCCTGGAGGCGAAAAGCCTTTGGGGTAAGACCTTCTGGTTTCTTCTTTCACCTTTCTGGTTGATTAAGTCCCTGGTCGAACTCTTTTCTCTCGACGAACCTGCCCTGCTGCAGGCCTTTGGTGGAGTGAATTTGCCCGTTGATATGGTGGTTTCTCTTCTGCTGGTTCCCTATATAGCGATGTTTCTTCGCCTACGTATGTTAGCTCCACAGAAATACGCGAAAAATTGGATACTCCTTACTAGCCTAGGTTTTGGTATAACGGCCGTGGGTCTTTTTTGGACCCTCTACATCTATGATCCCTTTGCCCATCAACCTAAGCCTTTTCAAGTAACCCTGGAAAACTCTATCGCGACAATCGAGAGTCCAGCACCTTTCTCGGAGTTTGGTTCGCTAGATTTTCCATCGTCTAAGAGAGTCCAAAATACTCCCTACCCTAATTCCCCGGAAAATGTCACCTGGAGGAGTTCCAACTCACTTTTCCTAAACCGGGAAGTATATGAACTCAACCTGGAATTTCCACCCTTTACAAACGAAATACACGTCTTTGTAGAAACCGATGAGTCGGAAATCCTCTACGATTCGAACTTTCCTTTTCGGCATATTCCCGAAGAGGATGCTCTCGAAGTTATTCTTGGAGACTATCCTCCCCAAATTATCGATTTACGTCTGGTTGTGCCCGTGGGAAGTCGCCCGAAATTTCGACTTAGGATAACTCGAGAGCTCCCCTACCATCCCTTGAACGACCAAGCTTTGAATGGGGAGGTCAAAGTTATAGAAATAACGCATCAGGAGTTCTCGCCCTAATGGCTTCATCCCTATGGTTTCACGTGGACATGGACGCCTTTTACGCTGCAGTTGAACAGCGGGAAAACCCCGAGTACAGGGGGAAACCGCTGATTATTGGAGGAAATCCCGATTCGAGAGGAGTCGTAAGTACTGCAAGTTACGAAGCCCGGAAATTCGGTGTTCGTTCTGCCATGCCTACAAGCCAAGCAAAACGATTATGTCCTCAGGGTATTTTTATCTTTCCACGAATGGAACGCTATGTTCTGGAGTCCCAACGGATAATGAAGCTCTTTACCAATTTTACTCCGGAGATTTTTCAAGTCTCTATTGATGAGGCCTTTCTCAATATGACTGGCACCGAACGTATTTTTGGGTCTCCAAATGAAGGAGCTCGAAAGATAAAGAAGGTGGTATTACAAGAGACCGGACTTACTATTTCGGTAGGAATTGGTAGTTCAAAACTCATTGCCAAAATAGCTTCTGGGTACCAAAAGCCCGACGGATTAACCTGGATTCCCCTAGGGGAAGAGGAGTCCTTCATCGACAAACTGAGTATCCGAGACCTTTGGGGAGTTGGGCAAAAAACCCAACAGAGGCTGGCTGAACTCAATATAAATTCGGTCCAGATCTTAAAGAGTCTAGACCTGCTAAAGCTGGAGCGTATTTTTGGCCCGCGTACCGGTGAATATCTCTACAAGGTCAGCCGAGGAATTGATCCAGGCATCTACACCGGAGTCACAAAATCTCATAGCATCAGCAACGAGACTACCTTTTCCCGAGATATTTCGGACCCCGAAACAATTCGTCAGGTCCTACTCGAACTCTCCCACAGTATTCTTTTCCGACTCCGAGATGAAAAAAAAGAATCGAGAGTTCTCGTACTCAAACTTCGCTATAGCAATTTTTCGACCACGACAGTTCAAGAAGCCTTGGACCATGCCTTTCGATCCCTAGAAGAAACTCACAAGATCGCTTTAGTACTCCTATCTCGTCGTTGGAATGGACGAGAGCCTCTAAGACTCATTGGTTTAGGGTTTAGTCAGATCGTACCAGACCAGGGCAAGTTTCAGGGAGAACTCTTTGCGGAAGATGCTGGAGACCTCAGAAGAAAAAAAGTAGAACACACGGTCATAACCCTTCGAAAGAGGTTTTCAAAGGAAATCATTCAAAAAGGTAGTCTCATGAAAAAGGATCTTCCCGATCGCAGTCCACGACCCAAGGAGTAACCAGAGAACCCAGAACTTCGACTAATCGTACCAACTCCAACCCCGGGGCGTAACTATTTGTCTGACCAACGATACACCCTAACCACTGGTCGTTTCTTTTAGTATTGTAGCCCAGGACTGAATCTTGTGACCATACACCCGGTTTGTTTGGGATCGAAGACAATGGGAGCCGTACTTCAACCCGAACAGGTCCAAGGAAAGGTCCCAAGACCAGCTCTTTTCGATCCCTACTCACGAGATAGAGTCCTAACCATGTAATCCCAGTATCCCTTATAAAAATATATTCGAGGGCCTGGGTTATTGGCCTAAAGGGATCTTTTTCTTTGAGAGACCCTGGGGGTGGAGAGAGAATCCGCCGGAGCTCCCTGATCATCGCATTTACATCCATAGGTATTATTACTACAATAATACTATGATTCGGATCAATGAAAACTACCAAAAACTTCAATCTTCGTATTTATTCTCTACGATTTCAAAGAAGGTCCAGGATTTTCAAAAGTCTCACCCCGAGGCGTCCATAATTCGATTGGGTATAGGAGACGTCACCCGAGCATTGAGCCCCACCGTTATCCGAGCCTTCCACGAGGGAGTTGACGAACTGTCCCAGGATGCTACCTTTCGGGGCTATGGACCAGAACAGGGATATGCATTCCTGAGGGAAAAAATTGCCCAGGTCGATTTTATCGACCAAGGATGTTCCCTTGATCCGGAGGAGGTTTTTGTCAGTGATGGGGCGAAGTGCGATACGGGAAACTTCCAAGAACTTTTTGCTCCGGACATTCGTATTGCTGTTCCCGACCCGGTCTATCCGGTTTACGTCGATACGAACGTCATGGCGGGAAGAACTGGCTCTTTTGTAAAAGGGCGCTATGAAGGGTTGATATACTTGGAGTCAACCAAGGAAAATCGTTATGTCCCTTCACCCGAACAGTTAGATTCGACCCCCGTTGACCTCATTTATTTGTGTTTCCCAAATAACCCAACCGGTGCAACCGCCACAAAAGAGGAACTCGCCGCCTGGGTAAAATACGCCCAAAAGCACCAAGCACTTATCTTGTTTGATTCAGCCTACGTTCAATTCATTCGGGACCCAGCCATCCCTCGATCTATCTTCGAGATTCCCGGAGCCCGAGATGTTGCCGTAGAATTTCGTAGTTTTTCTAAGACCGCAGGTTTTACCGGAACCCGGGCGGCTTACACCGTCATTCCGAAAGAATGTGTGATATCCGGCGAAAACGGAAAAACCTATTCCCTTCACAGCCTTTGGAATAGACGGCAAACAACTAAGTTCAATGGAGTAAGCTATCCCGTACAAAAAGCGGCTGCCGCGGTCTATAGTCCCGATGGACAAAAAGAAATTCGAGAACTTTCCGATTATTACCTTGAAAATGCTCGCCTCATTCGTTTGACCATGACTGATCTAGGATATTCGTCTACGGGCGGCGACAATAGTCCGTATATCTGGGTCGAAACAGGAAAAGATAGCTGGGAGTTCTTTGATTCTCTCTTGGAAAAAACCGGAATTGTAACAACCCCAGGAGCAGGGTTTGGAACTTGCGGCGAAGGATATATCCGAATATCGGCCTTTAATCACCGGGACAAGGTAGAAGAGGCCTTGGTTAGAATTCGAAATAACCTCGGACCGAACAAAAAATGAAGGAAAGTCGGTTCGTCCCCCTCACCACGAAAGTAAATTTGCTCATTTTGGTTGGAATGATAGTAGGCATCGGTACTATTACTTTCTTCCTGTCAAATCGCCTCATTCGGACCCTCGACGACCTTTCGGCCTCGGACATGAACCGCCAAGCAGATGCGATATACGCCGCAATCGAAAGTCTCATGCTCCCAGGAGAAGCACCCTTAGCCCAGGGATTTTTCCAACGTCTTAATGCGATTGATCCCGACCAACAGGTAATCTTGTTCCGAACCGATGGAGAAGAAGCTTTTCAAGATAATCGTACTATTCTTCAAGTCAACGGTATACAAATGAGCCAACAATTTCCTCTAAGAGAAACAATGATGCCGATGGCCACTATATCACCCGAGGATCCGGCCTTTGCTCAAGCCCTCGGTAGTGCTGGTGTCCCACGGGATGTATTTCTACGGGAAACCCAGGATGGTCGAACGTCTTTTCGAGTTCTCAAGCCACTTATAAATCTCCCTCAATGTGTAGTCTGCCATGGAGCCGATCATACCCTGAGAGGCGTGCTGCAGATTTCCAGCGACACTACCTCTCTGGTTCAAATTCAACGAATAACTATTATATTTGCAGCCGGTGGTTTTTTATTCTTGGTACTCGTCTTAGGTTATGCCCTCACCCGATCGTTACATACCCTCGTTCTAAATCCGATTAAGACCATTGGCGAAATCTGCGATGGTGTCTCTCGCGGCAACTTGGAAGAGCGGGTAAGTATCCGACATGCCGACGAACTAGGACTACTGGCGAACAGAATAAACTCGATGATTGAAGGACTCATCGAACGTTTTAAGCTCAGTCAATACGTATCAGGCTCAACTATCCGTTCGCTCCAGAAAGATGAACAAGGTACCGATGTAAAATTAACTCTTTTTTTCTCGGATATCCGAGGTTTTACTAAGTATAGTGAGGGAACCTCCCCATCGAAGGTAGTCGAAATACTCAATCAAATTCTAGACCTACAAACCCAAATAATACAGGAAGAAGGGGGAGATATCGACAAGTATGTGGGTGACGAAATATTTGCCCTTTTCGAGGGAGAAAAAGGTCCCTGGGCTGCTCTACGTTCGGCCCAGAAAATTCAACTCCGTTTCCGCGAGCTCGGAGACCAACTTGAGGGATTAGGAGTTGGTATTGGACTCCACTGGGGCGAGGTAATTCTCGGGCGCATTGGCAGTGTTACTAGGGGTGACTATACTGTCATCGGCGACCGGGTGAATACTGCGGCCCGTTTATGTTCTGCTGCAAAGGCTGGCACAATCTTAATGAGTTCGGAAATTATTCAATGGTTACAACGTCAAAAAAATCGAGAATCTGTTCCTGATCCCCGCCTAAGGGGGCCTTTTTCTTTGCGAGTCAAAGGAAAAGCTGAACCCCTTTCGGTTTATGTGAGCGTGCCAGAACTGAAGGAGATAAGAAGTGAATAGTCCGCGAAAGGTAATGGTAGTCCTACTTTGTTCGATTTTTTCCCTTGGCATTGTTTCTTGCCAACAAGATTCCGAAACCCTTGTTCCCTCCGACTACTCCCAATGGAAGATGACTTCCAGTGAACTTTTGAATTTTCCAATCCCAGGTCACGGAAATGGGGAACGGCTTATATATATGAACGACCTTGGAATATCGTACCTCGATAGGGTATCGAATTTAGAGTCCGCAGACCTTGGATTTCCCCCAGGGACTCTGTTAGTTAAAGAAATATTCGCGTCCCCTAATCCCTCGGTAGACGATGAACCACGAATGATTACTGCCATGTACAAGGACCCCGATCATCCTTTCCAACGGGGTGGATGGGTCTGGATTATAAAAAACGGACCTAACGCCCAGGAAAGTTACCTCGATGAGGAGTTCTGTTTTACCTGCCATAACAGCGCGAATCAGGCCTTTCCCTACGGTCAGCAGAATCTTGCCGGTCGTTTTCAAGACTTCGTTTTCTATATACCGCTCCAAGGTGGATACTAGTGGGTACTTCTAAAAACCTTAGTCCTATTCTATCCCCCGTTTCTGAGTAATTGTGGTGCAATTATCGACTGATACAACAATAAACATCCGGAGGTACCGGCCGTGCGAAAAATCCTTAGTTTCCTAGTCCTGCTATTTTCTGTTTATGGTCTCTTTAGTCAATCGGCATCCGAAAGTTCTTGGGCTATTCGTCCCGGTCTACGCATTTGGGGTCTTTCCCTCGAGGTAGGGTATACTTCTGCACTTTTTTTCGACGAAAATCCCACCGAAATCGCCCTTGGGGTTAGTTCGGCTTATCAAACTGAGGGATATTTTCGAAAAATTGATGGTACCTATATTTCGGAAACCGACTTTACCTCCGATAACCGGATTTCGGATACTACCGAATATTCTCAGTTTAATTTTATTTCTTACCTGGGGCTCCGGCAGTCCCTAGGCAACAATTTCTGGATCGATGGTTTCTATCGCCTCTGGTATAACTTCAATTTCCTCGATGATCTGGAAGCTTCCCATATACTCGTCCAAACCACCTTACCGGACAAACAACGTAGTCTGAGTCACTCTTTTCTCTTGGCCCTTCGTTACGCTGGAACAAAAGTACGTCCCGTGTCCACACTGGTTGACGGATTTACTGCCACCCTTAGCGGTGAGGTTGCGCCTGGAGCCCTTAACCCTATCGGTGAAGCATCCTATCTAAGAGGTACTCTTGAATTAGAGGCCTTCCTGCCTTTGTACGAGAATATCCAGGAAGACACTCAAATGAATTCTTTCTCCCTGGGATTAAATTTTATGTCGATTACAGACTTTACAAAAGGCCTTGATGAATCGATAGCCTACGACGGGGTTCCAACCCACGCCCGTCAAAAGTTCGGCGGTTTAGTAACCCGAGGAGGCTTAGGCGGAACTGTTCGAGGATTTGAAGATGGAAGGTTTGATGGTTCCTTCAAGAACGCCCAGTCAATCGAGTTGCGAATGATGTTACCTACCCTCTTTGTACCCGGGCTGTTGCCTTTGGCTGTCGTTTATACGGATCTTGGCTTTTGGGGGCTTCCACTTGACGGGGGAAGTTTTTCTTCTGACTTCGGTGCCATTGGCTCCTTTGGGGGAGGAATAGGAATTGACCTGTTCGGCTTCGGAACCCTTATTGCATACACCCACTATGCCCTTGGGGAAAAAACGTTGAGTGGCGGTTCGTGGACACCTTTTGGCCTGGGATTTGGGTTTCATTTTTAAACTTGGGGGAGCATTGTAATGGTTCGATTTGTTGACAAAGATTCCGGGCTCGAACTCGGAAACCCATCGGAGTTTTATCCCGATCGTCTCGAGCTCCCGGAATCATTCTCCCCTCAACAGTCGACCAAATCTCTTATCGTCAGCGCTTCAGGGTGGCGAAAGGTCTTTGTGGATTCCGGTGACGAAGAAGTCAGCAATCCAGAAATAGGGTTCGAAGACTCGATTCTGGCGGGAACTATGGCCCTTAGCTTTGTCCAGTTTCTGTCCAATCATCTTTCTCGGCCCGCACGAGATTTGACCCTTCTTGTCGGAATGGATTCCAGGCCTACCGGGCCAGCTCTGGCCGATTCTATATTACGGGTGTTCTCTGCCTTAGAAATCGAGGTAGAATATTTGTTCATCTGTGCGGCCCCAGAGATAATGGCCTATGCGCGAGATCATTCCCGGGCCAGTGGGTTTGTTTATATTTCTGCTAGCCACAACCCTATTGGGCATAACGGGGTGAAATTTGGTCTTTCCGACGGGGGTGTCCTGGGTGGAAGCCTTGCCACACAACTCATTCAAATTTTCCAAAAATTGTTGTCGAACAACCTCACACCCAAGGAAGTTTTTTCTCTTCTGAAACAAGGAAAAGTCCCTACCTTGGCCCGTTGGTTTGAAGAAATGCCAAAAGGAAAGAAATCGGCCTACAACCGTTACTTTGCTTTCTCATCGGAAATTACGGGGAATACCGATCGTATAATCCGGGAACTCAAAAATAGGAAGCTCGGTATTTTGGGCGAGCTTAATGGTAGCGCTCGCTCCCTTTCGATCGACTCGGTTTTTCTTCGTGAATTAGGTGTCGATGTAACCATGCTCAACGACCAGCCACGACAAATCGTTCATCGAATTGTCCCGGAAGGAATTAGCCTCGAGCTTTGTAAGACTGCCCTCGAAAAATTACACAAGGACAAACCCTGGTATCAACTTGGATATGTACCAGATTGTGACGGTGACCGGGGTAACCTGGTCTATTACGACGAGGTCGACAAAAAAGCGAAAGAAATCGAGGCCCAACAGGTTTTTGCCCTCACAGTTCTTGCTGAACTTTCGTGGCTAGAGTTCACCGGAGCAGTACACTACGATAAAAATAACACACCGTCGCTTCCAACCGCCGTAGCCGTAAATGGACCCACCTCCGCTCGAGTTGATACGATCGCCCGGGCATTTGGCGCGGAAGTCCATAGGGCGGAAGTTGGTGAAGCGAATGTGGTAAATTTGGCCCGGGAACTTCGTAATAAAGGGTACCTGGTTCGAATTCTTGGAGAGGGATCTAACGGTGGAAACATTACCTTTCCTTCATCGGTTCGTGATCCACTCAATACCCTGGTATCCCTAGTCAAACTCTTGGCGATTCCTCAACTTTTGGACCCCTACTGTCGCCGAACCGGCCAGCAAGTTTCGAAAGACCCGAGTATCCGAGCTATTCTCTCTCTTCTACCGGCCTACACAACGACCTCGGCTTACGAAGATCGGGCGCTCATGAAGGTACAAACTCTGGATCACGCAGTACTGAAGGCGCGATATGAAGAAATTTTTGCCAACCAATGGCCCGCAAAATCAAACTTCCTTCTTGAGCACCTCAATGTCACTCAATGGCGGGAAATTAATTACGATGGCACTAACACAAGAATTGGTGTCGGAGCTAGGTTTCGAAGTGGCAACCAGCGGGGTGGACTCAAGATAGCCTTTCTGGATTCCCAGGAACTCGAAAAAGCGTATATTTGGATGCGGGGCTCGGGAACCGAACCGGTGTTTCGAATCCTGGCCGATGTAGAAGGCGATAACCCGAGCATCGAGACTTTTTTGCTCGATTGGCAGCGTTCTATGGTTGAATTGGCAGACCAAAAGTCCTCAGCTACCCACGAACAATTGTAAAAAGGTACGCTCCATCTTCGGCTTCTGATACCTCGAGGATACCATCTTTTTCAAGGGCCCTGGCGGCCCTCAAAAGCCGTGAGTAGTCAATGTGGTCCCCTAAGGACTTCTTTAGGGAAGAAAGCGTCCGATGAGAAGGTTGACTCCCTTCTTTCGCGAGGACCCTTAACACCGCTCCCCTCACCTGTCTTAAACTCCCCTCGAAGGGACTCTGCTTCTTGTAAATCTTGCTTCGGTGATTCGAGTTCCCAAGGAGGCCCTTCAGCTCGGCTCCATAGTCCATGAGACCGTAGTACCACTCCCGAGAATTGGTGGGATCTAAAGTTTGCGCCACCAGGGACAAAAGGAATTTTTCTGAAACCTCCTCCTCGGTAGGATCGGTGAAATGATGAATAAAAACTCGACGAATGTTTGTCTCAATAAAGACCGTAGGAACATTGTAACTGAAGGTAGGTATCGCACAACTGGTATAGGCGCCAATACCTGGAAATTGCCTTAATACGTCGGGTTCGCTGGGGACTATTCCGTCGAATTCTTCCACGATTTTCTGGGCAGTTTTATGGAGGTTAACCCCTCTTCGATTATATCCAAGCCCAACCCAGAGTTGAAGAACTTCGCTCAAGCTGGCTTGGGCCAGGTTTTCTATTCGGGGGAATGCGATCAAAAATTCGTGAATTTTTGATTCTACCCTTTCAGTCTGGGTCTGCTGAAGCATAAATTCCGAAATAAGCACCTGGTAGGGATCGGGAAAATTCCTCCAAGAAAACCTACGGCCCCTGGATCGGTAATACCTCCAGATGAAGCGCTGAAATCCTTGTATATCTTTTTTCGAAAGTACGTTAGCTTCCAAAACTCGAATCGATGCCTTCATTTTCTTGAAAGATGACCGGCCGGCTCGGTGGAAGGGCCCCGGTGCCCATAAAAATTCCTAGAAATTCAAGACCAGGAATATTTTCAAAAGTAATTTTCATTGCAACCGTGAGAGGCACTGCAATGAATAATCCGCTCGTCCCCCACAGCCAACCCCAGAGCAAAAGGGCCAAGAGAATAACCACCGGGCTCAGATTTAAGCTGTCCCCCGTAAGTTTAGGATCTAAGATATTCCCAATCAAGAGCTGGGTCAAAATCATAACACTCGCGGCAAGAATCGCCGAATTCCAGTTTGGAAAAAACTGGATAACCGCAAAGGCCGTTGTAATTCCCGAAATGAGTATGGAGCCTATTGTAGGCATAAAATTAAATAACACCGTAAGGACTCCCCACACGAAGGGAAAGTCCAGACCGACTAACGAAAAACCAATGTAAACAATTACACCGGTTAAGAGACTGACGATGGTTTTTATTATTATATAACGACTTACCTGCCGATTCATTCCATTAAATACAACACCAATACGCTCCGTTCGTTCGTGCTTAAAGGCCTCACGGAGCTTCTTTTTCATAAAGGGCTTTTCCATCATAATAAAAAGCAAGAATACTAGAGTAACTGCTACATTCCCCAGAATCCCAATAAATCCACCGGATATATTAACCAAAATTCCCGCAACAGTCCTCGTAATTTCAGAAGTAGAAATAAGATTAGGCGGCAAGTTAAATTCGGTAGTCAAAAAGTTCACCAGACTCAGAAACCTAGCTTGGTATTTGCCATATTCAGCGACTATCGATTGAAAACTCTGATAAAGAATGAGACCAAGAACCAAGGAAATACCTAATAGCATAATCAAAACTATGAGAACCGCAATAATCCGAGGAATTCGAATTTTAACGAAGAACTCTACCAACGGATTAAAAATAAATGATAAGAGTAAAGCAATTGCAAAGGGTTGGATAAAACTAGCAGTGACCTTAAGTACACCGATCACCGCCAGAATTGCAAAAAAGCCCAAGAATCCTAATAGGCTGCGGCGAAATCCAAGAAAGCCACTAGTCACGGCGTCACCCCTTGTTCGGTCGTTGCTCAACTTGAGATACCCAATGGGTACCCCTTGTTCGGTCGTTGCTCAACTTGAGGTACCCAATGGGTACGCCCTGTTCGGTTGTTGCTCAACTTGAGGTACCCAATGGGTACGCCCTGTTCGGTTGTTGCTCAACTTGAAATACCCAATGGGTACCCCCTGTTCGGTTTTTGCTCAACTTGAGATACCCAATGGGTACGCCCTGTTCGGTTGTTGCTCAACTTGAGGTACCCAATGGGTACATCACGTGACTCGAAGCTAGACATGAATTGCCCAGCCCTCGACCCCTCGAGCGGCTTCCATTACTGCCTCAGAGATTGTCGGATGAGCGTGAACCATTGTGGCAATATCCTCGGGCAAAAGCTCGGCTTTCTTGGCCAGTAAAATCTCGTGAATCAATTCCGTGGCCTGATACCCCACCACGTGTCCAGAAATGATCTCTTTGGTTTTGGGATTAAAAAGTATTTTTACCAACCCATTCGGTTTTTCAATTGAGTTAGTTTTACCCGCACCGGCATAAGGGAAGACGTACTTTTCGTAGGCAATGCCCCGTTCTTTGGCCTTTTCTTCACTTGGACCAAAACTACCTACCCCCGGTTCGGTGTAAGTAGCCCCCGGAATTAAGTCGGGGTCGAGACGTTTTTCCCGAGGTGCCTGACCGGCCATAAATTCGACCGCAACTTCTCCTTCCTTACTGGCAACGTGGGCCAAAAGGGGACTGGCTATAACATCTCCAATTGCGAAAATACCGGGTATGTCGGTCTGGTAGTAGTCGCCAACTTTAATAAATCCTTTTTCGGTCTTAATTCCTAAAGACTCAAGTCCGAGACCTTGACTATTTGGAGTTCTACCAACCGCAACAAGTATCTTTTCTGCTTTTAAGGTGTCTTTTTTCCCATCTTTAGACTCGATATCTAAGGTGATTCCGTCCTTAGTCTTTTCCAGGTTCGAGGCCTTCGTCGAGACGAGCATTTTTACCCCATTCTTCTTGAATTCCGCCTCAACTACCTTTACCACCTCAGCGTCCTCGATGGGTAAAATATGATCCATCATTTCAATAATAGTAACTTCGACACCGAAGGCGTTCATGACATAGGCAAATTCCATACCAATAGCTCCTGCCCCCAGAATAAGAAGACTTTTAGGGAGGGCTGTTAGCTTGAGAATTCCTGTCGATGACAGGACCTTCTCTTCATCATATTCGAATCCTGGAATAACCCGAGGACTACTACCGGCAGCCACAAGAATGAACTTTCCTCGAATCTTGTCTTTGCCATCCACGGTCACTTCTTTAGGTCCAGACAAAACCGCGTCACCAGTCAAATACTCGATACCGTTCTTTTTCAGAAGGCCGCTAACCCCCTTCCCGGATTTGAGGGCTGCTTTCCTGCTTTTTTGTTGGACCTTCTCGTAGTTGAACCCGGACTTGTCGATGTGAAGTCCCATGTACTCCAGATTTTTAATATCATGAAAGAGTTCTGCCTGGTGTAAAAGGCTCTTTGAGGGAATACATCCCCAGTTCCCACAAACTCCGCCGGGCTGGTCTTTCTCGATCACCAGGGTTTTTAGCCCAAGCTGACTGGCTCGGATTGCGGAAACGTATCCGCCGGGACCAGCTCCAATAATTACCAGGTCATAATTCTGTTCTGCCACTGTAGTTCCCCTTTTAAAATAGAACCCGAACTGGGTTTTCGATAGTCTTCTTAAGCTCACTCAAGAACTTACCACCCATCGCTCCGTCAATAACCCTGTGATCACAACTAAGGGTCATCTTCATGAGGTTCGCAGCCTTTAGTTCCCCGTTTTCGTCAAAGACTGGGGTCTTTTTCACTTCTCCTAGAGCAAGAATCGCACTTCCTGGAGGGTTAATGATTGCGGTAAATTCTTCGACCCCAAAGCTCCCTAAATTCGAAATACTGAAGGTAGCAGCGGTATACTCGTCGGGTTTGAGGCTTCCATTTCCTACCTTTTCGATAAGAACCTTGAGCTCGCTGTCGATCTGTACAACCCCTTTATTTCCTACGTTTCGAACTATAGGAGTGATAAGGCCGTTTCCAAGGTCCACAGCCAGTCCGATATCAATACTTCCAAACTGGACAATTTTATCTCCAAACCAACCAGCATTCACCTGAGGGTATCTCTTGAGAGCTTCTGCTACCATCTTCATAATGAAGGCATTAAAACTTACTTTGGAAGGCACTTCCTTATTCACCATATTTCGAGCGGCAACGAGAGAGTCCATTTCTACCGAGTTTTTCAGGTAGTAGTGAGGTGCACTAAACTTACTTTCGGCAAGCCTTTTTGCGATAACTGCCCTTTTGCCTGCAACTGGTATTTCAACGTCCTCTCCGGCGGTCCGGGCAGGAGCAAAGGTCATCGGAGCCCCCGAGGAGACTGCAACTCCCTGGTTTCCTGCGGTACTAGCCGTTGGAGAGAAGGTTTCCACATCTCGCTTAACAACCCGACCACCAGGGCCAGAGCCCGGGATCTGAGAAATATCTAAACCTTTTTCTTCGGCAATTTTTCGAGCGAGGGGGCTTGACTTTCCACTGCCGCTAGTAGGGCTACTTCCTCCACCGGAAGACCTAGTTGTTGCAGGTGTTGAACTCGCTCCTTGGGAATTTGGAGCTTCTACCGCCACCGGCTTGTCCGCGGTTTCTGGGGCGGTGGCCGCGAGGGCAGCGGACTTCGCAGATTTTGCTTCGGCTTCCAACCCACTAATATCTTCACCCGACTCACCAATAATTGCGATTACGTCACCGACCTTTGCTCCACCACCTTCCGGAACAATGATACTTAAAAGCACCCCCTCCTGGGCGGACTCATACTCCATAGACGCCTTGTCGGTTTCTACTTCACAGAGAACATCGCCAGTCGAAACCGAATCACCAACTTGCATGCTCCATTTTAGGATCGTTCCTTCTTCCATGGTAGGTGAAAGAGCAATCATCTGTACATTTTCTGCCATTTTTCAGTCTCCTTTAGTTCAGATACAGAACCTTTTTTGCTGCGGTTACAATTTTTTCTACCGAAGGCTGAACCGCAAGCTCCAGGGTATGATTGTAGGGCATTGGAACATCCTCACTGGCGATAAACTCCACTGGGGCATCAAGATCATCGAAACAGTTACTACTAATGAGGAACGCCAGATGGCTACCCACACTGGCGATGGGCCAAGCCTCGTCGATAACTACTGCCCTGTTGGTCTTTCGTACCGACTGATAGACCGTGACTTCGTCGAGTGGCCGAAGGCTTATGAGGTCAACAACCTCGGCTGATACCCCTTGGGCTTCAAGAGCCTTCGCTGCTTCAAGGGCCATCTGAACCGGCTTTCCGAAAGTTATGAGGGTAACATCAGTACCTTCCCGCTTAATGTCGGCCTTATCTAAGGGCAACAGATATTCCTCCGCCGGTACCTCTCCTTGAAATCCGTACATCATTTCGGCTTCCAAGAAAATCACTGGGTTGTTATCCCGAATAGCGGACTTTAACAGACCCTTACCATCGTAAGGTGTCGAGGGAGCCACAACCTTGAGACCCGGAATATGGGCAAAGTAGCTGGCAAAACTCTGGCTGTGCTGGGAACTCAGATACTCCGCTGGTCCATTTGGCCCCCGAACTACCATCGGAACACTCAACTGCCCGCCAGACATATGGCGCAACTTGGCAGCATTATTCACCAATTGGTCTAATGCGAGCAGGCCAAAGTTGAAGGTCATCCACTCCACGATTGGACGCAGACCAGCGGTTGCGGCTCCAACCGCAAGACCTGTGAACCCTAATTCCGCAATCGGAGTATCTACAACCCGATGGGGTCCATATTTATCTAAGAGACCTTTTGATACCTTGTAAGCGCCGTTATACTCGGCCACTTCTTCGCCCAGGAGGAAAACCTTGTCATCCCGAGCCATTTCTTCATCCATTGCCTGATTTAGTGCTTCGCGAAATGTAATCAATGCCATTGGTTTTCTCCCTTACTCGGCGTAAATATCTTCGTACATTGTGTGCAGTGGAGGTTCGGGGCTCTCTTCTGCATATTCGACCGACTCTTGCACCCGCTTCTTGATGGAATCATCGAGGGCTTTGAAATCAGCCTCGGTAATCAACTTAGACTCAATCATATCGGATTTGAGCTGAATGATTGGATCTTGCTGTTTGTAGCTTTCTAGCTCTTCCTTGGTTCTATATTTAGCGGGGTCGGACATCGAGTGTCCCTTATAACGATAGGTTTTCAAGTCGACGAGGAATGATTTTCCTGTCTTTCTGGACTCGTCAACGATCTGCTTCATAGATTCGTAAACCGTCAACACGTTCATACCGTCGATTGTTCGACCTTCTACACCGTAGCCTTCGGCCTTGATAGCAAAATCTTCGATCGCACTCACTCGCTTGACCGCAGTTCCCATACCAAAGTGATTATTTTCTACTATATAAATAATGGGGATTTTCCAAATGGCTGCTAGATTTAGGCTCTCGTGAAAGGCTCCCTGGTGAATTGCCCCATCCCCAAAGTAACAAAGGGTAACACCCATGTCTTTGGTCTTACCAAGTTTGAAGTCGTAGGCACTCTTAAAGGCTACACCCGTGGCAATAGGAATCTGAGCGCCTACGATACCGTTTCCCCCGAACATATGTTTCTCAAGATCAAACATATGCATGGAGCCACCCTTTCCTCGGCTACATCCAGTAATCTTTCCATAGAGCTCGGACATGATAGATTTTGGATCCATACCACAGGCAAGCGCGTGGCCGTGATCTCGGTAAGAAGTAAGGACATAATCTCGTTTTAGGTCGAGGGCTCGAATTGTACCGAGGGCAATGGCCTCTTGGCCGATATAGAGGTGACAAAACCCTCCAATTTTCTTTAAGCCGTACATCTGACCGGCTTTTTCTTCGAACCTTCGTATAAGAAGCATGTCTTGAAGAAGTCCGTGGAGGAATTCTGTGTCATACTTTTTCTTTGAACTCATGAGTATTCTCCCTTAGTGTAAATAACTTAAGCCCCGGCTTGTTCGTGAGTACCTTCGGAGGGTCGATAAGCGTCTATATTCATTATTACTGTTTCGAGGACACAAAGCTCCGAAGGATCGGCGTTCACTTTCCAAAAATTACCCAGATTTCCACCCAAGGCCTCGATTACCGTTGAAATGAGATCGGGAGCATCAAGGACCTTTGCATTTCCTTGAACGTTGATTACTCGATCCTTCGTTGGGGTTCCAAACATCCAGCCGACCTGATCGTTGATTCTGATTTGTTGAACCTTTTGGCTGGCCGGAGAAGCAAGTGAATAAAGTCGACCTTCCTGTCCCCGAATCATCGCGACTGTCATCCAACGCATCATTGGCCACCCAAGGGCGTCGTAGGTACTAAGTACCCCACTTGGGTACTTTTCGAGAACCGAATCTAATTCGTTCAATAGCTGTTTGAAATCCATAAAATCTCCTCTCCGTAGGACTTTTTTCCTAGATCGTTTAATTTTTCTAAAGTGCTCTTTAGGGCCTCTGGTTTCCAGGGCATGCGGTCGTATAAATAGTCTAAGGTAACCCTTCCCCCAAAAACTATAGGTTTTGGAAAATCGATAGCAGTAGGTACCTCGGAGTTAGACAAGGTTACTTGTACTCCCAGACCGCCAACAACCTTTAGGACCAGTCTTTGTTCCGATCTTTCAACGGCGCAAAAAAACTCATGAGTTCTCCCAAAGGTCCAACTCCACGATCGATACATCGACAAAAGTGGTTCTATCCCAGAGTCAGCAAATTCTACACCGTAGTCACGAACGTTCTTTCGGGGGCTGAAGGTCGCCAACCCTTCCACGGCCCGAGCAACTATCGCTTCAAGGGTAATCTTAGGATCCAACTCCACAAGATTAACTACTTTATGGGGGTGAGAGTCGACCCAGTGACCATCAAGACGGTATTGTTTGTCGCCTTTTAAGCCCTTGAGGCTATTCCCCAGCCCCTGCCGGTCCGCGTCAACGAGCAAGGTGCCGTGATGCATGACCCTATCTTTTTTATACCAAAGGGCATTTCCAGAGAATTTTCGCCCCTGGGATAACAAATCACCTCGGGCAGAAATTTCAACCGGAATATCCAACCCCTTCAGTACCTCAGAAAAGAACTCCAAATTCTTCATCTGATCAAAGGGATGCCTCGGGCCAAGAAATGAGTAATTCAAGTTACCCAAATCGTGAAAAACGGTGCCTCCACCTGACATCCTGCGCAGGATCGGTACCTTATTTTCTACTAACCATGGAACATTACCTTCATACCAGATATTTTGGTGTTTACCACAGACCACCGATCGTCGGTTTACATAAAATACTAGCAGAGTATCTTTATCTTCCAGACTTTCGAAAAGTACATGCTCCAACGCGAGATTTTCCCAGGGATCTGTACTGGTGAGAACGTACACGCCTGCTCGTCGAAACCTACTAATTTCTTCCGAATCAAACTTGAGCATGCGTGAAGTACTCCATGACTCTATAATGAGGACCTCTAAAACCTATTTTTATTGTCAGGTCTATCATTGCACCCCACTGACTCAAGAACGCAGGATACACCGGACTCCAGGTTTTTATATTTCCAATAGAAGTATATGCACTTTCTGAACCCGAGGCAAGAAAGGTACGAATACAACTCCGAAGAACCAGAGAAATTTCTGACTAAATAGGTAATATTTTATTGATTTTCTTTCTGAATCGGCTTAATGTATCGGGAAATGGTGGTTAAGAGGTTTGGATTTCTAGTATAATTAGGAGACCAAATTAAAGTAAGAATGAATTCTACGAGGAGGAGCTGTGTTTCAAAAACAAGCTATCATGCGGAAGGTGGTGTATTCGTTAATACCCATTTCTCTATGGTCCCTGTACTTGTATGGTTGGCGGGTGCTGGCCGTAACTGGAGTCGTATTCGGAGTTGGCGTCCTTTCTGAATTTGTCATGGAAAAGGCACGAAACAAGAAAGTGAGCGAAGCTGTGTTGGTGACCTCGGCTCTCCTTGCACTCTCGCTACCTCCGGGGGTCCCTTTGTGGGTCGCTGCGGTAGCGTCGGCTTTCGCCGTAGTAATGGGTAAAGGTGTTTACGGCGGATTCGGTCGTAATATTTTCAATCCAGCGATTACTGGACGGATTTTCACCTATATCTCCTTTCCGCTCCTTCTCCAAACTACCTGGATGATACCCGGTGGATTTGGAACTCTAGGAATGAACGGACAGGCTACCTCGAGCTCAATTATTGAGGCGGTTTTTGTCCTCCTCATTATTGGAGTAGCATTTCTCCTTATTACGAAAAATTACGAAAAGAAAGGCTTCGTTTTATGGACGATTCTTGGCTCGGTCGCAGTTACTATCCTCCTTTACGTAATTACAGCCTATTCGGGGCTTTTGGGTCCGGAAATCGATGTTGTTGCAACAGTTACCCCCCTCGAAATCTACCGGGGAGCAACCGGAGAAACCTTACCTGCTGCCTATAGTTACCTTCGAGAGAACAGCCTTCTTAATCTATTTTTAGGCCGACGCAGTGGCTCTATTGGGGAGTCATCGATCCTTCTCATTTCCTTGGCCGGCATCTACCTCATCTACACTAAGACCGCCAACTGGAGAATGATTGTCATGACACTGGTTTCGGCAGCTCTTCTGACGGGAATCCTGTTTTTTACCGGTGCCATGACCCGTCTTTCCCCTATGATGAGTCCCGAAGGTAAAACTCTTTTGGAAAGCCTCGAAATGATTACGAAATTTCTCTTTAGTGGAAGTTTATTTTTTGTGGCTGTATTCATGTCAACGGACCCTGTTTCTGCACCGAACAAACCTTCGAGCCAGCTCGTTTATGGCTTGCTCATCGGTGGTGTAACAATAGTCATCCGAGTCTTTTCGGGCTTCCCCGAAGGAACAAGTTTCGGAATTCTCATTGCAAATACCTTTGCCAGCCTCATAGACGAAGTAATGCCTTCCCCAAAAAAGAAGGCAAAGGCCGCCGCACCGGCTCAAGCATCGGCGAAGGCCTAGGGAGAAGTTATGAACAAGAACGGATTGACGTATACCATACTATTTTCTTTCGTGATTACCTTTATTTTTGTATTTTTGCTCGCCTTAGCAAATGTAAGCACCCTCGGAATCGTCGAGGAAAACGCCCAGGTAAACGAATACCGAGCCATCTTGAGTGCCTTTGGAATTGAATACAATCCTTTAGATAACCAAGATATTATCGCTAAGTATGGTCAAATACAGAAACGAGAATCCCCGGAAGGGCCGTATTACGAGGCCACGATTGATGGGGAGACTGCATACGCCCTACCCTCTACGGGATCGGGCCTTTGGGGGACGATTGAGGTTGTAATGGGAGTTTCCGGTGATCTTACCCGTTTCACCGGGCTCACTGTAATAACCCATAACGAGACCCCCGGCTTGGGCGGTAGAATTACCGAGTCTTGGTTCACCGATCAGTACGTGGGCCAGCGAATCCCAGAAAACGGTCAACTGGGAATGACCTCGGGTGATGGAGCAGGAGATCCAAATAAGGATGACGATTCAATTGATGCAATTACCGGTGCCACCCGTACCAGTGATAGTATGAAAGCTATTGTCGCGTCGGCCCTGGCTCGAATGAAGACAATTGTAGGAGGAAATACATGAGTCAGACGAAAGATATTCTAAAAAATAACCTTTGGGATAATAACCCAATCCTCATTCAGATCCTTGGTATTTGTTCTACCTTGGCGGTAACAAATCTCTTGTCGAACACCCTCATTATGACCTTAGGGGTGAGCTTCGTAACTGCTTTGAGCAGTCTTACCCTTTCGGCGATAAAAAAGTTGATTCCTCGTAAGGTTCGAATGATAGTGCAGACCCTGGTTATTGCCTTCTACGTAATTATAGTCGACATCTTGCTCAAGGCTTATTCGCCCGAGATTAGCAAGAACCTTGGGCCCTACGTTGGTCTAATAATTACGAACTGTATCATCATGGGTCGCGCTGAGGCCTTTGCCCAATCGAACCCTCCGGGACTCAGTTTTTGGGATGGACTTACAAGCGGTTTAGGATACATGTCCGTACTCATGCTCATTGCTTTTGTACGAGAACTTCTGGGCTTTGGTACGCTTTTCGGATATCGGGTCATGCCAATGGCCTTTACTTCAGGTGGTTATAACTGGACTATCATGGTCATGGCACCGAGCGCGTTCTTCCTGGTTGGAATTCTCCTCTGGATCTCAAAATCTATAATGCTCAAAAACGAAACCGGAGGTAAAAAATGAGCCCAATACTAAATCCCTTTTCCCTCTTTTTTGCATCGATTTTCACATCGAATATACTCTTGGCCAATTTTTTAGGAATGTGTTCGTTCATATCTATCTCGAAAGATATGAAAAGTTCAAATGGATTAGGACTGGCCGTTACCTTCGTTCTGGTCATCACTGGGATGGCAAACTGGGCGGTTCTCCACCTGATTCTCATACCCTTGGGCCTTGAATACCTTCGGTACATCGTATTCATCGTGGTAATAGCGGCGGTGGTACAGATTCTGGAAATGGTCATCGACCGAGTAAGTCCAGCCCTCTACATGAGTTTGGGAATCTTCTTACCCCTCATTACCGTCAACTGTGCAATCTTAGGTGTAGTCCTTTTTATAGAAATTCGTGCTTACACCTTCGTGCAGAGTATAATCTTTTCCCTCGGCTCAGGTTTAGGATGGTGGTTAGCAATTATGGCTCTGTCGGCAATTCGGAAAAAGGTAGACAAGGCCCCAGTACCCGCTGGACTGCAGGGAGCTGGCATTACCCTTATTACAATTGGATTTATGGCAATGGCGTTTATCGGATTTTCCGGTATGCTCCAGGTTCAGTAACTAGGCAGAAAAAGGAGTATTTGAATGACCATGGAAGCCCTACTCTTAGCTCCAGTGTCCCTGGGATTTATCTCGGCGATATTAGGGGCCCTCATTTCTGTCACCGACTCGGTAGTGAACAACTACGGAGAGGTCGATATCAACATCAATAATGGTAAGAAGAGTCTAAAAGTAAAAGGTGGAAGTCCACTTCTCGGAACTTTGGCAGAAAAGGATATTTTTATTCCCAGTGCCTGTGGAGGAAGAGGTAGTTGTGGTGCCTGTAAGGTCCAGGTACTTTCTGACGTCGGCCCCCACCTACCTACTGAAATCCCTTATCTAACAAAAGAAGAACAAGCTCAAAATGTTCGTCTCTCTTGTCAGATAAAGCTTAAGGCTGGAATCGAAATTCAAATCCCCGAAGCCCTCTTTAATATTCGTAAACTAAAAACAAAGGTAAAAAAAATCACCAGCGTTACCCACGATATCAGAGAAGTGCTCCTAGAGGTTCCTGAAGGAACCGATCTTCCGTATGTTCCCGGGCAATATGGTCAATTTGAGGTGCCACCCTACGACAAAATTAAGGAGCCTACCCAACGAGCGTATTCCTTTAGTTCGAATCCGAATGACAAGAAACATTTGGAGTTTCTCATTCGACTGGTACCCGGCGGAATTGTAACTTCCTATGTTCACCAGCATCTGAAAGAAGGACAAACCATCAACGTCGTAGCACCGGTGGGAGAGTTCCACGTCCACGATACTGGTGCTCAAATGATTTGTGTAGCCGGAGGATCGGGTATGGCGCCTTTTAAGTCTATTTTTGCCAATATGGTTGATTCGGGCGAAATAGATAAACGCGAAGTTTGGTATTTCTTTGGTGCTCGCACAACCAAAGACATTTTTTACTTGGATTGGTTATCGGAACTCGAAAAGAAGTACCCGACCTTCCACTTTATTGCGGCTCTCTCCGAACCCCAAGAAGGAGATGGTTGGACCGGAGAAACTGGACTCATTACCGATGTTCTTCACAAATACCTCACTACTGTTATTTCTGAGGGAAACAAAGAAGGATATTTATGTGGAAGCCCCGGTATGCTCGATGCTTGTATGGCAGTTATGAGAAAAAACAACATGCAAGAAGACAAGATATACTTTGACAAGTTCGCCTAGGGAGAAACTGTATGAAAATGTCACCAGAATTCGTAAAAGCAGAACAAAATATGCAACCGGGAGTAATTACCGCCGATGGTTTTTTGGGCGACGATACTCGCCCCTTGGTCGATATAATCGATCATGACGAGGAGTCAATGGTCAAATTGGGCTTAGAGTTTGAAACCCTCGTTTCAAAGATGCACTACCTTCTGGAAGAGGGCCAAAAGGGGCTTGGAGAGCCGGTTACTGTGGATGGTCAGTGGATTGTCCGGACCGATGAGGCCCGAGGTCACCTGCCTTCTCCCTTTGAAGATGGCATTTTTCGAAAGGTAAACGCCGAGGTGGAGTCCTTAGAAAACGGTAAACCTTCGGGAAAAAAATTACTTTTTACCGATCTATCTCTTCATTTAATTAATAAATATCATTTCTTCGAGGGGAAAGGATCAGCTTTTCGGGTCGATCCCGCTCAAGCGAAAGAGGTCCTTCACTTGTAATGGAGGTTTTCACATCTTGGATAGGCAGTAGCCCGGAGGAAGTATTCACCCTTCGGGCTTTATTATTTTTAAGCGGATCGTAGAGGAATTTCTATTCGAATTACTGTGCCTTTTCCCAGTTCGCTTTCAATCCAGAATCTACCACCGTAGGCCCTCGTAAAATAGTAGGCCTTCGTTAAGCCGAATCCACCACCACGGGTCGGCCGATTCGAAGTGTTACTTCCTCTTTTGCCGAAGTCTACCAAATCCTCTATTTCCGATAGTTCCATCCCGACCCCTTCGTCTTTTACGGAAAGGAGGAAGGAAGTAACAGAGTCTTCAATCTCGGTAATTATCGTACTTCCAGGTAGGCTATACTTGCGACTATTAGCAATGAGGTCGCGAATAATATCTTGAAAAACCCTCGGCATTCGTAGCACGTCTCCATTTATTGAGCGTGTTTTTATTTTCACCAGATAGGCTTTCTCATCGTGATCCTCAGCACGAAAAACAATTTTATAAGCCCCATAGCCGTTTTGTTCCACCGCATGAAAGGTGTTTACCAAGTCATCACGTAGACCCTCGGCGGAATAAGTAACCCATTCATTTTCATCATCTTTTCGAGAAAGTAGTTCCCGCGAACGAATTCCTAGAATATCGTAGACCGAAAGAAGGGTATCGTTCACTTCCCAATACATTGACTCCGGTTCGGTCTTTTCCCTCAGTTCGATGAGAAAACGATCAAGCCCCTGGTCGATGCGTGCCCTGAGTACACCGACCTCTTCGAGTACCATAAGAGACTCGACTGGATTTCCTAAACGATTGGCAGCATCAAGGACAACTTCTTGCAGTTCTTCGATGATAGCAGAGTTACCGTAGGCGTTATCGAGCCTCATAAGATTGTAAATTATTACATTGAAAATGTTTAACACGCTATGCATAACGAGCAAGGTATTTTGCTCTTTGCTAAGTTCTAGGTCTTTTTTAATTTCCATACTTTTATTTTAGGATTTCTGATTATCTATCACAAGGGGGACCTCCAAAAATAGGGGGTAGTGATTTTTCCTCCGATTATGGTACCTTCGGGTATGATTTCTTATTTTCTAAACACCTATCTGCGCTTTTTCTTTTTGCTCACACCATTTTTCGTGGTCTCGAGTTTTATTTCAATGACCGGATCGATGAGCCTTCCCCAGCGCCACTCCTTGGCTTTGAGAGTTACCACTGCAATAATGATTGCCAGCCTTGTCATTGCACTCATCGGAAATTACGTGTTCCTAGCCTTCGATATAACTCTCGATGCCTTTCGGGTCGGTACAGGGGTCCTCTTATTCTACAACGCTTTTACCCTTGTTCATGGAAGTCGTAATCTCAGCCAAGATCAATCCTACGGAAACGACGATCTGGCGGTGGTTCCCTTAGCCATTCCTATTACCGTAGGACCCGCCACGACAGGCGCTCTAATGGTTTTAGGTACCGAACTTGATTCGGTAGAAAAGATCGCTGCTGGTCTTGGAGGAATAGCCTTAGCAATTATTTCCGTAGGAGCCCTCTTGTATACCTCGACATATTTAGACCGGGCCCTTGGGAAAAGGGGTCTGAGCATTATGTCGAAACTCACCGGGCTCATATTAAGCGCCTTGGCGGCCCAATTAATTCTTACCGGAATCGGCAACACGCTTTAAATCCCACGATCGGGAACAAAAAAGGGCCCCTAAGGGCCCTTATGGCATATCCTTGTACCGATTCGGTCGTTATTGGCCCGATGGAACTTGGAATCTTGAATCGGTAATTGATGAATTAATCTGGGGCTTTCGAGCATCAACACTGAAACTTAGGTCAGTAATCAAACTAACATTCCCAAGATTATCGATAGCCCGGGCCCGAATCGAATGAATACCAGGCTGTGCGATTACTATTGGTTGGTTGTAAGTAAAGAATTCTTGCCTATCCACCGAAACCTCGATAACTTTTAGTCCGGCCTCTGAATCGCTAGCTCTAATAATGAAACTATTTCCCGGAGCCGAGAATCGCTCACCCTGAACGGCCTCGAGAGGTTGTAAAGGGACTATTCGAACGTCTGGCGGGGTATTATCTACAACTAATGAGAATTGTGTTACTCCGGTTCGATTACCTACCCGGTCCTCTGCGTAGACGTACGCAGTGTGCCGACCGGCTTCGTTTATGAATGCCTCATAATCGTATCGAAGATAATTAGTTCCATCCAAAGAGACATACACATTTCCGACCCCAGATCCCAGGTCTGTGGCCAATACGAGCAATCCCGTATTGCTTCGAACGTAGACCGAGTTATCCCGAATAAAAGCTTCGCCCCGGGTCGCTTGGGTCATTTGTGGGGCCGTACCGTCGACGACAAAATTCCGGAATTGAGGAAGAGAAATGTTTCCCATTCGGTCAATCGAATAGTAGGAAATCGAATAACGACCGTCCTGAGAAAAACTCAACGAACCGGTATACTCGGTGATTTGCCCGCCGTTCACTTGGTAATAAACGGTCTGTACTCCCGACTCCATATCCTCAGAAAAAAGGGAGAATTCGGTTCCCCGGGGGACGTACTCAAGATTTCCATCGTCGTAGATACGATAGTTTTGAGCCCACACTCCACTGCTTAAGAACAGTAAAATCCCAAGCAGTACAAGACTTGTTCGCTTCATAAAAATCCTCTCTTTGTTACTATACTTATGCCAATAGATTAGGTTGATTACCTTTTTTTGGCAAGGCGTTCTTATCCGGTACCTTTAAAATCTTCTCTATTTTTGTTCATTTGTACTCCTTGGGCATAGTACAGCTATTTAAGGAAAGAAAATTCCAGATCTATTTGTCTAGTGCTTCAAACCCTGTGGGGACAAATTTGTCGTCCTTCTCAGCCTTGAATATACTTCGGTCTATGCCTTCCCAAAGGCCTGCCTGGATTCTCCCACCCCCCGTCTCTACCGCTTCACCCTCCACGGGGAGAGACAGTTGCGGTAGAGCTTGGAGGACACCAGCTTTAAACTCCGGGGATAGGTCTTGTGGTCGTCGGTTCTGCGGTTGAGAATGACCGCCTCCCGGTAGTCGAGGAACCGACAGAGGTTTCCTTCACCGGTGGTGCACACCAGGTGGGCCATGAGATGGGCGTAGTTGATGGTCTTTTGGGTGTAGTAGTCCAGGTGGAAGGTGCGGTAGCCGAAGGTGCGACCGCACTTCTTGCAGAGCAGTAGCGGGTGACCTTCCCGACGACCTTAGTGTGGTAAATACCGTGGTAGGTGAACCAGGAGTTACCCGTTGGGGGAATGTGAAAGTGGGTGCAGGAGGGGTTCGGACAGTGGGGAAAGAAAGTTGAATGCTTCGGGGACCTCGATACACCCCTATTCTTAATCGGCTTAGGTTCTTAAGTCATTGCGGTGCAATGACCTACTTTGCCAGAAAACAAGATTATAGAGGTCCTCGTTTCATAACTACTTATTACTAACGGAAGTAGTGGTTCTGATTGAACTATTTGAAAAATACGTTTTTTCCCACAGGCTTTGGGGCACTAATTATTACCTGAATCCGTATAAAAAATAAAAAAATCCAAGCTATCCTGGTGTTGTATAATGATTTAACCACAAATCTAATTACACCCAGGAGGTGAAGCTTGGATTACACGATTAATACTACCACAGAAAAAC
>Ga0210043_1000074_pt1 | contig 112160 bp, 115 predicted proteins | sample CryGeymet201501t_FD_183990 | JGI IMG/M metagenome (GOLD analysis project Ga0210043, IMG submission 183990) | Groundwater microbial communities from Crystal Geyser aquifers in Utah, USA - Crystal Geyser metaG 2015-01t (SPAdes) (version 2) | ecosystem: Environmental > Aquatic > Deep subsurface >...
CCTTGAATGTATTGGTAATCTTCTTTTTTAGTTGTATTAACATTTTCATACTCAACCAATACTTCGGTAATAATATTGTCTTTATTATATTCAGTAACATATTTTTTTGTGAATGATTGAGATGGTTTTGGTAATTTTTCATAAACTGGATTAATTCCTTTATTTATTACTTCTAAAGAACTATCAGTAGTAGCTATTATCTTATTCCCTAACCAATTTTCTGATTGATATTGAATTTTTCCTTTATTATATTGATTAGCAACTTTATAGGGATAATCACCACTTGTTACTTCTAAACATTTATGAATTCCTTGATTTGCAATAAACCAATCACCTTCTTTTATTTCTTCATCTGATAAGATGTATAGATGTTGATTAATAAACGCATCTACATTTGATTTTATATTTGTTGATAATATTAATTTTTGATTATCAAATAATGTTATTTTACTTTCACTATCAGTAGCTAACATTACTACTTTACATTTTCTAGTTTCCATTTGCTTAGAATTAGAGTTGTATTACATTTTATATAGGTATGTAATATTGACCTTTTGTTTATTACCCTCTACACTTAGTTATAATACTTCAGGGGCTTTACCTGCTTTCTATTATACTTATAGTTCTCAGTTAAGAGTCACTACGAGCTTTCTTACTTTGTATTACAACTACTCATCCTTGGGAGCTGATTAATCTTCCCCTACACAGCGTGTTACCTCTACTGCCTAGTTTTGTATAATACTTCTGTATTTAAACAGAATGATGAGGAATTATTAATCAGGTAGTTTCACATCTTATTAATTACTTGCTTCCTTCAATACAATAATTTGTATCGTCACTTATAAAATAGGTGCTCAACAGCTCAATCTCCTACAACAACAAAGTGAAATTCGAGTGATTTATAAGAAGTCTTCATATCTACATGAGACTGGTGTATTATAATAGACCTAGACAACTTAAATGTCCTTAATGTAGACATATTAGAAGTCTAGGTCTAAATTGGTAGTCTACTACCCTTTTATCCATTATTTTCAATGATTACTAGCTAATGAAATCATCGGGATTAGAACTCTTTTATTTGGTCTATTTATCCCTCCAAGAGATTGTAAGTCTTGGATACACCTTTCACTAACTCTTACAAAGTTAATTTATAGTGTTTCATAACTGGGAGCAGCTTACTTTCTGGTAAGATCTACTTATTCCAGTTACTTATATTTCTACATATCCTTTAGGAAAGTATATTAGATTTTCCGGATTCCACATTTCTCCATGATAGTCTGTAAAGAATTTATCACCAAAGTATTCAAATGCTTTAGCTCTACCTTCTGCATCATTATCTGCATGATACACAGCTACTGTATCTTTATCTAAGGTCTTACCATTCACTGAGTGAATATGTACTTGACCAAATGTTACATAGTGTTTAGACATGGATTTATTTTTTAGATTTCTTCCTGATTATTATTCCTTCTTTAAAGTGTTTTCCTATTTGATCAAATAGGTCTTCAAATGCTTTAATAGATTCTTCTTCTTCCATATGATTAACAATGTCTAATAATACGGTCAGTGCTTCCATACATCCACCCATAAAAGCTCTTTTAGTTTCTATTTTTTGTACTAGATGCATATTGGTTTCATCTAAGTTACATAGTTTTAGATAATGTTGATACATATCTTCTATGTTTATAGGTGATGAAGACTTTGTTTTAGTTTTCTTGTTCATATCTATATATTAAAGTGTTTAAAATGATCCTAGTTTACCAATATTCCATCCTACTATAAATCCACTTGGTATTATAGGTATGCACCATAATAGGAGATGATAATTAAATATAGATAGTACAAAACCAATAATGATAAGCATAGAACCTAAAATAATATATAGTCTTAGTATTTCTTTTTTCATAATATATAAGTTTAGATTATTAGATAAACTCTGGATAGAGTTACTATTCTTCCTGTGTTACTATATCAAAATGTTCTCCTAATTCTCTAATACATTGAGCTAGTTGTTTACACAACTTCTTTAGAGCTGATTCTTCAAGAGAATCAAGCCATTTGTCTTGAGTTTCTTCTTTACAATCTTCAAAGACTGTTGGTTGTTCCTTAGGTTCATCATCAAATTTTTCAAAGATGAATACACCACTTAAGTTTCTTCTTTTCATTGGTTTGGGTTTAAATAATTCGGATAGAGTTATCCTTATCTTAAATATAGTGTTAGTAAATATGATAATATAATATATGATAATAGTATTAGATATAAGTAATCTTCATTTAAGGATAGATCTATTCTTATTATAGGTTTATTAAGCCATCTTATAAGTTGTTTTATATATTTCATAGCCATATGATTTAATTAGGATTGAATATTTCTAAGGGTTATAAGGAGTAAGTAAAATAGTGGGTTTATTGTCTCCCACTCAAACACTCTCTTCCACCAGCATAATAATCTCTATTAAGTTGTTAATAATAAGCTTAATAACTATTATATACTACCTGTATAGAGTATTAGTAGTAGTTTAGTAATATATTTTAATACTCAATAGTTATTTACCTCTAATAAATCTTTTGTTTTAGTACTATAACTATGAGACTAAGCTATTCTTAATCAGCTTATTACAAAACAAGTATTTTAGGGCTTATTGTTCTCTAGAGTTTATTTAATTATATTACTCTTGTATAGTGGAACTTTGAATCATTGAGAACATCTTTCTTGATGTTTTAAAGTTACATAAAAAAAATGACATATACAAGTGTTTTACTAAAATTGTTAATAACTTTATGTTAATACTTGTTAAATAAATTACTCATAGTCCAGATCTAAAACTATATGTTCCTAGTATTATTATATACAATTGCATATTAAGAAGTACTACATAATACTCAGCACCCAGTAATTAATTTAGAAGTCAGTAGAACCTAAATAAAGCACCCAACCCATTACAGGTTAGGTGCAGTCTGGGGTTACTCTATGTACTACTAGGATTACTGTCCTAAATCTGCTTCTTCAGCGGATACTTCTTCAGCTTGCGCAGCACTTGCTGTTGCATGAGTTGCTTGAGATGAGTTAGAAGCTGGTGCTCCTAAAATCAAATCAGCAATTCTTGAAGCCATTGCAGCTTTCAAAGCTGGGTCAGTCACGGTTTGCAACTTAGACTCAAGTTCATCTACTGTATCATTAGGTACAAAGATTGCATTGTTAGGTGATACCTGCAACTCAATATTTTTACCATTGTGAACAGTAGTGAAGTAAATCATCTTGCCTTTGTGAGTTTCATCAAACTCTTCAACATGACAAGGTTGACCTTGAGCCTCTAAAGCTGCTTTATACTTAGCAAGTTCTTGCTCACTTCCAGATACTGCATATTTAAACACAGTGATTCTTTGTCCTGTGGACTGGGATACTTTTTTGTACTTCCCATAATAATTTCCTCTTAACATAATAATTAGAATTGGTTTATAAATTGATTATCGCTTACAATGATGGGTTATCAAAGAGAACCAAAGAGGTTCTCAAAGAGAACCAGTGGTGTGTGCAGGCTAAGAGCAGGTGTCAATTTTGCTCCCAGAGCAAGAATTGGCAACTGCGAGTGTGTTGGGTGTGTGTTGGCAAGTTATCAAAGAGAACCAATCAGCAAGAAAATAAGAGAGCATTACACTCTCTTAGTTATGTATTTTCTAATAAGCTTAGCATTGTATTTACTTCTGTCTGGTTGGATAGACATCTTCTTAGTATATACTTGCATCTCTGCATGCCATTTACTATCTGCAAATACTTGCATAGAATTAACAGTAGAACCCTCAAGCTCTACTGTTACTTTGTATAGTTTATCATTCATGACTACTCAAGTCCTCTCATGTGATGACTAAACCTGTCCCAATCCCAACAGTTTGGAAGGGTTATAGTACCTTCATCAATGTCATTAGTAAACATATTATTATCTTCAATGATTTCTTCATTGAAACTCTTAGCATAGTCTTCTCTAGCTTGCTGTTGAGCTTTCTTTTCTGATTTTGTTGCAACATTTATCATAATATAAAGTATTAGTTATTTGAGAATATTCTCAATCACAATCCTGGGTTATAAAAAGAACCAAAAATAAGCTAGGGGGTAGGGGTCTTTTTCTTTTGGGGCGGGGGCATGGTGGGGGGGGGTCAACAACAAGCTCTAATATACAATATAAAAAATACCATAAAAAATTTTGGAATAATACACCATAAATGTGTATCTTATATATGTAATCAAAATATATAATCATGTCAGAAGAAGACTTAAATGATGACTTTAAGACAACCCTTACTTTAGAAGCAGGGGATGAGACAGTATCTATAGCAATAGAAGGTACAGCTCTAAGTGTGACAGACTTCATGGAGTTAATAGAGATGCTCTTAGTCAAAGCTAAATATAACCAAAAAGATATTGATGATTATGTTCTTCAATGGGCTAAAGATATTAAATTTTCTAAGAATAATTAATCTATCCGCATATTATAAAATAATATTTGTGTATATAAATATATTTATATAACTTTGTATGGTACAATAAAACCAACAAATTATGACAGAAGCAAAATTATTCCAATATGCAATTATTTGGAACCCTTCAGAAGAAGACAAAGAATCCAAACCAAAGATTCTAAAAGAAGTAACTACTATTTTAGCAACAGATGAAAAGAAAGCTTTTATCTTAGCCTCAAGAGAAATACCTAAAGATTATTTAGAAGAACTTGATAACATTCAAATTGTTGTGAGGGCTTTTTAATAGGGCCAGGAGGAGCAACCGGAAATGCTCTTCTACAATCTTTTACCCCCATTGAACATAATGGCCCACTTAGAAGAACCGGAACCAATGAGGATTGGTTAAATAAACAGTTATTTTCTACTTTAATGAATTCAACAACAGGAAACTATATAAGTGCTTCATCTATAATTAATAGTCAACATGAAAACTAATATCATAAAAGGAAGAAAACAACTGCGTAGTTATGATATACCTGTAGATGTATATGATAGAGAGGTATACTTATATATAGGACAAACCATGGCAGATGCTTGTTTTGGTGCTGAATCAGAATTTAAAGAATTTGATTTAAAGTTAACAGAGAATGAACCTTCTGGAACATTGGCTTCTGCTATTACTATAACATTACCATCAGGTAGAAAAGGAGAATTAATATTATTAGCAATTGGAGAAAGTGAAAACCATGAGATTTTAGGAATCTTAGTTCATGAATCTTTACATACCTCGTGGCATATATTAAACACAGTAGGTATACACATAGAACATGAGAACCATGAAGCTCAAGCATATTTATTAGAATATATATTTGTTCAATGTAAACTTGCTGTAGAACATTATATTAAAACATATAAACTTAAAATTAAATTATGAAAACCAACCAATTTGAAGGATTTGAACCTTTACAAAATAGAATACTAGTACAACCTGATGATGTGCTAACAAGAACTCCTGGAGGATTAATAATACCTGATACTCATCAAGAGGAAAGGCCTAATCAAGGCCTTATAATTGCAACAAGTAAAGAAACAATTAAGAGAAAAGTAGGAGAAAGAGTTCTCTATGGACAACATTCAGGATTTGAAGTAAGTATTAAAGGTAAGTCTTATAGATTACTTAGAGAAGATGATGCATATGCAATATTACATAAATAGTTATATAAACAACTAAACTCAAAAATATGAAAACTAGAGCAAAATTCAAATGTATAGAAAAAATTTCAAGTGAATTTAATGACAATATACAAGTAAATCTTGAAGCTGTTACTACAGGTAGTAAAGAGAATGAAGAATTCTGGAAGTATACACCAGGAGGTCTTATAACATTAACTTTAGATAATTCTAGAGCTATAGATATATTTAAAATAGGTCAAGAATATTATGTAGACTTTACACTTGCAGAAAAAAAAGTTGAAAAAGATTTGGAAGTAACAAATTAATTAGTATATTTGTAGTATGAAAACAACATCACTATATTGTAGTCTCTTTAGATCTAGTTTCTGTTTATGGAACTTAGACCCAGGGATTCTATGACCTAGTGTATAGATAGATATTAATTACTCTTGTTCATTGTAATTTTTCTCCCCTGGATCCTAAAAAGTCCAGGGGTTTTTTATTTTGGTGTCTAAGCTAATCTGGTGAAAGCACTGCTCTGAAGAAGCAGGGAGCCTGGGTCAGAACCAGGAGATACCACAGGGAAATTGAAAGTCAGTTGGATCTGACAGCCAGACTGTAAATCTGGTCCTTAAGAGGGAGTGGTTCGAGTCCATCAGTTTCCACAAAAATATAAACTTGAAAAAGTTAAAACTTGGAAACCTTACTAGTAGGGGCTTTGAGACCAACTTTGCAACATAAGTAATAGGAACACTCATTAATTTTTTACTTTTGAAAGTCTATACTAAGAAGGAAGGAGAAGTAGTAGTATTGGAACTACGGCTAGTCTTGAAAACTAGAGGTCATTAAGTTGGCTGGGGGTCGGGTCCTCCTCCTTCCTCAACATTTTGTATAATGCACAGGTGTCATAGGCATGCTAAGAGGTCTCCAAAACCTTGACTTGTGGGTTCGACTCCCACTCTGTGCGCAAATTAATAAATTAGGTAGTGTAGCTAACTGGTAAGGCGGGTGTTTGCAAAACACTTATATAAGAGTTCGATTCTCTTCACTACCTCTTATAGAAAGTAAAACTAACAGGGTTAGTAACTGCCTGCTAAGCAGCTTGCTCATTAATTTGAGTGTGGTCCGAGTCCACTGCTCTCTACAAGCACTTGTGGTGGAATTGGTAGACACGCTGGTCTTAGGAACCAGTGCAGCAATGCGTGAGAGTTCAAGTCTCTCCAGGTGTACAATTAGATCCTGTAGTTCAAATGGAAGAATATAAGGTTTCTACCCTTACGATCTGAGTTCAAGTCTCAGCAGGATCTCTTAAGCCTCTATAGCTTAAATGGAAAAGCACTTAATTACGAATTAAGAGAGTGGAAGTTCAAATCTTTCTAGAGGTTCAATAAGGCCCTATGGTGAAACTGGGAGACACGTCTGACTTAAGATCAGATATTCATATGAATGTGTAGGTTCAAATCCTACTAGGGCTACAAATTAATCTACTTGATAATCAAGTACATATAAATAAATTTAAAATAATTCTTGATAGTTACAATAAGAGTGTGTATATTTGTAGTATAAAACTGAGAAAACGCATGTACACAATACAACATACAACACAGATGGCAACCATTAATCCGGTTGAAGGGAAGGATAATATCCCACCTGGAGTTGTTATGTAAAAAAGTATAGTACTAATATATAAACATAAAGCTCCTCTAAATAGGGGCTTTTTTGTTATACGAGAGTGTGGTGTAGTCTGGTAGCACACCTGGTTTGGGACCAGGAGGTATAGTTCAAATCTAGCACTTTCGACTGTAAGGGGATGTAGCTCAATTGGAAGAGCAATAGCTTTGCAAGCTAGAGGTTGTAGGTTCAAGTCCTATCTTCTCCACAATGTTGAAACAGTCTTGGTGTTTAGGGCTGAGATAATATAAGGAGTGGTTAAAGTCCACAGTCTGTACTAAGCATGGACAAAGTTATGTAAAAGCCTTATATGAGTTGGAAACAGAATAAGCAGTAGTAGCTCAGTTGCTTAGAGCGTCTGCCTTCCAAGCAGAGGGTCGTGAGTTGGAATCTCACTTACTGCTCACTGGTGTGTTGGTCTAGTGGTCTAGGATGTCTGCCTGTCACGCAGAAGGTCATGGGTTCAAATCCCATACACACCGCCAAGAGGGAATCTAGGTTCGAGTCCTAGTAGGTTTACTATAAGATGTAACCTATCGTCTAATGGTTAGGACCTCTCTACATTGGAAAGAAGCTTAAGTGGTATAAGCAACTGCCTGTTAAGCAGAAGACAGTGGGTTCAAGTCCTACCTTTCCAGCCAAATTGGAGTATAGCTCAGTGGTAGAGCAACTGTCTGATACGCAGTAGGTCATAAGTTCAACTCTTATTACTCCAACATTTAGAAGTGTAGCTCAATTGGATGAGTGCTTCCTTTACATGGAAGAGGATGTGAGTTCGAGTCTCACCACTTCTACTTAAAATAATTAAAATGAAGATAACTAAATATATAAAGATTATGGATCTTTAGCTCAGTTGGTAGAGCAGCTTCCTCATAAGAAGAAGGTCACAGGTTCAAACCCTGTAAGATCCACAACTGCTCTCATAACTCAGATGGCTAGAGTATTCCACTTTTAATGGAAGAGTCGGGGGTTCAAGTCCCTCTGGGAGCACAAAAATATATTGCGGGAAAGTAGAGCTGGTGCACTACGCAGTCTCATAAGCTGATCTAGGTGAGTTCAATTCTCACTCCCGCAACTTAATAATAATATGATGATACTATTAGACAACATATCTGAAGAGACACTAGAGATAGAAGAACTATGCTCCTGTCGTCTAGTTGGTCTAGGACACTACTCTTTCACAGTAGAAACATGGGTTCAAATCCTATCGGGAGTACATCAACAATAATCCAAGCTCTTGAAGCATTGATGGCGATGCACCTGTCTTGTAAACAGGGGATAGTAGGTTCGATTCCTACCAAGAGCTCTTATTATGTCCTATAGTTTAATGGCAGAACATCTGGTTTTGGTCCAGAGGATGGAGGTTCAACCCCTTCTAGGACAACTGTGTAAGTAGCTTAATTGGTAAAGCACTAGCTTGTGGTGTTAGTAGATGTGGGTTCGATTCCCATCTTACACCTAATATATTAAAGCTTAGTAGAAATACTAGGCTTTTTTATTTGTAATTTCTAAAGTTTTTGCGTATATTATAGTATCTATTTATTATAAAACACATAACATGGGATTAGGAAATGGAAATGGTAAGTCGGGAGATAAAGGTAGTAACTATAATTTTGAACATAGGAGTTTAGTATTATTAGGTACCATATCTACATTTACTTCAACAGGAGCCACTGAAGCTACATTACAGTCAATAGAAGGTATAGTATCCCCTTTTCAAAGAACTCCTAATTTAATTAGAGTAACTGGACCTGGAAATATTGCTTCAATTACTTATGGTTTTTCTGTTTATAATTCAGGAACTATTAATGCTACTGTTTTGGGTGGTGTTATTAAACCTGGAGAAACATTTAATTTTAGTCCTGATGGGATAAATAATTATTATGCTGCTGGATCAATTACTTATGATGCTACTGGTAGTGAATTAGTAATCATCTATAATACTTAATTTAATGGGTACTTATATTGATATAAAAACCAATAGGAACATTCCTACTGTTGCTAATTATTCAGCTTTACCAGCTCCAGCTTCTGCTGTAAATGAATATTATTGGGTATTAGCTTCACAAGGTACTGCTTGGTTACCAGGAGGATTTGGTGGAACTTATTATCCTTTAGGGTTGTACTACTCAAATGGAACTACATGGTCTCATATGGAAACTCCTGTTCAAGCTACACAAATAGAAGTAGATGCTGGTATAAATGAAGACAAGTTTGTAGCCCCTAAAACATTAGCTGAAAGTACTTATGTAATAGATTTTTTCATAGGTATATTGTTTGAGGTAGTAGATACATGGACTTATGTAGCTCCACAAGTATTTCAAATAAATACAGTAGATAATCCTGATGGTATTGTTTATACTATAACTGTAAATGCTCTACCTTATACATTAGGTAATACTATAAATTTATATGATGTAGTTGAAATTAATGGGGATATAGTGGGGTTCTTAAAGTTGAATTGTAAATTAGTTTAATATGAAGTCTAATCAATATTTTAATGTTAAGAGTAGTGGTGTTACACCAAGTGGTATAGCTTATCAAAGACCTTTATATACAGGCTCTTATGGTATTTTAAGAATTGGTGATGATGGTTGGAATACCATTAATAGACCATACCCATCCCCCCCCGCAAATCCAATATATATACAAGAATTAGACATTTCAGTAGGTGGAAATTATTGGAAAACTTTAAAACATCCAAACGTTTTCGGCAACACAAGTAGATTCACAGATTTAAGTGGGGTTGACACAAATGGTAGTGTGGATGGTGCTATAATTGATCACTTAACTGGTTTAATGTGGAAATATACTAAAGATTCAGGGAATTGGGATACTGTTATTGATGCAAGTCAATCATCCACTCACTTAGGTTATACCGATTGGAAAGTTCCAAATGCACAAGAATTATCAACTCTTTACATCCATAATCCATATGGTACCGCTTTTATAGTGATACAAAATTATCTACAAGGACCAAGAACAGAACTTTTACACACAAGTACAACTAGAAATGATTTTTTAACATATAATGTAAAGGGTATATATACTACTTATCTACCCACATCAGATAAAGCTATATCTACAAGTACCTATTTTTGTAGAAATCATTTTTAAAAATTATGAATATTTAGCTTAAAAATTTTGTGATTATGTTTAAAAACTTTTTAGAACATTTAGATAATATACACCAAATAGTGAAAGTAGAAATAATAGCTTTTTTATTATTGCTTGTAGTACCTATAATTTCAGCATTGTGGTTAATGGGTTTATTAATAATAGCAGATACATTAACTGGTATATGGGCTGCATATAATGAAAAAGGATGGCAAGCAATAAAAAGTAGACCTTTTTCAGATGGGGTTCTACCTAAAATAACCATGTATCCTTTAGCTCTACTTATAGCAAGTGGATGTGAATATTCTTTTAATTCAATACCTTTTATAAAGTCAACATTATTTATACTAATGTGTATAGAACTAAAAAGTTTAACTGAAAACTTTAAAGTAATATTAAAAATTAATATTTTCAATTTTGTTAAAATTCTAATTTTAAAAGGTAAAAAAGGTCTTATAGAAGAATTAGAAAAGACAGATAATAAAAAATAAGAAAGTAATAATTTGCAAGAGTCACTTAAAATGTTTATATTATAGTGTTACATATTATATAAAAACATGGCTGCTGAAACAAAACATGAACAAGGTATACAAGCTCCTGCTGGTATAATAAGACCTTATCAATCTACATATAGATGGGTTAAAGATGGTAAACTTTATATTCAAAAAGATATACCTTTTGGTAATTCATGGGAAGAAGATTTAAGTAATGATCCAGTCCCTCCTGAAACTCAGGATTTAGAATCTGTTTTAACCATTGGAAACACCACAGGAGCAAACAATATTATCGTTAGTGCTAATCAAGCAATTAAAGCACCTACATCTGGAACGGCACTAAGAGGTAGCTTAAACCTAAGAGATGGTGGAGATGGTATAGTAACATTAACTAATGATAATGGAGTACAAGGGGATTCTGGTATTTATATGGAAAATCTACACCAAGCTCACTTCATTGATGGATGGAATGCTGCTGTAGAAATTAAAAGTGGTCTCGGAACTGGCTATATATACGATGTTTATAGCAGCAAATTGTTATTACTCATATCTGATGACTTTTCTGTTCCAACAGCTCCCGGATTACATATTTCAGACACATTTTTAAGCCAAATAGATAACCCAGCTAATTCAATACTCAACAGTCGCCCAGTAGCTTTTTTAGCTAATAGAAATTCTTCTGCTAATCTAGGTGTACAGGGTAGTGTAGCATTAGGTGGTCAGAATATTACAATGAAGAATGATAACGTAGCTTATGCCAACACATTCGGGTTTTCAATACCAACATTTGGGGGACCATTTGACTTATTGTTACAACCAGCAATTATTTCAGCAGATAGAACACAAGTTTTCCAAAATGCAGATGGAATAATAGCTTTAGTAGAAACTACACTTCCTAATACAGGAACTGTAACTGTAGAGGCATTGGCAAGTACAAGAACATGGGAAGTAACTATTAATGGTGTAACTAGAAAAATATTACTAGCATAAATATAATTTAAAAACCAACAAATGAAAACTTTAACCAACAGAAAAACAAGTATTAAAATATCTCAGGATAAAACATTAGATACTACAGATCTTATAAAGTATGCTTTAAATTTTGTACCAAAAAACGGATTTACAAGAGAAGATCTAAAAATTAGAGATAGAATAGAAAACTACTTAAAAGAAGGAATTAAAAAAATAGAATTAGAAGACAGTGATGCTTTAAAATTAAAGTCAATTGTTGCTGATTTAGTTTGGACTTTTAGGCATCCTGAATTATCTCAGTTCTTAGAAGATGTAGAAAACTTATAAATATAAACTATGGCACGATTAAATGAACTATTAAAAAAAAATATATATTTAGATATATTTATTGATCTGATATCTTATCTACAAAATTCAAGAATATCACCTCATGAGAAAATGGCAGCTGCACATTTACTAAGACTTAGAAGTTTATATTGGGGCACTGATATTCCTGTAATATCTACAGCTAGAAGTGGGGGAAATATACCTGCCCAATGTCCTGCTTGTTATGCTAAAACTATTAAAATGGGAGCAGCTTCAGATAATTCTTATGAACCCTATACTTCCTTTATAGAAAACTTCAGACATAAATTAAACTCTATGGACATGAAAGTATCTAATGGTTGGGTATATTGGATGCAGATAGTAGATTCCTTTTATAGTATAATAGACTTTCTAAATTATTTTATTTATGAGTTTAAAGAAGGAATTCATGCTGATCTATATTTGAATGATGTATTGGGTATATCTTCTAGAGAAGGAAGTTATAAACATGGTTTAGCAATTGAATTGCAAGTAGAAGGTACAGTAGAAAATAAAGAATTAATAACTATAGACTTTACTAATGTTTTAACAACTGACTTAGCTGATAAATATTTTGTATTATATAAAGAGTCTATACCTTATATATTTTGGTTTGATAATGGGGGTGTTGCTCCTGAACTTGGATTAACTGATTCTATAACAACACCTATTCCAATTGCAGGTTTAATAACAATTACTGAAATCAAAGATGTAACAATAAATACTATTGCAAGCATTACTACGGATCTAGGAAGTATAATATGGAATATAATACTACCGTCAGAATCTGTATCTGATTTATTTGTAGCTTTAATGAATGATTCAGCAACAGTTAATCAACCATTAGTACCTGGTACAGCAAGTATAGGAATATCAGAAGCAGAAACAAAAATATTTGGTCATGATGGTTCTATATTATCAGATGGAAATATAACTACAGAAGATTATATTGAAACCTGGAATAATATAAAAGTACCTTTTGATAGAACTGCTGGTGTAGATACACCTTACTTAAAACGTGTAGGTGGTATAAATACTGGAGGTTGTTGTTGGACTATATGTTGGGAACCTTCTGTAGGAGGTAATGCTCAATGTTGTAGAGCCTCTGCTTGTTCATCTAGTAAATATACAGGTTTAATAATGACCACTAGTGTTACTTCAAATTTACCTGAACTTAATTTTAATACCCCAAGTAATGTACATAATCTTTCAAGTAAACCTGGGGGGGATGGAATTTTAAAACAGTGCCCCGCATGTGCATGGTAATTATTTTATAGTAATTATTAAACTTAAACCCTACTTCTTAGTAGGGTTTTTTGTTTTTTAAGTTTAAAACTTCAGAAGTTTAAACTTTTTTAGTATATTTGTACATTATTTACTAAACCAATTAAATATGACAACAGATCAACAACCAACTGAAGAAGAATTACAATCAAGAAAAAAAGAACTAATTCAGTTCTATAAAGAACAACTTCCATTATTAAAATTACAAACTGAGTATGAAGAGTATCTTACAAAGATTGATGTTGCTAAAATGACAAGGCTTGAGATAATGATGGTAAAAGCTCAAATGATGAAACCACCCACTACAAGTGGAGAAGAAGTTTCTCAACCAGATCAAGAAGAACATAATATTCCACAAAAACCTACAAAAGAATGAGACTTACAGTAAAGAGATTTGCAGATAATAGTCATACAACTTTAGGTTTACTTTTTATAAATGACATTTTTCAATGTTTTACTGTAGAGGATACAGAAAGAACTATAAAAATACAGAATAAAACAAGAATACCAAATGGTGTTTATAAAATAGCTTTGCGTAAAGAAGGTGAATTTCATGCTAAATATTTAACAAAGTATGGAAGTATGCATAAAGGTATGCTTTGTATATTTAATAAGGCTAACTGGAAACTTGAAAATCAAGGTATGTCCTTTCAGTATATCTTAATTCATACAGGTAATACACATGATCATACTGCTGGATGTTTACTTGTAAATGATGCTATAAGTAATGCTACATTTACAGGAAGTTCAAGCGTAGATGCTTATAAAGAACTATATCCTATTGTTGCTGAAGCAATTGAAAGAGGGGAAGAAGTAACCATAGAATATATTGATATAGAAACAGGTAAATAATATATTATGGGTACTATAGTAAATCAAGTAAAAAAAATTGGACATATGAATTTATGGGATATAGTAAAATTCCAAGTAAATCTTCATTGTCATCTTAATAATATTACTATTTCTGACTCTGATTTAGAATGTCTTACTTTACTTGCTATTAATGGAGAAAGTGAACTTACTTCATTTTGTAATGCAGCCTGTGAAACTGATGAAAGAATTAGAGAGCATAACTTGATGTGGGAACGTGAAATATTTAAAACTCCTCAGTCTGTTAGAAATTCTATTAATAAAATAGAAAATATTGGATTAATCACTAAGAGAGGTAAGAGTAAAAAAAAAATATCTGTTAATCCTATTATGAATATCCAATCAATAGGTAACATTTTTGTAGAAGTTAAACTATTAAGAAAAGATGAATCCGAAGAAGCCTAAAGATTTTATTAAACCAACAGCAGAAGATTTAGGTCAGTCAGAACAATTAGTTGATGATGTAGTAGGATTTTATTGGGCAGCAGTAAGGAAGGGACTCTCTGAACTTGAGAGCCCTTCTGTTGTTGTTATTAATTTAGGGACTTTTAAAATAAGACATAACAAAATTGAAAAAGCAGAAAAAAGATATAAGAACTATATAAATAAACTAGAAGTTGAAAAAATGACTTTTAATAAACACACTCTTCTAAACATTTCTAAGTCTAAACTTGAAAAACTTGAAAATATTAAAAATGAAATGAATAGTGAATTTGAAAGAAAAAAAGAAGTACAAACCAAAAGAAAAGAATATGTCAACAATAAAACTCTGGAAAAACAAAGGAAAGATTTTAGAAGGTCTGAAGAATAAAATATTCAAGAATAAACATGTAGAAGAAATCTTTCTTGAAAGATTGACTATATGTAATAAGTGTCCTAATTTAGATTTAAAAGGAGATAAGTGTTATGTACCTGGTACACAACCTTGTTGTAGTATATGTGGATGTAGTATTGAGTTATTACTAAGATCTTTATCATCAGAATGTGAAGCTGGAAATTGGGAAGCAATATTAACTGAAGAAGAAGAAGAAAAATTAAATAAACAATTAAAAAAATGAGCATAGTATTTAGAGAAGAAGGTCATGCTTATGAAAGCTTAGATCCAAATGAAGCAATACAATGGACTAGTGTTACTAGTTTAGTAGGTTTATTTAAACCAAAATTTGATACATATGATGTTTCTCAAAAATGTTCTAAGAATAAAAAGTCTAAATGGTATGGTATTGAAGCACCAGTTATTAGAGATATATGGGCTTCTGAAACAGCAAGAGCTGTAAAGCTTGGAACATTTTATCATAATCAAAGAGAATCTGATTTATTATCACATGATACTCTAACTAAGGAAGGAGTAGATCTTCCTATTATACAAATAAAAATACAAGATGGTGTAAAGTATGCACCATCTCAAAAATTAATATCTGGAATATATCCAGAACATATGGTTTATTTAAAATCTGCAGAAATATGCGGTCAAGCAGATTATGTAGAAGTTCTAAATGGAACAGTAAATATAATGGATTATAAAACTAATAAAGAAATAAAACAAACAAGTTTTGAAAATTGGGAAGGTATTAAGTCTATGATGAATCAACCATTAGGACATATAGAAGACTGTAATTTAATGCATTATACTTTACAAATGAGTATATACATGTATATAATCCTAAAACATAATCCAAGATTAAAACCAGGTAAAATGGTTTTACAACATGTTGTGTTTGAAAGAGAAGGATTAGATCAGTTTGGTTATCCAATTATTAAGTATTCTGATAATGGAGATCCTGTAATTAAAGATATAATATCTTATACTGTACCATATCTTAAGGAAGAAGTATTAACAATGATAAACTGGTTAAAAGATAATAAACAATGATAGCAAAACTATTTGACATACAGAATTTTAAAATTATACCTACTGTGCATTGTTATACAATATCATGGCTTAAAGATATAATGGATGAATATAAGAAGGATGATGAATATTTAAAAGTATATCAGTATTTATTTTATATGACTTATCCTAGTCCTGATGATAATCCTTATTTTCATTTCAAACTATCAGAAAAAGAGGAACAAATATTGGATGATATAGAAGCTAACTTTTCCACAGAAGAACCATTAATTCTATTAGCATTGGATAATCTCAAGAAGATGTATGAAACACCTACATCAAGAGCATATGATGGTATAGCAGGAATGCTAGATAAATTAGCCAAGTATATGAAGACTACTGATATTACAGATGGTAGAGATGGCAATATAACAGGAATAGTACAAGCAGCTAAAAACTTTGAAGCAGTAAGGGCTTCTTTTAAAGGAGCTTATAAAGACCTTAAAGAAGAACAGGAATCTAGAGTTCGTGGAGATAAGGGTTTAGCATATGATCAATAATTATGTATAGAGAAAGAGATTACCCTATATCAATTCCAACATGGGAAGCAGGTGAATGGATTGAAGATACTATCTTTGAAACACAAGTACAATTTATAGAATATCTAAAAAACTTATTTAAAGAACCTGGAAAGTATGAATTTGATGAATCAGTAGTTCATTGGCAGGATCAATCAATGAATTATAATAAAATTGGTTATTACTGTCAACATCCTACAGGAACAAGAGACTTCATACAATATTGGAATGATCAAAAAAATAAATCTAGAATAGGAGTTATATATAAATCTGGATCTAGGCAATGGTACTTAACAAGAGATTATTATTTTTGGTTAAACTTTCTACCTATATTTGATAAAGAAAAAAATGAATATGATTTTCCACTTATATGGGATATTCAATATCACATGGCTCTTTATGAGTTATTAGCTGAATTAAATAATAAACATAGTGTTATACTAAAGAAGAGGCAAATTGCCAGTAGTTACTTTCATTGTGCTAAATTAACCAATTATTATTGGTTTGAAGAAGGAGCTAAACTTAAAATGGGAGCATCTCTTAAAGATTATATAAATCTTAAAGGATCTTGGAAAATGCTTAATGAATATTCTGATTTTCTTAATGAACATACAGCATGGATAAGACCTCATAACCCAGGTAAAGTAGGAGATTGGGAACAAAAAATACAAAAAACAATAGGAGGTAGAGATATAACAGTAGGACTCAAATCAACAATGTCTTCTTATACTTTTGAAAAAGATGCTACATCAGGCGTAGGTGGGCCCTGTAGATATTTCTTTCATGAAGAAGCTGGTGTGGCACCTAAGATGGATGAGACATATGAATTTATGCGTCCTGCCTTACATTCAGGTATGATTACTACAGGAATGTTTATTGCAGCAGGTTCTGTTGGTGATTTAGATCAATGTGAACCTTTGAAAGAATTTATGCTTCATCCTGAAGAAAATGATTTTTTTGCTGTAGAATCAAACTTAATAGATGAAGAAGGTACATGGGGTAAGCATGGATTGTTCTTACCTGAACAATGGTCAATGCCACCATATATTGATGAGTTTGGAAATTCTATGGTTGAAGAAGCTTTAAAAGCAATTCATGAGCAAAGACTAAAATGGAAGAAAGATTTAGATCCTGGTAAGTATCAATTAAGAATTTCACAAAAACCCACAAATATAAGGGAAGCTTTTGCATATAGAAATGAAAGTAAATTTCCATTACACTTACTTACTAATCAACAAAGAAGAATTGAAGATAAACAATATCACGAAGAGCATATAAATTTGAAAAGAGGTACTGATGGTAAAAGTATTATAGTAACTAAGTCTAATAAAACACCAATTAGAGAATTTCCTATTAGGAAAAGTGAGACAGACAAAGAAGGAGTTATTGTTGTATGGGAAAGACCTGTAGTTAATCCTGAATTTGGAATGTACTATGGATCTATAGATCCAGTAGCTGAAGGAAAAGCAGAATATATTGAAAATAATATTTATACACCAAAGGGTAAAGTAAAAATAAAAGATTTAAAAGTAGGAGATAAAGTAATAGGTTCTAATGGTAAACCTACATTAATAACTGGCATTTTTCCTCAAGGAAAAAAAGAATTATATAGAGTAACATTTAATGATGGTTTTAGTATTTTAGTATGCAAAGAACATTTATGGTCAGTAAGAGCCTCAGATAATGATAAAAAAGATAATCATGTATTATCTGTTGGGGATATGCTTGATGAAAATAAATTAATTAAAAGTCATGGTATAAATAGAAATTCTACAAAAGAATATACTACAAAAACTTTTTATAAAAAAGGTAATAATCAAAACAGATGGAAAATACCAATTGTTAAACCTATTCATTTTAAAAAAACAAGTTTACCTATTGACTCTTATTTACTAGGATTATTATTAGGAGATGGGGGATTGTCAGGAAGATCTATAGTTTTTAGTACAGCGGATAAGGAATTATTAAGATATATAAGAAATATATTACCTGAAACTATTAATATAAAGTATATTGGTCAATATGATTATAGATTAAGTAGTACACTATCTAGAAATACATTAACTCAAAAATTAAGAAAACTGAATTTAGTAGGTAAAAAATCAGGAACTAAATTTATTCCTGATATATATTTAAAAGGAACAATAGAAGATAGATTAAAGCTTATTCAAGGCTTGATGGATACAGATGGTTATTGTGGAAATAATGGTGCAGAATACTATAGTATATCAAAAGACTTAGCTTATGGGATGGTGGAATTATGTCATTCATTAGGAGGATTAGCAAAAATCAGAAAAAAAATTACAAACAGAAAAAAAAGAAATGGAGTAGGTTATGTTTATGTAGTAAGAGTTATTTTACCTCCACAATTTATTCCATTCAAATTAAAAAGAAAAGCTGATATTTATAAACCTACAAAAAACTTTACAAGATATATATCTAATATAGAATTTGAAAAAATAGATGAGGCTATTTGCATTTCTGTAGAAGCTGAAGATAATTTATATGTTACAGAAAATGCAATTGTCACACATAATACAACCACTTCAGATTCTTTATGTTCAATTTATATTTATAAAAATACAGTAGAGATTTCTAAACCTGATGAAAATGGTAATATGAAAACCCATGTAGAAGGTGGTAAAATAGTAGCAACATGGTGTGGAAGATTTGATGATATTAATCTTACACATGAAAGACTAGAGTTACTAATAGAATGGTATAATGCATGGACAGTAGTAGAAAATAATATTTCTTTATTTATACAACATATGATTGCTCAAAGGAAACAAAAATATTTGGTTCCAAAAGATCAGATATTATTCTTAAAAAATGTTGGTGCTAATAAAGCAGTATATCAAGATTATGGATGGAGAAATACTGGTACTCTATTTAAGAACCACATGATATCTTATGCAATTGAATTTCTGAAAGAAAAAATGGACATACAATATAATGATAATGGGGAACTACTAGGTATAGTATATGGAGTAGAAAGAATACCTGATATAATGCTTCTTAAAGAAATGTCTGAATATAGAGATGGTCTAAATGTGGATAGACTGGTTGCCTTTGCAGCATTAGTTGCTTTTGTAAGAATACAGGAATCTAACAAAGGATATAAGCGTGTAGTGGAATATGAAGATACTAAAAGCTTGGAAAAGTCCAAAAAAATGTTTAAATTAAGTAAGAGTCCCTTCACTAATATTGGAACAACTAAAAAAGGTTTTGGTAAAAGAAGTAGAAGTGGTTTTAAAAATATACACTAAGCTAAAGTAATATGAAAATACTGAATGCAATGGATCTTAAGAAGGGTGAGAAAGCTGAACATAATAGAATGGGCAGTCTTACACAACCTATACAATTTCTACCAAGAGAAGAAAAAGATAATGATTGGTCTGCTTGGTGTATGGATTGGTTTGAATTTGAAGGTCTTAAACAACTTAGAAGAAACTCCAGAAGGTTACTTAAGAACTATAAGTTAGCTAATGGTATAATTGATAAAACAGATTATATAATAGAAGAAGATAATGAGTATGCAGACATAGTTGAGCAATTAACTACAGAAGATGTTTCAGCATTAGAACTAAAATTCTATCCTATTATACCAAATGTAATTAATACATTATGTAATGAGTTTGCAAAAAGAAATACTAAACTTACATATAGATCAGTAGATGAACTATCATACAATGAGATGATGGAAGAGAAGCGTAGCATGATTGAACAAAATCTAGTTACAGAAGCAAGTATGAAGCTTCAAATGAAACTAACAGAACAAGGTGTGGATTTATCATCTCCTGAAGAACAACAGAAGATGCAAGAACAAGTTAAGACTTTACCAGAAATTGAGCAATTCTTTAGAAAAGATTATAAGTCTATTGTAGAACAATGGGCTCAACATCAGTATGAAGCTGATATGGAAAGATTTAATATTGATGAGCTAGAAGAAACAGCTTTCAGAGACATGCTTATAACTGACAGAGAGTTTTGGCATTTCAAGATGTATGAAGATGACTATGATATTGAACTATGGAATCCAGTACTTACCTTCTATCATAAGTCCCCAAATACTAGGTATATCTCAGAAGGTAATTGGGTAGGTAAGGTAGATATGATGTCAGTAGCTGATGTCATAGATAAGTATGGTTGGATAATGACACAAGAACAACTTGAATCATTAGAGGCTATATATCCCGCAAGATCTGCAGCATATGCTATTAGCGGTTACCAAAATGATGGTTCTTATTATGATGCTACAAAATCACATGACTGGAATACTAAAATGCCTTCTTTGGCCTATAGACAATTTATGTCAATGCATGATGGTTTCTGGGAAAATGGAGGAGATATAGTATCCTGGATCCTTGGAGAATCAGAAGATTTTCTAGACTTTGGTAGTACTAGTCTTTTAAGAGTAGCAACTTGTTATTGGAAGTCACAAAGAAAACTTGGACATCTTACAAAAATAGATGATGCTGGAGAATTAACTATGGAAATAGTAGATGAGACTTATAAATCTAGTGACAAACCAATCTATAATACAACACTGATTAAAAATAAAGGTAAAGAAAATTTAGTATTTGGAGAACACATAGACTGGATTTGGATTAATGAAGTATGGGGTGGAGTTAAAATAGGCCCTAATCATTCAAGCTTTTGGGGAATGAATAGTGCAGACGGTATAAATCCTATGTACTTAGGTATTGATCAAAATAAAATAGGTAGATTAAAGTTTCAATTCAAAGGGGATAAATCACTGTATGGTTGTAAATTACCAGTTGAAGGCAGAATATTCACAGATAGAAACTCTAGATCAGTATCATGTGTAGACCAAATGAAACCTTGGCAGATTGGTTATAATATAGTAAATAATCAAATAGCAGATATATTGGTAGATGAGTTAGGTACTGTTATATTATTTGATCAGAACTCACTTCCTAGACATTCAATGGGTGAAGACTGGGGGAAAAATAATTTAGCTAAAGCATATGTAGCTATGAAGAATTTTCAAATGTTACCTTTGGATAGTACCATTGCTAATACAGAAAATCCATTAGCTTTTCAACATTATCAGAAAATAGACATGGAGCAAACCAATAGACTACTTTCTAGAGTAAGTTTAGCTAATTATTTTAAGTCACAAGCTTTTGATAATATAGGAGTGAATCCAGAAAGAATGGGACAACATATAGAGCAAGAAACTGCAGAAGGAGTAAGAGCAGCTTTAAATGGTTCATATGCACAAACAGAACAATATTTCATAAACCACATAGATCATCTAATGCCTAGGGTTCATCAAATGAGAACAGATCTTTCACAGCATTATCACTCTACTAAACCTTCTATTAGACTTCAATATCTTACTTCAGCTCATGAAAAGATTAATTTTAGTATGAATGGTACTTCATTATTATTAAGGGATATAAATGTGTATGCTACTACTAAGTCTAGTCATAGGGCTGTAATGGAAAAACTTAGACAATTAGCTTTAGAAAACAATACATCTGGAGCTTCTATATATGATTTAGGTAATATTATTAAAGCAGATAGTATTCCAGAAATAACGGATGTTATGAAGGCTGCTGAAGAAAAAGTAAATATCCAAAGACAGCAAGAACAACAACATGAACAACAACTACAAGAACAAGCTCTTGCTGCAGAAGCAAAAGAGCAAGAAGCATTGCGTAGTTATGAAGCTATGGAAGCTGAAAAAGAAAGAAGAAAAGATATTCTTGTTGCTGAAATAAGAGCTGCAGGTTATGGAGCTATGATGGATATTGATGAAAACAAACAATCAGACTTTACAGATCAGATGAAAGAGATTAGAGCAAGTGATGAGTATAATCAAAACATGAATCTTAATAGAGAAAAACAAGCTTCTACTGAACAGCAACATAAAGATAAGATGAGTATAGAGCGTGAGAAGTTACAAATAGCTAGAGAGAAATCTGAAAATGATCTCAAAATAGCTAGAGAAAATAAAAACAAATACGATGTAAAAGAACCTTCTAAAAACAGCAAGAAACCTAAGAAAAAATAATCATAACTATATGCTGAGATATTTCTCAATATAAAAACTATTTTTTTTAAACTTTCTTAGTTTATCATTATAAATTTTAGTATATTAAAGTATAGACATTTTAAAACCAACAAAAGTATGTCAGAAACAAAACCAATAACTGAGGTTAAACAAATCACAACAGATGAATTGGATAACCTCTTAGGAACACCAGGAGCTGAAGCAATAATGGTCCCAGGTGAAGAAGTAAAGGCTAAAAAGCCATCGTTCTTTGATAATGGAAAAGTAAATATGGACTTCATAGATAATGAAGGATCAGATACAGATTCAGAAGATACTTCAGATAAAAAAACAGATGATAAAACTAAACCAGTTGAGTCATTTGATGATATTGTAAAAGATGCAGATAAGGAAGAGGAGGAAGAGCAAGAAAAGAAACAGGGTAGACCACCTCTTGATAAAACAGGAATGGCTCAGTTAGCTAAGTTATTAATTGATGAAAAAGTAATTCTTCCTTTTGATGAAGATAAACCTTTAGAAGATTATACTATAGAGGACTACAAAGAATTATTTGCTCTCAACATACAAGAGAGAGAAAACAAAGTAAAAGAAGAAACTCCAAAGGAATTTTTTCAAGCTTTACCTCCTGAATTACAATATGCTGCAAAATACGTTGCTGATGGTGGAACAGATTTAAAAGGCTTATTTAGAACTTTGGCACAAGCTGAAGAAAGTAAATCAATAACTATTGATACACCAGAAGGACAAGAAAAAGCAGTAAGACAATTTCTTCAAGCTACAAATTTTGGAACTGTAGAAGAAATTCAAGAACAAATAGACAGTTGGAAAGACTTAGAAAAATTAGAAGATAAAGCTCAACAGTTTAAACCACGTCTAGATGCAATGCAAGAACAAATTATTAAGCGTCAACTAGCAGAGCAGACACAAAAGAAAAAACAAAGAGAAGCTGCATCTCAACAATATGCAGATAGTATTTATAATACATTAGAAAAAGGAGAACTTAATGGATTAAAAATTAATCCTAAAGTTCAAAACTTATTATATGATGGTTTAATTAATGCAAACTATCAATCAATATCAGGTCAGCCAACAAATATGTTTGGACACTTGATTGAAAAACATCAGTATATTGAACCTAATCATGGATTAATTGCAGAAGCCTTATGGTTACTACAGGATCCAGAAGGATATAGAGCTGAAATTGCAAAGGGTGCAAAAAATGCGACAGTTGAAGCAACAGCAAGGCAATTAAAGATGGAACAACAAAGTAAACATGAGGGAGGAGAAGACATCCAACCAGGAACAGACAGAAAACCAGGAAGTGGAGCAACATTAAAAAGACCACCAAAGGGATTCTTTAAAAGAGACTAAACAATTAAATTAAATAATAACTAAAACAATTTCAAATTATGGCAACTCCAGTATTGAATAATGGGATTTTCTTGAGAGACACGCAATATAATGCAAGTTCTCACGTTGACTCATATCACTTGGTGAACATGTTAAAAGATGCAGATCCTATGGACTTAGGTCCAGTAGATATTTGGGCTATGGCTCAAAAAGTAGAAATGCCTCTTTATCAAATGAGTTCATTTGGTGGTAAAAATGTAATCATGGTAAACAATCACCGTGGTGAGTATAAATGGCAGACTCCAATATCACAGGATCTTCCTTATATCATTGAAGATATAGAACCAGATAATAAGCGTAAAGGTCAGGATGGTACTACATTCAAGATCAAACTTAACAAACGTGAGTTTGGACATGGTGATATCATTACTTATGACAAATATAATGGTTATGAGTTATACATTACTGATGAAGATATTCTTCCTATTGGAGATGGCTTTATTTATACAGTACGTCTAGTAAATAATGATAATGTTAAATACTTAGATAACAAGTACCTTAGAGAAGGAATGAAGTACTTCAGAAAAGGTTCTGCTAGAGGTGAATATGGAGAGAGATTCTCTGACATTATTACTGGTTCAGGATTCAGAGAATTCTACAATTATGTAGGTGGTGCAGAAGCTCATGTTCATTATTCTATCTCTTCAAGAGCAGATATGATGATTAAAGGTGGAATGAAAGCAGATGGAACAGTACCTGTTACTGAAATCTGGAGAAACTTTGATAAGAATGTTAATCCTTCAGTTGCATCTTTAGAAGGTTTAGTTTCTACAATGGGTAAATCATATGTTAAAAAAGCAATGGAAAATGGTTCTCTATCAAGAAGTTTCTTAACTTCATTAGAGGCTGCTCACTTGAGTAAAATTGCTAATGATATTGAGACTTACTTAATGTGGGGACATGGTGGTAAAATCCGTCAAGATGGTCCAGATGATTTAAGATTATCTGTAGGTCTTTGGAAACAATTAGATAACTCATTCAAAAGAGTATATAATAAAGGTAATTTTAATCTTGATTTATTCAAATCTGAACTTTATAACTTCTATCAAGGAAGAGTTGAGTTCAATGGTCCAGACCCAAAAAGACAATTGATTGTTCAAACAGGTATTGGAGGAATGAAGCTAGTAAATGAAGCTATCAAGTTAGAAGCTAATGCTGCTGGTCTTGTAATTCAAGCTGATGATATTGGAGCTATTACAGGTAAAGGTATGGATCTTGGATTTGGATTTGCTTACACTAGCTATGTAATACCTTTCTTAGCAAATGTTAAGTTTGTACTTAATCCAGCATTTGATAATTTACATACTAATGATATTGAGAATCCTATCATTGATGGTCATCCTCTAAGTTCATATAGTTTTGTAATTTTTGATATTACTGATACAGGTAATGATAACATATTCTTATTAAAACTTGATTGGGATAATGCTTTAAAATGGTGGTATCAAAATGGTACTATGGATTACATGGGTAGAACTCAAGGATTCCAATCTTCAGGTCAGTTTAATGGTTACAGAGTTATGATGACTCAAGTTATGCCAGCAATCTGGGTTAAAGATCCAACTAAAGTTCTTAAAATTGTAATGAGAAATCCTATTACAGGAGGTTCATTCTAATACAAATAATAAGGGGAAGTTCTAATGTTCTTCCCTTTATATTACACACCTGTTGCAATACCAGACTTTGCATTCTGGCAGGTGCTATAAGATGACTTAATTATAAACCAACTAAAACCAAAACAGATGTCATTTACAAAAGTAGAAACACGTAGTTTAAATCACTACAAAAAAGTATCAATAAGACCTTACTTTGACCCTAGTGTGGCCAATATGGGTCTTGAAAATTATGGGATGTCTTTACATGATGGTGTATACTGGACAGAACAACTAGCTTGTTTAGAACGTAATGGTATTAAGAGATATGTATCAGGTCTAAATGAGTTTGCTCCAGAAGTAAAATTAATAAAAGATGATAAAGAAAGAGCAGCCAAGATTAAAGAAATAAGAACTGTAGTTGCACAACTTGAAAGAGAATTTGCAGCAAACATTGTAGATATTGAAGATCCAGAATTTTGGAATAAGATAAAATTATTAAAACATGATAATGATGAATTCTGGTCAAGAATAGAACTTAAAGCAGGGAATGATATTACATTTCTAGATCCTGCTAAAGAACCTTATGATCTAATTAAGATTTATGCAATAGATGCTGGAGGATTTAGTATTGTTGCACCAAGTTTAAAAGCAGCACAAGAAATGGCAGTTGCTCCTAAGTTTTATTTAGATAGACATGAAGAAACAGTTTCTACTAAAAATACTTTAAGGAAAGTTAGAAATAAAGCTCTTGCATTATTACAAGATATGTATGACAAAGATAGTAATAAACTATTATATGTTGCAAAAGTAATTGATCCAGGAAGTGCTTCTCTTACAAAGAGCACATCAAATGATGATATTTATGCTAAGATGGATGAATATATTAATGGCACTAGCTTTGAGAAAAACAAAATGGTTGCATCTGAATATTTCTTAGCTACAGCTTCACAGACTGTTGGTGAACTTAAATTAAGAGCTATGGTTAAAGATGCAGCTTACTATAAAATTATTGTAACTAAAGCTGACGGACATATTTATCACCGTGATTCAAACACAATGCTTGGTAAAAATCCAACAGACATAGTAGAATACTTAAAGAATCCTCTTAATGAAGATGTCTTAGTAGGTATACAAGAACCAGTGGAATCATATTGGAATAAATAAATTTAAAAATTATATATTATGACAAAAGGACAAAGTGCAGTACCTGGAATATCAAGTGCTGAATCTACAGGAACACGTAGATCATTAGCTAATCAACCTACTACAAAGAATAATGTAAAAGGTGTAGAAGTTAATACCATTGGAAATAGACCTTCAGCAAGCAGAAATATCAAAGGAATTAAATAATAAGAGGTGACTAATAGTGCTATACAAATAAAGTTTAGAGAAAGGCTTAACAAAATCTCATCCAATGACTATGATAATGTAGACTGTTGGCAGATTGTTGAAGCCTTTAATAAAGCACAGATAGAGTGGGTTAGAAGACAAATACGTGGGGGTAACATCTTTCAAGATGGTGATGAACAATCACGCAGAAGAATAGATGATTTACAAACATTACTTACACCTTCAGCTTTACCTATTATAAATAGAGGTATATTTTATGAAACTGTTTCAACATTACCTTTTGATTATTTAGAATTTAAAAGAATAGATGTTAAAGCTAAAAGTGAATGCTGTGAAGAACCAAGATCTATGAATGTTTATCTTGCAGAAGAAGACAATAGAGCTCAACTTCTTAGAGATGAAATGAAAAGACCTAGTTTTGAATGGGGAGAAACTTTTGCAACACTAATAAACAATAAAGCAAGGATCTTTACAAATGGTGAATTTGAGTTATCTGATGCTGAATTAACTTATTATAGGTTTCCAACATATATACAAATTCAAGGATGTATAGATCCTTATACAGGAATAGGTTCTCCTGTCAATATAGAATGTGAACTTAAAGATGATATAATAGAATTAATAATTGATGAGGCTGTTGCTATAGTTGCTGGAGATATAGAATCTGGTAACCAAGGTAGAGGGTCTGAATCAGCAGAAAGATCAAATTAAAAAAATAATAAAATTATTTTCAACAAGTAGTTGCATATTTACAAGTAATTGCTTATATTATAGTATATTTATTTATTAACTAAAAACAAAAAATTATGGCTTATTTTAATCATGCATTTTGTAAAGTGATGTGGGGAGCTTCTCCAAATCCACTTGCACCAACAGCAACAGGTTATTTGAACGCAGCAGGTACATTATCTGTGGATTTACTACCAAATAATGGTGTAGGTACTTTCACATTTGCTGACCAAGCTGCAGCAGGATGGCCCTCAGTAGCAGTAGCCCCAACAGCGGGTGAACCACTTACCTTAATTAGTACTTCATTGTATCAAAATGATAAGGTTGGACCTTTTCATGGAGGATATCAAGAGACTAACAAGTCTAAAATGATTAATCCTAAATTTATTAATGAGTTCTATGTTGTAGAGTCAGCTTTACCATTAACCAATATTATTGGTGTTGGGGCTACACCAAATCTTGATTTATCAGGTGGAGATGCAGCATGTTGTCCAACATTCTATTGTAATGAAACTTACAATATTAGATTTGACCTTAAAGGCTCTCCTACATTAAGAATGTTAAACCATAATGCTTATGAGATAGCAGCAGCTTATACAGGATGTTGTGATGGACCAACTCCAAGTCTAGTTGATCCAGCTGATGTTATGGCAGCATGGATGAATTATATTGTTAATGATCCTATCTTCTTTGGAGTATATGGACAAACTCAAAACAGACTAGTTAATGTTGGTATTACAGTTACATGTGATAATGGTGTTACATGGGGTTTATATTTACCTAACAACCCTACAGTAGGTGTAGCAGGTGTGTATTTTGAAGCAGATGGTATAACACCAACTGCAGAAGCTATAGCTTTCCATGCAGAATTAGTTTTAATTACAGGTGCTATAATTAGTGCACCTCAACCTTATAGTGCTTATGTATCAATATTTACTCCAGCAACACCAAACTGTTGTGCTGGTTTAGTAGTACAAGCAGCATTTGTAGAAACTAAATTTGGTGATTGTACATTCCAACCTACAGATTTCTTTGAACTTGAACCTTTATCAATACAAGCTTCAATGTTAGATGAAACAGGAGATCCTTGTATATTTGAACAACTATGTATCTCTGATGGTATTACCCCATCTGGTTCAGGTTCTCAAACTATTTATCCAGCTATCCAAATTGGAACACAAGCTATGGGAACAGGAGAAAGAATCTTAAGAGATTTAATCTTGTCAGAAGGATATCAACAAAATCATTTTGCAACTAATGGTGACTTAAGAGTTAGAGAAATCACTCAAGGGTATGATGTTAGTTCTGCAGTTGGTAGAAATTCATTATATACTTGTTACTATATTAAACATACTGTACCAAGATATAATAATCCATCTGGAACATTTGATAATGATCAATACTTACTTAAAATTCCAGTAGATGCTAGAGATCCAAACTTTGAAGCTTTCGTGGGTACATGGTTACTAGGGGCAAATAATCCAGTAACTTTAACAGTTTACTAATAACTATTTTATATTTATAGAAAAGGGAGAGCGAGAGTCAAAATTTCTCCTCTCCCTTTTTTTATTTAATCATTAAACTGGTAAAGATGGCAAAACATACATTAAGCCTAGATGTTCAAGATACACTTAATGAGTGTGTTATTTGTGTTTCAGACACTAGTATATATGCAGATAAACCACCCGTTGAGTGTCCTTATTTAGACATTCTTGCTCCCGGATTTTCATGTGCTGTAAGATTGGATGTAACTCCAGGGTTCTGTAGCTTATGCCTAACAGCTTGTGATTTAACTTTACAAACTACAAATTGTGGTGTTACTTATGATATATTACCAGATGGTGTTTATGTCATAAAATATAGTATTGCACCAAATGAATATATATTTGCAGAATATAATCACTTACGTATTACTAACATTATGATCAAATATAATGAAGTATTATGTGCACTTGATGTTGCAGCTTGTGATCCTATTCCTACAACAAAAGAAAAACTTAAAGAATTAAGACTCATAGAGATGCTAATTAAAGCTGCTAAAGCAAAGGTTGAATACTGTCATACACCAGGTGCTGGCATGGATCTTTATGAGTATGCTAAAAAAAGACTGGACAAATTAGCTTGTACAGTTTGTTTATAATCTTTTAAAACCAATAAAAATGGCAAGATGTGGAAATTGTGGAGCTAAATTAAGTTGCTCCTGTAAAATGAGAAAAGCATCAGATGGCAAATCATGCTGTGTAAACTGCATCTCAAATTATGAAAAAATAATAAAAAAATCAAAAGTTTTAAAAACTTTAATTCCTGATACTATACCAGGAATTATATTAAATACTACCGCAGTACAGACATAAACTAATAGTAAATGATACCATATTTTTCATTTCTAAATTATAAAGATAGTGATTATCAACTAGATAATGGATTTATAAGTAATATCCAAGTTTTAGGTGATAACTTACCTTTAACAGTTACAGTATCAGGACCTAATGGTTATACTGCAGGTCCTTTTGTATCACCAAGTGTGATACCAGCTTTAACAAGTTTAGAACCTGGACTATATATTTTAACTGTAATTAATATTACAGGTGAAACTTCTAACATAGAAATTACTATAGCTGAACTTTTAGAAACAGTACTTACAGCTACACTTGATAATCCATGTAATTGTACTGCGTGTAATTGTACACTATCGGTAATTAATTATACACATAATTCAGAATGCTTCACATATAATTTATATAAAGATGGCTCTTTAGTAGATACATATAGTGGTTGTACTGATGGTGAACAACATGAATTTATAAATCTTTGTAGTGGACAATATACTATAACAGCTATTCCTGATGATGTTTCTATATATATATATAATGATCCAGATGGTATAGACCCTGTAATTACTCAAAATATTGAGAATTCTCCAGGAGGTAGTACTCAAGTAGTTTTTGAAGGATGTCCTTGTTATATAGCAACAGATTGTGAAGATTCTAGTAATCAAATATTAATAAGAGTTCAAGATGAATCTCTAGAACCTGAACTTGTATATCAATTTGAAGAGTATCCAGGTAAATGTTGGACTATAGAAATAGGAGAAAATTGTGATCAACAGACTATCATTCTAAATACGGGTCTAATTGATTCAGAAGATGGTCCAATAGGAGCATATAATACTGAAGATTTTAAATGGAAAGTTGTTGGAATTGCACCACTGGGTGCTGTAGTAACACCTTTTCCTGCTAGGATTGCAAATCAATCTTGGTATTCAGGATATGGTATTATTCCAGGAGCTGCATGGATCACTAAAGGTGGTACACCTAATGGTTCAGGAAACTTACCTCATGACACAACAACTGGGTTAACTATCTATAGTTTAGATTTTAATGTTCCTTTAGGATTTATACCATTATTAAATTTACAAATATTAACTGATAATACAGCTATAATATTCCTTAATGGTATTCAGGTATTTGATAATTCAAGTGCATCTACTCCATGGGTTACACCATCTCTATTGACATTAATATCTGGATTTAATGTTGGAACTAATACCCTTACAGTTCAAGTAAATAATGTAGGAACTGGATCTAATGGTTTTGCATTATCTGGTTCTATAACTACAGCAAATCCGCCTTCAGAACTTGTGATTGTATCAGAAATATTTGATAATTGTGAGCTTTGTGTAAATCCTGTTATTCCTAATATATGTTATGATTTAGAAGTAGTATGTGGTGGTGCATGTCCTAATTTATATGGAGTTAACAGTTTTGATTTTTCTCCTTATATAGGTCAGAATATAAGTATACAACCACCCATCTCAACAGATCCTGAATGTTGGTATACACCTTATGCTATTAGACAAGCTGTTTTTGCTAATTTAGGAACACAGTTATTATCTTGGCCTTTTGGTTCATTTCAAGGAGGAACAAATGACATTACTTTTGGTTGTACCTCTTTAGTATTAAATACAACAGAATATATAACAGGTACACCACCTTCAGTTATAATGACTCCTGCCACATATAATCCTGTAGAATGTACTGGATTAACTTGTACTGCTGTATCACCAAATACAACAGAAAATTCTTTTACAAATATACCTGATTTTATAAATGCTATATTAGCTACTGCAGGTATATTAACTGTTCAAGCATTCTCAAATGATCCAGATAACTGTCCTATATGTGAACCACCAGTTGTAACAGATTCAGGATTAAATTTTGCTGGATCTGCTGATAAAAGATGTCAAGAAACATTTAGAATTCAGTATAGAGATGGTGATACTTTTCAAATAGTACTTACAGTTACTAATAATACTGGTACACGTATTATAACATTAACAGTAGCAAACAATAATATTACTACTCAAACATCTTCATTAGTGGGTACTCAAATGGTAACAAGTTACCAACCATGTAATGATAATATATACTGTGCTTTAGAAGATGAAAAATATGATATAACAGGAGTAACTGTAGAAGACCCTTGTCCTCCTCCACCTTTAGGTGAAGCTTGTGAAATACATCCAAGATTAGGAGAACCTGGTTTTTCAGTTAAGAATTGTGATCCAAAGAAAGTAATAGATATAAAAACCAAGTTTGCTGATTCAGTATTTGCTTGGTTTAAAAGAGACAGATATGGTATAAATACATGCTGTGAATTTGATTTAGATAAAATAGATATTAAAAACCAACTAATAGATCTTGGAGCTATTTATGATCCAGACATGTGTGTAGATGGATCACCAATACCTGGAGGATGTTGTCCACAACCATGTAATGCTGTAGCTGTGTTGTTAGTACCACAATCTATAACATGTCCTCCACCAACAAATGTTGATGTATTATTAGAAGTAGATGAAATACCAACAATACTTTGTGAACCACCAACAACTAAGGGACCAATAGGTATATTAACAGGAATAATAACTATTGGTATTGAATAATTAAGAAAAAATGCTTATATTATAATAAGAGTTATGCTCTATAAAACAAAACTTTATGTTACCAACTAATTCAGGACAAGCAAAAGACAAAGGATGTGCACCAGTTTCATCAAACTGTGTAGTATGGCAGGGACCATACTTAGATTGTATTGGTGTTTGCAAAGGTGATACTATCAGTGATGTTACTAATAAAATAGCAACTGAGTTATGTACACTAATGGAAATGTTTGATTTATCAGAATATGACCTAGCTTGTTTATCAATACCAACATCACAAACTCCTGCAGATTTTCATGCATTAACTCAGATTTTAATAAATAAAATTTGCGCACTAGAAGGAATAGATCCTGTTAATTCAGGAACAGATATAGGAGAATGTCCTGATAATTGTATTGTAGCTATTGCTTCATGTTTTTATTATATTAATCCTCAAGGAGATACAGTAACTACAATGACATTAACTGAATATGTTAATGCAATTGGTAATAAAATTTGTGATATTATTGATAATATTACAATACTTCAAAATGAAGTTGATACATTACAAGAACAAATTAATGGTACATCAGGTGGGGTATATACACCTACACCTCAAGGTATAGCAGGAGATATTGAAAACTTACAAGAAGATAAGGCAGATAAAAATTCTTTAGATTATCAAATAAATATTAGAACTAACCCTAGTGCCGGAGTACAATATGTAACAGATGCTATAAGATTTATAGAAAATTCATTACTTGGTACTCAAGATGCTTTGGGTTCTCAGACTTTAATCTATCAAAATATACTTAAAGCTGGTTTAATTGATGATGAAAATCGAGCTAATGGTACAGGTTTAATGAGTGGAATTACAGGATGGAAAGTTGATGCACAAACAGCAGCTGATTCATTAGGTAATTTATGGTTAACAGTCAGAGATCTAAGAGATGCTGTAATATATATGAAAGAAAATTGTTGTTCAACAGGTTGCTCAGATATATATTTAAACTTCAGAGCCCAGTTAACAGCTTCAATACTTACAATATTTACAGATGGATCTACAGGTTTTACTGATGATTGGAAAGAATGTACTGGTACAACCAAAGTAACTGTGAAAGATACTTTAGGGAATAGTGCTACATTTACTACAAGTATACTAGCTTTCAAGGATAATCCTAGTGGATATTCAATTGATTTAGCTCCTACTGCAATAGATATAAGTACTGACTTAATTATAACTGCAGATACTTGTTTTATAAATACAGTAACTAATACATCATGTAATACAGATTATGTATACAATATCTCAAATAGTGCATCATGCCCGTCAGTAGTATTAACAGTTTATACAACAGCTGTAAACTATCAATTCAGTTCAACAAGTGGTTTTAGTTATATAATTAACGTATATTATAACGGAGGTACAATACCAGTTGCAAGTCAAATAATTGCTACTCCTGGGGTACTAATACTTAATAGTATTATAGGTTTATTAAGTGAAACAAATTATGAATTAGAAATTGTAGTAGTAAACACATCAGGAGAAGAAACAGCTTGTCCAAAACAAGCTTTTGCAACATTGGCAGAATCTTGTCAACCTCCTATTAATGCAATTGCAATATTAACAACATAAAATTATGGCTTGTACTAAATGTAATAATAACAGATGTGGTTGCAAAGATTCTGCACAGTCTATGGTAACTAGTTTTAGCAATTGTCCTAATCCATGTGAATCTAAAGAAACATGTGTTGAGGTTTTTGATATGCATTGTATTTGCTATCAAGGAGAAGACATTGTTGAATATGATATTAAAAAAGGAGACAGATTAGATGAAATTATGCAAAAATTAATACTTGCATTAACTAATGTAGGATGTGCATCATTCGGAGATCCATTATCTTGTCAAAGTCCTATTAACTTAACTGTATCAAATATTACATCTCAGTCATTTGAATTAGCATGGGATTCAACACCTTTAGCTACATCGTATATAGTGGAATATAAAGATAGTACATCATTAACATGGTTACTAAATCCAACTGTTGTAGCCCCAACAACTAATGATACTATTATTGGTTTACTACCAGAAAGAGTATATGATATTAGAGTAAATGCAATTTGTCCATTGGGCACTTGTTATTCATTAAATATAAGAATTGCAACATTAGCTGCAACAACTTAAACCAAATAAAAAATTAAATTATGGCAACAGTAACAGCAACAATTACAATAGACTTTACAGCTAACTATGCTGGAGCACACAGAGTATGTTTTAGAATCCAAGGATCTGGAGATCCTTATGATTGTACTACATCAGTAGCATGCATAGGAGGTGGTACAACATGTCAAGCAATTATTACAACAAATGTTAACACAACAAGTTGTGATGGACCTATAACCTTTGAAGGTTATATCCAAGCAGCATGTGAAGATGTGTTATCTACAGGAGGTAGACTAGCATGGACAGCATTATTTACACCTAATGTGATTTGTCAAAGAACAGAAGTATTATGTGCAAGAGGTCCGATTCAAGTTGTAACACCTAATCCAGGTGGACAGGAATATACTCTATCTGATACTGTTACAGTAGTCAGAAATGGAGCAGATACTGAAGTGGATAATGCTATTATATCAATAGGTACAGTTGGAGATGGTATTATTAATTCTATTTCTAGTTTATTATCTCCTGGTACAGGATATACTGCATTAGATGTACTAACAATTGTTGATGCTACTGCTTCAGGTATTGGAGGTACAATTAGAGTAGATACAATAGGTGGTAGTGGTGAAATATTAACTTATACACTAACTGCAGGAGGTTCACAATATATTGGTGGATTTACTTTTACAGGAGGAACAGGTGTTGGAGCTAACTTTGATATACAATCAAATGGCGTTGACTATAATAAATATGGAGCAATCACAGGAATTACAATAACAAATGGTGGTTCTTATTCAATAACTCCTACAATTACAATAACAACAGCTACAGGCAGTGAAGCAGTTTTAGATGTAACTCTAGCTCATTGTGGCATTTATAATGATGTAGGTCTAGACTGTATAGGTGGAGATCCAGTAAATATAGCTGATGGAGATTTAAACGTAGGTGATACATTTGTAACTTGTATAAATGGTGGTCTAGTTGCTGCAACCCCAACTGAATATGATGTTACAGAAACAGGATGTTGTATTCCAGAAGACACAGATATATCACCATGTACTGACTACCACTTAGATAATGGTTCAGGAGTACCTGTTAATGTTCATATTACTAATTGTGAAGGAAATGATGAAATATTAGTAGTTCCCGCATTAACAAGCATAAATAGATGTCTAGTTACTGGTGGATTTATTGATCCACAAGTAGCAGGGTTCGTAGTTCTAGATACAGGTGGGCCATGTGTAGTATCCTAAAAGAAAAAGTTAGATGTGAGGTTTGTTGGTTTAACCACTACTAACATAAGCCCTGGAGATCAATGATCTCTGGGGCTTGCTTTTTACAATAATTAAACTTATCTTTACACTATAAAAAATACTATGTACTATGTGTATAAAAAGAAAAAGACTTTTCTATGACATTGAAACAAGTTTTTGTCAGGGACACTTCTGGAAACCAGGATACAATCAAAACATCCTTCCTCATCAAATAATAAAACATGCTCAAATCATATGTATCTCTTGGAAATGGGAAGGAGAAGATGAGATTCATAATGTTGATTGGGGTTTAAAAAAACAAGATGACAAAGAATTATTAAAGAAATTCATTATTGAACTGGATAAAGCAGATGAAATAGTAGCTCATAATGGTGATAGCTTTGACATAAAATGGATTAGAACCAGAGCAGTATTTCATAACCTTAAAATGAAACCTAAGTATAATATGATTGACACCTATAAGTTAGTCAAATCATACTTAAGATTACCTTCAGCATCTTTAGCAGCAGCTTGTAGCTATTATCAATTAGAAGCTAAGAAAGATCCAGGTGGAATAGGAACATGGATAGACATTGTTTTTGGTAAGTCTCAAGAAGCTTTAGATAGAATGATTGATTATTGTAATGGAGATATTATAAGCTTGGAAGCTTTATTTCAAAAAATAAAACCATACATACTTCATAATTTACATTATTCAGTCCTAAGAGGAGATGAGAAATTTCATTGTCCTGAATGTGGACTTCTTGGTAAATGGAATCAAACTTATACTACCAAAGCAGGTACAACAACACATTGGTTAAAATGTAAAGATTCAAGTTGTAGAAAATATTGGAAAGTAAATAACAAGATATATCAAGACTTCAATAAGTATAAATGGAAGAATGGTATTAAGTAAACCTTATAAGTTTAAACTTGTAAACCTCATAAATTTTTAGTATATTATAGTATAAATAACTATGTCAACATTTAAGAAACCTGACTTATCAGCTCCTAGGTTTAGACCAAAGAGTAAAAATATTTTAAATAAAGCTTTATATATTGCTTTTATTGAAAAATATCCTAATTATAAAGGATTAAGTCCTAAAGTATTTAAAGACATAATATTAAAATATAATGGATCAATAAGAAAGGCTGTAATTAGCAATAGAGATGGTGTTAAACTTCCAGAAAGTTTAGGTTATATACTTATTGCAAAATGTGATAAACCTAAAGGTGATAATACAGATTTTGTAGCATCAGCAAAGTATGGTAAAAAAGTAAATCATGCTAACTGGGATTCAGATAATTATTTAGCTAAAATATGTTATACAAACTATTCAGTTAAGTATAGATTTAGTGATAGAGAACTTTGGTCATTTAAAGCTGTTAAACAGTTTAGAACAAGTGTAGCAGAAAGTTTTCCTGAACTATATAATAAATATATTCACTTAACAGAACATACTAAATTACACGGGCTCTTTAAAAATACATAAAATGGCAACAACAATTGGATATACAGTATCAAGAGTAAGAAATAGTATGAAGGCTGTAAAAGAAGATGCCTTTGTAACAGATAGATATTTATGGAGTGTTATTACAAAATATGCTAAATTATTTATAAAGCGTCAGGATAATCAAGATAAACTTTTAAGATTTAAAAGCTTTTGGAAAACTCTTCCTTGTGTTGAATTAACTGAAGTAGACAAAATAGAAGCTTGTTGTGGTATTACATCAGGATGTACTATTATGCGTACAAAGGATAAACTACCTACACCTTTTGAGGGACCTTTTGGTCCCATGTTTAGAACAGTATCATCAGTAGATGTGTCTCAAGAAATATATCCAACTGAACCTGGAACATATAGTTCTATGAGTAAAACAACTACTTTCAAGTATAACAAAAGTAAATACTACTGGTGGTTAAATGGTTATATGTATTTTCCAAATATTCCTTGGGATGCTATTAGAATTGAAGGAGTATTTGAAGATGATATTAATCAATTTGCATGTGATGGAAAAGATGCTGCAGGTGAATGTACACTTAAGCAAGATCAAGAAACTAATATTCCTGATGATCTATTTGCAGAAATAGAAAAACAAGTATTAGCAGAAATATTACCACAAACTCAATTACCTCCAGATAATACAGATAATAAACAAAATCAATTTAGATAAAAATGGCACATAATAACTACTCTCTACGCTATAAGACCTTTGATCAATTATTTGAAGAGGTTACTGTAGACTTTAAAAACTATGCTTTAGAAGGTGCAATTAATCCTCATACCTTACTTAAGGTAGCTAGGAAATGCAACTATGACTTAGGTTTTAGAATATATAGAACTAGACAAGCTGTACTAGAAGTTGAGCATGGTAAAATAAGAATGCCGGATGATTTTCATATATTAAACTTTGCTGTAGTATGTGGAGAATATACAATAACAGAAGCTCTTCCACAAGGAACTCATATTGAAGAAAGACTAGTGGCCCCAAATTATGTATGTGAACCAGGTCAGCCAAGCAACTGCTCAACACCCGCACCTGACCCTTGTAATGATCCAGTAGATCCTTGTAATAATTTAGATCCGTGTACAGGAACATGTATTACAAAATGTGGGGATGAATATCAAATAATACAAAAAATACATACTAGAACATGTACATATAAACAAATGTATCCATTATATATTACAGATAATGAAAAGGTACAATGTGAGTGTCCTAACACAATGTGGAAAGGTGCTTTCAATGAAGCACGTATAGAAAATGGATGGCTTATAACAAACTTTGAAACAGGAAAAGTTTATATAAACTACATGGGAGACATGATAGATGATGATGGTAATATTATGGTACCAGATCATGAAATGATAAATGAGTACTATGAGTATGCTTTAAAAGAAAGAATACTAGAAAACTTAGTCATGAATGGAGAAAATGTAGGAGACAGATATACATTAATTGCTCAGAAATTAAGAGCTGCTAGAAATAATGCTCTTACAATTGTAAATACTCCTAACTTTAGTGAACTCAAGAAATTATGGGAAGTAAATAGAAAAGCACAGTACCATAATTATTATAACATGTTTAAGTCATATTGGCCTTTAAGCTATAAATAAGAATACATAAAATGGCTAAGAAAAGAAAAGTACCAAGTCCAACAAACATTGAAACTAGATCATTTCAAAAAGGAATGGTTAAAAATCTCAATGATTCTATCATTCCAGATGGGGCATATTTACATGCAAGAAATGCTATAAATAATTCACAGATTGGTGACCTAGGAGTTATTGGTAATGAGCCTTCTAATAAGTTTTGTGCTAATGCTCCCTATACAATTATCGGTACTATTCATATGTATGGAGATATATGGGCAATTATGTCAACAGATAATACTAATTCAGAAATTGGTTCCTTTGATGAGAGCTCATGTACATATACTACAATAGTTAATGATCCATGTTTAGGTTTTAAAAAAACCAATCCAATACTTGGAGGAGAAGCTAAAGAAAATTCTGATTGTACATGGCAAGTATACTTTGCAGATAATCTTAATCCAGATAGAAGTATCAACATGAATAAGCCACCATGGATACAAAATTGTATTAATATAGATGGATGTATAGAATGTACAGATACTAAAAGTTTAGATTGTGAAAGATTACGTATGGCAAGACTAACAAGTATGCCATGCTTAAGAATAGAACAAGCATCAAATGGTGGAGAACTATTAAATGGAACTTACCAAGCAGTTATTGCATATACAGAAAATGAACAGAGGATAACAGATTATTCAATACCTTCTAATATAGTTTCTTTGTTTGATCATAATAATGTAAATGGTTCTTTAGATATTATTATTGAATCCATAGATCAAACATATGATGAATTTGAGTTAGTAGTTATAGGATTTGTAAATCAACAACTTGTAGCACGTAGAATAGGAATTTATTCTACACATCAAGGAAGAATAAGCTTAGATAAAATAGATCCTAAATTACCAGCAGTTCCATTACAGTTTATTCCTATTGATAGACCTTCCTATGAGAGATCAGAAGGTATATATAGAAATGGTGAGTATTTAATAAGAGTTGCTCCAACAAGTAGATTTAGTTTTAATTATCAACCTATAGCTAATAATATAATTACAAAATGGGTTTCTGTAGAATACCCAGAAGATTACTATCGTAAAGCAGGAAGTGATATTGGTTATATGAGAGATGAAGTGTATCCTTTTTTTATTAGATGGATATATAATACTAATGATAAATCTGAATCATATCATATACCTGGAAGACCTCCTATGATTCATCAAGTTTCTCAAATTTTTGAAACATCAGGATCATCTTCTCCAGCTTATGGTTCAGGATTGTACTTTGAAGAATTCAATACAGCTACACAAACATCAGGAGTAGGTGGAACAACATCTAATGGTGGACAGATTATTGGTAAAGGATTGATGAGTTATTGGGAATCATCAGAATTATATCCTGATAATAAACCTGATGTATGGGGTAATCTATGTGGTCAGCCTATCAGACATCATAAAATGCCTGATGCTAGTTCAGTACCAGGAGCAGGTCAACACTTTTCTTCCAATGGTACTATAAAAGTATTAGGAGTAGAGTTTAGTAATATTGCGCCACCTGTTGATAACAATAATATACCAATACCTGGAATCATAGGTTATGAAATATTAAGAGGATCTAGAGAGGGAAATAAAACAGTAATAGCTAAAGGCTTACTTAATAATATGGGAGCATATGATAGAGCAGATAATAATGGAATAGCTTATTACCAGAATTATCCTTATAATGATTTAAGGACAGATCCTTTTTTAAATGCTACTGATTTTATTACAGGGGATAATGATAATCAACCAGGTAAACCACATCTAGGAGGGCTTTTAATGCAACGTGATAAGTTTACTTTCCATTCACCTGATACACAATTTAAACATCCTTTCTTATCTGCTAAGGAAGTTAAAATATATGAAACACAAGCTGGTCCTGTAGAAGGAGTATTTGTTGAACCTTATAAACATCCTGAACATAAACTTGTTACTGATATGGCTTTTATATTAGCTGGATTAGTTGGTTTTGGTATTGCACTTAAATCTATTCAAGGTGTACCAAGAAGTACAAGAAAAACAGCTAGTGTTGATGAATCAATTTTTGTAGGACCTGCGGGAACCAATGGTGCTGGTGTAGCTATTGGTATTGCTGCAGCCATACCCCATCAAGCAGCATTAGCTATTGAAAATGCTGCTACAATTAGTGGATCTAATGCTTTACTTGCATTAACAACAGGAACAACTGGTGAAATGACACCAGGTAATATTGCAAGTTATGTTACCCAATTATTTACAGCAAATGTGCAAGGAGTAAGTCAAACAGGTTCTACTGAATTTAGTACAACAGGTGAAACAGGTATGCCCTTTCCATTAGCAATGGCTCAAGCCATACCAACCTTCTTAGCTTACTGGTCAGAAGGAACACAAGCTTTTATAGATATTATACAAGCTATGAGTAGAAAACATCAGTATGCATTAGCATATCAATCTCATGCTTTTCATAGAAATACTATTACAAATAATAGTGGATTCAGAGCTGGTATAAATAATTCAAGTTACATTAGTGACAAACTTCAAGAATTTGGAGGTATAACAGTTAATAATTTATATAGGGGTGCTTGTGTAGCTTTAACTACAAATAGTAATGTCCCAGACCCAGCTGTCCAAGATACATCAAGACAGACTTTTAAACAAGCTTTTGGTAATACTGTATTATCAAGTAACATAGATAAAAAACGTATTATAGGAAATGCAAGTTCTCATTATGTTGGATTAAAACAAAGAATAAGAAATCAATATGGTCAAATAGATGGGATAAAACAAGTACCAACAGGATCTTGTATGCAAAATCTTACAGTAGATCCATCTGATCCAAACAAATATATTTCAGATGTTATATTTGGAGGAGATATTTATATAGGTAGATATACTGAAAAGAATACTTTCTTTTATTTTTTTGATTGGCTTCTTGATCTTCCAGATGAATTTGAGTATGACTACCGTCTTAGAAAAATGATGCCTTATCCTACTTATTGGATGGATACACATGACTTTCAAGTAAGTGATTTCTTAACAGGTATATTTGATACACTATTTAATGTCGGAGGTGCTGGTATATTACCTACATCTTGGCATAATTTTGATACAACAGGTAACTTTGGATTTTCTACTTTATTACCTAGTAATCCTACAAATCCTGTAGCAGCACTTCAACTAATGAAATTTATAGTTAAAGAGGCATACATGTATTTATTTAACTCAGGAGTTAGAGATTTTTATGTAGAGTCAGAAGTTAATATAGCATATAGAGATTGGGGAGAAGAACCTACTCAAAAACATTATGATCCTTTTTCAAATACTTCTTTAGAAGACTTGTTTAGAGCTGATAGAGTTAGATCTAATAATTTTTTCAAGTATGATTACTCATTGTCTACATCTAGATATTATCAAGGATACCCTAGTTGGGGTTCTATGCAATATAGAAACTATGATCCCTTAATTGCAGAGACTTGTTATACACATTATCCAAATAGAGTTATTTATTCTTTACCTCAAAATAAAGAGTTAAGATATGATAACTGGTTAGCTTATTTAATTAATAATTACAAAGATTTTACAAGTAGAGTTACAACTATAAAACCTATTGGTAAAAATGGAGCTATGATATTATTTCAAACAGAAGCTCCATCCCTCATACCTGGAGTAGATGTTTTAGAAACAGAAAGTGGAACTAAAATAACAATAGGTGATGGTGGTTTATTTAGTCAACCATTACAAAACTTGGTTAATACTGATGATTCATATGAATATGGATCTTGTCAAGACAGACTTAGTGTAATTAATACACCTGCTGGATTATTTTGGATTTCACAAAATCAAGGTAAGATATTTAATTATACAGGAACTTTAGAAGACATATCTCAACAAAATATGAAATGGTGGTTTGATGAATTCTTACCATATAAAATTTTAGAAGACTTTCCTAATTTCCAATTAACAGATAATACTATAATAGGTGTAGGTTGTCAGTCTATTTATGATAATAGTTATGGATTAATTTATTTTACTAAGCGTGACTTTAAATTAAGATATGAGTACATAGGGCAAGTTAGTTATCTAGGAGATGATAATTTCTTAATAGGAAGAGCTGGTATAGCTAAACTAGGAGATCCTAGATATTTTGATGATGCTTCTTGGACAATATCATATGATCCTAAATCTAAATCATGGGTATCATTTCATGATTGGCATCCAAATTTTATGATGCCTTCTAAGAATAATTTCTTAACAATTGCGAATAGAGGAATTTGGAAACACAATGATAGATCAGATAGTTTCTGTAATTATTATGGTCAAAACTATCCTTTTGAAGTAGAACTAGTTACACCTACTGGCCAAACTGTTAATACACTTAAATCAATTGAATATCAGATGGAAGTATTTCAGTGGGGTCTAAATGGTATAGATAGAAATCATGTATTAGATTTTAATTTTGATAGGGTGGTAGTTTATAATACTGAACAAATATCAGGAGAACTGAGATTAAACATATCTCCTAAAAATAATGCTCCAGATATGTTAAACTACCCAAGAGTTAACCCTAGTAGTATAGACATATTATATTCTAAAGAAGAACAGAAATATAGATTTAACCAGTTCTGGGATATAACAGATGATAGAGGAGAATTTACAAATGCTAGAAGAATGATGTGGGAAACAGAACCTAATGGTTATGTAAAAAGTATTAATCCTTTATATGTAAACTACAATAAACCATTACATCAAAGAAAAAAATTCAGACACTATCAGTCTAATTTATTATTGAGAAGACAAGTATCAGGTCCTCATAATATGATGTTAAAATTAGTAAACAGTAAAAATCAGTATTCAGCAAGATAATATGGCACTAAATAAATTTATATCAACACAAGGATATAAGTCAGATAGTCCTGATAAAAACAATCCTTATAATATTATTCCTTCTGGTAGAATAACTATGAAGGATGTACCTCATCCTGTATATGGTGTAGACAATTTAGGGAATGAACAGATTATGTATCCTGGACAAGAATATATTTTTCCAGGAAATCAAGTAACTGAAATTCCAATAGGTTATCATAGAATGCCAGATGGTTCTATAATGTCAGATGAAGAGCATCAAGAAATGCAAGAAGGAGGGCAAGCTTACAATGATAGCTTATCTATACATAAATGGGGAGAATCAAACTATAAAAGATTTCAAGAAAAACCTATGATGGAAAATTGGACATCAGGAGGTTTTGGAATGCCTTATAATATATTTGAAGCATTTAACAGATTAGAAGAACTTAATAATTCTCAATATGATCCTTCAGAAACAATCCATGGTAAACTTAATTTTAAAGATGGTAGTTCTGGTGAAGCAGGTGTAAATAGATATCCTAAACCTATGGGTAATAAAAGACCATATCAAAAACCAATGACTCATATTCCTTCTAAAGAAATAACTAATGAATATCAATCTCTTAATATTAATACTACAAAAAGAGAAGGTATACCAACTCCTCCCTTACGTAGTATAATTGGATATACTCAAAAATGGGATTCAGAACAAAAGAAGTGGATTCAAGAACCTATTACTCAAATTATTCCTAAGCCTTCAGTGAATTATACATCTGGTGGAAATATTCCACCACAAAAAGACTATGAAGAGGTTGAGTTAACTGATGAGCAAATAGCAGATTTACGTGTAAAAGGGTATAGAGTAGACATATTATAAACTTCTAAAGTTTATAAAGTTAAATAAAAATTTAGTATATTATAGTATAAGATATTAGCTATGAAAAAAAAATGTAGATTATATAAACCAAGTTCAATGCAATATGGTGGTCAGTCTAATGATAAATTTACCATGACACAAGACTCACAAACGGACCCAATACCACAAGAAAGAGCTAATGAGTTTCTGCTATGGTTAAGGAAGACTACACAAGAGAAGAAGTTGACTGAAGAGTTAGAAGCAATGGATGCTTTAAACAATAATTTTGCTAAGAGAAGTAATACTATACAACAAAATGCAATTGAGGATTTTCAGATTGGTGGTTCAATCCCTGCTTTAGGAGCACAAACTAATAATTTCAATACTCATTTAGCTTATGGAGGTAATCTCACTGAAGACACTAACAAAGAAAACATAAAACCTTATGATGATCCTAGTTTTTGGCAAGGCATAAATACCTATGATGATATGATAGCAAAGTTTGATGGATGGGCTAAATTAGGAATAGTAAAAGATAAAGAATTATATGATGCAGCAACTAAATATACAGGTTTAGTATGGGAACAAAATCCAACATCAACAACAGGTACTGATTGGATCCCTGTTCAATCAACAAATAATATTAAACCTCAAAAACCTAAATTTGAAAATGAAAATCCACAATTTAGAGAAAATCCTGAAACTGGTAAATTAGAACAAAGGAGAGTTAGACCTAGTACAGGTGAGGAATATTGGGTAGCAAGTAATCCAACTATGGCTGGTCAATATTATAAAAATGCAATAAATCAAGGTAATCCTAATATAAAATTATCAGGTAGAGAAGGAGTAATGAGAGATATGCAACTTAATCCTGAAAATATTACTACAGATTATAATAAACCTATTCCTCAAATAACAGAAGCACCAGCTTCAGAAGAAGGAATTATTTCTAATTTAGCATATGGAGGTAATCTAGATTATATGCAGAAGAGAGACTCAAATCTACAATTTTTTCAGGATGCTTATAATCAAAGTAATCCAAATATTATGAAAAACTTACAATCATTTACAGGTACTATGCCTAAAGCACAAAAAGGACTTAGTTATCCAGGTAATATGCAGTTATTACCTGAAATAGATGAACTAACTAGGGAGGATGTGTTAAGAATGATGGAAGAAAATGATCCTAAAGTTATGGATCCTACGCAATATCAGAATGAATCTATTCAAGAATTTGAACCAGGAAGTACTGAAGATCCTTTCAATAAAAATAAGAGAACTAATGATAGAGGAAATTATGGCAGCACAGGAATGGATCCAAGAAATACTAACATGGCTCAAGGTATGATTGCTGGAATGAGAGTAGGAGAAGGTATTTTTAATTACAAAAATAGAGCTGAAGAAGAACAGGAACTAAGAAAAAGATTTTCCAATGTATTTGAAACCCATGGAATAGCAGGACAAGATAGAGGTGATTATATGGTTAATGTTCCAGGAATAGGAGATCCATTAAAACCTGATCAACATACAAGAATGGGATACAATACAAAAATAGCTCAAGATGGTTTAGAAGTTGATCAAGAACTTGAATTAACAGATGAACAAATTAATGAGTTAATAACACAAGGTTATAATATAGAATATTTAGACTAAAATTATTATTATGAGAAAAGTCAGAATAAAAGGTTTACCAAAAGCTGGTCATGGTGGTTCTTCATCAGGTAGTTCTAATGGCTTAAGTAAATTTACAAATAGTAAATCAGGAACAAATCCATTTTCTGAACCAAACTTTGAAGTTAATAAAACTATCAAAGCAGTAGATCCTTCTCAAGCAAATATTGAAGCAGAAGGTGGGGAACAAGCTGTTGTTCCTGGTCAAGGTGGTATCCCAGAATCTTATAAAATATCTGGACCAAGACATAGTGGTGGTGGAGTACCTTTAAACTTAGCTCCAGATTCTTTTATTTTTAGTGATCATAAGAAAGAAATGAAAATAAAAGACAAAGATATCTTAGCTGAATTTGGTATGAGTGTTCCAAAAAAAGGGAAAGTAAAAGGATATACTCCTGCTGAGATTGCTAAGAAGTATGATATTAATGAATACAAGAAAATATTACTTGATCCTAACTCAGACAAAATTGCCCGTGAGACAGCTGAGAAAATGATACAGAACTACAATATGAAACTAGGAAAACTAGCTTTAGTTCAAGAATCAATGAAAGGATTTCCACAAGATATTCCAGCAATTGCTATGCCTTATTTAGAAAGCATCAATGCAGACCCTAATCAATTTGTGCCACAAGAAGTACAACAACCTCAACAAGCTAATTTTGGAGCAGAGATTAAAAGTCAAAACAACATTATGGCTAAAAGATTTCCAGGATTAGATGTAAAGCAAAGAGGTGGTCAATTTAATGGAGCATTCTGGGATAGTATATTACAAGATGGTGGTCCAGTTGATGAAACACAATATCAAACTGCAGATGACTATGCTGCTTCTCAAATACAAATTTCTAACTATGATAATGAGCCTGCTCCAAAAGTTTTAACTCAAGATCAGATTACTCTTATATATGGAACTAAAGAAGAGAAAATAGCATTACTTGATAAATTAAAATATGATGCAGAAGCTGCAGGTTTAGATGAGAATGCTTACATCACTGAGACTGTAAAAAACATGACATGGGAAGAGATAGAACGTGCAGAAAAACATATGCAAGGATTTCCTATAAAAAGTCTTAAAAAAGAACTAGAGTGGGAAGCTAATCAATTAAAAAAACAAGCTGGTATTGAAACTAAATCTGAGCAAACAATAGGGGACAAAGTAAAAACTGTAGAAAAGCCTACATATAAAACTCCTAAAGATGCAATTATTCATGAAGAGAATGATGAATATGATGAAGCCAAAGTAAAAAAAGGAGAATATGTCAGAAGAAAAGATGGCAAATTATATCAAGCTACAGGTAAAGTTTTCTCTGATTTTGAATATAAACAACTAGATAACATTCCTGAGAAGCATAGAGATGCTTATTCAAGAAGTTATGCATTACTAGAAAAAACATTAACAGATCCTGAAAACAAAGAACTTACTGATAAGCTTTATGAAAATTATAAAGATAGAATATCTAAGGGTAAAATAGATAAAAATAGAAAAGAGAAATTAATGAATCTTCCTAAAGAAGAAGTAATTAAAAATCTTATGAAAGCTCAAGAACAGATCTATGCAATTAACACACATGCTGCAGAAGATCCTGAGTTATTAAAAAGACTTGAATCCGGAGCTATGGATTCTAAATATAAAAAAGATCCTGTAACAGGAAAGACATATGGTAAAAATGAAGCATATAGAGATATTGCTAAAAGTCTTGGTTACAGTGATGAAGATCTTTTATCAGATGATGAAATTACTATATTTCAAGGAGCTTATCAAGGATTATTAGATTTGTCAAAAGACCCTAAATACAAAGATAAAGTAGAAAACTTTAATTTAAAACCTGTTGGTATAGATGATCAAGATTGGGAAGGAGGTAAATCTATTTCACATGTAGATGGTTGGTTTGGTAATACAACAATTGGCCAAGCAGTTACTGCCAAGGAAGATAAAATGGCTTTTAAAGAAGCTGAAATAGAAGCTAAGAAAGATGCAGCAAGACAAGGTGTAAATCCTCAGTATATAGAACAAACAATGGATGCTCCATGGTGGGCTCAAGATGTAGGTAACATGGCTTTATCTGTAGCTGAAAGAGCTCAGTTAAAAAAATATTTACCTCATTCTCAACCTATTGATCTTGCAAAACCTGATGTGTTATATTTTGATCCATCAAGAGCTTTAGCAGCCAATGCAGAACAAGCTAATATAGCTGCTCAAACTATTGGTTCATTTGCTGGACCACAAGGAACATCTAGATTAACAGGAATACAAGGGCAAGCTTTTGCACAAGCTGCAAATACACTTGCTGATTATGAGAATAAAAATGTTGGTGTAGGAAATCAGTACTTACATAATGTACAACAAACCCTTAATCAAGAGTCCTTAGCAAATAATGAACGTATGCAGAGATTATATGATCAGACTACAATTGCTAATCAACAATTTGATAACTCTAAAACTGCATCCAACAGAAATATATTTGATGCTTGGAGTAATGGTATAACTAATGCAGCAGAAACACAATCTCTTAACATGCTATATCCCCAAGTCAATGTAGATCCTTCTACTGGAGGTAGAACAGGATTTACCAACGGAAGACCATTAACAGGACAAAGATCATCAGGTACTAGTGATGAAGAATATTTTGCTGAAATTTCTAGACTCAAGAAAAAATATGAAGATTTAGATGAAAAAACTATAATAGCAAGAGTTGCTCCTAAATATGGAAAAGGTGGAGGAACCTTTAATAAAAACAATAGAGAAAATCTAAAACGCTTTGTTGAAGACCAAAGAGGTTTAAAACAAAGAAAGTAAATCTCTAAACTTTAGAAGTGTAAAAAAATAAATATATTTTATGTAACTTAGCAAAATTATGGCAACCTATTTACAAGGAATCACAGACTACATACCTCAAGTTCAACCTTTTAAACCTAACTATAACTTCTATCAGAATGTTTTAGAAAGGAAACAATCTCAATATGATAGAGGTTGGGAACAAACCAATAACATATATAGTAGCATATTAAATGCTCCTATGATGAGAGGTCAGAATGTTGAACGCAGAGATGGGTTCTTTAAAAATATTGAGAATCAAATTCAACAACTTTCAGGAGTAGATCTATCACTACAACAAAATGTAGATGCAGCAACTCAAATATTTAAACCTTTCTATGAAGATGATAATATTGTTCATGATATGTCTTTTACTAAAAAGTATCAGACTCAAATGCAACATGCTGAATATTTAAGAAACTGTACAGACAAAGATAAGTGTGGAGACAAATATTGGGAAGGTGGAGTAAGATTAATGAATCATATTGCACAAGATTTTGTTAATGCATCAGATGAAGAAGCATTAAAAATAAGTGCTCCTAATTATGTTAACCATGCAAATTTCATGGAGAAAGCCTCAGCAGCTGTAAAAGAAGCTGGGTTTAAAATGGAATATGAATCTAAGGAAGGAAGATATATGGTTAAGCGTATTAATGGTCCTCAAGCAGTACAACCATTAATGGATTTCATGATGGCTAGATTTGGGGATGATCCAGAACTTACTTCTTTCTATAAAGCTAAAGCTGCTTTAATGAGTTATGAAAATCCAGAAGCTGCTATCAACACATATGAAGCTTCAATGCTAAGAAGTAAAGCTCAGAGTCAAGAAGAATATGATCAACTTATAAAAGATAAAAGTGCTGAAATAAACTTCAATAAAGCAAAAGGTATTATTAACCACACTAAAGAAAATGTAAAAGCCAGCACTGATAGGTTATTTTTACAAAAAAGTGGATTAGAAAAACTTATTGAAAATGAAGGTATAATAGAAGGATCTCCTGAAGATAAAGCATATAGAGCTATATTAGAAAGAGAAGGATCAGCAGTTGCTGCTTTAGAGAGTGTAGATAAACTTTCTAATCAAGTAAACAATATGCAATACACTGATTCAGAAGGTAATGTTATTTCTAAAGGTGCAATAGATGGAGTTGTAGCAAATGCTATGATGATGAGGGACATGAGTTTATCTGCTCAAACAATTGCATATAAAGATTATAGTGTTACAAAAAAAGCTGATCAGTATGCTTTGGCGGATTATAGAAATCAGCTTGCCTTAAAAACTGCAGCAATAAAACATAATTATGCTTTAGAGACAACTAATGTAAAAAGTATACTTAAAGAAGGACAAGATTATAGAAAATTCTTAATTGATAGAGGCTATATAAATCCTTTTACAGGAGAACCTAAATATATAGATCCAGTAACACAAACAATGCCTATTCTACCTGGTGGAGGTATGGCTACTGGAGATCCTGCAGATATTGCTGCTGCATTAAAACAAAGAATAGCCAGTGGTGCTTCATTGGCACCAAGTTCTGCAGATAATGCTTATTTGTATTCTAATGCTGGATTTACATACAAACCTTCTAAAAATAATCCTAAAAAAGCAAGATTAGTTGAAGCAATGAATGGAGCAGATGTATATTTAGATACTGGTTTACAAACAGCTATAAAAAACTTTCCTGAAGCTTTAAAACCAGGAATACCTAAACCTTCTTTTACAGGTAAACTTGAAGATGGTGTATTAAAATTGGATCATGAAAATGTAACACCAGATACTAGAATACAAGAAATTATATCTAAAGGAGAAAATGGAGATGTTGATGGAGCTTTATTAAATTTTAAATTTAGTGAATTTATACAACCTGCTAAAAATATAGTTTCAACATGGACTGAACAAGCTGCTAGTAATCAAGGATTTATAGTAGGAAGTCAACTTAATAGTTTGCTTAATATAGCATCATCACAAAATGATCAATATAATGCTTTTGCATTGGATGGTATGATTGGTATAGGGAATATGATTAAAGAAAATATAAATAATCCAGCCATTAAAGAAGCTCTTATAAAGAGTGGAAGTTATGATCTTCTAAAAGATTTTCCTAATAGTACTAATACTAAAAATTTAGATCCAGATTTTTTTAGAAAAATAGCTGATAAAAGTTTATCAGAAGATATAATGTTAGCTGCAGGTAAGAGAGATTTGTTTAAAAAATTTACAAATGATCAAGGTCAACATTTTGTAAAACAATATAATAGTGAAGATTTAGTTGACATTAATAAATTAGGTCTTGTTTCAAAAGAAGAAGCTGATATATTAAATTTTAGAAACAGTCATGCACCTATGAAGCCTTTAAGTGAAGAAGAAAGAAAAGCATTAAAAGACTATGATTACTATACATCACAACCAAAAATTGATAATGATTTTAGAAGTATTGGATTAAATACACCAATACCTGCTTTAAGAGACTTTAGTAATAAACACCTTACACAAATGGCTTTAACAGAAAATATGTATAAAGCTGCAACAAATAGTAAAAGAAATTATAATAACCAAATGATTGATGCTTCTCAAACCATGGCTAAAAGTTTTGAGAATGAAAATACAGATTTTGCTAGTAAAATGTTAGCAGAAAGCATGGTTAAAATTGGTAAGGATGGATGGGCTGAATTAACACCTTTAGGAGTTGTATATAGTAAAGCTGCAGAAAAAGCACCATTACCAGGAGGAAATAGTTTATGGCAATTAACAAAAGATATAGGAATATTTAATCCATTTGATGGTATTTATACATCAACAGTTCCTGAACTTGAAAAAGAATATATGGGTGGTGTACCAGGTTTTACAAATGAAGCTATTAAAAATATGTTATGGTCTTCTGAATTACCAATTGATAAAGCACCTCCTAGAAATCTAAATAGAGAAGCTCTATGGAATAATGTAGACTTAAGTAAACTGAAAGGAGAAGTAGGTGGTCTTTTAAAAGATTTTGGAGTAGATAAAAGGTCACTTATGGAAAGTGATTTTGCTACATTTACTGCATTATTAAAACATCCTACAACACAGGTAATTAGAAATAAAGATAACACCATTAACATTAAAAGTCCTTATATATCTGGAGATATTAATCAGACTTATTCACTTGATGAAATAGAAATGCATAAAGGATTTGAAAACATGTTTGATAGAATAGAAGAAAAGAGTGGGAAGATGAGAGCTGAATTTTTAAATATGGCACAAAATACTAAAGGAAAAAAAATGAGTGAAACTCTTATGTTTCCACAAATATCAGGAAAATCTTCAGGAAACTTCAATTATAGTGTGCCTGTTATGAAAGACATTAATGTACAAGCAGGAAATCGTACACAAGAACATGCATTAGTATCTGAAACTTTAAATGAAATATCTACAATATATAATCAAGATTTAAGTCAATATGGTGTTAAACAAGGGGATAAGAATACTTTAGATTTGATTTTAAGTGAATTAAATGATGATACAAAAAAATACTCAACTGATAATCTTATGTTAAATATTGATGTAGAACCTGTTATGGGAAATATGGAATTATCTAAAGTTACAGTTAAAATGCATCCTAGCACTAAACATAAATATTTAAAGCAAAAAGGATTATTAGTTTATGATTCTAAAGCTAAAGAATTAGATGAAAGATGGGTCTCTCTTATTGAAGACAATGCTACTTATTATATATCTAATGGTAAAGCTAAACTTATTAAAAATACACAACCAGATCCTTATCATACATTAGTTGGTCTAGCAGATGGAGAAGGTTATACAGATGATATATTTTGGGATGAGTTTGGAGGCAAAGTTGAATATAAAAGAGTAGGTGATAAGGTACAAATTATTCCTATATATAAAGTTAAAGATCCAGTAACTGGGAAATTAAGAGAACTTAGAATAATGGGACCAAGTGGTCCTATGGAACAACCACTTGCAGGGGTTAATTGGAAACAAATATTTGAAATGCAATATCAGAATATTTATGAATTACCCTTTAGAAATTTAGAATCTGATGTTAATCTTAACAGGATTACAAACTTAGAACATTATAAAAAATAAGTTATGCCAGAGAATATTATGCCTGAAACACCACAATTACCTGACACTACAGTAGATCCTGTAGTATCTAGTACACCTAATATTAGTGATATTAAGAATGAACTGTATAGTAATTTACAGACAGACATGGCTAAAGCTAGAGATCCTTATATGGCTGCTAAAGGAGAAGGTCATAACTTAGCTCCTACAAAAGATAATGGTTTAAATTTTCAAAGATACTATGGTAAAAAAGAATATACTAAGTTAGGATTTAATCCATATATAGATAATGAAAATTACTATCAACAAAACACTTCTGCTTGGGATGATACAATTAACTCTTGGACACAAGCTGGTAATCTATTTAATTTAGGATTCAGTACAATATGGGGTGGTAAATCAGACAGAGAAGAAGCAAGAGATTATGAGAGATATGCTAATATAGGCACTAGCCAAAGAGGTGGTGTATCTGGATTTATGAACAATGCTATGTTAAATTCTGGATATACAATAGGTCTATTATCAGAGATAGCAGCTGAAGAATTAGCATTAGGAGCAGTGGAATTTTTTTCAGGAGGTGGTACTACACCACTAGTAGCAGCAAGAACTGCTGCTAATGTTAGCAGACTAGGTAAACTAGGACAAATAGGTAGTAAGATAACATCTACTGTTGATAGAATAAAAGATCTAAAAAATATAGGTAAAGCTAAAACTTTCTTTGAGGGAGCTAAATCAGTAGGACAAGCAATAAATCCATTAAGAGGGACCACAGAATATTTATCAACGGTTGGTAGACAATATACTAGATCTAAGGATACTGGAAAAATTGTTGCTTTATCTGATATGGCTAAATGGCAAAAAGGTTTTGGTACTTTTTACAGAGACTTACGTGAGATAAATTTAGCTATGGATGAAGCTCATCTAGAATCAGGTTTTGTTAGTAATGGAATTAAAGATGAATTAATCAATAAAGTTATTCAGGATACAGGTGAACATCCAACTGCTGAAGCAATGGATGAGATTAATAAAGAAGCAAAATTAGCTTCTGATAATACCTTTGCAACCAACTCTTTACTAATATATAGTACTAACAGGTTATCATTTGGAAATGTATTTAATAAGTACATGCCAAGAGCTTTACAAAAAGCTTCAAGTAATATGGCTGGTGGTAGAGTAATTAAAAATAGAGCTACTAAGAAATTAGATTTTGTTGAACATGGTGGGCTACTAGGTTATAAAACATTTCTTAATGAAGCTAAATATGCTGCTTCTAATCTTAAGACTATGCCATTACAAACAGCTAAGTTTTTAGGAAAGTATACAAGAGCAAACTTTGGTGAGGGTGCTCAAGAATATTTTCAAGAAGTTATTCAGGATGCAGAAACTAATATGGCACATGATAGATATACTGGAGCACTTTCAGGAGGAGCTTGGTATAATGCTTTATCTAGTGACCAATATATGAAAGCATATAAGGAAAGCATGGACCATTTTATAAGTTCTGAAGGTGCTGAAATATTTGCATCTGGATTTGTAATGGGAGGATTTGCTGGACCAATAGCATATGCTCAACAAAATGCTGTTAAACACTTAACAAAATCCGGACAATATGTAGTGGACAAAGATGGTTATCAAGCTGATAAGTCTGAAGAAGAGCAAGCTAAGACTGATCTTGAAAAAAATATTACTAAGTTCAATGATATGACAGATGCAAGAAAGAATTTCTTGTATGATTATATTGAACAATTAAGAACACAAGGTTCTCTTAAAAAAGAGATGGATCTAAAAGAAGATAATCAGAAAGATATAATAGATCTTAAAGATATAGCTTTAGTTCAACAGCTTATGTTTGCTGATAATATGGGAGCTTATGATTTAATTCTTGACAAAATTAAAGACATGAGTAATTTATCAGAAGATGAATTAAGAGAAGCTTTTGGAGAACAAATAGATGAAGACAGTAATTTCATAAGTAACTTTAAAGACAGTTATGAAAAGATAATTAAAAGAGCAGAAAAAGTAAAAGAGATGATGGATAACTATGATAAGTTATTTCCTGAACCTCCTTTATATGGTGCTGAAAATAGTGATTTTGAAGATCTTATTGAAGAACAAGATATAAGAAAAGCTAGATATTATACTAAATTATTAGCAATAACTAATCAACAAAGTTTGGTTAGAACTATGGAAAGAATGAGTTCTATCATGAATGGTGTTTATGAAAAAGCTCCTTTTTGGAATAAAGATAAAACTCCACCTGCTGGAGAAATAACTAAAATATTTAACTATACAGAACTATCACAAGAAGTAAGACTTCTAAAGGATGAAATCAAAAGCTTAAAAGGATTTACAAGTTTAAGCCCTGATCAAAGGAAAGATCTTGCATATAAAGAAAAAATTTATGCAACACTTGAAAAGTTTACAGGTAAAGATGGTGTTCTTAAAGGATTTGTAAATGGTTTAAAAAATCAACAACTTGTAAATATATTAAGAAAACAAGCTGAAAAACTAAGAACTCTTGAAACAGGTAAATCTGTAACTTATAAAAGAGGAGGTAAATCATGGGAAGGAATTATTGAAGGTGAGACAATAGACAAAAAAGGAAGACCTCAGTGGATGATTGTTAAATCTGATGGATCTAAAGTTAGAATTTTAAAAGATTCTGATGTACTGCAAGATCCTGGTATAGATGTGCCTGATATTGAAGATACTTATACTGAACCTTTAAAGCAATTATTTAGAGAATACTTGACAATAATAGGTAATAGATACAATAATAAAATAGATGAAACTAATTTTGATTCTGCATTCCAAGATTTTAAAGATTTTTATACTTTAAATGAAGATGAAAAAAATTTAAGTGAAACTGTTTCATTTTTAATGAATCCGGAAGCTCACTATATGTTTGTTGAAAGATATAACCAGATGGTTAAGAGTAAACGCACCAACATGGCTAGTGAAGTAGAAGCTCAACTAAAAATGTATCAAGACTCTAAAGAAGAGAATGATCTTATCCAAATGCTTGCTAAAGAATATAATATTTATATTGAAGCAGATGATTTAGAAGCTCTATTTAAAGACAATATTATACCAGACATTTTTCATAATATTGACACAGATGTTAAAATTAGACCAACTAGTGATACTTATAAAGAAATTAATACTGCTATAAAAAATTGGTTAGCAGAAACAAAAAGAGTTGAGCCTGAAATAATAACTGAGGAAGTAGTTAAGAAAACAACTGAAGAAGTAAGTGAGTTTAAAGAAATAACAATGGATACACCTATTGATGAATATCCTGCTGAATTATCTTTATTAATGGAAGAAGCTATGAGTGCTTATAACAATGCTATAGATGAAAGAGAAAACTTATCTGATATGGCTAAAGAAAATGCTAAAGCAAAAACATTAGAAGAGTTTATTAACAATCCTGGTGCTAAACCAAGAATAAGAAAAGTACTTGAAAAATGGAATGGTGAATCCCTAGTTAAACCAGTACAATCAAATGAAAAAGAAGTAATTAATAAAACAATTATAACACCAGACGTAAAAGAAAATGCAGAAGAAAAAATTCAAGAAGTAATAATACCAGAAGGAGAAGTTCTTGATACAAATCTTGTTGACCCTAATGCTATTGATGAAAGAGAAATAGCACCAACTGTTGATATATTATTTCCAGATGAAATAAAACAATTACTTCTTAATAAAGAAATTAGATTTTTAATGCTTGGTGAAACAGATGGACAAACCCAACAGATTGTAAAAGCTTTACAAAAAAGTAAAAAACTTAGATCTAATCAAGGTATTAAAGATATAAAAATGAATACCCAAATTGCTATACCTATTACTGTCAAGGGAAAGATTACAGAACTTGTATTTTCATATTCAGGTTTTGTAGACATTCATGAAGCTGGTGGACAACACCAAATGATTATAGATATGAAGTTACAACCTAAGAAAACAAATGCTTTTCCACATGCTGTTAAAATAGGAAAAGATACATATTATGCATCAAGTATAAATCATAAAGCATGGATAGAAGGTTCAGGTAAACTTCATAAATTTTCACTTAGACTTATTCAAGGCTCTGAACAAGTTGTAAATCAAGAAGATATAGATACAAAATGGACAAGTAGTATTCAAAAAAGATTTAGTGAATCAACAAACTTAGAAGATACCTTAATTGAATTACAGTCAGAAAATACTAAAAGAGAGATTGAAGGTAAAGCTTTTCTAGATACTGAAGATTTACATTTAATTTATGAAGATTTTGTTAAAAAGTTTCAAGGAGAACTAACTCCATCAAAACTAAACTTACAAGATGAGTATAATGTTAAGGGAAAATTACGTAAATTTGGCACTGCAAAAGTAAGTAAGAAGTATCCTAATGGTGTGGACTTTATATCTACAGGTAAGAAAACATTAGGTCAAGTTCAATTTATTAAAACTTCTGAAATACCAAGTGTTATACAAAATAAATTAACAACAGATATGGATGAAAAAATATCAGAACAAGGTTTAGAAGAAGTAACTGAAACAGATAAGGAACTATTAAAGGACAGTACAGAGAATAGAGAAGCTCTTAGTAAAGATAAAATGGATGAGTTAGCAGATAAATCAGTTTCAATGACAGCTTCAGAAAGAATTCAATACTTAAAAGACAATAGAAAAAAACGCTGTAACCAATGAATTGTATATTAGATGGTTCTGATTATGAAGAGTTATTCATAATTGCTCATGGAGCATTAACAGATAGTAAAAATAATAATAAACCTTTTGATCTTAATCAAGAGATAAAAGATTTATATGAAGCTTTTAAAGATGACCAAGCTTATGCTATTGGATTAGTTCAAGCATATCCTTCTCAACTTGTTATGGCATTAACTCATACAAGAGAACTATCTAAATATCATAGGTCTAAGGGGTTAACATTAGATTTACTAGAAGATCTTACAGATACTTTTGAAGATATAAATGCTGTATCTAAATACTTAAGTCCTGATCAAGCAGATAAAGAATCTATAGATGCCATTGATGACAGTATTAAAGACCAAGCTGAAAAACCAACTATATTACCTAAATTAACTCCTGATCAAATTGACAAGCAAACAGCTATACTAACAAATCTAGTTAAAGAATTTATCTTTAAAGGAGTATCTGGTATGGCTACTACAGGTCAACAAGCATTATTAGATCCTTCTGGTAAATGGACACAAGAGAAAAATCCTGAATTAGATTTCTATTATAAGTTTTTTAAAGTATTTAATGAAGAATTTTTAGGTGTGCAAGATCCTGAGAAAGTAACTATCAATGGACACACTGGCTTCAAATTGAAAATATTAAGTAAAACACAAATAGATATTGAGGTTGCTAAACCCTACGATCAGAGGCTTGTAAAAGGAGAAGAAGCATATCCTGCTGTAAGAGGTCAGGCTATTTATCATGGTGGAATAGCAGTTGCTGTAACAGACAATAATGGTGATGTATTATATTTTGATGAACATTATAATGTAGTAGGTAAAAATAAAGGTGGTAAACCTATATATTATAATGTGAGGTTTATTAAAAAAGAAGGAGACACTTATACAACAGATAGTGATATACAATCAGTTCAAGAAATGGCTAATAACTTAGGAATATCTCCTGAAGTTGCTCACTCATTACGTCAAGCTGAATTCAAAGCTTTATATGACTTAAGAAATTACATCAATGAAAAGAGAAAAGAAAATAGTGTATTACTAAATATAACAGGTGTTAGTCAAGGTGTTCTTAATATAAGAAAAAATTTACCAACAGATATTGATACTTCAATCAATTCAATTAATTGGGATAAATCTGATATTGATCTCAATATTAAAATTGCAAAAAGAGATGCCCCTGAAGCAGGTGAAAGAAAAGGTGGTTTATATATAAGTATTCCTGGTCATAGATCTATACCAATACAAGCAAACAATTTGTCTCAAGAAGATATAGACAAGGTTCTTGATTTAATTTTGGATCCTAGTATTACTGATGAAAATGGACTACCTATTACAGCAGATGTTAAAGTAAAACTTATTGAGTATATTATACTTACTGAAGATGGTTCTTTACAAGTAATGGATAGAAAAGGTAAATTCATTGCTTTATTTCAGGGTAAACAAATTACTCCAGAAATGAGACAAGAAATTAAAGACTTTCTAAATATAAAATATATTAATCCCAATACAGGACAACCAACTCAATATAATCATACAAGAGGTCAATATACATTTAAAGAGCCTACTGCAGGTAATATATTTGAAGAATTTACTATAAATGATGGTAAACTCATTAGAACGCCTATTGATTTAGAACAACATGTTGCTAATCATAGTAGTATGAAAATAATACCTAATACATTAGGTAAAGATAAAGTAATTACTTTTCTAAATGGTTACTTTACTTTTAATATAGATTCTCAAGATTCTAATAAAATAGAAAAACTCACCACTTCAAAAAAAGATACAAAAGAATCTACTACTGTAAAACTATATAGAGAAATTCCTGTATTAGATGTTAATGATATCATTACTCAAGAAGGAACAAAAGGAGCAGCCGTTTATAATAAAAAAGATAAAATAATTAAAGTTAATAGAAAACTACTTAAGGAAAAATATGCTCAGAAAGCATGGACTAATCCTAGAGAACTTACTGAAACATTAGATGGAAGAAATGTAAAATCTTTTGCTCAACCTTTACATGAAGATCAATTTCCAACATATGAACAGTTTGAACAATTTGTTATAGAGCATGAATATCAACATAGTCAATTAAGTAGAGCTCAGTTTCAAAAATCCAATCCTAATTCTACAAAAGGACAATATGAAACAGAAATAAATGATAGAGCATTATTTACTTTATCATTACATGATAATATTCCATTATTTTTTTCAGGTAAAAATGATCTAGGGAACATTAATTCTAGTGAAGAAAACAATGAACCTCAAGAGAAAGTAAAAATATTTAAAAAGAATAATGTAGAAATTAAAGATGATGATGGTCTAACTATGAACCGTATCATTCCGATGAAATCTCAACCAGAGCAAATAGCAGCAGCAAAAGAATGGTTTGATGCTTCTCCTCTTTCAAAACATATTAAATATAAAGAATTATTTAATGTTGTTAACTCTAATGCCTGGGCAGAGTTTATTAATGGAGGTATTAAATTATATGCTGGATCAGATTATACAGTATTGTATCATGAAGCTTTCCATGCCTTTACACAACACTTCCTGTCTAAAGAACAAAAAGTAAAATTATATAAAGAAACAGCTATATTAGCTCAGGGTAAAAAAGCAATTAAAGATTATGCTAAATCTAAGAATGTATCAATAGATAAACTATCAGATTATCAAAAGTATTTAGCTATTGAAGAACTCTTAGCTGAAGGTTTTAGAGAATATGTTTTATCTGATGGTAAAGTATTAGGACAAAATCCTGTAAGTAATAGTATCTTTAGAAATATATTAGATTTCTTAAAAGAACTTTTTGGAATTAAATTATCTCAATCACAAATAATTACAGATAAGGTTCTTCTTAATATAGAAGATTTATATGCACAGTTACATATAGGTAATATTAATAATTATAGACCATCTGTTAAAAATGCATATTTTGGACAAGGTTTATATTCAACACCATCTGCAGTAGCAGGAGAAACTACAAATATAAATGATCAAGATGCTTTATTATTATTACAAAGTATTGATGGAATTATATCTGAATATCAAGATGAAAGAAATTTACAACTTCAAATTAATTCACCAGGAGATACAAGATATACTAGTGCTATTTTTACTAATCCAGAAAAATATTTAAAAGAAGTATATAATATTGCACGTAACAAGTTCATAGATAAGTATGAAGAATTTAATATAAAAATAGAAAAAGCAAATGAAGAAGAGAAACCTATTCTTATTGAAAGAAGAAACCTTTTAGAAGATGCTCTTACAAACTTTGGAGACCCAAATAACCCAATCAAAGGAGGAGGTCTTCTTGCATTTCATATAAAGAAAAGTCCTTATATGAGTACATATACAAAGGATTTAGATAGAGAAGCTTTTGAAAAAACTGAAGAAGATATTACAGCAACTAGATATGATATCAAAGGTAATGAATTATCTAAAATAGATCTGGCTTCTAATAGGGTATCTTACTTAATTAAAAGTATAAAAAAATATGATACAGATGGCAATCAAGTTAAAAATGAATTAGATTTTCCAGTATTAATGGAATTGAATGAAACATTTGGAAAGATAGCAAGTATCATTGGAGATAATAATAATAGTCCTGCAGAAATAAGAACAGTTTTATTAAAAGCAGTTTCTGAAAATCCTTGGGTTGATGCATTAGTAAGAAAGTTAGGTCCAACATTAAGTCCTCATCATTCAGTAAATGATTTATGGACAGGATTCTGGGCAGCTTTCTATATGTCAAATCAGAAACTCCACCAAACAATGATTAACGAGATATCAGATCCTAAAACAAGATCAAAGTCTTATGAAGTTTTAACAGGATATGCTTCTGCAGTATTTAGACAAGCAGAGAGAGATTTTAGAAGTCACTTTAAAATTAGTGATCACCCAAATCCTTTTATTATTGATAATGGTGTATTTGGTAATAAACTTGATAGTAAATCCATACTTGATAAGTATAAAGGTAAACTATATAAAAGAGAATTTGAATTTTTAAAAGATATAGGTATTCCTTTAACAGATACAAAAGACACTAGAGAAGGTCTTAAAAATATTAACTTAGAATATTTGTTAGATAAAATTGAAATGTTACATATAAAAAATGTACCAATAACAGATATTATTCAATCTTTAAGAGATCCTTATATATTTAAAACAGCTACTGGAGAAATACATATAAAAAGTGAATCTAGTAATATTAATAAAATCTTAGGTTTAGAAGTTAAACATTCAGGAAACTATTCTAATGCATCTGTACTTACAGCAATTGGAAATGTGGCATATGAAACAAGTATGATGTCAACTATTGCTGTTCAAATAAAAGCAATAAATGAATCAGAAACTTTTCAAGATCTAATAAATATTCCATATATGTCTTACTTAGATTATAAAAATAATCCATCTGTAAGAGCTTCAGTAAGACTTAGATCATTATATGAGTTTGACCCAAATACTCAAACTTTTGGTAAAAGGAGAAAAGATGTAATATTTACTTTAGATAATTTAGATGGTACACAAAATATAATAGATAACTCATATACTGATAAAGATTATAGTAGTACAACTTCTAAATCTGACAAGTATACAAGGTTAATGCAAGATATTTATTCATTGTTTCTAGAAGGTAAACCTTCAGGTATTACTCCAGGAGACAAAAGTACTATTTTAAGTGCTAATATTAATACAATATATACTGAAGGTAATGATAAACATTTATATGTAGACCTTGGTGACTTTGGTAAAAAAGGAGGACAAGTTAATCTAGGTATTGAAAGAGCTTATAATATCTTATTACCATATTTAGAAGGTGAACTTCAAAGAATTATTGATGTACAAAAACATCAAGAAGAAAGTTTCCTACCTAATATAGAAGGATATACTAGTCCTGATAAAAATAAAAATATTTCAGGATTAGACTTCTCAGCTTTTAAAGGAGTATTTAAAAAAGAAACTAAAGATAAATTATTAGAATTATATAAGGCAACAACAAACTTAAAAAATATACCTTCAACATTACGTACAGAAATGCTTAAGGATATGCAAGAATATTTCAATTTTACTACTGCACAAACCAAAACTACATTAGATAGAATGTTATTTATTGATAAAAACTTAGCAGGACTAGTAGAGAAAGGGCTTGGTGAAGTTGTAAATTCTATTGAAGTAAGTAATATAATACTTAAGGCTTATACTGTTAACAAATTCATACATAATCTAGATGATGTTACATTATTTTATGGAGATCTTGCACAATATAAAGATCTTGATAAAAGAGGTTCAGCTTTAAATTCTACAGGTAGAATGTTTAGAACAGATGATGATGCGTTATCTTATGTTAATGATGTATTAAAAAGACCTTATGCTACAAAGAATAAAGTAAATAAGTATAAAAAATTTGATGGAACTCTTGAAACAGCAATATTAGCTGAGGATATAGAAAGATCAGTATTCTATGAAGAATATGAAGAAACTTTAAAAGATGCTAATGTATCAGATGAAGAGATAAAACGTATTCTAAAACCATATGAAAAAATGGAAACAGGAGATGCTCAAGGTTATATTACTTTTGATTCATACAGAATTCTTTCTAAACTAAGTAATAGATGGAGTGATCAGCAAGAAGCTTTATATCAACAAGAAATTAATGACCCAAATTCTGTTAGTAAAAAAAATATGTTGGAATATTTTCCTGTTAGAAAATATCAATACTTTGGACCACTTGCAGTTCAAGGCATACACACTACAGCTTTTCATAAATTCTCTTTACTTCCACTTATACCTAGTGTTATAAAAGGTAGAAAGTTAGAAGAACTTCATAATAATATGATGAATAATGGAATTGATTATGCAACTTTTAAAACAGGTTCTAAAGTAGGAACTGTTGTTGCACCAGGAACAATAGGAGGAGATAAGTTATATAATACAGATAAAACTATTGCACCAACGAAATATACAAAAAATACAATATATTTAAACTATCTTAAAGATCAACTAGATATTAATTCAGAATATAAAGAAAAAGTAATTTTCTCTACTCAGTTAAGAGCTTTAATTGAGGAAGGTTTAATTGAAGGTGGAGTACCTGTTGATTTTAAACCAGAACTATCTCTAGATGAAAGAGTTGAGCTTTGGGAAAAATCACCAGAAGAAACAGATTTATATAAAGTATATAAAAAGCATGAAGATAATATTAATAAACTTATTAAATTTAGAAAAGCAGAATTAAGAAAGGAGTTAGGTTCAACAGAAGAAGAACTAACTAGTGGAAAAGGAAATATGGCTAAATTAGTAAGATTTATACAAAAGGAATTAGATCGTCAAGATCTTGCAGATCATGAAATAGATTTTATTAAAGAAAAAGATGGCAAATTAGTAAGGGATTTATCAATCTCTCCAATTGCTTCTAAAATTGAAAAAGCTCTCAATGCTATAGTTAACAATAGATTAGTAAGACAAAAAGTTAATGGTGAATCTTTAGTTCAAGTAACTAACTCAATGTGGGAACCAACTAGTAGTTCAGCTGAAGAAAAATTAAGCTGGGGAACTAAGGATCTCAAGACTTATAGAAGAGATAAATCTAAACAAACTCTTAATTCTTCTCAAATATACTCTCAACTAGGAACTAAAACTCAATTTGAGAATGTAGTTATTGATGAAGTAAATGGTAGAAAACCTGCTATTAAGGGTAATTTAACATTAACTAAAAAGAATTTATTTACTGTAAAACCAGTTCAATCAGCTGATAAAAAAGCTATTATAAAAGCAAGTGTTGCTACACAATATATAGGATTTGGAAAAGGTATTGATAATAGTTCTACAGAATTATATAGACAACAAGCGGAGCAATATGCTAATACAGGAAATTACTCATCTAATGATGTGATATTTGTATCTATTGGTGGTAAAAGAGGAGATGAACAAGTTAGAAAAAAACAACAAGATAAGACCATTAAGGAAGCATTAAAAGCTATTGAAGCAGGAGCTACTTTAATTACAGATAATAAAAATTATGTAGAGTCTTCTAATTATAATGAAGGAGAAAAGAGACTTGCAAAAAATCTTGAGTCTAAAGGTTATAATTATTCAGAAAAAACTATTAATAATCAGATATTAGGTGTTTGGAGTAAAAACCAATCTTCCAAACCAATAGTAGCATACAGAACAAGAGGTAATAACTTCTTAGAAGCACTTGAAAAAGATAATGCTATTGGTAATCCTTGGAGTCATGCAGGGTATAGTTTATATAAAACTAATACAGTAAAAGAAGCAGTAGAAGAATTTATAGCTTGGATGACAGGTGAAAAACATACTGATAAATTACAAGACTATAGGCAAGCTATTATTGATAAAATACCTGAAATGAAAGATAAACCTATTCTTTATTATAAAGATTTAAGAGAACCTTCTCATGCTACTGCTTTAGATTATTTGATTAATAAATATGATTGGAATATTCAACCATCTACTAGTAAAACATTAGGTATGGATGTTAAAGTTGCACTGCAAGGTAACTTTAAAAACCTTATTCATCTTGTTCATAAAGATGGTAAAAAAGTAGCTATATACAACAAAAGAAAAAAAGAAGATGCTCAAGGTAATATTATATTTACTAGGGAATTAGATTCAGATGCCACTTTAGAAAGACTTAATGAAACAATTAAAGATCCTGAATGGAGATCTAATCAAGATAATCTAGACATGATTACTATGGTAGGTGTTAGAATACCAGTACAAGCTCATAACTCAATGGAGTTTATGACAGTATATGAATTCTTACCAGAAAGAGCAGGTAATATAATAGTTCCTCCTGCTGAAATTGTAGCTAAATCTGGATCTGATTTTGATATTGATAAGCTAACTATAATGATGCCTAGTATTAGCATAATTGGAGGCATTCCTGAAATTATAAAAGAACAGACTGGGGATCCAGTAAATAAACTTAAAAGAACAGATCAAATAACTGAAGAACTTAAAGAATTAAGAATTAAAAAGTCTTCAATACAAGAAGAAGTTACAGCTAAATTTAAGGAGGTATCTCCTAAAGATTTAACTGAAGATGATAAAGCAGAAATAAGAATTGCTCATAAATATTTTGATGAAGAAATTGGAGAACTAAAAAAAGAACTTAAAACTTATGAAAATAATGTAACATTATTAACTAACATGACTAACCTAAATGAGGAACAACAAGAACTATTAGGTAGATCATGGGTAGGTATTGATGAAGTAAATAAGTATATTGATATCATGGAAACTGAGCGTAGAAACACAGTAAATGATATTAGACAAGAAATGCGTCAAGAGAAAATTGATACCATAGATACTAGTAAACTTAAAGCTATATCTTCAGCAATAAATAAACTTGAGAAAGAAAAGAATTCCTTAAGTGGAAAAGCTCTTGAGAATAATTTAATGTTTACTATAAGAGATATATTACAGTTACCAATTAACTATATTAATTTATTCACTCCTAATGATACATCACTTGTAAGACCTTTAGCAGAACAATTATCTAAAAACAGAGATTATAATGAACTAGATGGAGTCTTTGGTAAAACAAAAACTAGAGATGCAACTAAATATTTAGAACCAGCATATAACATTTCTGTACATGATAGAAATGCTGTAGGTAAAGATACATTAGGTTTAGGAGCAGTTGATAATAAATATAATCCTATATTCAATCGTATAGGTATGTACATGAATCCATATTACTTAAAAGGTATTAAGAAAAGACTAAGAAGAGCTATTATATTAATGGAACATAATACTAGACAAACAGAAGATGGACAAAGAGGTATATCATTATCACACTTATATGATTTTAATAATGAAAATAGGATAGCTAATGTCATTAGTCAATTGATGAATGGTTGGGTTGATGTAGCAAAAGATGCTTGGATATTTGACATTCAAGGTAATAAACAAGTATCTCCAATATTATTATTTTTAATTCAAGCTGGAGTGCCTTTCCGTACAGCTGTTTATTTTGTTTCTAATCCTCTTATTAAAGAATATGTTAAAGAGCAAATTATAGCTACAAGTCCGTTTGCAAAACCTAATAGAGAAAATCCTAAATCAATATCTTTTTATAGAAATAAAGCTAAAATAAAAATATTTGATAGTATTAGGCTAGGTGGAGTAACCAGATTAAATGAACAAAACATAAGAATTATTGATGATAATAAACTTTATAAAACAACTCTTAATTTTACTAAGAATATAGAGTTTACTAAAGATAGTAATTATAATATTTCACAAGTAAGTTTATATGAGGCACAACATTCAAAACAAGCTATAGCTGGATTTTTACATTATTTAGAATTAGAAGACCTTTCAAAAGGTGTAAGTAAATTAAAACTGACTCTTAACTATGACACAAGTAAATCTAATAGTTTATTTGATGCTCAAATGATAGAGGCTAATTTAATAGAATTACAAACTCAAACAATGTTTCATCCTAAATTTATTAAAGCTATATTAGATGAATCACCTATAGGTAGTTTTAGAATTGCTCCTTTTCAATTAGAATTATTTGGACCTTTATTTGAAATAAGAAACAACACAACACTTAATAACTTTTTAATTAATAAGTTATCAGAAATGAAGAATATTAAAAAGATGGAAAATGTTTTTGGTACTACAGAAAGATATATTGAGGAATATCAAAATGATGTTGTTGTAAAGATCTTTACAGATAATCTTAAAAAATATAGAATTAGTGACACAACATATAAAGGTCATGAAGTTATAGGAACTAAAGATGAAAAACAGATATTTCCAAGAGGTGCTTTTTATTCAATTGAAAATAATAAAATATATATAGATAAGCAAACTCTTGATATGCAATATGAGCATGATTTGTATTCTAACAATTATAAGACTGGTACTACTATTCTTAATATTGCTTTACGTGATATAACATATGGTAAACTTGATTTGGCTAAAGTACCTATTGAAGCATTTAAAACAAGTGAAAATTCTAGAGAAGAATACTATCATTTTGTTATTGAAAGAGAATACCAAAGAGCTCTTAATCCATTTGCTGAATTAAGTAAAACTCATTATTTTAAGTATAAATTTAATAAAAATATAGAAAAATATAAAGGACTAATTAATTTAACAGGAGAAGAATTAACAAATGAATTACTTAAAAGAACCTACGAAGAGATCCTAAGAGACACTGCATTAGATAATATTATGAACTTCTGGAAGATATTTAAAAGTAAAAATACTTTTGCAGATCAACTTTATGAGTTAAAAGAAATGCATCCTAATCTTATGAAATATAATATTGTAAAAGATTTGGTTATATCTGAAGCTACTAATAAAACAAAAACTTTAGAGGGAGAAGAAAAAGAATATATTATTTTTAAAAATATTGTATTAAGAGATAATAGAGTAACTGAAGATTTGTTTAACATTTACTATAATAATATGCTTAAGCTCTCTGATGCAAGTACTATTAGTATTTCCATTAGTAAAGATAATACTGAACAAGATTACATAGAAAATAAACGTGTATCTAAATTTTTCTCTAAATTACCTTTAGTGGCTTTCTTACAATCTGGATTAAATACTAAAGATAGTCTCTCCATTATGAGAGCTATGCCTACTGATGACATTGTTGCTATAGTTCAAGAAGAAGCTAAGTCATTTAAAATAACTGAAGATTTTTTAACTAATTTCATGTATAAATTTAATTTCCAAAATAGAATTCAAAATATATCTGTAAGAAGAAGATTAAAAGATTATGTAACACAAGACTCAAATAATATTCCTAATAGACAATTAGCTGAAGAACATGAAGAAAAAGACTTAATTATAGATCCACTAGATAGAAAAAGCTTAGAAACATTTATTAGTAACAATCCAAATGTTATCTTTGTACTTGAAAGTTCTAATATTAATCCAGAGTTTGGTACAGGATCATTTAAAAATGATAACATTGTAACACTAGAACTTAAATCGGGAAAAGAAGCTATAGATATGTCATTAGATAATATAGAAAAACTATCTAAAGCAGGTACACCAATAGCTTTTTTAAATAGAAGTATTGGATATGGTAGAATCCTTACTAAAAAGAATAAAAAAACAGGTCAAATGATTGACCAACAAATGTATGAGTATTTAACTACAGAATTATTTTCAAGATTTGGATATGAAAATTCATATAGTAGATCAGTTAATGAAATAAAAGAACTTATTCAAAAATCACAAGAAGTTAGTGACTTTGATTTGAACATATCCTTTGATGATCTTGCTGAAGCAAGAGAAAGATTAAATTGTAAATTATAATTATGAGCTGTCAATTAAGAAACAATGAAGATGGTACTTATACTGTTAGTGCACCTAATGGTGAAGAATCTATTTTATTTAACCAAATAACTAATCTTCCTGAGATTGAGAATGAACATCAAGCTGTACAAGCTTGGATTAAAGTTTATACAAAAAGTTTTAAAGACTGGTATGGTTTAGATTGGGAAATTATTTCAAAGACAGAAAAAGATAAGTTGATAAAGGCAGGATTCTTAGATCAAAATGGAGAACCTGTTATATTCTATAGAGGTGATTACACAGGTTTGGAATCATTTAATTATTCAGATAATGTAGGTAAATTTGGACAAGGCATTTATCTAGCTCAAAATAAAGCTCAAGCAGAAGCATTTGCTAGTCAAACAAATAGAAAAGTATATCCTGTCTTTTTAAAACCGGGTAAGTTTAAAGTATTTAAAAACATAACAGAATTTAAAAGACAAGCTGCTGAATTTAATAAAACTAAATATGTACCAACTATTCAACAAATAAAAAATTATGTAGATACTTTACATAGTGATGACATTACAATAGTAGGTACTGGATTATTAGGAAAAGAATTCAACACAGCAAAAAAAGAGAATGTTAAATCTATTTTCTCAGAAGGTTTTATGTTAACTCTTAAGTATTTTGATCCATTATTACCAACACAAACTTTCAATGAAGATTTTCAAAAAACACAAAAAAGTGAAAGCTTTATCAGTGAGATGATCTTAAGATTACAAAATAATTTAGGATTAAGTTCTGAAGATATTCAGCTCATTACTAAAGAGGATGCTTTACTAATAACAAATAAAGCAAAGAATCCTTATAAAGATCAAGCAGGATTTTTTTATGAGGGTAAAGTTTATCTTGTAAAAGGTAAAATTACACCTGAAACAGTATTTCATGAATTTGCACATCCTCTTATAAAAGCTATATCTAAAGATAACAATAAACTTTTCAACAGAATATACCAGGACATTATTCAAGATTCACAAGGACAACAGTTTCTAGCAGAAGCTATATCAGAAAATCCTGAGTTAGATCCTACAAATGAGCAAATTAAAGAAGAGGTTATAGTTAAAGCTATGACATATGCTGCAAAAAATTCAGATATGGTAGATCCTGTAGTACAACCCTCTAAAGGATTAATTGCTGCACTTAAGAAATTATTTTATGCTATTAAACAGATATTACGTAATATATCTAAAGGACCCACAAAAGTAGAAAACTTATCTTCTACTACTACTGTTGAAGAATTGGCAAATATGCTAATGAATAAACAATGGAACATAAACATGAACATTGTAAAAGATTCAGATATTGTAGCATATATAAACGAACATAAAGAAAGGATAGAAGAATTAAATCAAAGAGCAAATAGTAAAGAAAGTATGGCAGCATATTATACTCTTCTTAAAGAAGCTGGTTCTATATATAGAAATCAACTTCAAGCTATGTTAGAATCAGAACACTATGATGAATTAGCAATAGTACTATCTGATGAGACTGGACAATTAGATGTAGAAGCTATTAAAAGAAATATAGGAGATCTTGTAAACGATACATCTATTATAAAAAAACAAGTAACAAGACATACAAGATTAGTTAATAGTAAAACTGACCAAGAAAAAATAGCAACTAAAGCTCAAAATGAACATGAAGAAACTCTTGAATTTGAAAGAAGAGTAACTGCATTATCTCTTAATATAATTACTATAGATGATCAAGTAAAAAGAATTAAAAAACATATTGTTTCATTAGCACAAGAACCAGATCAAAAAACTGCATTTAAACAGTTAGCATTCTATGTAAAACAATTAAAAGCTTGGAATGAACATTTAGAGAACTTTGATAAAGAGGCTAATAAAGCAAACCTAGAAACTGATAATCCTGTAAGACAAGACATTAATAGTATTCTTAAAAATATTAAAGACACTGAAAATAATATAGAAAAAATATATGAAAATACCTTATCAGAAACATTTTCTGAAATATTTGATAACTTAACCATAAATGTAACTAAAAAACAAGAAGCTCTTATAAAAGAATATAAAGAAAAAATACAAAAAGGAGGAGATAAGAAATATCTTGAAAAATTAATTAAAGAAGCTGAAGAAGAAATAGAAAGAGTACAAGTACCAAAAGAAAAAATGCTTAAATATCTTACTGGACAAATGGGTGATATAGGGTTTTTACATAGTCAATTTGAAAACTTTATATCTAGTCAAGATCCTTCAATATCGAGTTTTGCTGCATATATAAAAGATAATCATACTAAAGTTAATGGTAAACTTCATAACAAGCTTAATAGCTTTTTAACAGAACTTGGACCTTTACTTAAAGAATTTGGTATAACTCCTCAACAACTTAGTAAATTCCGTAAAGAGTTTGCTTTTATAGATAAGAGTACAAGAAGAAATGACAAAGGTGAATTAGAGGATTATCAGATCTATACATTCTTTAATGAGTATCAGAACTATAAACATACTCTTGCTATTTTAAATGATAAGATACAAGAAGCTAAAGACAATTGGATAGATGACCCATCTACAGAAAAATTACTTAAACTTAATGAATTAAATTCAATTAAAGATGAGCATATAAAATATTATTTTCGTAAACAATATATAGATGAATACTATCATGCTGATGATATGTTGGAATCAACTGAGTTAGGTAGAGAAGCAAAAGGAGAAATAGATGATATATTAAGTGAAATAAGAGATTGGCAGAATGTACATCCTGATGCCACAGAGATCTATGAAGACTTTGAAACAGTTGAAGTACTATGGAAAGACTATAAAAAGAAATTTTCATTATATGATGATTTTGGTCTTAAAAAAACTGGTGATGAACTTAAAAAAGCTGAATTACTTAAAGAAAATAGAGATGCTAAAAGAAAATTTCATAAATATACTATAATACCTGGAGCTTTTGAAGGAGCTTTAAAAGCATTTGAAGTTAAGCTTGTTGCAAGTCTACAGCATGAAGGACTACAAGAAGAAGATCCAAGGTTCACTGAGGAATATAATAGAAGAAGAACCTTATGGATAGACAGGAATACTCATACTAAAATATCAGATGAATTTTATCAGGTTAGAGAAAAAATTTATAAAAAAATAGCAAACATAATGTCTCATGTAGATAAAGGCGTTGATACTAGTTTAGAATTAGAAGCTATACTTAATTCTTTACAAGGAAGAAGAGATGAAGATGGCCAACCTATTGGTACAGAAATGACTGATGAGATGCTTAAAAATATAAAAGATCTTGAGCAAAAAATTGAGAACAGTAAGCAAAATGTTATAGGATCTAGTGGATTAACAAAAATAGAAGGAGCAGAACTAGCTTCTTACTATAATATAATGGCTGAAGGAAAATTATCAAAAGGCCAACTAATTAGGTTTAAACAACTTAAGGATAAAAAAACTAAGTTAGGATTATCTAAAGCACAAAGATCAGAATTATTTTCACTCTTTGGATTTTTAACTACATTACAATATAGTGTACCAACAGATTATTATATAGATGTACTAAACAATTTTTATAGAAATATAAAAGAAGCTTCTGGTCAAGAAAATCCTGAAGAAATAACACATGATAATATTGATAGATTTTTACAACCTTCAGTGTTAGTTCCATTATTTAGTCAAAGTCCTAAATTTGAAAAATGGTTTAAGGACAATCATATTCTTAAAAATGTATTTGATTATGATATAAATGATGTGGTAGAAGTATATCAAAGAACTAAAGCATGGTCAGTTATAAAACCAGGTAATTCTAAATACATAGAAAAAACAGAGATATATGATAAAGATGGAACTTTGATTGAAACAATAAATGGTGTACCTAATATGAAGTTTCAAAGACGTGAAGTATTAGATAAATATCATACTGGATATGATCCTAAAACAGGAGAAATAAATAAACTTGCTCATTATAATATTCAAGGTTATCAACTTCCTAAGACTTTAGAAGAGATGGAAATGATAAAAAATAAATATGGTGCTGAGTTAACAGCACACAATGAAAAATTAGCAACAGTATTAGGACAAGGTATACCTTATGATTATTATATTAACAGAGAATACCTTAATATGAAAAAAGAAAATTCTACTAGGTTTCAAATATTAGAAAAACTTAGAAGATTTCATTATGAGTCACAAGAAGGTCTTGATAGAGGGGCCGTATTAGGAGATGAAATGCCTAGACAAAGAAAAGACAAGTATGAATACCTTACATCAGGAACAGCAAAAGAAGATGCTGTAAGCAAAGGTGAACAAATTATGAAAGGTATTACTCAATTTTTAGGTAAAAAAAGAGATGACTTTGAAGAAGGTTTAAATGCTGAAGAATCAGAATTATTAATTGGTACAGATGCTTATAATGAAATTAAGGGTAGTAAAATACCAATTAGAGGAAGATATAATTTAGATCTAGGTCAGGTTTCTGAAGATATTACATCTGCTATTTTTACATATTATCAATCAGCAGAACAAAATAAACTTCTTAAAGAAATGCAACCTATGGCTGAAGCTATGAAACAACTAGCTAACAATCAACCATTAGAAATGAATAATATTAATCATGGTATATTATCTGCAGCTCAACATGCTATCAACAATATTACTGGAAGAAAGAGTCAGAATAATAGACGTAAAGAAGTTATAGATGGTATGGTTGAAATTATTTTTGAAGGTAAAAAACTCAAAACAGGACATAATAATCCTACATTAGTTAAAATGACTAATAATGCATTAGCTTTATCTTCTCATTCTTTCTTTGCTTTTGATATTACTTCTGCTATGAAAAACTTTTTAGGTGCTCAGTTTCAAATTGCCTTAGAAGGAGCTGGCAAAAAATACTATTCTTATAGTAATTGGCATAGAGGTAGACCATGGGCATTTAAAGCAATGGCCCAAATTTCACAACAGGTATATGCTCAAGAAGCTAAAAGTTTAGATATTCAAATTATTGACATATTTGATGCAATACAAGGTAGGTTTGAAGAAAAATTTGGAGAATCTGTTTCAAGATCTATCACTAGAGATACTGCTAATTTACAGTGGAGTACATCTCATAGAAAATGGTTAGAATCAGAAGCAACACTTCAACTATTTTCTGCTATAATGCATGACAGAACTGTAGAACAAATTCAACCTGATGGAACTACTAAGAAGTTAAGATATATTAATGCTTGGGAGTTAGATCCTAAAACTAGATCTATAAAACTCAAAGAAGGTATAGATTCTAAATGGGATATAGGAGGAAAGGAGTTTAATAAAGTATATAAAGAAAATCATGAAGTATCTAATTTACTTCAAGGAGCTTATGCTGGATTTGATCAACCACTTGTTACAAGACATATTATGTTCAGAATGGTAGGATCCATGAGAAAATATTTTACTAAAATGTTACTTCATAGATATGGTGCAAGAGGTATAGGTCTATGGCCTACTCAATGGTTTCATGCTAAAGCTAGGTATAATCTAGCTACTAGTGATATGCATCTTGGATTTTATTGGCAAAATATGATTACTTTAAGAAAAATAGTAGAAAGTGGTTTTAAGCATATTATGTATATGTCTCCAGAAGAAACTAGAGCTCTTAAGATGGGAGCTTTAGAATTACTTAAATTACAATTATTTACATTAGCTTATTTTTGGATCTTTGGATTTGATCCAGGAGATGATGAAAAGTGGAAAAAACTTAAAGACAAGTCAGGAGCCTTACCTACAATGATAACTGATGACCAATGGTCAGAAAATTTTAAACTTGGAGGATGGTTAGAAAATCATATATTACTTCTTATGATGCATGTAGAAGCAGAGAATGAACATTTTGTTCCTATGCCTGGATATGGACTATCAGATATGTATCAAGTAATTGGAGGTGAAGCTTCAATTGCAGCTGGAGGTTCATATAAACCAATCCTAGATCTTCTTTCTACTTTATTTTTTGTAATGACCGGTAATGAAAAAATATATTATAAAAAAGACACAGGAGCTCTTAATATACAACAAGAAGGAGAAAACAAATTTTGGAGAAAGTTTTATAGATTAGGAGGAGTAAGTGGTAAATTTATAGATCCTGCTACTTCACTTAAGAACTTCTATCAACAGAGAGAAAGAAATTAAATAACAGCTAAAGGCAAAAAAAAAGAGAGTGAAAGTCTAGCTTAAGCTAAACCTTCACTCTCTTTTTTTAATCTTGTTTTATATCAGTTATATTATGTTCATCTAGATATTCAATATATAAATTTAATTTATAGACTTCTATTGAATCTTCATATAACTCTTCTAATAATTCTTCTACTTCTTTATTTAACCAATTAATAGGTTCATCATTCCAGTCTTTAGGAACTGTTTCAGAAAGATTACTAGAAGCAAACATTTTCAACTTACACTTAACAGAATACATATAGTCTTCTAGTCCTTTAATCTTTTCTTTTACCTCTTCTTTAGTTCTATATTTTTGCTTATTAAGAAATATGTTTATTTCAAAGTCTGTTCCAAATCCCATAAGTTTTTTATTTAATAATTTTTATCTTCCTAATTCATTTGGATATAATTCTTTAACAAAATCTGATTGAAAATATTCTTTAGTATCTATATCCATTAAGGTTATTTTACCTCCAAATCCTCCTCCTGTATCAAGATTCCATACATTACATCTATTCATGGGTACTGTTATTTTACCTTGTTTAGCTTGATTATTATCTTTATATTCAGGATAATGTTTTTTAATATTCCAATTTTGTGTAGGTGTATGTCCTATATATATTTCCTTATGTCTTAAAAATCTAAGATTATAAGATATTTTATCTTTTACTGAATTAAGTATATGTGGCAAACTACTATGACTTGTTATTGCTAAATTCCACATGTATCTATCCCAATAATAATCAGCTTCATATTTTTCATGACCTAATCCTTTTTTTGAAGTGAATCCTCCATGTACAAAAGCTCTATTTTGGTCATCAATATAATATAATAATTGATTTTTAAAAAATTCTCTATGAGATTCTTCAGTTATATAACCTGTTCTTATATAAGAGTTAATAGTAGCTTGTCCTCCATTTTGAGTCCATGTTAAAAGTGTTTGACCATTTATGAACCATTTATTACACCATTCATCATGATTTCCTTTAATAAATATATGTCTATTATTAGATTCTTTTTGTAAATCAATAAAATATTGAATAAGTTCAGCACTTTGACTCCATCCGTCTACAATATCTCCTAAGCATATTAAAATATCTTTGGTATTATCAAAATTAGCTCTTTCCATTACTTGTTTAACAGCTAAAAAACCACCATGAGAATCACCAAGACATAAAGTTCTTTTAGCAATATTTTTTATTTCTATATTTTTTTTGTTCATTTGTTAAAGTATTATTATATTTATTTTTATTAAATTCTAAAGTTTTATACTTCATAGAACTATGATAATATTGTTCAAAAAAACTTTCAAACAATTGAACTTCTTTAACAGAAGTTAATCTTATTATTTTGTTGGTTTATAATTTACAATTGTTACATTACATTCCCAAAGTTCATCTCTTATTATCTTACTAACTATTGACCAGGAACCACCTGCTAGACCACAACCTATTTTTGGTAAACCTATATGTTTTCCTTTAAATATTTTATTTACTTTTCTCATACACAACCTAAGAGCATCATAGTCTAAAGGTTCTTTTGTCCCTCCTATATGATTATTTCCTAAACCATATTGAGTATATGCATTGATTACAGTTATTAATATTTCCGGATTAATTTTTATTCTTAATTCTTTGTAATCTATGTTACCAAGTTTATTTATATCACCTCTATAATAAGAATCTTCTAGTGGAAATTTACCACACCCAAAGCTTTTAGCCATTTGAGGAGCAATGCCTGAGCCCATGGTGCAAAAACAATTACAACCATGGGCTATGACATCAAACTTACCTTCTAAAGCAAGTTGTATAAGATCACCATCTACTTCATTATATTTCATTAGAAATTAATGCTTTAATATTACTTATTACTTTTTGATTACTCTGAGTCATATTATCAAGATAATTGTTTTCTTGACTCAAATTATCAATAAGTTCTTGATTTTTACTAGCTAAATTATTCGCTTCTATAATAGATTCTTCTAAAGTATTAATTGCAGAATGAAACATTCCTAATGCTCTATTAGCTTTTTGAGTTATTAATTCTTGTGTTGGAGTATTTCCTCCAGTTAAAATATTAAACATGTTTATAATTTTTTAAAAATTTAAGATAATAAATATTCATAGGTTAATAATAAAGTTGTCACATATATTAATTGATCAAAACCAATTACTATAAATATACTTCCTCCAATTTTAATGCATTAGGATTTCTTTTTAAAAGTTCTCCTACAGCAATTATTTTAACAGGATCTGTGTCCGCTATTATTTTACTTATTTCTAATATACCTTCCTGTATTGCTAGCATACTTTCTTCACTTGTATTCCATAATTGATTTATTTGTGGATCACAAGTTCTTGTTAACTCATCTTGCATTTTCTTAGTTGTGTGTTTTAGAGAATGTTTATAAAATGATGTTTCTTGAATATCATCAAGACATTCATGTAAAGTTTGAGCTGCTACACATGCTGTTATTATAGTTAATCTTTGTTTATTTGTTATTTCCATTAATTAATCTATTTTAATTTTACCATAGTTTTGTTTGACTTTTTACTTTAGATAGTAAACCAACAGCATTTAAACATTCATTACACATATGAAAACTTTTTACAATGCTATATGTACCTACTTCTATAAATAGTGATGGCATATTATGTTTTTAGTTTATAATGTTGAGGTCTATCATCCATATCTGGACGTAATTCTTCAAGTTCTAATAGCATCATTAGACAACATCCTGCATGAGCAAGGTGAGATTTACCTGTTTCCAGGTCTATATTCTCACCTTTATACCATGCTGTCATATGTCTTTGTAAAGCTCCATATAACCTAGAATATTCCAGGCCTTTTGCCCAATTCCATTCAGAGTATTTTTTACTTCCATAAGTAAATATTTCAGCTATTCTTTCAATAGCTAAGGGTGGCATAAGCTGAAGCATATTTTTATCATCAGTTATATCATTCTTAGTTGCTTTTTCTATCATAAATATATTTTTTTAAAATTCAAAATCTAGATCATCTATTACATGTTCTTTAGAAGTTTTATCTTCTACTGATTCATTAGGATCAAAATTTTGATCTTCAGTAGGCCCATCAGTTAACCAATCTAAATTTTCTGGTTCAACTGTTGTTTCAGTCCTTTTATCAATAACAGGATCTGCACTTACTTCTTTTTCTTCAGGAGTAATTGGAGCTATTAATTCATTAGCAACTTGTTCTTCTAAAGGTAATATATCTTCTACTAAGCTTTCTGTTGAACTTACATCTAATACATCATTTATTAATTCAATTACTCTTTCTTCAGATTTCACAGGAATATTTTCCATAGCATCAGCAACTATTTCACTACTATATACTGGTAAATCTATAGGTGGCTTAGGAAATTCATTAATATTCTCTTCCTCTAAATCACTAAAATTTTCATCTAATTCAGAAATAGCTTTTAGAATCTGATCAGACTTATGTTCTGTTGAAAGTTCAGAGACATGAACTATCTCTTCTATATTCTCTTCTTGAATTTGATCTTCTTGCTCATCAGTTATTTCATCCATATCATAATCATCTAAAGATAGCACTACAGGTTTTTTAACTTCTTCAACTATTTCTGGAGATAACTCTTGAGATTCAATTTCTTCAATCTGATCTAATAAATTAATTTGATTTGGATCAATTTCAATCTCTTCCTGAGATCCGGTAATAGGTGTAATAACTACAGAAAGATATTTACTATCAATTAATGTATGTAACTTCTTTTGTTGTTCCATCCATAATTTAGGATGAGCTTTTTTAAGACTTACTATAATATGATTATAAATAGTCCATAAAGAATTTGCTGGCGTTGTATAAGTAAAAGAAGATTTTTTGTATTCATCTTTTACATTAATTAATTGAGAGCTTGTTATTACATCATTAAAATATAATATACCCATAAGTTCAGCAACTTCTGTATCTGTTACAGTTATACCTTTCATCTTATCTTTATCTTGTACTAATGCAGAAAAATAAGAGTTAGCTCCTTGAATCTGTAATTTAATATGATCTTTAACTTGCTGCTGTGCATTTCCTGTATGAACTCTACCATAATTACTCATATCTCCAGCAATTATTCTTGCTTCAGATATAAAAGTATGTGCTCCAATGGCACATCTAAATCTCATAGTTTTATCATATGAGTTTGCCCATGTGAACATAAGATCCATATCCGGATCATTGCCATACTGTAGATAATATACACCTAATGCTACTTCTCCATTAAGATTTCTACAGTATTCTTCCTTATTAACTATAAAACCACCAGCTGCTAATTGCGCTAAGGTTTCATCAATGATAAACTTATGACTTACAACAGTATAACTAGTTCCATGATTAGGAAGTGATACATTTGTTAAGTCATTTACATCTGTTATAATAACTTGTTTTGGCATTTTAATTTTTTTTGATTATTAAATAATTTTTTCTGCTTGATGTAAGAGAATATCTGCATCAGATATAAGTTTTTCCCAATCATACATTGCTGTAGAAGGACTACTATATTGCATTCCTGTATGGTCACCAACAACCCTATACCAGACTCTTTTTAGAATAGTATTAAATTTTCCTGTAGGTTGTCTTCTTTTGAAAAAGCCTACACTTTCCATAATAGGTTCTTCTTTTGTATCTACTTGTGTTATTATTTTAAATACATTTCTTCTAGCAGAATTATCCCACATAAGAAATACTTGACCTTCTTTAGGTATATACATTTTTAAAATAGTGTTAATTGTTTAAATTTGGATCCAGCTATATTTTCAATTTCCCTGTATATCATTTTTAAGTAATACTGTTCATTGATATTATAATCTTCCCAGTTTTTTTCTTCATATTTATTAAATACAGTTAATAACCATTTTCCACTTTCTACTTGAATAGATCTACCATCATCTTTGTTGATTTTAAATACTTTAGCACCCTGTTTAGAAATATAGTATCTAATAGTTGGTTGTAAATTTTCTTCTAAGTATTCTCTATCTTCAATTGATTTCTTTATAAAATTCCAATTTCCCTTTATTCTTTTACCTATACAGTAATCAAATATGTTTCTATTAGATGCTAGATATGTTTCAGGGGGAACATCATTTAAAAAGAATTCATATAAAGCTTTAGCTACAACTAAATGACTCTTATCTTTGTGTAATCCAAGATTTTCAAACTCAAATCTACCTTTACATTTTGTTTTACCATTTTTAAAAACTGCAATATAACTATTTACATCAGCAATTACTAATTTTTGATATTCATCATGCTCTAAAGTTAATCTAGTTAGTTGTTCCCATTCTTCACATATTTTTATGTATTCATCAATATACTCTTTAGGAATCATTGTTTCAAGACCATCTGTATTTTGCATTAGTGGAATAGCTCCTGGAATTCTTTCCATGATCATTTCATATAACATCATTAGACTTAGCTGACCATTAATAGTAATTTGCATTGTGAATTGTGGATCATAAAGAAAACAATGTTTATCATTAGAAAGACCATATGTACTATTAAGTATAATCTTATATACATAATTCATAATATCTTTCTTTGATATTTTTTTCCTTTCAAGAAAGAACCATTCATAAAGCTCACAAAAAATTTCTTTTGGTAAATGAGCTGGAGCCCAACCATTTTCAATAGCAAGTTTAGGATAATAACTCACAACATCTGAGGTCATAATAGTCATTGCTTCAGTTGCTTCATATATTCCACTTTCCCTTGCACCATGTAATCCTCCTAAACCAAAATCCATTTTTACTCCATCCATTCTAATAGAGTGTTTAAAACCCCCTTTAGTTTTTAGAGGATCTATAATTATATTATGATATTTATTATATAATTCTTGAAATTTAGGATTATTAAACTTTATATATGGTAATATAATATCTTTACCAAATATTTGAGTTCTTTTAGTTCTTAAATATTTTAATTCATTTTTATCTTTTCCAGTTTTTTCTGATAAAAAATGTAAAAATAGTTCTTTTGATATTCTTGGTTCAGATGCACTATATAGATTAATTTTATATTCTTTTGTTAAATTATTTCTTAATTTAATTTGTCCTGCACTTAATTTTAATATAGCTTTAGTAGACTTAACATCATTAATACAATAAGAAACTATACTATTAATTTCTTCATTTGTATGAATTGGTGTATTATGATGGATTGGCATATCTTGTAAGTTAGGCCAATCCATTGAAAACTGTATCCATTTAAGAGATGACCTTTTTGCTGGATTATCCCAATGATTCAACTTAAATAGATCAAGTTGTGGTATTTTCATTTTTCCTTCATAGAAATCTAACCATTCTCTATTATTACTTTTATTAATAATATATTGGGCTTTCTTATAAATTTCATGAGCTAATGTGGCCCCATCTAATTTTGACCATTCTTTCTCATGTTGAAAGAAATATTCTGTAATTTGAGCATCAAAGGCTAATCCATTAAAAGATATATGCCTTTCCTTGTTATCTATATTCCTATGAAGGAATTTTATAAATTCTTGAAAATCATTTTGTAGTTCATGTATAATAAAAATCTTAGTTTCTTCTGTCCTATAATCCTCAAATACACCACAAAAGAAGTTTATTAGTGTTTCATAATCATGTACATAGTGACTTCTCATATTAAAATATATAAGCCAAAAAAAGCAGGATATGCCTGCTTTTTTTTGGTAATTAATATAAAATTATTTTTCAACAATTAATTGTGGTCCTTTTGCAATAGTGTCAGGATTAGACATACTAGGTGCATCTAATATTTTTTTGTAATTAAAACTGTCTGCATTAATAGCAAAATTTTTAATAAAATTCTCAATTTCATCAGCATTAGTGATATAATATTCTGTATAACTTTCTTGCTGAACTCTTTGTTTTTTCATGGGATCTTGAGAATTACCAGTTTTAGATTTAATGGGTCTACCATCATCATCTAATCTTGGTATCATATGAAAAGTATCTTTTTTAGTTTTACCTATAATAGCTAATACTTTTTCAGCTGGATTATATAGACATTCTATATAAGGACATGTATTATTAGCAGGTATTAAACTAAATGATGGAGTAGGACCCCAATTACTAGTTAATATTAACATTGATGGATTTGACCAGTTGGTTTTTGACATATTTATTTTTTTAATTGGTTTATGGTACAAAAATAATTATAATCTTCCTAATTTCAAAGAGTTTACAGATATTTTTAATTTTTCCTTTTCAAAATTTGGTTTACTACATAGTTCACCTACTCCTTTCAATATTTCATGCATCTCTTTTACATAAATTTCTTGTGGAGAAAGCATTTTTGCATATTCCTCAAAATAATCATCAGGATAAAGATAACTTTTAATATATGCATAATTAGCACTAGATCCTCCATAAACATCTCTAATTCTATTTTTAAGCTGTTGAGATAATTGAGAGTATTTACCATTTATAACATTATCATAGTCCTCCTTATGTTCATCAAAATTAAATATATATACAGCTTTGTCTTTATTTACTTCTTTATAATCTTCAAATAATGGATTTCCTAATAGGTTTCTATCTTCATAATCTAAAAATTCATCATCATCTCTTAGATGATATAAGCATATTAATTTTCTGTCATCAACTTTGATATCTCCCCATTCTAAATATGTTTCAATTGGAGTAACTCCTGAACCTTTTCTATTTCCTAAAGCAGGATATAGAAAAACTTTTGATTTTTGAAAATATTCTTGGTAAATATCTGTTATTTTTTTTATTGCCATAGATTTGTAACTTTATAAAGTTACTTGACCTAAAGCAAACTCATATGGTAATTTGTAATCTTTATTTATATAGTGGTACTTAGCAACTTCTAAAACTTTGTCCAATTGAGATTGCCAATCAAGTAATGATTGATTACTAACAGGAAATGGATATACAAGATTGTTCTTATCTATCACAATGAAGTGCATAATAAATGCATAATTTTCTACTTCTGGATGACAACTTTTTACTAATCTCATATATATAGCTCCTTGCATCCAATATTTATAATACTCCACAGTATCTTTGAACTCACTCAAAGTTTTACCAGTAGTTTTAAGATCATTAATATATACTATTTTAAGTGTATGATCAATAACATAATTGTCTACAATTCCTTTTAAGCCAAAAGGATAATATTGTAGTGCACATGAAAGAGCTTTTTCATTGTACACTTCTAATAACTCAAAACCTGTTTGACCATGTTTTAGTAATTCTGTAATAGTTTTATTTTCCTTAATAATATTGACCGCTTCTTGACATCTATCAAAGGCTTCTTGACTAATTACATCTTTACCTTCAGAATTTTTAAAGTATTCAAAATATTTATCTGCATTACTAGTCAGAACCTTTTCCAATCTTTTCTGATTACTAGTTTTTGCACCTTTTTTTGATAAATCTTTATCATCTGTAAGAGTTTGGTGAAGGTTGTTATCTTCCAACCATTTAATTATTTGTGTTTCAAAATCCTTTAATTTCAACTGAGGATCTTTTTCAACTCTCCATAATTTATACATGTCTTCTACTATTTTCTTATTACTGGATCCAGGAATGCTCCCTGGCATAATAACAAATAGTTTATCAAACATTTTTTGTTCTAATAAAAGACAGTGAATAGCCTTACCTTCTACTAAGTAGGAGGCAAGACCATCTTCACGTTCTTTTAATATGTACCAATTATAGAATAATGGAGCAGAATGAAGTAGCTTGTTTAAGCTAGAGTAACTGAATAAAAAATATTGAGAATAAAACTTTTTAATTGCCTTATTATCAGTTATATTAATTGTACTAATCATTCTTTTATAATTTTTATTAGTTTACTAATTTTTGTTGCTTCTTTTTAAGATGTTTTTTTACTTCATCTGACACTGTTATCGTACTAATCTTAAAGTGTTTAGTATCATAATCTTTTATCCACTGCATTTTTACACCTTCTGCTAGTTCTTTAACTGTGTTATATGTAAGAACATCCTTATCTAGAAGATATGTAATCATATTATCATCAGTAATTCTACACATCTGTTGTCTTGTGATACCAATGTACTCCAATAAACTCTTAAAATTAACATGATTACTTTCTTTCATGTTTAAAATAGTATTATAGTTTGCTTGAAATAATAATAACACATGATGTAATGAAGGATTAATATTACAATTAGCTATTATTTCAATTGCTAATATTTTATCTGCTTCATTAGTACTGTCTAACATATTTTGCAATCTTGCATACATATTTTGATCAATAATTGTTGAATTTTCATTAATAAGTTCAATAATTCTTTCTTGTAGACAAATTTTATCATCAGATAATAATGATATTAAAGTATCATATTTTTCTATGTATAATGTTTGTTTAATAGAATAATCTATAGAAGGATCTAATTCAACAAGTGATTTTTTAAATCCTTTTGCATGAGCTCTACTATCTCCTGTTATATATGTACCTATATAGTCAGACCCATAATATCCAGAATATTCTGAAGACAAATATACACATTTATTTGGACAATTTTTGATTTCATCTTTTAATAGAATAATATCACTTCTACCTGAATCATAATTAATATCTAACCACTGAATAAAAATAGTTTTATTAACTTTTCTTATATATCTATTAGATAAACATTCAATTACTGAATCATTACTAACAAACTTAATATCAGCATTTTCTTCTTTAATAGTTACAGACATACCTAATTTTTGAGCCCAATCTCTTACTTTATATCTTGGTACAGTACATCCAGGATAGAAATATAAATGATCTCCAGCAGAAGGTATATAATCTATATGTTTTATATTAATCTTAGATATGTCAAGTTTACCTTTATAGATTTTTCTAATTGACCACATAAATTCTACATCATTAGTTAAAGAATTTGGTGCAGGTATTTTATCTATTTGTATTATATTTTTAATTTTACTAATATCCATCTGTTTCTGGTTTTAAAATGTTCATCCATTTTGGTTTAAGTTTAATTGTCCATTGAAAAGTTTCATTATCCTTTTCTAATGCAAAATAATTTTCATTAAAGTAATGACATGCATTTATATTTTCTATAAATATATCATCTATTAAATCTTGCATTATTGATTTTGTAAGTATACCTTTTGTATCAGCATATTTAATGAATTCTTCTGAATTAAGATTACCAAAATAAGCAAACTTAGTATAATCTAAAAAGAAAGATAAAGCTTTACTTCTATCAAATCCTGAAATAATATAATAATGAGCTTTTGATAACTTCCATACATGATAATCTATATTTCCGGATAAATCAGCATGTATTAATAGTTCTACACCCATTTCTTTATCTTTTTCATTTGGACTAGCTAACATTGTATTTATAGTATCATAAGATTTAGAATCCTCAAGTTTCATTCCTGAGTTAGCACTTTGACTAATTGTTTCATCATTTAGAACTCTTAATTTTCCAGATAATACATGATAAACAATTTCCATGCATTGTGGAGTTAAAAAATATGTATTTCCATATGCAAAATGAATATTTGAATTATAATTGATATAATTATAAGCATCAGGACTCATAAATGTAATTTTACTTTGCTTATATTGGTTTTTAAGTTTGAAATAATCAGGATGATACTCATTAAAACTTGTATCAATTGTATCAATTACATCAATTTCATTATTAGTAAACTCATAAATAGGATTATAGTTAAACATAATACTAGCAAGTTTAACTTGAGTATAATTACAATTATCTTCATGAAAGTTATCAGTACCTGCAATTACAGTTGCATTTTCTATATTTTTGGTTGTATTGGCATCATTGTTTTTAAGATACTCTTTTATTCTAGTATGCGCTAGATTATGACCAGGTAATACATAAACCTTATCTCCAGTTTTTATATTATGTGTGGAATTTCCAGTTAATATTTTCTTAATTTTCTCATACACAATATTATCAACTTTATATAATTGACCAACTGAAAGTCCTTTATTTTTACTAAAATAGATATAATTGCACAACTCCCATTTAAACTGAAGTTGTGCAATTTTTTTACTATCTATTTCCTTATAAGGATCAAATGCCATTATTTAACAGCCATTTTAACTACCTCTGGATTCATCATGAGTTTTTGAAACTTCTGCTTATTCCCATTAAGAATCTCACGTACCGCATAGTACTGTAAGTCATTACCAAAGATGTTGTCTATTGTTAACATAGTAATTCTATCAATAATCTTTTGATCTACTGGATTATTTTCTGCATGAACTACAGTATAGTTAGCAAATCTTGTACATAATACACTTGCAATGTCAGCTCTATAATTGTGATCAATGCCAATGGCTTCTTTAAGAAGTTTTTTAACATGTTCTTCATTATCATGAGTTAACATAACCTTTGGATCTACCAGTTTATCAAGTTTATTATTAATAAAACTTATAAACATATTAGAAAACTCTTCACCAACAGAACCTTCACCAATCATTTGAATAAGAGGTAACTCATCTTCAAATGTTTTAATACTAGATATTGAATTAAAGAATGCTGTAATAGCTCTTGCATTAGTTTCTTGAGTAACTAATTCAGGATTTAATAGTAAGAAGTTAATACATCTACTATCAATACCTTCTTTTTCAGCCCATTTACCCCATACATCTTTGTCAAACTTAAGCCCTATAGATATATATCTAGTTTTTTGAGCTGAATCTTGTGATTGAACTTGGTAGTCTCCATTATCAGGATTTGCACTTAAAACTATAGTACAATTTTTAGGCATTTTCCATGATATATATTCTTGCCTATCTATTATCTCCATACAAGCTTGTATGAATCTTTGTTGAGCTCTTGTCCAGTCATCAAATAAAATTAATGTACCTTTATCATGAGTTGGTACCCAATCAGGTAATGAATAAGCCATTTTGTCTTTACCTGTAGGTTCATATCCTTTTTTCTTATAATCATCTAAAATAGCTTCATCTGCCCATTTAACATTCCACTTGGACTTATCTTCAGTTCCATTTTTGTTAATCATTTGAAATTGTCTAGTTGGATATCCAATTATGTCTCCTAACTCATCAAGTTGAGCTAGATTTACTTTAATAAATTCATAATTTAACTCCTTAGCTAATTGTTTTATAGCACTAGTCTTTCCAATACCAGACTCTCCTTCAACTTCAACAGTTACAGGAAACTTATTAGTCTCTTGAAGCATTCTATTGGTTTTAACCATATGAGACATGAATACTTTTAACTCATCAATATTTAAACTTACTTGTTTGTTCATTTTTTATTATAATTAATTATTAATTTAACTTTATTGTTTTTCCTGGTAAGTGATCACATTCACTTGATCTTGATGATAGTACCCAAAGACATCTACCATTTGGATTTCTTTCTGGAGCAGGTGCTTCTCCATCTGTAAAATAAATTAAACATGAAAATTTTCTTGAGTTTTCATTAAAATAATCCACTACAGGATCAAAATATGTCATTTAACATGTATACTTTCATATACAACTGGACTATCCCTTTAACTCTATTGAGTTAGCTGATTATAGTCTCTGAACATTTCTCTTTTATATGTAAGTCAAAGATTGCTTTTTTTCTTTCTAAAAAAATAGTAGCATCTTTATACAGGTAATTATAAAAAGAAATAAGTTTTTTATTTCTTTTATATGCTAAATTATAGCATTTATTACCTTTAGATTGTGTAATTTTTCCATTAAGATTGATTTGTTTATCAATTTCTATTAAAAATTCTTTTGTTCCAGTAAATCTATAATGTATTACAGGAAATATATTTCCATTTCTCCAATGTTTTTCATTAGATATAAATACACTACCATCACCATCAAAATATCCTCTGATAAAATGTGATATTAATATCTTATCTATTTTTGGAAATTTTAATGTTAAAGATTTTCTTGGTACACAACCATATTTTGATAAATCATTAACTAATTGTTGTGAAGTTATAAAAACTCTAGAATGCCATAAACCTTTAAAAAGTCCAGACTTTATTTGATTATCATTGACAGGACCTTTAAATCCTAAAGATGACTTATATTTATCTAAATGTTCTTTATCTTTAATAGCTAACACTAGTTGTATACGATCTTGACCAGGTCTTTCTTGTATACATCCATCTGCCATTAAAAAACCTAACCAATAGGCTTTATCTTCATTATCTATTTTGTTAAAATAGTTATCATTTACATTATATATTCTTTTCATGGTGGTATATATTTACTACCAATATAAGAATAATATTTTACATATGCAAGAGATTTTGCTGCGGATTGTGCAATCTATTAAACTTTTTACTATCTCTAAGTAATTAACTTAGCCCTTATGTATATTTCTATCACAAGTTAGTATTTAATAGCTCTAAGCAGTTTCCCGCAATTTACAGCATTTTTTAATGTATATCACTATACATGGAGGCACATCGTTTACCTCCTCTACCATGAACTTTAATCTTTCCATCTTCACTGTTTTTATACTTAGTAATGTTACTAATAGCAGTATCACACTGAACAACGGTTATCTCAGTTCCTGTTTTATGCATATGATGCAGTTCATGAAAGAATTCTGTTAATTCAGTATCACTAACAGATCCTGATGTGTCTACACCTACTAATACATGTAATTTTTCTTGTATTTTAAGACCTGGACTTTTAGGAAATCTTTTACTTTTTTTCCTTCTTGTCTTCTTAGCATTAGTTTGAGTTGATCCTCCTACAAAGTTTCTTAGGTAACCTTTCCAATCAAATTTTGGAGGTTCTGATTTATTGAGTTCATCAATAAGACCTTTTAATTCTCCAGGGACTGTACCTCTACTCTTAGATACTTGTTGAGCAACTTCTTTAAGTTGATACTCAATTTGCTTTTGAATCATTTTCTTCTCAGCTTCACTGAGTGAGTTAAATTCATCCCAAGTTACATGTTTCCAAGGAGCTTGGCCAGGATGTCCACCAGGATTATTACCTAGAACATCATTTAAGTTAGAACAAGTACTTTGACCATTTTGGTCCATTGTTTCAGCAAGTTTCTTATAGTAATAATCAGTTCCAGATTTAGGTTCTAATGGATTATTATCTTTATCTTTAAAATCTTCTAAGAATAGAGCTCTCATTGGAATTTTTAATAATTGATCTCTTGCTTCTTTTTGATCTATTTCTCCAGCAGTTTCTTTTCTTTTAATTTCATCAATGAATATTTTTGTATCATCTTCATAGCTTTTCTTATCAGAATAAGTTCCACCAGGAAGATATGATCTATCAATATATTGATTTATTTCTAAATCTGCTGCAATATTAAATAGTTCTTTATTAGTATAACTATCTCTTAATAATAAATGCTGAAAACATACATGTAAAATCTCATGTTTCAAAATTCCAACTCTATATTCTTGAGAAAGGTTTTCCCAAAATATAGGATTAATAGCTAACTGAACATTAATATTATGTTTACTAACGCCTGCTGTATCAAGTTCATGTCTCCAAACTTTATTCATCATAATAAGAAAGAGCCCATAGAAAGGTTCTTTTAACATGAGTTCTTTTGTTGCTTTACTAAGTGTTTCTTGATTTGTCATGATGTTGAGTTATGAGATCCTTTACCTTTAACATTGAAAGCCAAGTTTCAGGATCATTTGTTTGTATTTCTTTTAAACATTCTTCTGGTGCAAGTTCTAACATGAGTTCATTATCAAATCTACATATAGTTGCACAATATCCACATATTGATATATCATGAACTTTAGGACTATCAGGATTAGAATCTGTTGTTGCTACTGCATTAATTGTTTTTTTACAATTAGGGCAATAGTCAGGTTTTGTATCATACACTTTGTTTTGTGGCATAATCTTTTATTTTATACATTGCTAATTCATTTTCAAGTTCAGCTATTTTCAGATCTTTTGGATCTGGCATATCTTTTGGTCTAAACTCCATTTCTAAATCTTCAAAAAGTTCAAATCCAAATTCTTTCAAAAGGGCTTTTAGATCATCTCTTAGTATATTTAACATAAAAGAAAGTTCTTCTTTTTTATTTCTTTCTTTAGTAATTTCAAAGATTTTTCTAAATGATAACTTAGATATATCCGTTCCACTATCTCTTAATATATTTGTTATATTTGAAAATAAAGTAGGATAATTTGTTTCTAACCTTGTTGTTTTGCTTCCAAATAAAGATTCATAAGTCTCTTTTAAAAGACATAATATAAATACTTGTGAATCCTTAAAGTCAGATTGTTCTAATATAGTCATAGCTAATGTAATAGATGTATCATCATTACATGTCAACATCTTTAGAATCTCTTCATAATTCTCAGTAGATACTACACTCTTTTCTGTTAGTTTTTCCATATTATTTTATATTTAATTCTTGTTTACATAATTCTAGCATATGCATAGCATCAGCTACATTATCATCTTCACCTATATAACCATACTTAGACTTAGCTGCTTTAATCATAGCTGGTTTACCAGCACTACCATTGTCTGTTGCAAACTTTTTTATTTCTTTAGCAGAATAAGCTTTGTAATCTATACCTGTTTCTTCACAAAATTTTTCAATTATTCCAATCATTTTAGATTGATGTATAACAGAAGCTGTATGTTGTCCAGCAGCTCTTTCATATATAATAAGATCTAGTTTTTCAACTTCATGTATTTCTTGAAGTTTTGCTTTAAAACGTATAAGTTTCATACCCATGGATTCATCTCTTAATGTTTTAAGATCCCAAGTACCATATAAAAGACTTGTGTCAATGGCCCAACCTGTAGTTGAAGCAACATCCAAGCTTAATATTTTTAATTTCATATTTTTGGAATAAATGGTGTTAAATACTGTTTTACTTTTTTTGCTCCATAATCTCTTATTGAATCAGAAGGATCTTTAGACATTTTAAGATATATACCTGAAATATTATAATTATCTTTATACTTGTCCATTGCATTATATCCAGCAATATCATTATCAAAAATAGTATATATATATTTATATTTCAAGAAATAACTACTTAGTACTGCATTTGGTATCATTGTATTTTCACTATCTGGAGCAACTAACTCAATGTCAGAAAAGTTTAAAGAATCTATGGACATAATATCTTTAAGAGAAGATGTTATTAGAAGTATTGGTTTTTTATAACTTAACTGTTCAGATCCTTGTATATAAGAAAACAATTGAAGAAATCTTTTTTTTCTAAAAGGTTGATATACTTTATAAAGTTCTCCTGAATTTGTGAAATAACCATATAAATTAGGACCATTAATTATTATTTCTTTAGAAATTCCATTATTAGATTTAGCTACAGTATATTCTTTTAAAGGAAGTACATTATATTTTTTTAAAATCTTGCTACCAATATTAAATTGAGTCCAGAAGTCTGCATCATGCTTTGTCCATTTTCTAGTTGTATGTGCTGTAACTTTAAAACCTGATGTTTTTTGTAATTCTATAATTTTTATTTTTTCTTTATTATTTATAAAATCTTCTCTTATTTTATCAATAGCATCAATAAAATTAAGATTAAAAAGGTATGATACTAATAATATACAACCTCCTTTTTTACCTGATGAAAAGTCATTAAATCTATAATTAGAATCTAAATAATAAATTTTCATTGATGGTGTTTTTTCTTCTTTAAAAAGGGATTTTATTATTACAGTTTGACCATGTAACTTTTCTGGAAGATTACAATAATATTCAAAAATCCAAGTATCAGGAATACCATCAACATTTCCATTTTTTGTAGTTCTTATCATAAGTTATAGGTAAAAAAGAGGGAGTCTGTAAAAGACCCCCTCAGTTATTTATACTTCAAAATCATCAGTAGTTGCTGGTTCAAAATCTTCTACTTCTTTTACTTTTCTTTTTATAATATGATCATTTGCATTAAATCTATATACTTTTCCTGTAGATTCATTTGCAGAATTTTCAAAAGGAATACCTGACTTACTATATTTAGGGAAGAATAAGTCATAACTAGTATAACCAGCTTTGTTTTCATATTCTCTACCAGCTAAACAAGCAGTAATAAATTTGTTTTTAAATGGTGCATCTTCATTCATTTTTTCAACAAGAGACTCAATTGTTTCATGTTTTCCATCTTGAGCTTCATACCATTCTAAACAGTCAGTTGCTATAGCTAAATTTTTTAAAAACTTAGTAATTTCAACATCTCTATCAATAATCATATTAGGAAGAACTTTATCCTGATAAGCCCATTGACTTGATTTTACTCTTCCTACTTGGCCTTTATAACGACCTTCATTTTCATTATCTTTGTTTATGAAAAAGCCTTCAAAATCTCCACCTAAAGCAGGTCCTTCACAGTCTAATGCAATATGATATGCATTTTCTCCAAAGGGAAACTTTTCTAAATAAAGTTTGTTAATTTTAATATTTACATTACCTGGTTGTAAACTTTTAGGTGTTGTTCCACCTCCCATAGGGACATCTTTTGTGTTAATCATTTTTTTGTTTGTTTTTATTGTTCATAATTAATAATTGCTTCTTTTACCAGTTTTAAATTATTGGGAATATCCACTGATTCAAACATCCCTATTGGTGACTTACATGTATTACTTCCATCATTTTGAGTTTCAAATACGTATTCAAGTTCACCATCTTTATCTCTTTTTATTTTTCCATAAAGTACAATAGAAAATAAACCTTCAAGAGTTAACTTTTCATCAACCATTTTACCTATGGTTTTTGCTTTAGTTTTTCTCTTTCCTTTATTATCTACAATATCTTCAGCATGTGTTAAGAAGAATACAATAAGATCATTTCTCATTGTAACTGGTTTTTTAGCTACTTGAGCTAACCATTTTCCAATATCAGTAAACTTATCATAACCTTTTTCATCTGATCTATCAAAAAATTCAAATGCACTCATGTACTGAAAATCATCTATTATTAAGGTCTTAATTTCAGGCCTATCTTTATTTACATAATCCATAGCTTTTATAATACCTGCAGGTGAGTTTACTGCTGACATTCTTCCAGTAGGATTGTCTTTACTTAACATAGGATACTTATTTTTCCAACCTTTAAAAGGTAGTGGTTTATTAGCTATATTTATAATAAATGTTTCTTTTTCATATAAATTCATTATAGATGTAGTTTTTCCGGAACCTGATTCTGCTATTATTAATACACTTGTAGCCATTTAAAAGGGGTTTTGAGTTGCTTCATTTATAATTTCATTTAACCATGGTTTAGAACTTTTAGCTACACCCAACTTGATACAAGCATAATCTCTTAATGTCATCTGATCCATGGGGGTATCAGCAAATTCATCAGTAGGGATAGTAACTATTTTTTTATTATTTTCTTTTTTACTGAGTTGATTAATAGGTGTTTTCACTACTTCTAATTCCTCCATAGGAACATAATATCTAACACTTGTTGTACCCACATCAGATACTAATTCATCTTTAAAATGTGGGTTGTTTCTAAACTTATACAAAGTTCTTGTGGGATCTTCTGATTCCATCCGCATACTTACCATTTCTGTATAAATATCCTTACCTTGATTAAGTTCACTTTCAAAGAATCCCATGTGTAACCCTTGTAATCCTTTGACATGATGAGCCATTTTAGGAATATAAAGAGCATCAGGTATACCTAGTTTATCAAATATGGGTTGATGTTTTTGTCTAAGTAAAAGTGTTGCCTCTTTCCTTTCTTGAGGTGTTGGTTTATTCATTCATTCTTAATTTAATTAATAATTACATATTTCTTGCTCTTGTTTCTCCTCTTGCTGGAGTTGGTACTTCATCAATACGCATTTTATTAAATGCAGCATTAAAAAATGTTAAACCATTTTCTCCATTTCTACTTTTTAAAAAGTGCATGACAAGAAGTTTATCATCAGGTATAATATACCTTTCAGGGCCATAAAAACGGATTTTCTGTCTACCTGGAAGATTCAGACCTATTACTGTATCTGCATGTTGCAGGAGCGCATCAGCTCCAAAGATATCTGAATCTAATATATAGTTTCCATATTTCCCATCTTCGTTTCTTTCTGGGTGATCAACTGATCTATTTAATTGACTTAAAATAATAAATATTATAGGATACTTTCTTTTTAATCTTGTTAAAGTTGCTCCAAGTTCATATAACATATCATTTCTAGTTTGATGCTTTTCACACTCTAATAATATTGAATGGTCTAATGTTATAACTGTGTTTTGATATTTTCTTTTAACTTCATCTTTACCTGTTTTTGAATTTCTTAGTGTTTCAACAGTTGAATAATGTTTCATATATGTAACTATATGAGCTTCAAATCCTTTTACAGTAGGAGCATCTTCAATTATATCAATATTATATTTAACCATTTCTTGAGCATATGCTAAACAGTTTTTTAGATCTTCATCAGTTATAACCTTCTTTCCTTCTTCTTCAGCACTACATAAATATTTATAACTTTTTTCAATATAAGAAGACATACCTCTTATTGCAGAAACTTTTCCTAACATTTCTAATGAAAAATCTAATACTCTCATATTTGCTGTAGGGTTAAGTCTAAAAGCTTCTCTAATAAGTTGATCTTTAACTACTGTTTTTCCTGTTCCTGGTCTACCACCTACAACATTAGTTGAATGCCATTCAAAACCATTTAAGGTTGCATTATTAACTTTAGGCCATGGTGTTTTTAAACTTGATATTATTCCTTCTTTCCTACCTTTGAGGTATTTTAGAGCTTCATTAAAACTCTCTTTTTGCGGTTTCCAAGGTAAATCTGTCATAATTAAAAGTGAATAATTTCCCTATTCACATTGTGAAATATTTTACTAACTAACATATATTTGGAATTAAGGGATTGTAAAAATACACATTAATTTTATAATGTGCAACTTAAAATACATTTTCTTTGAAGAATCCTTCTTCTGGTTCATCACTACCATCTCTTACGGCTTGACACCAATTAGATAATTCTGATTTCCAAGATTTATCTAGTTCTTGTTTTCTAACAAAATACTGACTGTTAATTGTAAATTTCCAACTATCTCTTTCTCTGTTATCCAAATAAGAAGCTGTAGCTTTAAATATTTCTTGCCAAGTATAATCATTATTATCAAAGAACCATCTAAAACCTGGTGTTAAATTAGATTTTGAGGATCTTGCTAATTTACCAGTATTTAATCTCATCTTTGGAAACATTTCATTATACTTATTTATATTTTCATCAAAATCATCACCCATTACAATTTCATCAGTCTTTTTCTTTGCTCTTTTAAAGTAACCATCTATCTCTTTAGTAATTCTTTTACCTTTAGTAGATATTTCTCCCGATTCCAGGATCCATCCTTTATTTCTCAGGTGTCTGATTTCCAGATCTTGGTTTATAGTAGGGGCTGTTTGGTCATTAAACATTGACCATAATAAATAAAACTGATTAGGAGTTAACTCATGTCTTATCAGCATTTTCCACATTTCTTCCATCAAATTGTTTTTTATAATTTCTAATTATTAATTGGTGTTCAGTTGGTGTAGGTTTACTTATAGACAAAAAATTATATTTTTTTGGATACTTGATTATTGTAGCATAATCATCTTCATTAGTTGAAAAAGGCTCTTTAGTTTTAGTGAATCCAAAATTATCATTTTCTTTTCTGTTTTCTAATATAGCTCTACTTAAAAATAGCTGAAATTGTTTTTCTGTTATTTTTACTTTTCTTATTATTTGACTCTTACTGTATATCTTCCAAAGACCTAAAAATTCTTTGTATTTTTCAGTATTTGTTTTTTTACATTCACCTCTCATATTTTAAAATTTGGTTTTTACAGCAAAAATGCTTATATTATAGTATAAAAATATAAATTATGACTATTAGAAAAAAATCTAGTTTTGTATTCTTTCAAGATATCTTCAGAGAAAAATGCGGGGGAAAATATTCTTCAAAGAAAATCTGGGGTACTATTATAATGCTTTTAGTTTCTACTGCTTTTGTTATAGATGGGCTTAATTTTTATACAGTAAATGAAAACTTATTTAATTCAATGCTTATTGCAGGTACTACACTTATAGGCCTTGGTACATTAAATTTATTTTCTACTAAAAAAGATATAAACCCAGAAAAAATAGATGAAAAACAAAATTAATATAGTATTTGTAATTTTATTACTAATTATATTTGGTTTAATTGTTTATATTATCTTAAGTAAACCTGTTGTTCCAGTAGAAAAGTTTGATGATACAGTTCTTAGAGAACAAATAAGAAAGCAAGATAGTATTACTATACATTGGCAACAAGAATCTATACATTGGCAAAATTTAGCCACTTCATATGAATTAAAAGTTGATAGTTTAGAAGCACTAAAGCCTATTATACATGAAAAATATAATAAACAAATTAAGTTTAATAACTCTGCTAATATGTTACAGCTGGACAGTATCATACGCTCAACCTGGAAGTAAGTTTACTACATGGCATTCAGGTGAAACATTGGCTTGTTATACTATAGATGAGTTGCGTCATATTGCTAATATGAGTATTGAACTTGAAAAAGCAATTGAACTTTATAACATTGCTCAACAACAACTGATTCTTAAAGATCGTACACTATTTGCCAAAGAGCAAGTTATAATATCTAAAGATTCAGTTATTGTAAGCATGGGATCAGTTATTAGTTTAAAAGAGGGAATCATAGTTGGCAAGAACCATGAAATAACGGATTTACGTACTGCATTATCCAAAACCAATAGGCTGATTAAATGGCTTAAAATTCAGAAAGCTGGTCTTACAATTGGATTATCAGGTTTGGTAGTCTACTGTCTTTTTAAGTGATGTAGGTTTATTTATTTTAGCTAATACTAAAAACAATTCTTCATTCTTCTTTTTATATTCAGCTAATTTTATGTCTTTATAATGATTAGCTTCTACTAGTTTTTTATTTTTAAGAATAACAGCTCCAAGATTATCTTTTTGCATTCTTTCCTTAAACTCATTTATTTCTTGAGCACATTTAGTCTTTGTTTCTTTTAACTCAGTTTCTAATTGTTCAAGTTTAAGATCTTGTTTTCTTAATTGATCAAAAATCATCTTGTTTACTTGTCTCTCCCAAACTAATTTTTCAAAGTCAGTTTTTGGTCTTAAACCTATTAATGGTTTTTCTTTTTCCATCACCATATGATTTTAGTTCCTATTTTAGATTCCACTAATTCACTAATTCTATTAAATACATCGTTACTTTCCCATTCTCCTCCTGAATAACAGGCAGAGGCTGGATGATAACAAAATAGTTTGTAGTTGGACTCAGGAATCTTTTTGGCCCATTCTCTTGCAGCTTGTCCCATAAATACATAAACTAATCCTGTATTCATATCAACAAGCTTCTTAAATAAGTATTCAACAAATGGTTTCCATATATCATAGTGCATTGCTATTTTTCCTACTTCTGTTGTAAATGCAGTATTCATTAATAACATGCCTTGTTTAGCCCATCTTGTTAAATCAGGTTCACATGCATACCAGTTTTCATTTATTGGTTTATATACAGTATCTTGTATTTCTTGAAATATAACTTTAAGTGATGGTTGTATAACACCAGTATTACTACATGAAAAAGCAAGTCCATCAGCTACATTTTCTTGAGGATAAGGATCTTGACCAATAATTACTACAGCCAGATCTTTATAAGGACACTCGTAAAATGCTCTAAATACTTGTTTAATACCAGGTGTTATCTTTCCATCAGCATGCAACTTGTATAGAGTTGTCATTAATATTTCAAAATTACTACTATCTATAAAATCATTTAATACTCTATCCCAACCAGAAGGTTTAAGCTTCTCCTTGAATTGGATTCTTATTTTCTGTATTTCCATCCTTTATAAATATATATTTTTCTTCTGTATCAACAAATGCTATTCCATCAACATTGTGTTCTTTAAGTAAATCTTTTATCTTAACTAGCTCATTATTAGCTTCATGTTCAGTTGCATTTCTTGTTAATTGAAGAAACAATACCTTATCAGAATCATGATCTTCATATGATAATTTGCAATTAGGATGAGCACATTGTATTTTTTGAAGAGTTGCTTCTCCTAGTAATCCACCATGATTTTCAGAAGCATCTGCTATATGTTTTGGGCCCACTGTAAAAGGATGAGGTCTATAATTAACCTCATGAATACCAGAAACTTTAAGTATATTTTCTACTTTTAATACATCAGAAAAAACTATTAATAATTCTTCTTTTGTCATTTTCCAGTTGAACCATGACCTCCTACTCCTCTTTCACTTTCAGACAGTTCTTCAACTGCTTCAAATTCAATTTGAGGATAAGGAATAATTATTATTTGAGCACATCTTTCTCCTTCTGCATATATTGCAGATGAGTTGTTTTTGTAGAATTTTGCCATAAGACTTCCACGATAACCACTATCTATAACTCCAACAGAATTACTTAAATTCATTTTAGTTTTATAGATTGAGCTTCTTGGAAATATTAATCCTACATATCCTTCTGGGATCTCAATAGCTAGTTTAAAATCATAAGTAATAGTATCTCCTTGATCTATGATATTTACTGCTGTTAGATCCATTCCCGCATCTCCATTCTTTGCATAAGTTGGAATAACACTTCTTGGATCTAATTTTTTAATTTTAATTTTCATATTTAATTGTTTTTAATAAGTAGCTGCTTTTACTGCCCACATGGCAGCTTCTTCATAAGCTGTCTGTGCTAGTGAAATTAATCTTGCCTTTTCACCTGACATCATACTACCATCTTGAGGTTTTAATGTCTCACACATATCTAATAATTTAGCTGTTTCAATTTTAATATTATCTACTTGAGAACTTCTTGAGTTATTAAAATCTACTCTTACTCTTTGTTCTCCTAATGTTTTTTTTGAATTATTTTCCATATTTAATTATTTTTAATTGTTTATTTCATAAATTAAGTTTTCAATAACTAGATTCCAAGTAGCACCTGGATCACTTTCTTGTGAATTTATATATCTATCAAGTATTAATTGAGCTTCTTCTTCAGTTACAGTTTTACCTATACTTGTAGCAACTTCATTTACATCAGTTATTGATAGATTATGAGCATTGTCATCTTTAGACTCTTTTTTATTTAACTCTTCTTTAAGAGCATCAATTATTCCTAGAGCTTCTGCAACATCTGAAGTATAGTCATCCCATCCAAATTGTTCCTTAAGATCTTTGATTAATTCTTCTTTTCTACTAATGGCTACTTCTAAAGTACCATATGTAGTATTTTCAATATGTTTTGCTATTTGAGTACCTATATATACACCATTTTTATAGTGTGGGTTATTACTTAATCCTGCCATATTTTTTTTCTGCTATTTGATCTAAAATTGTTGCTGCTACTGTATAATCAGCTTTATTTTTACTAATTAAAAGATTTTTAAGATTACTTGGTCCTAAAACTACTTGATCATTAGGGCTTTTAGTAATTGTTTTAAAACCTATTCTATTTCTTATACACCATTTAGTTTTACTTTCATCTAATAAAATTCTCCATGAACTTGAGGTTATTTTACTATGATAAGCATCATATGTAGTTCTCTGAAATAATTGAGTAGATTCATCTTGAAAATCAGTAAAATTTTCTTTTGCTTTTGTAAGTTTATCTATGAGTTCTAATATTTCATTTGCTATTTCCATGTTTTAATTCAATTTTTCTTAAAGTATTATCTGTAAATATTCTTTCTTTTTTGTCTTCATATTTAAGTACTACACAGACTACTAAATCTTTAGTAATTTGGATAGACTCAATATTTTCTTTTGAGACTTTTTTTCCATCTATATACAGATCTAAATTCATTATTTACTTCTCAATCTTTTTTTTCTATACATGTCAATACAACCTTCTACAATAGTATGATCACCTTCATTACTTGAAGCTAACATTTTTATAAGGTTATTAGATGTTTCTTGATTAATAATTCCTGCTTCTACAAGGGTAACTAATTCAAAAGGTAATATAATTTTAGCTGTAGCTACATTTCTTATACTTCTTTCAAAGTTAGGATTTTTATTAATAAAGAATTTATAAAGCTTAATATTTTTAAATATTTTTATCTTTTCTGGATCATTTTTATGTATTGATTCAAATTTATCAAGGAATCCTTGGGCTAAATCTCTACCTACTTTATTCTGTATTTCCATAATTAATAGTCTATAATTACTTTTTCACTTTTTTTTAATTCAGCATTTAAAATACTGGTTGCTACTGTTACATTAGATTCATCTATTGAAAATAATAGTTTCTTAATATCTTCTGATGCTTCAATTACATACATTTTATTTCTTTTTCTATAAACTGTACTTTTGTTATAACAGTATATACCTCTCTTAAAATATGGTATATTAGGTTCATTATAATTAAAGCCAAAAACATACCATGCATTAGTACTTACAGTTCTACAATATTTAATATTTGCCATAGTTATTTATCTAATCTGAAACCTACACATACTGGAAACCTTGGAACACCATCATCAGTGAATTCAAAAAATCTTATTTCTCCAGTTTGTCCAATATATCTATTTTTATTTTTTAGAATTTCTTCTCTTTCTGCATGAGAGAATTTCATTCCACATCCAAAAGTTATTATGTTACCTGATTTATCTACACATTCACAATGTATAACACCTTGTTCTGGATTTTTATCAGATGGTACTACATTAATGATCTTATAAGTTTCATCTATAAAATCTTTGTATTTTAAAAGTTGTGAGGATCTTTTATTTACAGCATAACCCTCTTCACTGTGTCTAATAATAGTTCCTTCATAACCTTCACTAATAAACTGTGAATGATACTTCTTAATATCAGCTTCAGAATGAACTTGATATGTCGGTACAAGTTCTATGCATGCAAAATCTGCGATTTCAAGTATACTTTTTAAAAGTGTCATTCTGTTATCAAAGCTCATATTAAGAAGTACCATATCATAAACATGATAAACCACTTTCTCAGTTTCTCCTTTTCTGTATTTTTTGATAAGTTTCATGTTTTCCTGAAAGCTTAATCCATGAGCATATAATTCACCATCAAGAAAATCAATAGTTATGAGATCATTTAGATCTTCCTGTATATGCTCCATTGTATCAATATGTTTACCTTTTCTGGAGTATATATTACCCATTTTATTTCCTAAAGCTCTCATACCATCAAGTTTAGGTTGAACATAGCAAGGAAATTTTACTTTTTTGGATTCTTTTTTGTAATCCTTTGCTAACATAGGTAATATAACATCACCATCTTCAGCTTCTTCTATTGTATCAAAGTACCCTGTACTTCTTTTTGTTTCAATTTTACTAACTGCTTCAGATATAGCTTGTTCTTCAGGTGTTGTTTCATTGGCTTTACCAATGTTTTTACCAGTACAAGTACTTCTATGTTCAACTAGAGATCCACCTACAACTCCTGATTTCTGAATGAGATCTGCTCCTTTTGTATATACATGTAAAACTCTTATTTTACCTGTACTATCTTTTTTATAGACCTTTTGGTCATAGACTCCTATATTTTTTATGTCTGTCATAATTTGATTTTTGTATAAAATTTTTATTACTTTTGCACCATGAGTGATACTAAAAAAATTACTACATATGTTGTTGCAAATGATAGTGTAGTTTCTATTGAAATAAGTGGTGCATATTATAAAAGAATTACAGCACTATATTTTAACTTAGTTAAGAAAATTGGCACTGAGCATTTTGAGAAAATAGTTAAGGCTTTGATTGATAATAAGTTAGAGAATTTGGCTGAAGAGCAAGATAAACATGATGGTCTTAGCATAGATACTTTACTTATTTTGATGACCGCAATAGAGTCAAAGTTTAAAGAAGATAATCTCATCAATAAACAAGAATTAGAGATTCCTAACGTAGATTAAGACCTACTTCATCTCCTAATTCTATACAAGACTGGATTGCTAATCCTAGATCATCTTTTGAGATTTTAGCAAAAGACTTCCAATCCATATATATTTTACCCAAGGCTTCTCTTCTCACTACTAATCCAGATCTATCTTTAATAACCATTTTAATATCTTCAAAAGTATTTCCGGTATGCTTGGCTATTTCTCGGATACATTTATGTACCTTGGCTAGTTGTAACAGAGTATTATCAGCTGTATTGATTTCCATTAATAAATCAATTTGATCTCCCTCTTCTAAAAGATTTATAAAATTTTTATAATTAGTCTCATCAGCTTTTCTAATATAAACTAATTTTCCATTTGACTTCTTAAGAGAAGTACTAAGCATTCCATCTTTCATATAGCAAGAAAAAAGGGAACTCTAATGAGTCCCCTTTTAATTTTAGTTAATTTTGTATAATGCTCCACCTAATTTAAGTGAGACAATAGTTTGTAAGTTGATTTGACGGATTGTTTTCTTAGGATCTGATTCAGTTTTCATAAGAGAAGTCTCCTTTACTTTTACATATCCTAATTTAGGTGTACCTTGATCTTTAAGATATGTACAATTTATTATACGTGTAGCACCTTTTTTATCAATAAACTCAGCTGTGAAAAATCTTCCTTTATTTCCAATCATAAGATCTAAAGCTTTAGTTTTACTAATTCTTTTTGCTTTTGGTCCTTTTGAAACAACTTTTACAGTTGGTACAGCTTTAGTTATAGGGTTTTGTGCAACATTTACTGTAACATTTTTTGTAGTAGTTTTTGGTCTACCAGCTCCTATTCTTGTTCCGCCTCTTTTACTAGTTTTAAAACTATAAGTTCTAAAAGTACCATTATCAGTGTAAGTTATAGCAGTATCTCTTGCTAAAGCATCCATACATTCACTTACAAATTTTTGGTTCCATTTCATAGCAGGATACTTTTTTCTCAAAGTATCCTTTACTTCTAAAGTAGTAGTTTCACTTACTTTTCTTGAAAGAAGTTTATTTACCATAATTACTATCATAGAAGCCTTTACATGCTTCTCCATTCTTACATTTTTTTTCATTGTTTGTGTTTTAATTTAACCAAATAATATGTTTTAGTCTACATTGTTCTTCTTTGTAGGCTATAATTTCAGAGTTAAGTAAGCCATTACCAGCATTTACCTGTGTACTATCAAAACCTCTTTTACTTAACTCATTGTAGGATAGTACAAAACTATTTCCTCTATACCAACCATCATATATGTATGGTTTTCCGGTATGAACTTCATAAACAAGTAATACTTTATCATGATCATACCCAGTATAATTAAGAGATTTTTTTACTACTTCAGAGAAGTAATTACCATCACCGTAGGCTTTACCTGAAAAATTAAAATTTCCAGATGGTCTAATTTTGAGACCTTGTTCAATTATTGGAATAACAGAGGTACATCTTGTGCCGTGGATTAACAATCTTGTTTCTTTGTTTTTTTGTTTTGATAACCATTGGTTAAAGATTTTATCTTCTGAACTTTTTTCTGCTGTTAATATACCAGCAATAGTGTGGTGTGTATCAGACTTTATCTGATCAATCAGATATTGTAACTCTTTTGTTACCTTACCTTCTTTCATCTTAACACCTAATACATCAAGTAGAGATTTTTCTTCTTTTTTCTTTGTTGGTGTTTTGCTATTTTTATTTGTTATTTTTTCTGCTTTAAGTTTTTCTTTCTTAATTAAATTAACTTGAGCAACCATTGCATCTAAATTATCCTGCTCTTGAATTATACATTTATTAAGATCTATATTTGGCAGCAAGTGAGATCTTGTATTACTCATATATCTTGGGATAGTCATATATAACTTAAGAAGATTTTCATTAATTTTCTTTTCAGCACCTTTTTTAGAAGGATCAATCTTCATAAGATCATTAATAAGTTTCTGAGCTTCTTTAACTTGAGCTTCACTTACTACATCAGCTTTTACAGAATATGTTTTAGATACTAAATTGTTTGTATAACTAAACATTTTTGTCATAAAACTTTTAGTTGTAGTACAAGTTATAATATCTAGTCCATTACCTTTTGGGGTGCCATCTATAATAGTTATATCAGGTTCAGTACTAACAAGATGAGTCATATCCTGATAACCCTTTTTAAGTTTGGATTTATAAATTTTATCCCAGTGACTCATTGGTTTACTAGTTTTGATGCTAGTTAATTCAATTCTACCATAAGTAATATCAATAATACCATTTAATTCTTTCATCTCATAGTATTTGTTATTATTTTTTTCACTAACCATTACTAATTTTGCATATTTTCCTTTTTGTATCATAAGTGCACTCTTTTAAATCCATTTTTTCTTCTACTTTTTCTTAAGATATTAGTAAATATAGAGTCTACATCTAGTCCAAGATCTTTGAATATTTTAAAGTTTCTTGGAGTAACAAATTTACCAGGAACATATAATTTATAATAAGTAGAGTTTTTTCCATAAAGGTCTTTTTCAGTGGTAATTTTTTCAAAGCATAATTTGTTACCATGTAAAGTTTTTATAATATTTTTAACAGTTATAATTTTTTCTAAATTATTTTCTCCAGCTATAATTTCTACATTGAATCTAATAAAAGTAGGATTTTTAGAATAAAAACTAGCTTCATCTTTAATTATAGGATCATCATATTGTTGAAGTTTATGTTTGTTTTTCATCTTTAGTAAGTTTTTTATAAAGTTCTCTTCTATCTTTTCTTGATATAAAATATGTTTTTATATCATAACCTAATGATTCTATTATTGCAACATCTTTATCAGTTAGATTAGGAATTAATACTTCATAAGTACCATAAATATTATGTTTAGACCATGGAGAATTTATTCCTTTTTTCTTACATAAAGTTAATGCTATGTTATCTATAGCTTTTATATTATCTATTGTTTCACTAAAGTTAGGAGATATAGTAGAGACTCTTATTCTATGCCAATGTGTTTTACTCATCAAGATCACTTCTAACCAGTGTGAGATAACATGGATCAATATAAGCCATAATATTTGCACTGTGTATATGTTTGATTTCTTCATCTGATCTTCCATGTTTTTTACCAAGTTGTTCTTCACGTTTAAGTATTTCTTCAGTTTTGTCTTGAGCTGCTAATAGTATTTTAACAGTGTTTTTATCCCTATAAGCAATTATAATCACATGGATCCCCGGCATAATCAGTGCATAAGGAGCATCATCATTAATTTTATATTCTCCTGGAGGATATTTTTTAGCTATTTCTTGAATTTCTTCAGGTCTAGTTTTTAACCATTCCTCAAATGTGTTTTTGTAACTCATAACATGTTTCTTTAATTAAGATTAGTAAATCAACTATTTTTCCTTGAATATGATGTTTATAAGCCATTTCTTCTAAATAATCTTGTATATATCTTTGTTCTATTTCTGCAGCTCTTTTTTCAAGTTCTTGCATATAATCTTGTTCTGTATTACTACTAGAATTGAATCGCCATCCTTGCATAATCTGTAGAATTAATAATTGTAAATCCTAAATCTCTTAAAATACTTCTAGTATATTCAGGATTATCACTTCTTCCCGTAATGACATATCCCCAAGTTGTATAATTAATAGTTTTGACTTGAGTATAAAATTTTGATAGTTCACAAATTGAAAGTTCTTTCATCATTTTTATAACTACTTCTAAAAGTTCTGTATCTACACCCTTTGTACCTTTACCTGTTGGGACTAATACATTAATTGTATTATAATTACATCTCATTGATTTCATTTCCTGTATTTATCATGTCTTTAATAATTTCTGCTGGAGATGAGCTTTCTTCATGTTCATATTTTTTATCAAAAAAATCTATTTTTGTATTTACATAGTTCATAATTTTATAGATATCTCCATATGTATTTGCTTTTCTAATTTTTCTTAATATTATTTTACATAATACTAATAAGGCCATAATACTACTTTTTTCTACTATACTTAATGGTGTATTAGGATTTAATTGTTTTGTATGATCAAATTTTTGAAAAAATTGCATAATGTAAATTTTTAATTAATAATAGTGGGGAAACCAGGAGTCGAACCTGGAGGCTATCTTATACCAATAATAATATTGTCTAGGATAATCATTTATTGAAGATAGCATGTCAATTGACATGAAGGATACATCTAAAATATATTGTGTCTACCATTTCACCATTTCCCCAATAGTCCCCAGCTCAAGTCAATATCCTTCAAAAGAGCTGGGGTTTTTGTAAATTCAGTATTCAGTTAATTTTAAGCTAATGCTAGTTTATTCTGTTGTTATGCCTCTAAACCACACCCCCTGTTATATCCTTAATTAGAGGGGATGGCAGGATTTGAACCTGCGTCTACAGAAAAGTAATTAATAACTGACTGACTTTACCAATGATCCTCATGCTTAAGCTTTGACCCAACACTAATGCTAATTACCTAGAATAGATAATGCTTATGTTGATGCTTAGGCTAAGGTCTTCTTCCTAGTTATCCAAACAGATAACTAAATATTTTATCAGAATCTAAATTAGATTCCACAACTTCTACTTCATTACATCTTTTTAAAGCTTCTATAATTGAAGTTGTTAAAGTTGTTCTTCTTTTTAAAGCTTCAGCTCTTTTTCTTTGAGTCCATTGACCTGAAAATCTTTGTTGAGTATATTCTCCTAATTCAACAGTAGTAGTTTTAGTAGCTACAGTTGGTGTATAATTTGGAGAATTTTTATCTACATTTGGATCTTTAAGAATGTAATTTTCTTTTTCAGTAGTTATACTTACACCTTCTATTAAAGGTGTTTCAAATATTTCTTTACCTTTGTACATCTCATTCTCTGAAAGAGACCATTCTTCAGAATCACTTCTTACAGGAATAGATTCAATCATTCCATGTAATCCTGTAGTTTCTACTAAACTTTTAAGCCTTAATAGTTCTAAAGAAGTATATTCTCCCCAACTATTTCCTTCAACAATAAGTTCAGCTTTTGCTATTCCAGAAGCATTTGTAGCTTCTTGTGCAAATAATGCATCAATATATTCTTTAGCATTTTCTTTAAACCATCTTAATTTTTCATCCACAGTAGTTTGTACTAATGTATTACCTCTTTTATTAGGTTCATCAATAGTACCTTCTTTTGCTTCATATGTTCTCTTTTCACCTAAAAAAGCTCCTTGAGATTTTGTAAAGAATTTAGCATAATCTTGGATCATACCTTTAAATATTGGTGCTAAAGAATCTGTTTTAGCCAATAATACATTTAATTTGTTCATTTTTTAATTTTTAAGGTTGTTAATAAAATTTTCTACTTTTTTTCTAAGTATTTCAGGATCATCATTATAAAAATTTTGTATTCCTTGAGTATTGTTATTTTCAAGATATATTGTAGCTCTATGAAAACAATTCCCTCTCATAAAAGATTTTGTTCTATGAAATTCATAATATACTCTATCTACTGAGTCTTTGTTAAATGGATCTTTAAACTCAGAAGGCAATTTAATACTTTCTGAGTTGTTTGTTATATCTGTCATAGTATTTATTATTTAAAAAACATCTGGATCATACCATGTTATTTTATTCTGATCAAAGCCTTCTAAAGCTTCTTTTACCCATTTTTCATCCACTGTATTTTTAAAACAGAGAATGTCTATATTGGCCATATCATCAGGATTTAATCTTAACATTCTACCTACTCTTTGAGCAGAGCTTCTATTATTACCATAAGCATGCATTATAATACAATGTTTAAGTCCTATAATATTTGCACCTTGAGATAACTGATGAACACATGATAGTTTATTAATAATACCTTGTTCAAACTTTTCCATATTAAGTTCTGAATCTTTATTATCACTATGATAACTATGAGCACATAATTTATCTGCTTGTTGTCTCTCATTTGCAAAGAGAATACATTTTTCATTAGTCTCAGTTAGTAACTTCTCAGCATATGATTCCTTTGTATAAAAACCTTTCATAGCATTCATTCTAAGGATACTCATAATTTGTAGTTCTTTGGTGCTAGAAGCATTATCAATTCTATCAGACCAGTAGTTATAATTTTCAAATTCAGAAGTATACCATGATTTGGTTACTATACCTTCTTTATCTTTAATTTCTACTTTGTGATTTTTTACTTTGCTCAGATCAAGCATATGAATTGTAATATTATAATCATTTAAAATATCATCTTCTATTGCTTCATCTGTTAAATAAGTAAATCTGATAGGACAATACTTGTTAATCATTTTAGCTTTTTCAGAATGTTTCCATTTTGGTGCTGTTCCTGTTACACCAATAATAATACCTTTAAATTGACTCAACCATGGATTATGAGATAATTTAAGTGAATGACATTCATCTAAATATATTACATCATAATCTAATGATTGTTTAGTAAGAGATCTATAAGTTGAAAAATCTACACTATCAATCAAGTGGTTCATATTCCATTTATCTGATTCTTCTTTCCAATTTTGAATTATTCTTTTGATAGGAGCAACAGCTAATGCTTTAGGTTTTCTATTTTCAGTTCTTTGGTATTTATTAACTACAAGTTGAAAATGTTCTAAACATAATCTTGTTTTACCAACTCCCATACTGACTGCAGCACCGGAGTATTTATACTTACGTATGGCCTCTAAGGCCTCTTTGCGTACATCATCCTTAGTTTTAGCCATAATAATTAGTTTTAGTTTATAGAATTTAGATTAGCAATGGGATGATAATCTACATTTAATATATTTTGAAGAGTACCTTCCATCTCATAATTTTTTGGTTCCCATTCTCCAGATAAGTTTTCATCATATATTAATACTGGATTATCTTTATCTGTTCTATCTATTTTGTATACAATATTACAATGTGTAGCTGCTGTTTCAAGTGTGAGATATACTACTTCAATTTTATCATCCATTTCAGATACTCTTTTACCTTTCATGGCTTTTTTAATATCCTCTATAGATTTGTTATTATATTTGTTTATTGATATACCCCAACCTTCAGTTATGAATGCTATTACAAGAGGTTTAACATTTTCTAATGAGTCTCTAAACAATTCTTTTAAAGCACGTTTAGTAACTTCATTAGCTAACATTGGTTCAAAATCACTTAAGATACCTATTTCTTTACAAATAGCATCTTTTTTATACATATATGCTGCTAGCATTGGTCTAATTTCTTTTGCTTCTTTAAAAACATTAGTAACTAGTTTACACATTTCTTCTTGAAAATTTTTAATTTCTTTATTAAATTCTGTTGTTGTCATAAGGAACTATTTTAATTGTTAATTTAATTTTAATTTTTACTTTCTATGTCTAAAAGATTCTTTTAAATCAAATCCATGAGTTACTATTTTTTCAGTATCAGTTTGTTTGTTAGGTATTTCTGGATTATTTACTAACCAACCTAAGAATTGAGATATATCTTGATATATTTCTTCTGCTGGATAAAAAGCTGCCATACCATATTCAGATAATATAGGAATATTCCATTTAGCATCTTCATGTTTATTATACTCTCCAAAATAAGAATTATAAATTTTAGTAATTGGAGTATCAAACTCAAAACTTTCAGAACAATAAACCCTTATAAGAATTGGTTGTCTAGTTACTTTATTAACAATTGTTTCTCTATTATGTCTTTTATAGTAGTTTGTTGCTTGTTCTATTGTTGATACTTTCTTTTTATTATATTTTGTAGACTCTGGTAATATACCTACTACATTATCTTTAATAAGTATATTATTTAATTCAAGTATTTCTTCAGGAGTATGATAATACTTTTTTTTATAATAATGAAGTATAAATAGTCTGTTACATATAGCAAAAGTATATTCTAAATAATTATCACTTAGAAAATTACTTGGTTTTTCTAAATGCTTTGCTCTTCTATCATAAATTATTTTTTCATCTATTCCATAGATACCTTGTAAATAATCATAATAATCTTTATGTTTAGTCAATAATTTCATCTTTTTTAGTTTTTTTATAATAATAAATTCCTAATCCTCCTAGTGCCAACCACTCTATTCCTCCATTAATTGGCACTCCTGTTTGGGTGCATCTTGGGTGTGTGGGGTTTTGCATACACCAACATGGTGAAAATGGTTGACAAGGTGGTCCTGCACTATATGAGTTTATTGAAATAAACAATAGTAACATTAGGATTAGTTTTTTCATATTAATTTTTTTAAAATATAATCAAATGCTGCTGAATAAGCTTCTTGTGGTGAGTTAAATGGATTTTCTTGTTCATTAACCCATTTGGATAAATATAAAGAACCATTACTGTGTCTGTGTTTTATCAAACCATAATAACCAATTAACCCAACATCATAGGTTACGTGAACATTATATTTAACTCTTAACCATTCAACTACTTGCCATTGTTCTGGTGCTGAACATATTATATCTACACTATTAAAATTTGTTTCTACTTCTGTTATAAACCTAATACTATTACTTGAATAATATAATTTACATTTTACATCAAATCCTTTACCTTTAAGTAATTTAGCTTGTTCAAATGTTACATATGTTGGTTCTATTTTCATAGTGTTTTATTTTTTATAATTTCTATAGCTTCATCTCTATTAGATGCTTCAAATGGTCCAATTACTATTTCACAAAAAGGACTTTCTTGAGCTTCTTGTATATCTAAGGGATCAAAGTATCTTTTAGCTTGATATGTACCAGAAGTATGCTTATAACCCCACCATAAGTTTTGTTCTATTTCCATAATCTAAGAATTTATACCTAACTCTATTAAAGTCTTAGGTTGATAATTAATTAAATGTGTATCTACACATATATATTTATGTAATGTTGGATATTCAACTTTACTCTTATCACCATATCTTTCTGGAACATACACCTCTGGTAGTTCATTTGTATGATGTATATGTGCATGAATATTTCTTCTACAAAAACTAATTTCAGAAGGATGAATGGGAGCATGTGTTAATACACAACCTTTATAATCAATCATACCTGCTACAGATTCTACATATGTTAATAGCTCTTTTATGTGTTTAGGTAAATCATGGTTTCCTAATACTACTATTTTTCTACCATTAAGTTGGTCTAATCTATAGTAATGTTCAGACTTTTCCATAGTAACATCTCCAAGGATATATACTAAATCTCTTTTATGAACAACTTTATTCCATTGTTCTATAAGGTGTTCATCATGATGAAATTCATCTTGAAAACCTCTATGTTTTGCCATCCATTTATGTCCTAGATGTAAGCAACCTATGAATTTTACATTACTCATTATTTATAATTTTTAATATTTTAACATTTCTTGAATTTGTTTTTTTCTTTCAAGTCTATATTTAATTATTCTACCTTCCTTAATATTATCTTCATCTTTATTATCTTTATACCAAATCCATCTTAAATCTCGTTCATCTAAAGAATCATTATTAGAAATAAATCTTAACCA